>Ga0315268_10003176_pt1 | contig 18208 bp, 16 predicted proteins | sample C1_top_MG_FD_204535 | JGI IMG/M metagenome (GOLD analysis project Ga0315268, IMG submission 204535) | Sediment microbial communities from Yellowstone Lake, YNP, Wyoming, USA - C1_top | ecosystem: Environmental > Aquatic > Freshwater > Lake > Sediment | place: USA: Wyoming | collected 2017-08-01
GGCCTTTAGTGCGTGGTTGCCGCAACCTGTTCGGCTCTGTGAAGCGCCTTGGTGTCGAAGTAGTAGGCCTTCTGATCACGCGTAACCACCAGCAGGCGGTCTCCGGCGGTTGAGAATTTAGCCGTCGCAACCAGTGAATTGAATTCCAAAAGGTCGAGCAACCTGAATTTTTCGAGGTCGTAGATCGCGATTCTTCCGCGCCCCTGGTTGGCAGCCAGCAAGCGGCCGTCCCGAGTAACAATCGCGTCATGGGCCTGCAAACGGCCGATCCGTACGCCGTCAAAACCGAAGACTTGCACCCGGTCGCTGGTATCTGAGATGACTAAGCTGCGTCCTGCCGTGAAAGCGTTGCGCAGGCGGAATGACCCTTTGCCGGTATCGATCGCCGTCATTCCAACCGGTTTCCCTGTCTTGAGTTCGAGCGCCTCGATGGCGTAGGCGTGCTCTCGCGTCTTCAGCGCCTGCACCTTGTTGCGTAGCTCGATATTCTTGTCGAGCGCGACCTTGCCGTCATCGTCTTCAACGTCATAGACGAAGACTAATGAATCGTTAGCCGGGGCAGCGAATGCCCGATTGATCCCGCTCGGGAACTTCCGCTCCCAGAGGATCTTGTTGTCGCGGATGCTTTTCACCTGACAAGTGACGTCGCGGTTCCACACGTCCTTTGCAGGAGGGATACGGGTCACAAGGTACGGACCAGCTTCCCTGGCGAAGACCCCGGATTCTGCATCGAATGAATTGGCCGCATTGCTCACGGTGTCGACCTGCGCGAACTGCCGCTTGGACTTTCCTTCCTCCGGAAAATCGGCAACCATGAATCCAGAATCGTCCACGCCGACAGCATCGAAGCGGCGCAGATGTGCCACCCGCGTTCCCTGTTTGACATTCCAGACCGCGCCACGGATCGTGCCCGAGATGGCGATGTAGTTCAGGTCGTCGGACGCGTCGGCAGCGACCACCCTGCCGAGTGGCCCCTCGGCTAGGTCGACGCTGCCGAGGTCTTGATGGCTGACGATGTCTGACATCGTCAGTTGACCGCTGATCTTCTCCCGTATGAACTGGGTATCGTAAATATCGAGTACCCCCTTCTTGGTGCCGACCAGATACTTGTTTTGCTTCAAGTCGAGAATGGCCGAGGCGAATTCGTTGACCGGAGACACGGTCACGTAGTCGCCGTGCGCTGCTCCTTCCACAAATGTGATTCCCATGTTCAGGTTCGAATAGATCACTTCGCCGGAAGGGAATTTCACCACCGCGCCGCGATCGCCCTTATCGCCGCCCTGGCCTGCCATGCGTCCTCCATCGAGGAACGTGAAGTCGTCGCGCATGATGCTCTTGATACTGCCAGGAAGGCTGAGCTTGTTTCCATTCTCTGACTCGAACGCCAACTGCGAGTCCTCGCACCCAAAGAGCAGGTACTTCGAGTCTGGGGTGAAGTGCAGCGCGCCGAGATACAACTCGGTTTCTTCGCCGTACGCCAGGATCTCGAGCAGGAATCTGCGGGCCATTTCCGGATACGCGGTAAAGAAATCCTTCTTCGTCAGAGTCGGCTCGCCAGTTTCGACGTTATAGATCCGAAGGTCAAAATTCACACCTCCCTCAAATCTCGCTCCCGATATCATCGCGCAGGCGAAGTACTTCCCATTCGGCGAAAGCGTCGCTTCGACACACCCTTTGGGGACTCTAACTTCATAGACATTCCGCAACGACTTGTCGGCGATGCTCCAGACTTCGATTCGCGGAGAGGCACCCAACAGCATGGAATAGAAAGTGACCAGCTTGGAATCTTCGCTGAACTGCACCGAGCGCGCCTCGTCGGCATCAATGCGGAATAGCGGCTTCAAGTCTGCACGATTCAATACGGCGATGGAGGCGGGGTCTTGCACCAGGACATACTTTCCGTCAGGACTGATGCGGAGCCGCGTCAACTCCGACCGCAGCGGCGGGATCAGGGCCTTGCGTTCAATCAAGGCATCCAGCTTTTCAGGATGCCCGATCCCCGAATAGGTCAAGACAGCCGACTGCCACCTCTTAAAATCCTCCTGGCTCACTTGCGGATGCTTTCCCACGCACTCGGGCGCAACCGCGGCGGCGTTCTTGAGCATGTCGCGGAAACGGCGCTGCTCCTCGGTGGTCGCACCAAACATGTCGCTGAAAAAATTGCCTTTCTTGCCGCGATTCTCCGAGAATCGATCCCAGAATGCCGGCAAGGTCTTGACGTCGTAACCGGCGGCTCCGAGCGCGAACACCGCGACCTGGTCGGCGTCGATTTGCTCGTGGCTTTCCGATTGATTGTGATGAAACGCTCCTGGCTTTTTGCCATAGCTGTCGAGCAGCTGGTTGTATTTCTCTTCGACATCGTCGTCATCGCCAAGTTCCTTGACGCCCAACACCTCGCGCATCTCGCGCGAGATCGCGATGACCCCCTGGTGGGTGACGATGTGGCCCATCTCATGCGCCATCACCCCGGCCAGTTCGTCCTCGGTGTGAAAAAATGCAATCAGCTTGCGCGAAAAATAGATGTTGCCCCCGGGCTGCGAAAAGGCGTTCGCCTCTGGAAGGTCGATGACGTAGTAGTGGAACTGCACGCCCGTATTCGGAAAGGAACCGGCGATGCGTTCGCCGACTCTCTGCAACTCACCGGTCAGACTGGGCTCATCCATCATCTTCAGTTCCTGCTCGGCTCGGCGGTGCAAAATGTTCGCCAGCTTGAGTTCCTGCTTGTCGTTGAAAAGACTGGTGCCGGGTGCCAGCGGTTTCAGAACCGGGGCCTGGCAAGCCGGAGACTGCGCCGATGCGGCGGTGGTCAGCAGAAGCGTGAAAACCAGCAGTGGGAGCTTCGGACGGGGCATGGGGCCTCCAAGTGCAATGTGGGGCGGAGCGTCTCGCGGGCACAGTGTAGCGGCTATTTGGATTTAACTGAAATGAAACTATGCAGACATTTTCGAATGTGGTGTTAGGCAATGGCGCGCTCTTGCGATATGATTTTGCGCCGGTCCGCCTTTGACCAGTCCCAAGGAGCACAAATGAAGAGATTCTGCTTTGTCTTGTTTTCGACCGTGTTGTTACTCGCCAGCGCCGCCATCGCCCAGCCGCCCACCATGTCACAGTTTTCCGCGGATATGACGAGCAAGTCCGCCAAAGGGGATACCGCGACAGGTAAGTTCTACATGGGCGATCGCAAGACCCGTATGGACATGACTTCGCATGGCATGGAAGTGCGCATGCTCTTCGATCTCAAGGCCAAGAAATCCTACATGCTGATGGTGGCCCAGCACATGTACATGGAACACAACATCGACGAACAGCCCAAGGGCAACATGGCTGGACCGAGCGTCCCAAGTTTCAAGCCGGAATGCGATCCCGACCACTTCACTTGCAAGTCCGTGGGCACGGAGATGGTCAACGGCCGGCTTTGCGACAAGTGGGTGTACACGGCGAAGGACGCCGGTAACGAAGCGGCCAACCAGACGACCTGGGTCGACATGAAGATCCGCGTGCCCGTACGTGTCATCCACGGCGACGGCTCTCAGATGGATTTCACCAACATCAAGGAAGGCCCACAGGAAGCGAGCCTCTTCGAGCTTCCTGCCGGCTATCAGCCCTTCAACCCGATGGGCATGATGGGCGGGCGCAAGCCTCACTAGATCCTGTTTTCAGTCATCGGCCTCCCGCGGGAGGCCGATGTCCTATTCCGTGGCCCCGCCAACCTCCATCCCGGAGCTTCAATCCAGTTCTCCGTGCCACCCTTCGCGTTTCCACTTCGTTGGAGCGTGGCTGGTGGTGTTGCTGCCTGCCGTCATCGCGCTGGTCTTCATACCGACGCTGGCTTCGCCATTCCTCGTGCCAAAAGCGTCGCTGCTCCTGATCGCCGTGGGAGCGATCGTGGCCTGCGCCGAACTGTGCGGGGCAAGCGCCGGGCTGCGGAAGCTCCCGAAGGGACTCGTAACCACGCTGCTGGCGTGGTCGGCGTGGCAAGGCGTGGCCTTCGTGTTCTCGCCCTTGAAGCGCATGGGCGTGGAAGCGTTGGTCTTCTCCATCGCCGGGCCGCTGCTGTTTCTTGCGGCCGTCGTTCTGCTGCAAGGCTCGCTGCAGCGGCTGATCGTCGCCGTGTCGGCGTCAGCATCGCTGATCGCCACCGTAGCGCTCGCGCAGTTTGCCTTTCACTTCGATCCGTTCGTGCTCTTCCACGGCTCCTCTTCGCAGAGTGGGCGCATGCGCGTGTTTGGCACGCTGGGAAACCCTGACTTCTGTGGTGAATTCCTCGCCGCGACCCTTCCGGCGATCTGTTGCTTGCGCTCGCGGGCATGGCGCTGGAGTGCCCTGCTGCTGACGTTGGCGGCCATCCTCTGCACGGGCTCCCGGGCCGCCATGACTGCCGCCGCCGTGGCGCTTGGCGTGTACATGGTGTTGTCGGAAACCCGGCAGCAGCGAAAGACCCTGATCGCGGCCGCCGTCCTTGCGGTATTGGCCTGCGGGCTGCTGGCGAGCGGGCGATGGAACGGACGGCCCCTGTCGACCGCGCTGGAAGGCCGCGTCACCCTCTGGCGGGCATCGCTCAGCCCCATCACCCGCAGCGGAAGCGGGCCCGGGACATTCTCTTACGTCTATCTTCCGCGTGTCGGCGAGGCCCTCCAGAGAGGCGTGCCGCTCGACCCGCGTTTCCTGATGGCGGAGCGGCACGCGCAGAACGACTTTGTCGAAGCCATCGTCGAGACCGGGCCGCTGGGGGCCGTCCTGATGCTGGCCGTGCTCCTGGCCTGGGCAAAGGCTGCCCGGGGGCGCCACGGCGAAGCCGTGCCACTGGCCTTCGCCATCGTGGCTTCCATCGCGGTTTCTGCGATGTTCGATTTTCCCTTGCATCGCGCCGAGACCCTTGCTCTGCTGGCGATCGCCATGGCGCTTCCCTTCGCCGAGGCCGCGGAAACGCCATCGTCAACCTCTTCCCGGCTCTCCCTGCGTGCACCGCTCGCGGCGCTGCTCCTCGCCGCACTGACATGGACGGCGTTGCCACCCCTGATGTCGAGCCGCTACACTCGGCGCGGGCTGGAGGCGGAAGCGCGCATCGAGCTGGCGTCGGCCGCCGAGAACTACCGCCGGGCGTTGGGCTGGCAGGAAAGCAATACTGACGCACAGTTCTCGCTGACGCGCGCGCTGGCGCTCCAGGAACGTTATCCCGGAGCACTGCGGCAATCGCAGATCGCGCAGGAGTACATCGCCGAGCCCGAGCTTTGGATCTTGCGGGCGCGCATCCTGGAATCGATGGGAGAAGAGCAGCGGGCGTGGAGCGAGATGGAAACGGCAGCCCGTATCTTCCCGTACTCTCCATTGCCGAAAATGGAAATCGAAGCGATTCGTTCGAACCTGCAGCACTGAAGTCTTGCCCACGGCAATTTCTCATCGTAAGATGCGGGAGCTTCGGGGTTCCCGAATACCAACTCCGATCTGGAGCGACAACCATGAAGACCTTCCGGTTACTTCTGTTGTTCTGTCTTGCCATGACCATCGGTGCGCAGGCGCAATTTGGACGACTGGGCGACTTGGCCAAGAAAACGCAAAAGAAGCCGAATACCGCCGTGCAGCGCGCCAATTCGGGCACTTTTGAAGCGACCACCGACATCAAGAACATCATGGGCGGGGAGACCAAGGAAGTGACCGTCACGATCAAGAATCGCGATGCCCATGATTTTGAGATCGGCGACGAAACTGAGAGCTGCCTGAAGGTCACCGATGTGAAAGCGGTCTCGGACACGCAGATCAAGATGAAGGTGTACGCTGCCACCTCGGCAAGCGATGGCAACTGCCGTATCGAACTCAAGAACAAGCAGGGCGAAAGCGCCTACGCCGAGATGAAGGTGAAGCACAAGCCGCAGCCCGGCGAAAATTTCCGGCCCGAAGAAGTCTCGCTGGCGAAAGCGTTCCCGTCAGCCTGGGTCATTAGATTGCCCGACGGCGGGACCGAGACCCTGACCCGCGGCAAGCAGACGCCGAGCGGCGGCTACGAGTACAAGGATTCCAAGGGCAAGTGGTACCAGGCGATGTACATGAGCATGCAACTCATGTTGGGCGGCGCTTATGGCAACCAGTGTGCGTACATGGCCCAGCTCAATAACAGCGGCGAAGGAATATTCATGCCGCTGAGCAATGCGTGCGGCTACGCCATTGGTGCGCGCATGTACGCCAACGCGAAATAATCGCGGGTTCGAAAAGTGAAGCCCCGGCCTCGGCCGGGGCTTCTTCTTGCATCGAATGTCTACGTCTTCCTATATCGAGCGATAGGAATGTAAGCGACGAGCCCGGCGGCGATCAGGGCTCCGGCGATCCAAAGTGCGTTGACGTTGCCGAGCTTCTCATGGTGATTCCGGACCGCCGAGAGCGCGATCAGGAAGGTGGGGCCGGCGGCCCAGAGGGCCAGGACCCACGGGTTTCCGGGCATGCGGAAGGGCCTCGCCAGGTCGGGCTCGCGAAGACGGAGCACGATGAGCGCGGCGAATTCCAGGACCAGGCTCAAGCCGTAGAGCATGATGTCGAGCATGACCAGACGGCTGAAGCTGAGCCCGAGCGACAGCATCCACCCCAGGCCGAGTGCGAGCAGCGCGACCCACGGCACACCGCGGCCATTGAGACGACGGAAGGCGGCGGGCAGCATACGGTCTTCGGCCATGGCAAAGGGCAGGCGCGAATACGAAAGCGCCAGCGCGTTGAACATTCCGAGGCCGCAGATCATGCCGGCGACGGCGACCGCGATCTCGGCTCCGTGCCCGGCGATGTGTCCGGCGGCGCTCGTCCAGGAGCCGGTGGACCAGGCCTCGGACGGAACTCCGGCACGCATGGCGGCCAGGACACACGCGACGTACAAGGTGATCACCAGGGCAAGCGCGCCACCGATCATGCGCGGATAGGTGCGCTGTGGATCGTCCACTTCTCCGGCGATGGTCGAAGATTGATCCCAGCCCATGTAGTTCCACATCACGACCATGATGCCGGCAAGCAGATCGCTTCCCTTTCCGAAGCTGGCCACGTGCGCCGCGGGATGCGAGAAGGCGACGACGATGACGACAACAAACGGAGAGAGCAACAACAGTCCAAGCCACTCCGCGCCCCCGCCCACGGCGGAAGACCCGAACATGTTCCAAATGACACCGACCGTAACCACCGCGGCACCAAGAAAGAATCCACGGTGCCCGACCGTGAGCGCAGGCCAGAACCACGACGCGTACGCGACAAACAGCGTGGGGTAGATGGCCATATCGAATACGCTGGCAACCAACGAGAGCCACGCTTCCTGGAATCCCCAGAAGGGACCCATCGCGCGGCGCACCCAAACGTAAAATCCGCCTTCGTCCGGAATCGCCGCCGAGAGCTCGGCGACCATCAGGGCGGTAGGCAAGCTCCAGATGAGCGGGGTGATGAAAAGCGCAAGCAGCGCGCGCTGGTATCCGGCATCGGAGATCAACTCTTCGAGACCGAAGGGACCTCCAGAAACCATGAAGAAGGTGGCCATCATCAGCGGAAAAACGGTGAGGCGTCGGGTCGATTTCGTCATTTCAGGCTATAGGTGTTCCTCCTTTGTAGTTGTCAGTCACCAGTTGCCAGTAGTCAGCTCGAGTACTGGGCTTTCACGAATTGTCGCTTCTCGCAAAGCTCTCAGTTCTCGGGTACCCCCCTCCCCCCTATATCCAAAACGTAAAATCGCGGAAACAAATGGGTTAGAGGTAGGTACTCGGAAACAAACGAGTTACCTTCTAAACTCCTCTCAAGTCGTTGAGGGGAATTGACTTATAACAGTTTCTTCGAATACGTGCAGCAAAAACTTTGGCCTGGCAGGATGGAAATCCCGTCAGGCCTCTCTGAACCCATTATATCAAGTACGGATCGGCAATCATGACATCTAGATTTGGTTTGTTTTGAAAGAGATAAGTGGTTTAGGGGCTTGACAAGCAGGGTTCGGGCTCATGGCTTTGAGAATTTTTATTCGCTAGTCTCAAGCGATTGAATATAAAGGGATAAATCGATGAAACTTCTTAGAAATACGGACATCTACAACATTGACAGTAAGACACTCAGGTTCTATGATGCGATTGTCTGCATGCCAGGGATGTTGGTTTGGGCTTCGCGCGACTGAAGTCGCACTCCGGCTTCAGGGTATTGGCACTCCACCCACCACTGAAGCGGTGGGCTAGAGGCAAACGCGACCTCGCCAGGCTCGGACGCAAATGCGATCCGAGGTGCTTGAAATCAGCGATCGGCTGCGGCGCAGAAAGATCTAGAAGTTTGAATTTAGGAGGCAGTTCACCATGGCAAAGATTATCGGCATTGATTTGGGTACAACGAACTCGGTGGTAGCAGTGATGGAAGGCGGCGAGCCCAAGGTCATTGCCAACGAAGAAGGTGGCCGGACGACGCCCTCGGTGGTGGCGTTCACCAAGACCGGCGAGCGGCTGGTCGGGCAGGTGGCGAAGCGCCAGGCGATCACCAATCCGGAGAATACCGTTTATTCCATCAAGCGCTTCATGGGACGTCGCTTCGACGAAGTCAGCGAAGAGATGAAGATGGTGCCCTACAAGGTCGTCCAGAGCGGCGATCACGTAGCGGTGCTGGCGCAGGGCAAGGACCACACGCCGCCGCAGATCTCGGCGATGATCCTGCAGAAGTTGAAGAAGGCGGCCGAGGACTACCTGGGCGAGCCGATCACGGAAGCCGTGATCACCGTTCCCGCGTACTTCAACGACGCGCAGCGGCAGGCGACCAAGGATGCCGGCAAGATCGCCGGACTCGACGTCAAGCGCATCATCAACGAGCCGACGGCGGCGGCGCTCGCCTACGGCCTCGACAAGAAGACCAACGAGACGATCGCGGTCTACGATTTCGGCGGCGGCACCTTCGATATCTCGATCCTCGAAGTCGGCGAAGGCGTGGTGGAAGTGAAATCCACCAACGGCAACACCCACCTCGGCGGCGACAACCTCGACTCGCGCGTGGTGGAGTGGCTGATCGAAGAATTCAAGAAGCTGGAAGGTCTCGACCTGCGCGGCAAGGGCAACGAGATGGCGCTGCAGCGTCTGCGTGACGCGGCCGAGCGCGCCAAGATCGAGCTTTCGACGACGATGCAGACGGAGATCAACCTGCCGTTCATCACCGCCGACGCCAGCGGTCCGAAGCACCTGGTGGTGACGCTGACGCGTTCCAAGCTCGAAGAGATGGTCCGCGACATCGTCGAGAAGTCGATCGATCCGTGCAAGTCGGCGATGAAAGACGCCGGCCTGACAGCCGACAAGATCGACGAAGTCGTATTGGTCGGCGGCCAGACGCGCATGCCGATGATCCAGGAGCTGGTGAAGAAACTGTTTGGCAAGGAGCCTCACAAGGGCGTGAATCCCGACGAGGTGGTTGCCATCGGTGCGGCCATCCAGGGCGGCGTGCTCAAGGGCGAAGTCAAGGACCTGCTCTTGCTCGACGTGACTCCGCTAACGCTGGCGATCGAGACGCTGAACGGCGTCGCGACCCCGATGATCCCGCGCAACACGACCATCCCGACCAAGAAGACGGAGACGTTCTCGACGGCGGCGGATTCGCAGACCTCGGTCGAGATCCACGTGTTGCAGGGCGAGCGTCCACTGGCGGCGCAGAACCGGACGCTCGGCAAGTTCCACCTGACGGGCATCCCGATGGCTCCGCGCGGCGTGCCGCAGATCCAGGTGACCTTCGACATCGACGCCAACGGCATCCTGAACGTGACGGCGAAGGACAACGCCACCAGCAAGGAGCAGAAAATCACGATCACGTCGTCTTCGGGTCTGAGCAAGGAAGAAGTGGAGCGCATGGCGAAGGAAGCCGAAGCGCATTCGGCGGAAGACAAGCAGAAGCGCGATGAGATCGAAGTAAAGAACCAGCTCGACGGCATGGTCTACCAGACCGAAAAGATGCTGAAAGAGCATGGCGACAAGATCTCCGGCACCGAGCGTGGCGACGTCGAGAACGCGATGGCCGACGCCAAGAAGGCCCTCGAAGGCGGCGACGTTGCGGCCATGACTGCCGCGAAAGACCGGCTCGTCCAAGCTTCGCACAAATTGGCCGAAGCCATGTACAAGGCGACCGCAGCCCAGCCGGGAGCTGCGGCTCCGGGCGCGACGCCGGGCGCCGAAGCCCATGGGGGCGGTGGCAACGGCGAAGCCAAAAAGGACGAAGGCGTGATCGACGCCGAGTACGTGGATGTGGACGAGAAGAAGTAATCAGCCGTCAGCAGTCAGCATTCAGTGGGTAGGGGCGTGCAAAGAGAAGCGCGCCCTTACTTGCATTTACGATTCTTGATTCTCGATTCCTGGTTTTCGATGGGGAACCCCTCCTTGGATGCAGTGGGATGGAGGGCGTAGTTGGGACATGAGGTGACGTTGTGAATTTTGAAGTCAACGGGGTGAAGTATTTCTTGGGATTCAACGAGGAGATCGGCAAGTGGCAGGTGCTGACTCCATCGCGCTCGGGATTGCGACGGATGACTATCGTCGATGATGAGGCAATTCCCTTCTTTGGCACAGAGATTTGGGAAACCGACGACGATTCGAATCCCCGTAAAGTGCAATGATCGGAATAAGAGGTGCTTCGTGCTTAGCGGTTCGTTAATCGCAACGACCGAAGCTCTAAGCACGAAGCGCAAAGCGCAGGAGTGATATGCAGAAAATTCCGCAGGCTGTAGCGATGGTCCTTTTGATGTCGGCGTTGGTGTGCCCGATGTGTTCGGCGCAGGCCACGCCGGGGACGCCGAATGGGGCGACGACGATCCTGAAGACGCGCGGCGCCGTCGAGGTCGAGGCGTTGCTCCGCGAGTTCCTGGCGAAGGTCAACGAGCCGGCGATGCACGATCGCTTCTGGGCCGACGACCTCGTCTATGTCGGCGCGGGCGGCGCGGTGAAGTCCAAGCAGGACATCATGAAGTCGATGGATGCCGAGGCCGCTAAGGCGAAAGCCGATCCGTCGAAGAAAGACGACGGCGGTTCGTACGACGCCGAGGATGTGAAGGTTCGGCAATATGGCGATGTCTGCGTGCTCAACTTCCGCCTGGTCGCAAACTCCGATGGCAAGACCGCCTACTACCGAAACTCCGGGACGTTCGTGGAGCGCAACGGTAAGTGGCAGGCCGTGAGCTGGCAGGCGACCAAGGAAGCGGAGCTGGGAGTAAAACAATAGCGTGCTGCTAAGCTACTAAGCTGCTGAGCAAACCGCATTAGCTTAGTAGCTCAGTAGCTGAGAAGCTTTCTTTTATGGCCCCCACGGACAAAAAAGATTATTACGGGATGTTGGGCGTGAAGAAATCGGCGTCGTCCGAGGACATTCGGAAGGCGTTCCGCAAACTTGCGCGCAAATATCATCCCGACGTCAATCCCAACGACAAGAAGGCGGAGGAGAAATTCAAGGAGATCTCCGAGGCCAACGACGTCCTGAGCGACCCGAAGAAGCGGAAGATCTACGACCAGGTCGGCTTCTACTCCGACAACATCGATGCGGCGACGGCCGAGGCTTACGCGCGCGGCGGCGGACAGCCCGGTGCGGGAGGCTTTGGCGGCGGAGCTCCCGGCTTCGGCGGGCAGGGCCAGGGCGTGCCCTTCGATTTTTCGAATTTTGATTTCAGCCAGGCCCACGGTGCGGGCGGACACGGCGGCGGCTTTCGCGACATCTTTGGCAGCATGTTCGGCGGGGGCGGCGGATTCGGCGCGCAGACCGGGCCGGAGCCGGGCGGCGACATCGAATACCAGGTGAGCGTCGATTTCTGGCAGTCGATCAAGGGCGCGGAGATGAAGTTGAACATCCAGCGACCGGACGAACACGGCCGCATGAAGAACGAGCCCATCACCTTCCGCATCAAGCCGGGCACGCGCGACGGCCAACGCATACGGCTCGCCGCGAAAGGCAATGCCGGGCTGCGCGGCGGTCCCGCCGGCGATCTCTATCTCATCATCAAGCTCGAGCCGCACCCGGTCTTCCGGCGCGAGGGCGACGATATCTACGTCACCGTCCCGATCATGCCGTGGGAAGCGGCGCTCGGAGCGAAGGTCGAAGTTCCGACCATCGATGGACGCGCGCATTTGCGTATCCCGGCCGGGACCCAGACGGGGCAGAAGTTGCGGATGCGCGAGAAGGGCGTCAAGAGCGCCACCCGCGAAGGCGCGAGCGGCGACCAGATCGTGGAATTGAAGATCGTGGTGCCGACCGTTCCCAACGTCGAATCAAAAGAGCAGTGGCATAAGCTGGAGAAGCTGCACGAAGGCGAAGATCCACGCAGCGCGTTGCTGCGCAACGCGGAACGATGAACGCGGAATGCGGAACTGATCAGCCATGACGAAACGCAAGACCAAAGGCGCGTACATGATCTCGGTGGTGGCGGAGATGTATGAGATACACCCGCAGACGCTGAGGCTTTACGAGCGCGAGGGGCTGCTCAAGCCTTCGCGGTCGGAGGGCAACACCCGCATGTACACCGAGGAAGACCTGAAGCGGCTGGAGTTCATCCTGTCGCTGGCGCGCGACCTCGGGGTCAACATCGCCGGCATCGCCATCATCCTCAACATGCGCGAGCGCATGGAGAACATGCAGAGCCAGATGCAGGATTTCGTGAAGTACGTGCAGCAGGAAGTGATGACGCGCGCCAGCGAGCAGCTGGCCAGCAAGGGAGCCATCGTTCCCATACGGCGCGGCCCGGTGGTAATCCCGCCGCGCAAAAGGTCGTAAGTCGGACGTCGAAAGTCGAAAGTAAAATCAAAAGCCGGCCCGGTTGAGGTCGGCTTTCTTTTTGCGTGGAGGCCCGTTTACACCCAACGGCTTACGCCGTTTGCTCTTGGGTTCCTTGACGCGGGCATCGAGGCCCGCTCCATCCGGTTACAGCTTCCAGCCGTGCCAGACGGGTTCGCCCTTCTTATCGCGGAGGACGATGACATTGCCGTCCTTGGTGGTGATTTCGCGGGCGAGGATCTCATCTTCGCCTTCGGCGGATTTCACTTTGGAGCCGACGATCTCGACCTTGTCGCCTTTGGTGAAGGACGCCTCGATCTCCTTGAGAAATTTTTCGGGGCCGACGTGGATCAGGATGATGGTCTTATCGCCATCCTGCAGCATGAAATGAGTACCTTCATCGGCTCCGGGGACGGTTTTCTGTTCTCCAACAGTGCCTTTGAGCGTGGTTTCCGTCGCTTTATCGTACTTTGGAGTCTTGGGTGCCTGGGCCAATGCGATTGCGGCGCAGAGTACGAAGAGAAGACTCGCAGATACCGATCTCGATAATGCCGTGCGTGACATGGTTCCCTTCACCTTTCACGATGGAGTGCGGGACGCAAGGCCTTATCCGAGGGACCGGTCCGGAGACAGGATCCACATCGGAGAGCTTGGCGGACGCTACCGAGACGGGCAGGGGAGCCTGGAACTTGAAAAGCCAACTGCTCCTGCGAGTCCGCATATACTCCTCCAACAAGGCCGAGCGTAGGCCGCAGCACGGGCTTCGGCTGTGAAGGCCATCACAGGCGCAGGTGATGCCCTTGGCCAGCCAGGTTCCCCTCGCGAAATGGGACGCAAGGCCCGGAATCGCTTGCCGTGAACGCGCGGTTGCTGAATAATCAAGCCTCCGACTGAATCCAATTCCTTAGCAGGCAGAGTAACTTAGCGTGCAGTGGCCAACCTCGTACCGGTATCTGAAACGCCTGGCTGTGCCGACCACACATGCCGAACAGGCGCGCGTGGAAACGGCGCTGGGATACGCGCGTTTCGCGCTGGCGGTTCTGGCCATCGTGGCCGTGGTGATCGACGCCAGCGAGCCGACCATCTACGCGCGGCTGGTCTACGTCCTGCTGACGATCTGGATGCTGTACGCGGCGGCGGTCATCGGTTGGCTCAAGGCCCAGGGAATGACTCCATGGGTCTCGGTCATCCTGCAAGCTTCCGACATCATCTGGCCAGGCGTGATCACCGTCTTCACCCACGGACCGAGTAGTCCCTTCTTCGCGCTGTTCGCCTTCTCGCTGATCGGTGCGGCCTTCCGTTGGGGATTCGCCGAGACGGTTGCGACTTCGATTTTGGGCGTGGCGCTGCTCGATTTCGAAGCCATCTACCTGACGGCCACCACCAAACCCTTCCAGGAATTGCTGATTGGGGAATTTGAGATCAACCGCCTCATCATCCGCTCCGCCTACCTGATCGCGATCGGGTTCCTGGTGGGAACCCTGGGCGAGAACGCGAAGGAACGCCGCTCGGAGACTTCAGTCATCGGGCGGGTCCTGCGGTCAGCCCGTGCCGAGGTGGGACTGAATGAAGCGATGCGTTCGCTCTTCCGCGAGTACGAGGGAATCTACAGTGCCGAGCGCTGCTACCTGATCAGCCAGGAATTGAATACCGAACGGATCTACATCTGGCACGGTCCCACCCGGGAGGCTCCCGACCAGGAGCCGTATTCGACGGAAGAATCCGACGCGAAGAAGACGATGATGCGATTGCTGCCGCGCGTCTTCTATGCCGAGAAGCAGAAGTCGGGACGCTGGTGGGCGAAGTCGTTGGAAGGCCAGCAACTGACCCAAAGCGAACTTCCCGGAGTTCCGGAGATACCGTTCCACGCCGGCGAAGTGAGATCGGTGATGTGCTGCAGCTCCGAGTTGGGCCACGATTGGAGCTCCCGGCTGGTGCTGATCAATCCCCGGCTGGGAGACGATTCCGACCAGGAGCTGCGCTTTGCGGAACGGCTGCTGGCGCAGGCTTTACCGGCGGTCTATAGCGTTTACCTGGTGCGACGATTGCGGGCCCGGGTCGGTGCGATGGAGCGGGCGCGGGTGGCGCGCGAGTTGCACGATGGTGCCATCCAATCGCTGATCTCGGCGGAGATGCGGGTGGATGTCTTGCGCCGCAAGGCGCAGCGTGAGTCGCCGGGGATGGCGGAAGAGTTGAGCGGGGTGCAGGACCTGTTGCGGCAGGAGATCTTGAACCTGCGCGAGCTGATGATGCAGATGAAGCCGGTGGACCTCGGTCCCCAGCAGTTGCTGGACTTCATGGCGGAATCGGTGGACCGCTTCCGGCGCGATAGCGGCATCGGGGGGCGGTTCGTGAGCGACGTCCAGGAAGACATCGCCTTGACCCCTCATATCTGCCGGGAGCTGGTGAAAATGCTGCAGGAGGCGCTGGTGAATGTCCGCAAGCATGCCAACGCTACTAAGGTGTTAGTGACATTCGCGGAAAGCAATGGTACTTATCGTTTATCGGTTGCCGACGATGGCAAAGGATTTGATTTTGCCGGGAAGCTGGCATTTGAGGATCCGATGAGCAGCGCCAAAGGACCAACCATCATCAAGGAGCGCGTCAACGGGATCGGTGCCCACCTCAGCATCGAATCCTATCCGGGACACGGAGCGCGCCTGGAAATCGTAGTCAGCCAGAAAGGATACGCTTCTCATGGAAACAAAGAGCGGCAAAGTACGAATACTACTCGCGGATGACCACACGATCTTTCGCGACGGCCTGCGCAAGCTGCTGGAAGCGGAGCCGGATATGGAGATCGTTGGCGAAGCCGGCGACGGAGCTGAAGCGGTGGCCTTGACCCAGCAGGTACGGCCCGACATGCTGTTGCTGGACCTGGCAATGCCGCGGGTTCCGGGACTGGAGGCCTTGCGCGAAGTGATCGGGCTGAAGACCCCGGTAAAGATCATCCTGCTGACCGCAGCGATCGAGAAGCGACAGATCATCGAGGCCCTCCAGGTCGGGGCGCGCGGCGTGGTGATGAAAGATGCGGCCACGCAGATGCTGATCCGGGCCATCCGCACGGTCATGAACGGACAGTTCTGGGTGGGACGCGAAGGCGTCTCCGATATGGTCGCCTACCTGAAGCACCAGATCGCTTCGCGACCGGCTCCCAAGGCGAAAAGCTACGGGCTCACGCGCCGCGAGATCGAGATCCTGGGAACCATCGTGGCCGGGCTCAGCAACAAGGAGATCGCGCAGAAATTCTCGCTTAGCGAAGATACGGTGAAGCACCACCTCACCAACATCTTTGACAAGGTGGGAGTCTCGAGCCGGCTGGAGCTGGCGTTATTTGCCATCAATAATCAATTGATCGAACCGGTCGCCGCGCAATAACCGCTTCGCGATTCCCGGTTCCAGGGCCCAAGGAAAGGCCGTGCATGCGCACGGCCTTTTGTCATTTCCCGAAGTAGCGCCAGTTCATTTTGTTGCGGCTGGGGGTTTCTTCTCCGCTTTCGGTGTCGCCGGAGCCGGCTTTCCAGCGTCCGGTGCAGCCGCCGCAGCGGCCTCGCGGCTGTACACGATCTTCTGCGTGCCGCCATCGCAGCTGCCGACGGTCTTCCCGGCGGTTGTCGTGTCCGCGTTGGGAACGACGGTCAGCGTGTAGTTCTGGACGCCCTTCGCCTTCAGACCGTCATCGATCTTGGCCTTCAAGTCCGAACACGGCATGCCGCACAGGCCCTGCTGTACGGCGATGAGCATGAAAACCACCACCAGGAACATCCAACGATTTCTAGTAGACACGTTCATCCTCCAATCTTCATTTCCCACCAAAACCTGAATAAAAGTGTGCTGTTGAGCGATTCAAACTACGACGAAGACCGACGTCCGTCAAGGATTCTCTCGCACTCATCGGTCGCGCGACCTTCGAGATGGGAATCGTTTGTGCTTTTGAAAAGATTCGCCCGGGAAATAGTCCCGGGCTTGGTCCAACCATCGAGCTGTTGCCGAGGTTCGGCACCTCCATGGAGAGGTCGGCGAGCCTGGTAGCGCAGTTCGAGGTGAGCTTTCGACCGTAGGGAATCTGGAGGCTCAATCTTTGGTGGCGGCACGGCCGCAGCCCAGCGGCCCGGAAGAAAACGTCTGAAACTGGAACGATAAGACAGACTGTTCGGAATCCGTTTTCGCTTCCGCCTTGGGCTGATACGAACAACAGGGTTCCTCGGCAAAGAGATCTCCGGTCAGCGCGAAAGCGCGGGCGCGCGATCCGCCACAGATCTGGCGGTACTCGCAGACGCCACACTTCCCTCTCAGGTTCTCGGCGTCGCGCAACGCGGTGAACAGCGGCGAATGCCGGTAGAGTTCGGCGAGCGACTGGTGTTTCACGTTCCCGGCCGAGACCGGGAGGAAGCCGCTCGGGAAGACTTCGCCCTGGTGCGAGACAAAGACGAATCCCTTGCCGTCGTTGATGCCCTTGGGTGCGCGGCCGATGCCGTCGCCGGTGTGCGCCGTGCCGAGGATCGACGGCAGCTGCTTCGGGTCGGTGACTCCATGGCTGCGGAGTTCGGTGCGGCGCTGCAGAAGATAGCGGCGATAGTGTTGCGCTTCCGTGCTCTTGATATCGAACTTGACGCGGCGCGAGGTCTGGTAAAGCTTTTCAAAGACCTGCTCGAACTCATCGGCGGTGATGAGGTCGATCTCGGAGCCGCGGCCGGTGGGTACCAGGAAGAAGACGCTCCAGAGAACGATGCCGAGGGTCTCGAGCAGGGCGATCATGGCGTCCATCTGCGCGAGATTGTGGCGGGTGATGGTGGTATTGATCTGCACCGGCAGGCCGACCTCGTGCGCATACTGCACGGCGTCGAGGGTCCACTGGAAGGATCCGGGGACGCGGCGGAAAGCATCGTGAATGGCCGCCGTGGGTCCGTCGAGACTGATGGCGAGGCGCGCCAGCCCGTTCTCCTTGAGTCGGGTGACGGCTTCGCGGGTCAGGAGCGGGGTGGCGCTGGGCGTCAGCGAAGGACGGATTCCTCGTTCGGCGGCGTAAGCGACCAGTTCGTAGATGTCGGGACGCTTGAGAGGATCTCCGCCGGTCATGACGAACAACGGAGCGCGCATCTCGGCGACTTCATCGATGACTTTGCGGGCCTGCTCGGTGGTGAGTTCGAAGGGATTGCGCGAAGGTTGCGCGCAGGCGCGGCAGTGAACGCATGCCAGGTCACAGGCCTGGGTGGTTTCCCAGATGACGAGGAAGGGCCGCTCGTCGAAATCGATATTGAAGTCCATGGACACGGCTCCCAGGCGGCGCTGCTCAGGAGCGCCACTGGGAATACTTTGGCAGCCTCGGCCGAGTGCAGCGATGACCTAAGTCACGCCTTTGGCGGGTGCCGCGCCACCCGCCAATCGGGCCTTTCCTGGTGCCTGACGGTACTCCTGTAGTGGCAAGAATCACGAGGCGTTGTGAGCCGAGTCACTTCGGGAGCGGCCGGGGGCGGAGAGAATC
>Ga0315268_10003177_pt1 | contig 18207 bp, 17 predicted proteins | sample C1_top_MG_FD_204535 | JGI IMG/M metagenome (GOLD analysis project Ga0315268, IMG submission 204535) | Sediment microbial communities from Yellowstone Lake, YNP, Wyoming, USA - C1_top | ecosystem: Environmental > Aquatic > Freshwater > Lake > Sediment | place: USA: Wyoming | collected 2017-08-01
CTGCGGTGGGCGGGTTGGCCGCTCCCCAAAACGCGACCATTTATGTAACAGCGCCTACGGTTGGCTCGATTCAATATGTGTCATCTTCGCCGAGTTCTATTTCGCTTGCAGGAACAGGCGGCGTTTCGGTTTCGCAGGTCGCTTTTAAGGTGGTGGATGGTGGAGGCAATCCGATTAGTGGAAAAAATGTTTCTTTCGGTTTAAGCACCACAACTGGCAACATCACGCTCACCCCGGCTGCGCCTGCTGTTGCTACATCGGACAGCAGCGGCATGGTTTATGTGAACGTCAATGCGGGCACCTTTAGCACCCCTGTACGCGTGACCGCGACGACCTGCACCACCAACCCAATCAGCCCCTGTACTGGTACAACGCTGTCTACACAGTCAAGCCAACTGACGATAACCACAGGCATCCCTTCGCAAAGTTCTTTTTCACTTTCTACTACGACTTTCAACATCGAAGGATGGCAGTATGATGGTGTAACCACAGTTCTGACGGTACGTCTGGCAGACCATTTCAGCAACCCTGTGCCCGATGGCACAGCAGTTAATTTTATTGCCGAGGGCGGGAGAGTTGGCGGAAGTTGTGTGACGGTGGCTGGCGATTGTTCGGTTACGTTTAACAGCCAGAATATACGGCCTATTGATGGCCGGGTTACCGTGCTGGCCTATGCAGTTGGTGAAGAAAGTTTCGTCGATCTGAATGCCAATGGTGTTGCTGACAAAGTGCCTAACGAACTGGTCGTTAATGGTGCATCAACCGATATGCCGGAAGCGTGGGTTGATTACAATGAAGATAGCATATACGATTTAGCTACCGAACCGTATATCGACTTCAACAGTGACCACGCGTATAACGGAGCTGATGGCCAGTACAACGGCGTATTGTGCGATGCGAATAGTTCCGCAGGTACATGCAGCGCAACCAAGTCGATTCATGTGCGCAAGGATATTGTGATCGTGCTTTCCGGATCAACGCCTAATATCACTACCAACGTGGCTAGTTTATCGAGTTACAACGCAGGTACTGGGACTCTCAACCTGGACCCAACCGGAGGAACAAGCGGCTGTGGAGCTCCCCAGACTATCCTGGTGAAGATTGTAGACTTGCATGGAAATCTCATGCCTGCAGGCTCAACGGTTTCATTTGCTACGAGTGGTGATGGTACGGTGGTATCAACGGCTGGAAATTTCCCTGTCCAAAACGCCAATACTCCGATCGTGTCTATACCGGCATATAACTACTCCGTAACAATCAAGGGGGATGGCAGTCTGGATACGACAACACACCTTTGCACAGACTCAACCGTTAATGGGAATCTAACGGTAACCGTAACAACCCCAAAGGGCAACGCTACAACGTATACGATTGCCAACTTGATCAATTAACGGAAGCTGGGTTTTCAATTTTCAAAACGGACATCAAAGATGTCCGTTTTGTTTTATGTTTTGGATGGGTATCTTGCGCTCGTGTTATTGCTTGAAATTATCCAATGCCGCTACAAGCATGAAAGTTCTCAGCTTTCTTCCACTGCAAACAACCGCCGATGCTCCCTGATCGCATAACGATCCGTCATGCCCGCAATGTAATCTGATACTGCGCGTGCATGGTCATGTTCGGCCTGCAGCATGAATTGCGGCGGCAACAGGCGGCGGTCTTGCATGAAGGCTTTGAACAGATCATCAATGATGCGGCGCGCTTTGGCGCTCATGCGCAATACGCGGTAATGGCGGTACAGGTGCGTGCGCAGAAAGGTTTTCAGTTCGCGGTTCTGTTCGTGAATTTCGGCGCTGAACGTCACCAGCGGCGGCGCGGCGCGCACCTCCGCGATGTCGCGCACGACATGGGTAAGAATATTCTGTTCGGTGGTATGCAGCAGGTCGGTCACCAGCGTGTTGATCATGCGCCGTATGGTTTCGTGAATCAGGCGGCGGTCGGTCAGGCCGGGATAGAGGGTGCGCACGGCATCGAGATGCCCGGAAAACAGGCGCACCGAGGCGAGCTGGTCCAGCGTGATTAGACCCGAGCGCAGGCCGTCGTCCACGTCGTGGTTGTTGTAAGCGATCTCGTCGGCGAGGTTCGCGACTTGCGCCTCCAGCGAGGGACGCTGCTGCGTGAGGAAGCGTTCCCCTACCCTGCCTAGTTTTGCGGCGTTGTCCGGCGAGCAGTGTTTGAGTATGCCTTCGCGCGTTTCAAAGCTGAGGTTGAGCCCGTCGAACGCGGCATAGTGATCTTCCAGTCGGTCCACCACGCGCAGCGATTGCAGGTTGTGTTCGAAGCCGCCGTAGTCTTTCATACAGCTGTTGAGCGCATCCTGTCCGGCATGGCCGAACGGCGTGTGGCCGAGGTCGTGCGCCAGCGATATGGCTTCTACCAGGTCTTCGTTGAGCTTCAAATAGCGCGCGATGGAGCGCGCGATCTGTGCGACTTCCATGCTGTGCGTCAATCGGGTACGGAACAGGTCGCCTTCGTGATTGACGAATACCTGCGTCTTGTATTCGAGGCGGCGGAATGCGGTGGAGTGGATGATGCGGTCGCGGTCGCGCTGAAATTCGCTGCGCCCGAACGGCGCATCTTCGTGCACGGCCCTGCCGTGCGAGTTGTGTTCGCTGACTGCGTAGGGTGCGAGTTCGGTCATGTTGTTTTCAATCCTGGTGAGACAAAATTAGCCACGGATTAACACAGATGATCACGGATAAAAAACACCAATCCATCTTTATCCTTTTACGTCGTTCCGAAGGGGCATGGCAAGAAAACGGGAAGCATCGGTTTTTCCGTGAAAATCCGTGTTCATCTGTGGCTAATGGTTTTTCTCAAAGTCATGTGATGAGCATGATTCCAGAGTTTGCCGCAACAATGCCTCAGGTACATCCGCACTAATTACCGCATGACCTATGGCTTTGAGCAGCACGAAGCGCATTTTGCCGCCCAGCACTTTTTTATCCAGCCCCATCAGATCCAGGTATTTCTCGGCATTTTGTGCGGACGAACTATTCAGCATCGGCGCGATTACCGGCAGCTGCGCGCGTTCAAACAGGCGGCGTATGCGGGCGACATCCTGTTCGTTTATCCAGCCCAGCCGGCACGAAAGATCGGCGGCCATGATCGTGCCCGCAGCCACTGCTGCGCCGTGCAGCCAGGCGCCATAGCCTGTGCCCGTTTCGATCGCGTGGCCGAAGGTATGGCCGAGGTTGAGCAGCGCGCGCTCGCCGCTTTCACGCTCATCTGCGCCGACCACTTCGGCCTTGTTCTCGCAGCTGCGTGCGATCGCGTATTGCAGCGCTTCCGGGTCGCGCGCCAGCAGATGTTCGATGTTCTGTTCCAGCCACTCCAGAAACCGCAGGTCGCGGATCAGACCGTATTTGATGACTTCCGCGAGACCTGCGCGCAAATGTGCGTCTGACAGCGTGTTCAGCGTGTCGATGTCGGCCAGCACCAGTTGCGGCTGGTAGAACGCGCCTATCATGTTCTTGCCCAGCGGGTGATTGATGCCGGTCTTGCCGCCGACAGAAGAATCGACCTGTGCCAGCAAAGTGGTCGGAATCTGGATGAAGGGCACGCCGCGCAGATACGTCGCGGCCGCATAGCCCGTCATGTCGCCTATCACGCCGCCGCCGAGCGCGATCAGCGGCGTGCTGCGCTCGCAGCGGTGGTTCAGCAGCGCGTCGTAAATCAGCCCCAGAGTTTCTGCATTTTTATATTCTTCGCCATCCGGCAGGATGATGGGTATGACCTCCACTCCATGCTCTTGCAGCATGTTGCGCAGGGGATCGAGATATAGTGGTGCGACAGTGGTGTTGCTTACCACCGCTGCGCGTTTGCCGGGTAAATGCGGCAGCAATAGCTCTGCCCGATTTAGAAGCCCGCGGCCAATGTGGATGGGGTAGCTGCGCTCGGCCAGCCCGACGGTCAATGTTTGCATGGTCTCAATTCTATCTAAGGGTGTTGCACTGATTCTGAAACGCGGTTCAATTCTTGCTGCAACTGTTGTATCAGATTATTCACACTCTGTTTGCCGGTAGGCATCAGCAGATCGGCCACTTCCGTATAAAGCGGGTCGCGTTGATCGAACAGTTCTTTCAGCCGGGCGCGCGGATCATCCGTCTGCAACAAGGGGCGATTGCGATCGTGGCGCGTGCGCTGCCAAAGATCCTGTACGGTGCTTTTGAGGTAAACCACGATGCCGTTGCGGCGCAATGCCTCGCGGCTCTGTGCGTTCAGCACGGCGCCGCCCCCGGTTGCCAGGACGATGTTGTCCAGTTTGACCAGGTCCTGGATCACGCCCGCTTCGCGTTGCCGAAAACCGGCCTCGCCTTCGACGTCAAATATATGCGGAATGGTCACGCCGGTGCGCTGCTGAATTTCCTCGTCGCTGTCGATAAAAGTCTTGCCCAACGATAGTGCAAGCAACCTGCCCACGGTGGTTTTTCCTGCTCCCATCATGCCCACGAGAAAGATGTTGCCCGAGGGGCGTTTGGCTGGAGTGGTTTCGATAATCTGCATAACTGGATTGTAGCTAAAAACAGATCATGCTGTTTTCAGAAATGAAAAAGCCCGGCAACGCCGGGCTTTTTCGCAGCTTGGAAAGCTTATTTCAGGTTCAGCGTGTCTTTCAATATCTTGGGTGTAATGAAGACCAGCAGTTCTTTTTTGTTTATATTTCTTGCATCATTCTTGAACATCCAGCCGAGCACGGGTACATCACCCAGCAATGGAATCTTCTCGGTGCTGTCGCCTTCATCCAGTGTATACACGCCGCCGATCACAACCGTACCGCCGTTTTCAACCAGCACCTGGGTGGTAACCTGCTTGTTATTGATGCTGGGTACGCCGCCATAAACCGCGCCCACGGTATCCTGGGTGACATCGACTTTCATGTTGACCCGGTCATCCGGCGTGATCTGCGGTGTGACGGTGAGGCTCAGCGTTGCATCTTTGAAGGCGGTCGTGGCGGGAGTCGTGCCGGTGCCTGCTATGGTGTAGGGAATCTGCACGCCGGATTTGATGACTGCCTGTGTCGAGTCGGCCGTAACGACGCGCGGGCTGGAGATGTTTCGGGTTTTTCCGTCGATTTGGGAGGCGCTCAACTCCAGCGTCAGGGTTCTGCTGGCCGAGGGGTTGAACAGTGAAAAGGTCAGGCCTCCGGTAGTTGATGTGGCACCGGGCAGGTTTACATTGACCGCGCCTGTGCCGCTGGTGAAGCCTTTGGGCACAAGCGAGCTGGGGCCGGAGAAATTCAGCTTCCCGCCCAGCGTGCGGTTGAAGTCTTCCTTGGCTTCAACAAAGCGCGCTTCGATCATGACCTGCCGCACCGGCACGTCGATCTGCTTGATCAGCTTGCGCACCTCCTCCAGCACAGTGGGTGTGTCCTTGACGAAAATGGTGTTGGTGCGCTGATCGACCACCACGCTGCCGCGCTTGGACAGCATGCTGGCGCTGGCCGCAGAGGTCGCGCCGGCTGCCGGTGCAGCTGCACCAGCCGACCCACCCCCACGCAAAAGCAGAGCCACATCGGCACCCTTCTGGTAGCTGAGCTGGAAACTCTCCGTGCGGGTTGCTTCCAGTTCGGAGATGTCCTGCATCGCGGTCAGGTTGAGTTTCTCCTTGGCAGCCAGCTCTTCGCGCGGCGCGATCTGCAGCACGTTGCCGTTCTTGCGCATATCCAGGCCCTTGCTCTGCAGAATGATGTCCAGCGCCTGATCCCACGGCACATCTTTCAACCTCAGGGTCAGGTTGCCGGTGACCGAGTCGCTGATCAGCATGTTCATCGGGATGTTGTTGCTGTTGATAAAGTCGGCGATCACATACAGCGCTTCACGCACCGCGATGTTTTGGAAATTCAGCGTCAGCTTCTCTCCCGCATAGCCCGCCTTTGCGCCCTTCACCAGCTTGTTGGGATCTTCCACTATCGCTTTGACTTCCACGATGAATTTGCTATCCGTCTGATAGGCCGCATGCTCCCACATACCCTTGGGTTCGATGACCATGTGTACGTTATCGCCATCGACATAGGTGTCGACTCCCTCAACGGGCGTTCCAAAATCTGTCACATCAAGCTTGCGTTGCAGGTTGCGCGGCAAGCTGGTTTTCAGCAAGTCGAGGATCAGGCTGCGGCCCTGCTGTTTGATGTCTATGCCCACATCGGCATCCGACAGGTCTATCTGAATCCGCCCTTCCCCGTTTTTGCCGCGGTGGAAATCGATGTCGCGCACGCTGTGTGTCTGCGCATTGGTTTTTGCTTCGGCAAAGCGCGAAACGGTGCCGGCGGCAGAGCTGATGGCTGCCTTGTTTTGCAGCGTGATCAGCAGGTTGTTGCCATCCATTCGGGTTTCATAAGACAGCATCTGACGCAGGTTGATCACCAGGCGCGTGCGATTGCCAGCCTGCACGATATTTGCGCTGCGCAGATCATCATCACCGAATTCCTGGGTGGATTTCCCCAGCCCGTTTGCGGTGTTGGGGAAGTCGAACGCGATGCGCGGCGGAGAGCTGATGGTGAAACCGACCGGCAGGTTCGGGAGCGCATTTTTCAATGCGACTTTAAGTACCAGTTTGCCGCCCGCTGCGCTGCTGACATTCAGTCCCTGTATGCTATTGCCGTTCTCGGGATTGTTCTGTGCATGCGCTGTCAGCGCGCAAACTGCAAATACTGCTGCGACGAAGCGGACGAAATATTTGACGGTGTCACGTACGATGCGCCGGCTGCTGCTTGGGAAAATGACGAATTGGGCGGCTTTGATATTTGGCTGTCTCATATTTACTCCTGATCATTCGACTAGTTGCAGACTGCTCATGCGCTCTGACCAGTCTCCGGTGCTGTCCTGGATGGTTTCCTTGATTTTAATTTCGGTATCGGTGATTGCCGTAATCTGCCCGAAATTCTGCCCCAGGTAATTGCCTGTCTTGATGCGATGCAGCTTGCCGTCAGGTGAACGAATGATGGCATGGCCGACATTGCCCTGATACAGGTAGCCAACCATTTTCAATCCGTCCAATGGAAATTCTTCCAGCGCTTCCCGGTGCCGCCGCATATCAGGCTGATTCAGGCCGGTGTGGTCGGTGGTTTTAACATCCTGTTTGCGCGGCTTGAAAGGATCGGGCAGAGCAGAAGAGTTGTCGTAATTGAACGGCTCGTAGGGCTTGATCTCGGGCGGAGGCGCGACCTTGCCGCGCATATTTGCGCCGGAGTTTTTGACAAAGTCCTGCAAGTCCTGAAATTCGGTATCTCCGCAGGCGGTGAGCAACAATGGGATGAGCAGCAGATAGGCGGATCTCATTTTTTCACTCCCGCCGGTTTGGATGCCTTCTTCTGGCTGGCAAGCTCCTCCTCGTCCAGATAGCGATACGTCTTGGCCATCGTATCCATGGACAGCTGGTTGCCGGCCGGGTTGATGCTGATCTCGTTCAGTGTCACGATGCGCGGCAGCTGGGAAATGTCGCTGGCAAACCTGCCCAGATCATCGTAGTTTCCCGTTACGCGGATGGCTATCGGCTGCTCGGCAAACACGCCTGTCACCACTTCGGTGCCGGGGCGGAATAAATCAAATAACAGTCCGCGACCCAGGCCTGCCTGGTTTATGTCTGTCAGCAGAGCATCCATTTCTGATTTGTTCGGCAGCTGCTTGAGCAGGGCGCCGAAGGATTGCTGCGTTTCGGTGAGTTGTTTTTTAATGATGTCCAGGTTGATCGCCTGCTGTTTCTTCACCAGGAACGTTTCTTTCAGGTGGTCCTCTTCCTGCTTGACGTTGCTGAGTGTATCCAGCTGTCCCTGCCAGTCAAATACATAGCCGCCCGCGAGCACGGCCACGCATATGGCCACACAGGAAATAAGCTTCGCCGGCCAGGGCCAGCTTCCCGGATTTTTGGGATTGATATTTTTGAGTTCTTCCAGCCAATTCATGGATGCACCTAACCTTTCGTGCCATCGGTTTTGGCCGGGGCAGCGGGGGTTGCAGGCAGCTGTTTCTTCAGATTGAAATTCAGCGTGAATTCGCTCATGCGTGTGGCGCCTGTTCCCGAGCCATGGATTTCAACCAGAGAGGGGGATTCCAGCCAGGGGGAATCTTCGATGGCGCGCATAAGCGTGGAAACCCGCGCATTGGATTGCGCGTAGCCGAGCAAATTAATCTTGTTGCCTGTCTGCTTGATCGATTTCAAGTAGACGCCGTCCGGCAGGATACGCAGCATCTGATCCAGCAGATGGACGACATCGGAGCGGGTTGTCTGTAGGTTTTCAACGACCGTTTTGCGTGCCAGCAATGCCTCGGTTTGCTCACGCAGCTTTTTGATTTCCTCGATCTGCTTGTCCAATATGGCCGTCTGGTCCTTCAGGTATTGGTTGCGGCGTTCCTGATAGTAAATCTTGGAGCTGATTGTGGCATGCACAAGTCCAACAATCATTACCCCCAGAAGCAGAGAAATTACGCTGAATGCGATAAATTGGATTTTACGCGCCTTGCGTTTTTCAGCACGGTGCGGGAGCAGGTTGATGCGTATCATGATGGATCAAACCTCCGCATTGCAAGGCCGCAGGCAATCATCAGAGCGGGGGCGTCAGTCTGCAGCTGGCGGGGTTTGATGCGGCTGGACAGGGTCATTTGGGCAAACGGATTGGCCACCAGCGTGTTCACCTGTGTGCGTGTCGCAACGGCATCATCCAAGCCGGCCAGTGCGGCGCAACCGCCGGCCAGCACGATATAGCTGACTTCGTTATATTGTGTTGAGGTAAAAAAGAATTGAATGGCCCGGGCCACTTCGCTGGCAACATTTTCGCGGAATGGCGCCAGTACGTCAGTTTCATAGTTGTCGGGCAAGCCACCGTTGCGCTTGCCGGCTTCAGCTTCCTCGGCGGAGAGGCCGAATGTATCCTGTATCAGCTGGGTCATCTGCGCGCCGCCGATTTGCTGGTCGCGCGTGTAAACCGAGAGTCCGTTGCGCATGACATTCACATTCATCAGGTATGCGCCGATATCCACCAGCGCCACGCATTGATCAGCAGCCTGTTTCGGCAACTGTTCGCATATCAGTTCCAGTGCCATTTCGGCAGCGTATGGCTCGACATCCACCACTACGGTCTTGAGTCCCGCAGCCTGTGCTGCAGCAACACGATCTTCCACGTTGGCCTTGCGCGAAGCCGCAAGCAGCACTTCGATTTCATCGGTATTGCCCGGAGCCGGGCCGATCACCTGGAAGTCCAGATTGACCTCGTCCATCGCAAAAGGGATGTACTGGTTTGCTTCAGTTTCAACCTGATACTCTAGATCTTCTTCGCGCAGCCCGCTGGGCAGCAGGATTTTCTTGGTAATTACGGCGGCAGCGGGCAAGGCCAGGCTGGCATTTCTGATCCGCGTTCCCATGCGTTTTAATGCGCGCGCCAAACTTTCAGAGACCGCCTCAAGATTGTTGATGTTGCCGTCAACGACGGCATCCTTGGGCAATGGCTCTATGGCATAGCGCTCGATCACATAGCTGTTTTTTTTGGGCGACTTGCTTAGCTCAACCAGTTTGACCCCGGACGCACTGATATCCACCCCGATTAACGGCGGTGTCCGCGTCTGCAGAAAATCCAGTGGAATATCGAAATTTCCTTTAAGCATAGGCTGGTTAGAGCTTTTTCGTATAAAGTGGTTTAAATCCTAGCAATAACTATAACCCAAGTAAAGTTTTTTCTGCGGGCTTATTTTCCTCGGCGGGAGCCGATATAATTCAAGACTGTTCTTAAATGCCCTTCTGCACTCCATGACATCACGCTGGTGGTTTTATCCGGCTATCGCCGCGCTTGCACTTGCCTTTTTACCGGTGTTGCTGCTTGTATTCGCAGCAATGCTAACCTATCCGACCTTGCCTTCGCTAGAGGGATTGACCGATTATCAGCCCAAGATTCCGTTGCGTGTATACAGCGTCGAGGGCGCGTTGTTGGGGGAGTTCGGGGAAGAGCGCCGCGCGCTGGTCAAGATAGAGCAGGTGCCCGACCTGATGAAGAAAGCCATACTTGCGGCCGAAGACGACCGTTTTTATCAGCATGGCGGAGTGGATTATATGGGCGTGCTGCGTGCCGCGTATTCCAACTTCACCTCGGGTGGGGCCAAACAGGGTGCCAGCACGATCACCATGCAAGTGGCGCGTAATTTCTTTTTGTCCAAGGAAAAAACGCTTACACGCAAATTCAACGAGGTGTTGCTTGCGCTGAAGATCGAACACAGCTTGAGCAAGGACGAGATTCTCCAGCTGTACATTAATCAGATTTACCTTGGGCAACGCGCGTACGGTTTTGCAGCCGCCGCGCAAATCTATTTCGGAAAAAATCTGAATCAGCTCGACATCGCTGAAATGGCCGTGCTGGCCGGTCTGCCCAAGGCCCCTTCCGCCTACAATCCGGTCGTCAATCCCAAGCGCGCCAAGCTGCGCCAGATGTATGTGCTGCGACGCATGCACGAACTGCATTTTATCAACGATGCACAATTTGCTGTCGCTCAGCAGCAGCCCATGTTTGCCAAGCATGGCAACCAGGAATTTCCGGTCAAGGCTGATTTCCTGGCGGAGATGGTCAGGCAGGAAGTGTATGACCGTTATCAGGATGATACTTACACTCAGGGTATCAAGGTTTATACCACTATACGCCAGCAAGACCAGGATGCGGCGTACAAGGCGGTGCGCAAAGGCGTGCTCGAATACGATCAGCGCCACGGCTATCGCGGGCCGGAAGGCTACACCGAACTGCATGCCGGTTATGGCGAGGAAGATCTGGAAGATGCGCTGCAGGAGTTTGCCGATAGCGACGACCTGATACCTGCGGTGGTGCAGCAGGCCGGCCCGGGTGCGGTGCGAGCATATTGCAAAGGTGGGCAAATTGCCGAGATAAGGGCAGAAGGTCTGAAGTTTGCCCAGAGAGCGCTGGGGGACAAAGCGGCGCTGAACCAGCGCATTCGTGCGGGTTCGATAATTCGTGTGCAGAAAAATGAAAAGGGCGCTTGGCAGATCACCCAGTTGCCGCAAGTGGAGGCTTCCTTTGTATCCGCCAGTCCGCGCGATGGTGCTGTCTATGCGCTAGTGGGTGGTTTTGACTTTAACCGCAACCAGTTCAACCATGTCACGCAAGCGTGGCGGCAGCCCGGCTCCAGTTTCAAGCCGTTCATTTATTCCTCTGCGCTCGAAAAAGGCATGACCCCCGCCTCGGTTATCAATGATGCGCCGTTGGTGTTCAATGCCACGGAAACAGGCAGCGAGGCATGGCAACCGAAAAACTATGATGGGAAATTCGAGGGGCCGATGCGCATGAGGCAGGCGCTGATCAAATCCAAGAATATGGTGTCGATCCGCATCCTGCAGGCGGTTACGCCGCAATATGCGCAGGACTATATAACCAAGTTCGGTTTCGACGCGGCCAAGCACCCGCCCTACCTGACGATGGCGCTGGGCGCGGGATCGGTCACGCCGATGCAAATGCTGGCGGGATATTCCATTTTTGCCAATGGCGGCTATCGCGTCGCACCCTATTTCATTCAGCGCATCGAAGATGCCAAGGGCAATATATTGAATAAGGCCGAGCCGGTTGTAGCCGGAGAAAATGCAGAACGGGTGATCGATGTGCGCAATGCTTTCAGCATGGTCAGCATGATGCAGGATGTGGTGCGGCACGGCACCGCTATTCGTGCGATGCAGCTTGGCCGTTCGGATCTGGCGGGCAAGACGGGTACCACCAGTGACTCGGTGGATGCGTGGTTCTGCGGCTTCCAGCCTACCGTGGTGGGCATTTCATGGATAGGCTTCGACAATCCGCGCAGTCTGGGAGACAAGGAAACCGGCGGAGGCGCTGCGTTGCCGATGTGGATGGATTACATGGGCAAGGTGTTAAAAGGCGTGCCGGAAGCGGTTTACAGCATGCCGGACAACATGGTGGCGGCGCGCATCAACAATATCGGTCTGCGAGATGCAAACGGCGAAATCACTGACTACTTCTATCAGGAAAATCTGCCCCCCGAGCAGTCAGCTTCGCCGTTCGGGCAAGCCGTCAAGGATCAGCTGTTTTGAACTGCCGCCATGAGTAAAGATCGCGTACAGCGGCGGGACCTGATGCGCGAGCAGCTGGCGCATCAGGCTGCTCGCCTGATGGCTGAGGACGGTATCACCGATTACGCGTTCGCCAAGCGCAAGGCAGCTAAACAGCTGGGCGCAACGGATACCCAGCATCTGCCCAGCAATCAGCAGGTGGACGAGGCGTTGCGCAGTTTCCGCGCCCTTTATCAGCATGAAAGCCACCCGTCCGTGCTGCATCAGCTGCGTGAAGAGGCATTGGTCGCGATGCGTTTGCTGGAGCCGTTTCAGCCCTACCTTACCGGCTCGGTGCTGAACGGCACGGCGGGCGAGCAATCAGACATCAATCTGTCGGTCTATTCCGATGACGAGAAGGCGGTGATGATGTTTCTGCTCAAGCACGAACTGCCGTTCGAGAGCGGCGAATGGCGCGCGCATCTGATGGGCAGGCAGCAAGTCATACCGAGCTTCACGTTGCGAACAGAAACGGGCGTGCCGGTGCATATCGCGGTTCTGCCAGAAAATGCGCGCCATAGCGGTAGCCGCAAGCCGGAGACGCATGCCGATGTGGCGGCGCTGGAAAAATTGATAGCTGATGAGTTGAGCGCGAAGCCCGACCCTCAGCTATAGGTTCAACCCTCGTTACGCAACCAGCGCGCTGCATCCAGCGCAAAGTACGTCAGAATCCCATCCGCCCCGGCGCGTTTGAATGCCAGCAATGACTCCAGTACGCAAGCCTGTTCGTTTAGCCAGCCGTTCTGGGCAGCGGCCTTGAGCATCGCGTACTCCCCGCTTACCTGATAGACGAAGGTGGGAGCCTTGAATTCGTCCTTCACGCGTCGCAGGATATCCAGATAGGGCATGCCGGGTTTGACCATCACCATATCCGCGCCTTCCTGCAAATCCAGCCCGACTTCCCAAAGCGCTTCGTCGGAATTGGCCGGATCCATCTGGTAGGTGTACTTGTTGCCGCCGCCCAGATTGCCGCTGGAGCCGACCGCATCGCGGAACGGGCCGTAGAAGCTGGAAGCGTACTTGGCGGAATAGGCCATGATACGCGTGTGTATGCAACCCTTGCGGTCCAGTGCCGCGCGCACTGCGGCGATGCGCCCATCCATCATATCTGAAGGCGCCACGATGTCGGCGCCGGCCTGGGCATGCACCTGCGCCTGTTGCGCCAGCACGGCCACGGTTTCATCGTTGACGACATAACCGCTGGCGTCGATCAGCCCGTCCTGACCGTGGCTGGTATAGGGGTCGAGCGCGATGTCGGTCATGATGCCGAGTTCAGGGAAATTCTTTTTCAGCGCCGCCACCACGCGCGGCACCAGACCATCGGGGTTGTAGGCTTCGCGCGCGTCCAGGCTTTTCAGCGGTGCATCGATTACCGGGAAGATAGCCATCACCGGAATACCCAGCCTGACGCACTCTGCGGCTTGCAGCAGCAGTTTGTCCAGCGTCTGGCGCTTCACGCCTGGCATGGACGCCACATGTTCTTCGCGGTTTTCACCGTCGAGCACGAATACCGGGTAGATCATATCCGCCGCGGTCAGCGTGTTTTCGCGCATCAGGTCGCGGGAGAACGCGTCGCGGCGCATACGGCGCATACGCTTGTGGGGGTAGTTTCCGAGGGTGTGCATTAGTTGATCCTAAAAATATTTTGGGTTGTCAGGAACTCTTCCGGAATTCTCGTATCTGAGTTAACAGATGATGCGAGTCATCTCCCGTTTCTCCTCCCTGAGCGGGTAGTCTTAACCCTACGTTAAGACATGTTCGCCCCTAGCTTCCCCCTTTAGCTAGGGGCATTTTTTTGCCCGTTACTGTTGTGGTAGCTCATCTGAAGGGTCGGCAAACCACTTGGCAATTACCGCCTCTGCTTCATCCGTACCCATCTTTTTCAGGCTGGAAAACAGCTGTACCGAGCAAAGCGGGTAGTTTTCAGCGAGATATGATTTTACACGATTCAGTGTGGCGGTCGCCTGTTGGCGGCTCAGCTTATCGGACTTGGTAAGCAGCACATGCACCGGCTTGCCGGTGAGCGCAAACCAGTCCAGCATCTTCTCGTCCAGTTCGGTCAGCGGATGCCGCACATCCATGATGATGACCAAGCCGCACAGGGCGCTGCGCGTTTGCAAATACTCACTGAGCAAACCTTCCCAGTGTGCTTTTATAGCCGGTGGCACCTTGGCATAGCCGTAGCCAGGCAGGTCTACCAGGAAGCGGTTATCGCCCAGATCAAAATAATTGAGATGCTGCGTGCGTCCCGGCGTCTTGCTGGTATATGCCAGCCGGGTATGGTTGGCCAGCGTGTTGATCGCGCTCGATTTGCCGGCATTGGATCGTCCGACAAAAGCGACCTCCAAGCCGCCGTGCAGCGGCAGGTCGCGCAAATGGTTGACCGTGGTGAAGAAGGTGGCGCGGGAAAATAGGCCCATGCTACCAGGCCGCGAAAATCTTGTCGGCCGCGGCGATGGTTTGCGCGATATCGGCTTCAGTGTGCGCAGCCGAGACAAAACCTGCCTCAAACGCCGAAGGCGCGAGATAGATGCCCTCGTCCAGCATCGCGTGGAAGAAGCGGTTGAATGCGTCCTTGTCGCAGGCCATGACCTCGGCGTAGGAGGTGGGTATAGTGGCGCTGAAATACAGGCCGAACATGCTTCCTATGGATTGTGCGCTGAACGGAATGCCGTGCTTCTTTGCGCTGGCAGTGAGTCCTTCGGTCATCAGTTTGGCTAGCTGCGTCAGGCGTTCGTAGAAGCCGGGCGCTTGCACCAGTTTCAGGGTGGTCAAGCCTGCGGCAACTGCTACCGGATTGCCGGACAGCGTACCAGCCTGATACACCGCGCCCAATGGAGCAAGGCACTGCATGATATCGCGCCGACCGCCGAATGCGGCTGCTGGCAGGCCGCCGCCCATCACTTTGCCCAGCGTGATCAAATCCGGCTTGATGCCGTAGTGTCCGTGCGCGCCCTGCAAGCCGACGCGGAAACCTGACATAACCTCGTCAAGAATCAGCACGGCACCATGCTTGGTGCATAGATTGCGCATGGCATCGAGGAACTCTTGCTTGGGCAGGATCAAGTTCATGTTGCCCGCCACCGGCTCGACGATCACTGCGGCGATTTCGTCGCCATACTTGGCAAAGGCATTTTCCAGTCCGGCAGCATCATTGTAGTCCAGCACGGTAGTCAGTGCGGCGATCTCGGCGGGCACGCCGGAAGAGCTGGGCTGGCCGAAAGTCAGTGCACCGGAGCCTGCCTTGACCAGCAAACCATCGGAATGGCCGTGGTAACAGCCTTCGAATTTGATGATGCGGCTGCGACCGGTGAAACCGCGCGCCAGACGAATGGCCGTCATCGTGGCTTCGGTGCCGGAGCTGACTAGGCGCACCATCTCCAGCGAAGGCAGGATTTTGCACAGCAGCTCGGCGATTTCCAGTTCGGCTGCGGTCGGCGCACCGAAGCCCAGTCCTTCGGCGGCGGCGTCCTGCACTGCCTTCACCACCTGCGGATGGCAATGACCCACGATCATCGGCCCCCATGAATTGACGTAGTCGATGTACTGCTTGTCGTCGGCGTCCCAAACATAGGCACCTTTGCCGCGCTTGAAAAAAAGCGGCGTGCCGCCTACCGATTTGAATGCGCGCACCGGCGAATTCACGCCGCCGGGAATGATACGTTGCGATTGTTCGAACAAATCCTGATTGCGTGATGTCATTGTGACTAGTCCTGAGTAACTGAAAAATACGGGTTGAATAAGCTGGAAAAATCCCGCGCGCTGGCCGCTATGTCCTCTGCATCAAACAGCGCCGAGATCACCGCCAGCGCATCCGCTCCGGCCTGCACCAGCGGCAGGCCGTTTTGTGCGGTAATGCCGCCTATTGCAACCAGCGACACGGGTAGTTCGGCGCGCGCCTGGCGCAACAAGGCAACGTCCGCAACTGAGGCTTCGGGTTTGACGCGCGAAGAAAAAAACGCGCCGAATGCCACATAATCCGCCCCGCCCTGCACTGCGTCGCGAGCCAGCAAAAGTTGATTATAGCAAGAGATGCCGATGATTTTGTGCTTGCCCAGCATGGCGCGCGCCGCATTCAGGCTACCATCCGTCGCGCCCAGATGCACACCATCTGCGTCAATCTGTGCCGCCAGTTGCACATCGTCGTTGATGATTAACGGTATGCCGAACTCGCGCGTCAACTGGCGCAGCGCCGTGACTTGTTCCAAGCGCAGCATAGGCTCTGCAATCTTGTTGCGGTATTGCAGCACACTTGCGCCGCCTTCCAGTGCCATCCGGACACGGCGCAGCAAATCCGCGGTGTCGGCGCAGTCCGGTGTGATCGCGTACAGGCCGCTAATGTTTGGTGTCCTGCTGCTCATCCTCTTCTTCATCCCGTGCCCAGAACAGACGATCCGGAATATGCTGGCCCATGCCGGGACGGAAACCGAATTGCAAGGCTTGCCAGGTGTATTCCTGTGCTTCCTTCACCGCTTCCTCAAGAGGTAACCCGTTTGCCAGCAGTGCCGCGATGGCCGAAGACAGCGTGCAGCCGGAGCCGTGATAGATGCCGGGCAGGCGCACCCAGCTGTCGCTGCGTATGACGCCGCGCTCGCCATAAAGTGTGTTGATCACCTTGGGCGTATGCTCATGCGTGCCGGTCACCAGCACATATTCGCATCCCAGTTGTATGATGCGCTTGGCGCATTCGACCAGATCCGGATTGTCCTCGTCGTTGTCTTCATCCTGGATCAGACGGCGCGCTTCGATGCTGTTTGGGGTCAGGATCGTGGTCTGCGGCAGCAACAGTTCACGCATCGCGTCCAGCATGTCCTCGTCAGCCAGTTCGTCGCCACGGCCGGAAGCCAGGATGGGATCGAACACCAATGGAATGTCCGGATAATCCGAAATCACTTCGGCAATCGCCGCAATATTTTCCACGCTGCCCAGCAGGCCGATCTTGAATGCGGCCACGGGCATGTCTTCCAGCACCGCGCGCGCCTGGTCGGCCACCCACTCGGGATCCATGGCCAGCACATCATCCACGCCGCTGCTGTCCTGCACCGTCACCGCCGTCACTACTGACAAGGGATGGCAGCCCATGCTGGCGATCGTCAGAATGTCGGCCTGCAAACCTGCTCCCCCGCTGGGATCGGTGGCGGCAAAGGTGAGAACGATGGGAGGGATGTCAGACATGGTGGTTGATATCATTTAAAATGAGCGGGCAAAGTGCGATTTTAACTTAAATTACCGATGATGACTCCGAACCCTGAATATAAGACCTATATGTGCCTGATTTGCGGCTGGCTGTACAGCGAAGCCGCCGGTTCGCCGGAAGACGGCATCCCGCCAGGCACGCGCTGGGAAGATGTGCCGATCAATTGGACCTGCCCCGAGTGCGGCGCGCGCAAGGACGACTTCGAGCTGGTGGAAATCTGATGCGCATACTGCATACCATGCTGCGCGTGGGCGATCTGGAAAAATCGCTGGCATTCTATACCGAGGTGCTCGGCATGAAATTGCTGCGCCGCCACGATTATCCTGAAGGAAAATTCACACTGGCTTTTGTCGGATACGAGGACGAGGCCCGCAGCGCAGTCATCGAGCTGACGCACAACTGGGGCGTGGAAAAATACGAGCTCGGCAACGCCTACGGCCACATCGCCATTGAAGTCGACGATGCCGCTCAGGCGTGTGAGTTGGTAAAGCAGCGCGGCGGAAAAGTCGTGCGCGAAGCCGGACAGATGAAACACGGCTCGACCGTGATCGCCTTCGTCGAAGACCCGGACGGCTACAAGATCGAGTTCATACAGAAGCGCGGGTAAACGCGTATCTCAAAAACAAACCCCGCCGGAGCGGGGTATGTCAGGATAACAAGCCGTGTATCAAGGCTGTTTGCGGCGGTTCAGCATAAGCCCTGCCAAGCCCAAGCCGAGAAGCGCGAGCGGTGCTGGCTCAGGAACGGCGTTATTTATTACAGCAAGCTTTTGTATCGGTGCTCTGGTTACATTAACGATCAGAGTTGAATCGAGGAACATAAAATCGCTTCTGTTATTTTGTTGCCCACTAGTGGTACCTACATTTTGAAGAATTACATTCAGAATGCCATCGTTCAATAATGAGTTCAGCCCGTTTGGAATAGTAGCAACATAAACCGGTGCAGTATCGCCATTTACC
>Ga0315268_10003178_pt1 | contig 18197 bp, 11 predicted proteins | sample C1_top_MG_FD_204535 | JGI IMG/M metagenome (GOLD analysis project Ga0315268, IMG submission 204535) | Sediment microbial communities from Yellowstone Lake, YNP, Wyoming, USA - C1_top | ecosystem: Environmental > Aquatic > Freshwater > Lake > Sediment | place: USA: Wyoming | collected 2017-08-01
CGAATTATTTTCACCGTTTAATAATGTATTTTCCATTTTATTGAAAAGCATTATACCCCCTTTTTTGAAAATGCCTTTTTCTATATCGTCGGCTGTTCGAAATATTGCATTTCGAAATGTTGCACTCTTTTTACTTGTATTAAAAATTAAATACTTTTCACATTTTTCATTCAATGTTTTTGTATTATTTTCAATTATAATTTGCAGTTCTTTCAAAGATGTTTGTGAACGATTCTCGTTGAAATTCTTCAATGCGACTACAAAGTCTTCAGGAAACAGCATTGGTGACATCTTGGACTCTTTTGTTTTCGATTTCATTTTAAAGTCATCAATCGCCTTTAATAAAATACGATTCAAATTTTCATTGTACGTTCCCACACCCGCTTGATATTCATTCATCGGTTTCATCGTTTGACCATTAACCAGCTGTAATAAATGCTGCAAGTCTTTTGTTGTGTACTCCAGGTTGAATTCATTTTTAATTTTATCAATCAACTTTATTTTATCAGCGTGACTCATATCCGAATTTTGCGAACTTTTAAAAATATTAAAAATATCTCGATTCTCTCCAAGTGTGTTTTTGAATTTACAAATTTTATGAATGTCACTAGATAACAAGGTGGTTCCGACGCCGCCGCCAGCACCTCCTTTTGCGTTTCCATAGTTGCAGTACGTCATGAATGCATTGTATATTGTAAACTCATCAAAATTCGTAGGAAGGTCCGGAATGTTATTTCGCGTGTCTCTCGGGTCCAGCATGGTTGAAGCTTCGCTCAGACTGTAAATGTCCATCAAGATTGCGCTTGTGCATTCCACCATGTCACAGTAATTTTTTATATTGGGAACATGACTTACCATATAATCCAGCGTAGTGTTACCTTCATACTCTCGGTCGCGTTCGTTGCAACACGCATTCTGAATATAATTCCTGGATAAAAGTTTTGTTTTATCTTTTGTTTGAGACGAAATTACCTCCTGAATAAGTTTTTGAACAACCAATGAAAAATGTATTACTTTTGATTGCAACACCAGTATCTTTTCCGTCTGCAAACTACTTCCATTTTTCAAGTTTCGTTTCAAGTCATCGCAATATGTTTTTGTAACGGGCAACGGCATCGAAGTAATAAATGCGGTGGGGTCAACCAACAGCGGACGAAAATGCGACGATGCGACATTAAGTTTCATGCCCGACTTTGAAGACAATGATTTTTTTTGTTCTTTCAATGCATCATATTCGCGCTTCTTATCAAATCGCGACTGTATTTGCGGTTGATTCAGTATTTTCGTTTTTATAAGACTGAACAGCGTGTCTCTCATTTTATCCTGGTTAATTTTTTTGATGGAATTCCAAGGAGCATAGTCGCTCTTTACTTTTTGAGAGATACACGCCATATAAATAACAAACGATAAATCGGCTTCATCTAAAGAGAGCGGATAGCCGCTGAATGACTTTACACAGTTTGGAAATGTGATTTTACTTTTTATTTGCGGAATGGATGACTGTATCACGATTATAACCAACGCCATGGAATAAAAAATTAAATATTGATTATATGTTTTTTCATACGCTTCATATTCGACTGTCGTTTTTTTATCCGATTCATACTGCTCTTTTGTTTTTTTTTTAGGAAGAAGTAATTGAATGGTTTCCACTATAAACCGTTTATCTTTATTTTTAAAAATGACAGACAGTGAACTCTCGTAATGATTAATGATGGTATTCAAACTCATCACTGTTTCATTTTCGCCTTCTCCTTCTCTCTCACCTTCCGCTTCGCTTAGTTCCTCTTGTTCCTCGTCCTCTTCATCCTCTTCGTCCTCTTCCTCTTGTTCTTCATACTCCTCCTGTTCGTCTTCTTCTCCTTCACCTTTTTCTTTGACACGTTCAGATTTTATACTTGCATCGATGATTTCACCTGAGTTGACTGCTGCAAGGTCCGATGCGTTCTCTTCTTCACTGCGAAGTAATTGTACGCCCGCCGCGTCTTCACCCTCTTCTTCAACCAACCAACCTTCTGAAACTAGCGCAATTTTAGATATTGAATACCCACTGTACTTGTCAACAATTTGGTCACCTTCGCGTTTCCCATTTGTTCTTTCAATTCGGGAAAGCGTTGTTATATACTTTGAAGATTTGGGGTCTTGCGGATTATAATTCTGGGCAAGCTCGTAAAAAAAAGTGGGCAATAAACGAACACCAGGAACGCCGCACGATTTGCAATAATACCAGCGAGCATCCTCATCTGGAAGCGCGTCTCTAACAAACAATTCGCTGTTTACCAAATCTAAAATGCACTGATATTTTTTACCAACGTCGTCCATCCCCAATATACAATCGACAATTTCCTGATACGGAGACCTAACAAGCGTTGTAACTTTTTTCTTATGTTCCTGACCCAGCAAATATTTCTTCTGATTATATTTCAATATTTCAAAAACCTTTAATTTTAAAATAAGTTTTATATTTTTAAAATCTCGTAAAAGTATTTCATCAATGTTCTTCTTTTTTACATTACTTTTCGAATCAAACTCATCTATAATTTTACTTGTCAAATCATTCAACAACGACGATTCGGACATTGTCTTGTCTAAACATTTTTGATTAATTGAAAAACAGAGCGGTTTTGGTTTTGTTTCCGACGGAATGTTGCAAAAATATGACGGGTCGTCTACTTGCACATTCTGAAGTTCGGGGTCTTTATCAATGTTCCACTCATTATTTCTTCTAACATAATAATCGTATCGCGTAGAATCATCATCTTGGTCAACAATTTTCAATGCCGCATAATCGCCGTCCTTTACAACGCGCTTGCCTGTTGAATCATATTTCGAATCAAACAAAATATCGGCAGATTTTCCATTGTCTACTTCTAAAGCACCCATCGACAAATACACTCTGCTCAAATTAATCTCGCGCTTTTTACACGTTTTTGAATCCGCCCCCGACGACTCTTTCGTCATTTTTTCCTTCAAATCCTGCTGTTCCCGTCTTACTATGGAATCCACCTCTGAAGATGTTAAATCGGAATTCTCAACCGCCATCGTGTCCATAAATAACCGCGCAAAATCAACATCAAGAAGCAGCTTCAAAATTTCTGAAGACGATAAAAACCCTTCACCGCTACCTTTGCTACCATGTTTATCATCAGTTAATTTATAAAGTTTAAAAATCTCATCGAGAGACGTGGGTTCATCATTCGACAAAACTATTTTCTTATGAAATTCTTTTGAAATTGTAAACCGTTTGCCTTCATTTTCATTAAAAGCATCATAAAATAATTCCAACGAATCTAGTTTGGTAATTGCATTTTTATCAACAAGCTTTTTAAATTTGGTCGACGACGCAGACAACCTCTTCGTGTATTCAGAAATATTTTTATCAATAAATGCGCGCATTGCATTATACTGCTGCTCAGTTAAATCTTTATTGTATATCAAAAACGGTTGGAGCGCGTACACAACTTCATACATGGATAAACACCGACCGAGTCGAGATTCTAATGCTAAAAATGCATCTTGATTGGTCGGCACAAATGAATTAATAAACTGACCTATTTTATGTGTGGATTTTGATATCGACTCATTCGGAGTGAATGCCGTGACATCCGAAAACACAATGCCGCCCTTGTATTTTTCCAATCGCCTTTCTTCTTCTTCTTCTTCGCCGCCCCCAGTCCCATCCTTTTTAACAACCTTGTCTACATTTATAACTTCGGTGACAACATCGTCTCTGAATTTAATGTCGTCAATTATACTTGACCAAGTTTTCAAATACAACGAATCCATTGAAACTCTGTCTGATAACAGCGTGTCCGGCAATCCCATCTGGGTCAAAGCAACCGCTTGCTTATTCAGCGTAATAAATGATGTTATAAATGCGGGGTCGTTCGGAGTCGAGTTGACCCGTTTGACATTATTTGATTTTACATCTTCGAATTCTAATTTCGTTAATCCCATGTTGTACGCGCGGTCATTGTATGTCTGAACCGTCGAACCCGACCCCGACGACCTCTTCGATGACACAATTGTGTCATTGTTTGTTGAAAGCGTGAGAATATTAGTTGACACCGGTTTATTTTGCATAACATATTTGTTATCTGGATTATGTTTCGGATTCTCAAACGGCGTTAAATATGAATTCATATCTTCCATTATCATGTGGTTATAAGGCGCATTTTTATCCGGATACAGATTCTTCTGTTCTAAAACTTGCTCTTCAAAATCATATATTCCATTTACCGTATTGACCCCAATTGAATCATCGCCAGTTACGTATAACTTTTTAATATTTTCTACAACGGGCAAAACCCACTGCAACTTCGTGTCCAAATTTTGAATGTGAATTACAGATGGTTTATCGTGTTCATTCAAGTGTCTTGGCATTTTTGGAACACCATTTTTATCAAACAGCGAATACTCTTTCCGAAGCTGAAAAAAACGCTCAATTCCTCGATGAATCCCATTCAACTCTGAATCAGTCCGCCTGCTTTTTGGAACCGAAGAAATAATATTTTCTAATAAATCGTCATATTGTTTTGTCTCGGACACAATTCTCTGAGACGACGGAACCTCATACATTATGCTTGCAAATATTTTATTTCCCTCATCCAGCGCGTCGGCTAAATCAAGGTCAATGCCCGAATCTTCTTCTTGTTCTTGTTCTCCCATTAAATCATCACCTTGACTAGTAGTCGCCGCAGCCGCTTTGGGTTTAAATTCAATTACTTTGATTTTGTTTATCCACGGAGGTAAACCGCTGCAACCAAAATTTATAAAAATACTCTCTTGAAAATCCTGTGAAATGTCTTTTACTTCCGCACCCAAATCATCAAGCACCAGCTTTACTTCAATCATATCCTGATTCTTATCCACATCTATAATTTTACACAAAATAAAAAGAGGTTGTGACTGTTCATCTTGCGACGACAAAGGTGGCGGCATTAATTCAATCGAAAGCGTCATATCAATCTTAAAATCAGACTGTTCTACATACTTGTGACTGGATTTCCTTTTGATAATTTGAATTTCTAATACTTCTTCTTCATCAATTTTTTGCATTTTATCATTTCGAATCTTAACATTTATTACTTGTTGAGTTTGTTTATTATTTAATTTCAAGAGGGTCGAATCCACATATACTATTTCATACACATTGTTTTGCAACTTGGAATCGGGAACATGCGCATTTATTTTGATTTCATCTCCAAGAAATAATTTATTGTTGCCTGCATCTTTTTTTTCTTTTTCTGTTTCCATGTTGAAATAAAATATACTAATATCTAATAATATCTAATATATAATAATATATAATTTATATTTATATATACTATAATAGTTAGAAAATTCTATAATCTTTACACTATTAATAATTTATTAATAGTTTACAAATTGTTAAATGTGTTGATGTGTTGTTAAATGTGTTGTTAAATGTTTTATATTTTGTTTAATGAATATAAAGAATACACAAGTATTAACTCATAGGTCCAACCATAAAAAATCATCCGACATCCCATGAAGCAATCACATCAGGAGAAACCATCCACGTCGCACTACAATTTTGAATTGAATTCTTTGCCCGACATTGTCAATAATGGCGACGAATGCATAAAATGTAAAAAAGTTTCCATTTCTTATAATAATAATAACAGTACTAACCAAACACAAACACAAACACAAACACAATATTATTTAATCAACTATGACAAGAAAGTGATGCGTAAAAATAAAAGTGAATCCGACAAACATTGCGTGAAACATTTTCGGTCAGTTATTTTGAATGAAGACTGCAAAGTTATCGGATTTTCTCCGCCAATGTGTGAACCAAAACATGTTATGAATGTCATTGACTTTCCAAATGTTCAATTCGCAGAAGAGTTTGTTGAAGGAACAATGGTAAACTTGTTTTATAATTCGGCAAATGATGTTCAAAGATGGGATTTTTCCACGAAGAATACAATTTCGCCTCTCGAGAAACCGGCAGGAAAATGTTTTAGACGAATGTTTTTTGAGGCGTGTACAAATGCAAATTTGAATTTCGACGATTTGCCAAAAGAATATTGTTATAGTTTTGTCATGCAACATCCGGATAATGTAATTGTGGCTCCTGTAAAAAAAACAGCCCTTTACATTATTGCCATTTACTTGGTTAAAAACAGTGATGATTTTAGTTCCGCAACCGCATATGAAATGGAGCGGTCAGTTATAAGGTGGAGAAGTTTTTCAAAAGTGTCACACCCTGCCCGACTCGGAATGAAGAAGGGTCAAGACGACTTTGATAAAATTGTAAAAACATATGCATCGCCGGATTCATTGTATTACTATCCCGGAGTCATGTTTCGAACGTTTACGGGGGAACGTTTTAAATTGCGCAACCCAAATTATGAAATGGTGAAGAATACAAAGGGTGTCCGCGCAAGAGACGAGTTTGTGTATTTGCATCTTAAACAGGTGGGTTATGTGAGAAAGCATTTCGAAAGATGCCCGGAAGACGAGCTGAAGTTTTTTGAATTTCAATCCAACTTGTACAACTACACTTCCAGTTTGCATAAAAATTATTTGGACTGTTATATTTACAAGAAGATGGGTCTAAAAGATTTCCCCCTTAAATATCGAAACAACATGTACAAGTTACACAATGATTATTTGCACGTGCTGAAACCTGAAGGGGCGCGCGTTACGCTGTCGCATGTAGTTCAATTTGTAAATAATTTGTCAGTGTCATCTCAAATCTATTTTTTGAAACAGAAAGAGTCGACTGAACATGTTGAACCTCTCGAAACTCCGATTGTACCTAAAAAAATATTTTCATCTCCGCCCTTGACACCTTTGACATTTACGCCTGAATATTCTCCCCTAGAAATGAAATGTCCCAATGCGCCATAAAGATAGATAGATACACTTTCATTTTTTAACTCTCTGTCTTCTTCTTTCATTTTTTTTTGTTTTCCTTCTATTTTTTTTGTGATTTTTCTTTGTTTGTCTTGTTTGTTTACGCTGTTTTTTTCTTTTTCCGCCATGTCCACCATCCTCTTGATCCTCTTGCGCTTCCTCATGAATCCAGTCGCACGATTCACTTATTTCAACTCCATTTAAATCGGCGATTTGATTGCCAGTAGTAACCAATACTTCTAAATTTGGAAGTTTAAGTGCTAAACTGGTTAATTTATTATCTTCCAAATTCAACGCTACTAAACTAGTCAGGAAGTCAATTCCATCTAAAGAAGTAAGTTGATTATGACTTAAATCTAATGCCTTTAATGACACAAGGCGTGAAAAACTAGGCACCTGTAATGCATCCCACATAATTTTTTCAGTAACAACATGCGGTAGCGCGGGACGGCTCTCTTTCACTTTACCAAAACTGTGAAAAACACGAGCAACTGCAGTATCCCGTATATTCTTTCCTTCCGGCCCTGATACCAACTTTAGTGGCGGTAATACAGCAGCTCTTGGTAAATTGGCAATTTGATTGTGGTCCAATAGTAACTCTTCTAATGTTTTCGGGAATAGAGCTCCTTCTAAAGAGGTGATTTTATTACGACTCAATGTTAATCTTTTTAAATTAGGTGGGAATACAACTCCTTGTAAAGAGGCGATTTTATTACTAGTCAATGATAACATTTGTAAACTAGCCGGAAATTGAACACCCGCTATAGAGACAATTTGATTCAGATCCAAGTCCAAGACTTCTAAACGAATTAGATATTGAACATCTGCTATAGAGCGAATATGATGACCCGTAACTGTCAATTTTGTAAGTGGGGTTAACCCGCTCCTCATAACTTTATCAGCGTTTTCTACATTGGTAATAGGTTGTTGAAGTCCTTCTAAAGAAGTTATTTTAGTTTTTTCTGAAAGTTAAAAGTTTCCTTTTTTGTTAATACTGCACAAAGATTCGAACGTACCGAAACTAACAAGCCTTAGTTCCCCAGTTTCGCGGGATAACTCCTCAAATTTATCTATTGGTAGATTACTTACAAGGTCAACAATTGAATAGTCAGCCATTATTATAAATAATAATTATATTATTATATTATATAAAATTATATAATATAATATCAATACGTTTCTATTTTTCATTTTTCAATGTTGAATAAATTAATCATCTATTCGTTTATACTATTTTTATTTGTAATTATAATTACGCATTTTTATACAGGCGGCAACATTTTAGAAGGACTTGATTCCGATACAGGAGAAGCAGGAGCAGCAGCACAAGTACCAGCACCAGCACAAGTACCAGCACCAGCACAAGTACCAGCACCTTCAGTTCCCGTGCCAACACCTTCAGTTCCTGTTCCTTCTTCTTCAGACATTGGCGTAACCGTGGGAACATATAGTGCAAAACTAGATTCACTGGGAAAAATTGTTGACTCAATGCAGTCTACTGTTTTAGGACTTTTGCCAATTGTTACAAAAAATACATCAGATAATCAAAAAAATAGCCAAGCAATACAAGCAATCATTGCGAATAAAGATAAAACATGATTCAATATATTTATTATTTATTATTTTTATCATTTTATATTAAATAATAAATTTAATATAAACAGAAAATAGAAATGAAACCTGCTTTCAATTTTTCAAACATTATCATATTTACATATATTATATTTTTTACTGCAATTATTTTAAAAGGCATCATAACCACTGCATACATCGAGCCAATGTCTTTGAGTGAAACAGTAAGCGCGGACCAGTCGAGAACAAATTTACTGTCTGGAAAAGTTGCAGCGCTTCAGCCCAGTGTCGATTCATTGTCAAAAAATGTAAATGACAATGCTTCTAATATAAAAACGACAATGGACACAATAACAACCGTCTTGAAGCAAAAAGTAAACGATGTAAATAAAAAAGTTGGAAAGGATATTACCGATAAAAATAATGCGCCTCCTCCTATTACCGGAACATCGTAAACTACAAAATTATAAAATAAATAACAACAACTATAATATTATTATATTTATAATATATAAATATTATATATAATGAAAATTGGAATTATTGGTTTGGGTATGGTTGGCAAAGCAATTTATGATGGTTTGGCATTGAATGCAAATAATATAATGTCATTTTATGATGTCAAATTTCCAGACTCAAAAATTGAAGACATAATTGACACAGACATTGTTTATATATCAGTGCCAACATTGCCGGATGAAAATAATAAATGTAATTTAACAATATTAAACTCTGTTATTTCAAATTTAATTCATTTAAATTACACTGGTATAATTTGTATTAAAAGCACTGTTACTCCTGAAACAACTATAAATCTTGTTAATAAATACAATGACAAAATTTGTTTTTGCCCCGAATTTTTGAGAGAAAGATGTGCATTTGAAGATTTTACAGTAAACAATAAAATATGTATTATTGGAACTCTTAATGATTCAGTTTATGAAACTATCAAAGATTGTCATGCAAATATTTGCACAGAATTTAGAAAAGTTCATCCAACTGAAGCAGAATTAACTAAATATTTTCAAAATGTTTACAACACATATAGAGTTTTATTTGCGAATGCATTTTATGAAGTGTGTAAATCAAATAATGTTGAATATAATAACATTCTTAAAAATCTACTCGTAAGAAATGAACTTGATGAAAAATATATGAAATGTGATGAAACATTAAGAGGCCCTTCTGGACCGTGCTTAGTGAAAGACACTTTAGCATTTTATGAATATGTTAAATCAAAAAATCTTGAAATAAAACCAGAATTATTTAAAACTATGGTCGATGACATGAAATTATATCCACGAACAGTTATTGATGGAACAAGAACAGAACAAGAATATTTTGGTAAAGAATTAAACAAGTAAAATTGAACAAAATTTCAAACACATAAAATATAAATTAAATGTATATAATAAAAATATATTTAATTCATAACTTGAATCTTCTAATAACATTACACATGTTCTAAATCCCCCCTATTTCTATTTGTTTTTCAATCCACGGAATAATTTCATCTAGAGCCACTTCTAAACTTGTATTACATTCTAACCCTAATATTTCCTTTGCTTTGCTTACATCAGGAACTCTTTTTTGAACATCATAAGTAAAAGGAACATCACACTCATACTTGAATTCTTTATCGGGATTTATCTTATTCCAAATAATTTCTGCAAGTTCTAAAACAGTGTGTCCTACAGGTGTTGAAATATTAAAATCATCATTCAATGCTTTCGGATTGACAATGCATTCATAAAAACCATTTGCTAAATCGCCAGCATAAGTGTAGTGTCTAATTTGATGACCTTCTCCCAAAATTCGAAGAGGATACTGTCCCTTTAAAATTTTTTGAACAATGTCTGGAACAACATGACTCATTGCCAACTTGATATTTCCAGAATAACATTCTGTTTCCAACTTGGCTCTTTTTTCTCCTGTTCCAACTGCATTAAATGGTCGAATAATGGTATAAGGCAACTTATGTTGTTCCCAAGCACCTTGAGCCCAATACTCTACCGACAATTTTTGAAAACCATAGGTGCTTAACGGGGGCGGAACAAGGCGAACATCGGTTTCTTTACTAGGCCAGCGGTCTGTAGACTCAAATACCATGCTAGATGACACAACAACTATTTTTTCAAAATGGTCGCCGTGTTTATGAGCATATATGCACGCATCAAATGCTGCTGCTGTAATTAATTCATTCTCTCTCAATAAAAAATACGCCAGCTCATGAAACATGGAAATGCCTCCAATAATAGCCGCTCCTGATACTAAAATATTAATCTTGTTATCCATCATTATCGTTTTTAAAGCCTCTGTGTCTTTCGCATCTATTTCTGAAAAATGAAAATTTGGATGTTCGTCATAAGTCTTACTCATTTTACCATATTTCCAAAAATTGTCAACACCCCAAACATGATGACCTTCCTCTAGTAATTTATTAATGGCATATCCAGCAATAAATCCGTGACTTCCCGTCCATAAAATATTTTTTACAATTGTCATTTTAATATATTTTTATATATTAAAATTTTAAGTTCTTTTTCGTAAAAAAATATAAATACATTATATAAAATTTATTTATATTTTATAACTTTTTAACAAACATTTGATAATTAAAATTATGTAAATATAATGACTGATATTCGTTATTATCATATAAACTACGTGTATTAATTTGCCTTACTGGAGGTTCAAAACCATCTAATAATTCAACATTATCTTTATATTGAAATAAAAAACAATTTACACCGGTACACGGGTTATTCCAGTTGCCAATATTATTATGACCCCCATCATTATGTAATCCTGCCCATAAATAGTCATCAAAAATCATAATACCTCCCGTTTTTAATAAGGGAAAACTATTTACACCATCTTTGAAAGCAGCATCTGCAGTGTGGTCTCCATCTATGTAAATAATATCATAAGTTTCTTTTTCTAATGTTGGTAGAACGTCGTCCGAAAAACCTTCTAAAATGTTGATTTTATCCAAGTTATCTGATAAATTATGTTTAAAAGTATTATAACTATTTCCATGTGTTAATGATTTTTCAAAAGGGTCTATAACTGTAGATTTGCTTAATGGATGAGTAAGTATGTTTTCATACATCCACTTATGACAATTACCCTCAAAACAACCTATTTCTAAATAATTAATTGGTTTATTACAATCCATCATTGTTTTTAATTGTTCAAAATTTTTTAAACCTAAACCTTCAAACCAATGTTGTGAAAAAATACTCATTTCAATGTTCGATAATGTAATATATATATTGATATATATATTAAATATAAATGTAATATATTTATTTAATAATATTTAAATATTTTCTAACATTGCATCTACGTTATCATAATAATTTAATAACGCATCTGTTGTTCCATGTTTATTCCAGTCATCATGTAAAGTTTTACCATTTTGTAAAGTTGATAATTTTTTAGAAAATGTCCCTATATGTTGATAAGAATTACCATACATATGTATTATAGTATTACAACAAAATTGTGAAAACTCGCCTCCGCCAGATAATTCGGTTATAACACATTCACAATTTTCATGATTCATTACAGAAGCATATAAGTCTAATTTATTTATTATCTTTATTTTAGTATTCTCTTGCAATTCCAATAATTCATTAGAATCATTAACTGTAAATATTACTATATCAAAATCTGGATATTTTATATTAATTTTACAAATAATTTTAAATAAGTCTATTAAATTTTGGTTTGTATTATTATTGGATTTAAGTAATAATGTTCTTGAATGAATTACAATAAATTTATTTTTTACTAAATTATAATCTTCAATTACAGGAAAATCTATCATTCTCAATAATTCATCATAGTCTCTAGTAAAATTATTATATAATATTTCTCTTATAGGATAGTTACATATACTTTCAAATTTTTTAATACAAGAATCATTTAGTTCTCTTGTAACACTAACTACAAAAGGCCAAATCAAAATTTTATTTTCATCTTTTATGTTACCATTTCTTGAATACTCATCACAAGAAATAACATTTTTAAATATTTTACTATACAAAAAAAACCTATCTATATTAGACGTTACGACAACATCATTTGTATTTATATAATTCTTATCTAACATATCTAATAAAATAAACCGCCCTAAATGTATTTCATGTCCTAAAGCACAATAACCAGTATGATGTTCATTTTCAATTTTTGACACAACTATATATTTTTTTTTACAAATACTCATTTCCTTTTTCTTCAATTAATATTATTATAATATGTATAATATTATTACAATAATATTATAATATTATTACAATAATATTATAATTACATTTATATATATTATACGAAAATGATTCAAGTTCCTGTCTGCAATGGAGAATTAGTAGATAAACTGACTATTTTAGAAATAAAAAAAAATAAAATGACCGGAGATAAATTAGCAAATGTAACAAAGGAATATGACCACCTATATCCACACTTGGAAAAAATTGGATTATCTAAAGAACATGAACTTTTCAAAAAATTGTATGAAATTAATCTAGATTTTTGGGAATATCATGACTGGCAGAGAGAAAGATGGAGACTATTAAAAGATGATAATTTTATAGACATAGAATTATTTAAAAGAAATAGAGAAGAACATATATTAAACGATAAACGAGCTAAAATAAAAAAAGAAATAAACAATGTAACTCATTCTGAAATTATTGAAGAAAAACAGTTTATCAGTTATAACATTTGATATAATAAATAATTAATCAAATTTCAAACGACAAATCAACAAGGGAGAATTGCATCTTGCCCTATTTTCTGCTAGTCGCTCGCTTCTGCGAGGAGGAACATACGGACTCAATTTAATGTCATCATACTGGCGACTCCCGCTGCATTCACTCTCACTAGATTCACTCTCACTGTATTCACTATAATCACTCTCACTGTCATCGTCGTCGTCACTGTCACAACTGTCGTCATCAAACGACTCATCCATAACGATGTGGTCAATTTGTCTTGAATAATAGTTGATAAACTTTTTGATTGTGATGATAAACAAGTTTGCCAACGCTAGAATGCTAAATACAACGCACCCAGCTCCAAGCATGACATCGTAAATCTGTTCAACTCTGTTTGCCGTTGCCGTTGTTGCCATCATCGACATCGAAATATTGTTGTTGTTGCCGTTGCCGCCGTTGTGCATCATTTTTGTCACGTTGTTTGTTCTTATAACCTGCACATTGTAAGTTTATGTTTCAACAATTCAATTTATAAATAAATATAATAAACCTCGCATTAAATTTATAAATAAATTCCAAAAATACACTTATTTATTTACATTATTTACATAAATAAAATGGTTAAAAACTGTAATTAATTATCTTCACAGTTTTTAATAAATGTGTTGCAACTACTGTAACTATTACATGTCATATTTATTTAGATACAATAAATTAATCGAAGACGGCGGCGGGAAAGAAAAAGAAACAGACATAAACAACCTCATCGTTAGCATTGGGTCTTCGGAAGTTTCAAATATAAAATCACCGCCGCATTATACACAAGACACAACACACACAACATATACAACAGATGCGCAATCACTTACAACGTCAACACTCACCACAAATTCTGATGAATTTAAATTACTTTTTTTAACACAAGAAAAAATATGTTATGAATTACGCTCAGAAAATACCATTTTAAAAAATCAACTAAAAATGAACATTTCAACGAATAAAAAACAATTACAAGAAATAAAAAAACTAAAACTGAAAATGTGCAAGCTAGAATCAGCAAATACAACATTTGAAAAGATTTTAGGTTATTCTAATTTTTCCAACGGTGGAAACGGCAGTCACTTTGCCCTTCCACCACCACCACCACCACCACCCTTTCCACCTCCTCCTCCTCCCCCTCTTCCTTTAAACACTGTTATTAAACAAAAAATACTTCCGCCTATGCCTATGAATACCGTATTAGAAGAATTCAAATCAAAATTTAAACCGAAAGACTGAATTAAAAAAACTTCGAATAATTACTGAGCCGCCGGAACAGTCAAAGTAAGTGTCTGTGAAGAAGCAATAACTCCTGTAACATCATTTCCAGCTGAATCAACCAGTGTTACTTTAACGGTATGAGTAGACGAAGGATTTAATGGAGATACAGCCAATGTCTTAGCAGTGTTGTCTAAAACAAATGAACCCAGTGTGATTTTTGTCGTATCTGGATTTATTAATTCTACTTTGTGTTTGTGTGTGGTTGTACTTGTGCCATACGGAACTGCAGTTGTGAACGCAACAGATGTCGCATATTTCAAAGTTGATGAATTCCAAGTGTATCCCGCTCCTGACAGTGCTAGATTTGAAACTGCAAATTTTGAAGCGACATCCACGCCATAAAGTATAGTAGAAGTGCCCGCTTCGGCTGCAAGGTCATTCAAGTTATAATAGTTTCCATAAATAGTAACACCACCATATTGACTGAATGTCGGATAATTGGTTGTAATAGTGCCATCAGAATTTTCAGACCTAATGTCTACAACCCAAGTGCCAATGGCTTGTCCTTGAGATGTTCTTACATTTGAGTGAAACATTGAGTACCCGAATCCGTCGGCATAGTTATACACTCCTGTAAATCTATAAGATGACTCACCGCTGAGTTTGATATTTACGCGAACTTTTGAAACATAATTGGGAGAACTTACATTGAGTCCGGCAGTTGTGGTAAGCCAATTTACTTTAAATAAGCGAACATCATCAGTGACGCCTCCAACATTCCAATTCATACCCTTGTGGTCAAACAATGTAACTTCAGTCGGAAATAATCCGGTGGGATTTGGAATCGTAAAATAATTGAGATTTGAAGTATAAGGTAAAATTATATATTCACCAGTGTAATTATAACCCAAATTATGAATCTTTAATTCACATGTAAAAGTTTTACTGTATAATGACATGGGTATCGTTAGTGACGAAAAACTCAATGGTGAATCAAAAGTAGACATATTTGTAATTGTTCCAGTTTCTTTTTCAACAAATCTAAGAAAATAAGTTTTAGGAGCTCCAATTTTAATTTGTTGGTGTAGCGAATCGGGTATAGTGACTCTGCACGTGGCAGGTATAACATCGGTATTAAAATTTGAAATTACAACGACATACGGTCCTCCTACAATCGGGTTTGGAACAAACCTCGTTATATTCTGTTTTGTCGCAGTTCCGCTTACATAGTCTATTGTAGATGTCACCACATTTTCAATGAGCGAAGGACCTCCAACATTTAAATAGTTTGATGTATCAGTAATCAAATACTTATTTGTGCCATTGGAAATGGGAACAGAAGAAAAATTTTGCGTAATAGACCCACCATAACTACCACCACCAAGACCAGCTTGCATCCATCTAAGCCCCATAGTAAATGAAGTCAACGATGCATACCCGCTGTATTGAAAATTAAAATACCACGAAGTTCCTTCCTTCGTAAATGTTACAGACGATATCAACCCGTAGTCTAAAGGCGTCGTAAGTGTAAGCGTCTTCACAGGAAGTAAACTTTTCAAATTAACATTGGAAGTGGAATTAAACAATGTGGGAGTTACTATTATTGAATAAGATGTCAATGGCAATAATGAAGCGCACACAATCGTTGTTGGAGAGGCAACACTATCCCATGTTGGCTGAGAAACAGTTGTGCGCGAATTAGTTGCGGTGTTGACGCTCTCCACTATGAATTTGTATTTGGTTTCGTCTAAACTCAACGGGTTTTCTGCCGGACCTGTAATAATTACACTATAACTGAACGTATTTGTGTTTGATGCATAACTACTAAATACTGGGGAAGTTACTGTCGCATCCAACACGGGATTATTTCGATTATACACGTCCACATATGAGAGGTTCAAATACGAGTAAAGCTCACTCACATATCCAACCACAAGTCCTGACAACGCTTCTTGAGCTAACGCAGCCGTAACCATGCTATTGACTACGTCATATAATTTAATTTGCCCCTCATCATCAAAAGTAACATTATTCATACGGCTACTTATATTTACAGCAATAATTGACCCACTGTATATTTTAAATGGATAACCATTAACCACTATCAATTTCAAAACAACACCATTATTATCCAGCAGTTGATTTGACGCATTCAACGTGAACGATACACCATTTATTTTGAGAGTCTCTCCTTTGTTCAATGGAATATAAAAAGATGTATTATTTACAGTCGATATACTCGATGGCGCGATTGTAACAGTTTTAATATTGCTTACATCATAAACAGGTGCTGCTACAATAAATTCAGTATTTACACTTGAAAGTTCAGGAATCGGCACACTTAATGCCGCATTCAGCTCCGAAACGCTTAGCGGCGCTGAAAATTGGAGCTGCGAAATATTTGCGCCAGCATTGTTTGCATTGTAAAGCAATTCCAGTTTTTGTTTGGTTGAAAATGCTGGCAAATTCGTCGCACCCACAATGCTGGCATTCGTAAAATCCGTTCCAGTCACGTTTGCACCACTAAAATTCGCTCCGTTCAAGTTACTGTTGCTTAAAACAACATTTGCCAATGTCGCACCCACTAGTGAGGCGCCAGATAAATTTTTACCCGATAAATCGGCACCTGACGGTATTACTGCATTTGTCAATGTTCCGGCAGTTACAGTTAGCGTTGCGGTTGCATTAGTTGGCGCATTGTAGTTGTTTGTTGCCACTTGTGAAACTGTAATTGTAGCAGTTCCGGCACTCACGACTGTAACAACTCCTGATACAGAATTTATTTTTGCCACGCTCTCGCTACTGCTACTAAAAGTCAGGGCTCCGTCACTTGCGGTTGAACGAGCAAATGTAAAAGTCGGGTCAATACTGCTTTTGGTAATATTTGAAACCACAATTGTCGGAGTCGCTTTCGCAACAGTTAGTGTCGCAGTAATGGGCGTCGGTGCATTAAAATTAGTAGTCGCATCTTGGTTTGCAGTAATCGTGGTAGAACCAACGCCGACAACGGTAATCGTTCCAGAATCGGTAATTGTGGCAACACCAGGTGTGTCGCTTGTATAATGGAATGTTCCAACAGTATTTTGACTCGCTGGCGCCGTAACTGCAAAGGGCAAAATTCCAAAAATTTTGGATGCGATTGAAAAAGCACTCAAGGTTGGCGTGCCTTTTATAACAGTCAATATTGCAGTTGCGTCAGATGGCGCATTGTAATTAGTTGTTTCCACTTGTGACACGGTGATTGTTGTAAGTCCAACACCGACAATTGTGACAAGCCCGGACGACGGATGAATTGTTGCAACGCCGAGTGTATTGCTACTAAAAGTTAGGGCTCCGTCGCTTCCAGTTGAAGTAGCAAATGTAAATGACGAGTCTATGATACTTTTTGATAAATTTGAAATTTCAATTATTGGCGTTCCTTTAATAACAGTCAGTATTGCTGTAAGAGGCACCGGCGCGTTATAACCGGGCGTTTCATCTTGGTTTACAGTAAATGTGGCAGAACCTGCACCGCTAATTGTAACAGTTCCTGAGGCATTAATTGATGCAACGGCTGAATTGTTGCTTGAATAACGAAACGTGCCATTGCTGCCACTGCTTGTTGTCGCGGTAAATTGAAATGTTGTATCGGTTCCATACGTATAAGTTTTGGGCGGAATTGTAAAACCGCTCAATGTCGGCGTAACCTTGTTTACAATCAACATGGTTTTTGCCGAAGTGGTGGATGCGTTATACGACGTTGACGGATCTTGTGAC
>Ga0315268_10003179_pt1 | contig 18197 bp, 41 predicted proteins | sample C1_top_MG_FD_204535 | JGI IMG/M metagenome (GOLD analysis project Ga0315268, IMG submission 204535) | Sediment microbial communities from Yellowstone Lake, YNP, Wyoming, USA - C1_top | ecosystem: Environmental > Aquatic > Freshwater > Lake > Sediment | place: USA: Wyoming | collected 2017-08-01
TTTCCATTTGAGTTATTAAAATCTAAAAAATAAAAAAATAATAAATTGTTTGTTTTAGTTAGTTGAAGCCTTATTAATGCTATATGCTCTGCTAAGTACTTTTGAAATCTCTGCACTATCTAAGCTTAAATCTTCTGTTGCAAATGTTAAAATTTTATTTGCATTAGCTACTCTCTTAGATGTGATAGTCTCTTTAACAGGAACATCTTCTGTTTCTTCTTCATTCTCAGAAACAGTTTCGTCGTCAGCTTCTTTCTTTGCTTTCGTTGACATTATATCACCTCCTTTCAAGCTTATAAACTCGTTTGTTTTTATGTGTCGAGAAGGAGTAAATCGTTTGCATTTAAAACAAGATAAATAAGTATCTTGTGTTTCTTTTAATTCAATTCCACATTTACTACAATACGTTGTCATGTTTTTCACCTAGATTTTTATCTCGATAGTAATCTATCAATTTCAAGATTATATCTTCATGAGTTTCTCTACGATATAATTTCAATAAACTCAACGCTTTCACTGTTTCTTTATGAAGCTTGACTGTCGTTGTTTTCGAATCACTCTTTTCCATAGTATACTAAAATATACTTAATATATAAATCTTTCTGTCTAAGATTTATAACTTTGCAGGTATATCACTTAACTCCTTTTCTGGATTTAATTTGTACCAAAATAATGGACAACCACCAATACATTTTTCTTTACAAGATTCACACTTATTCGAAGCAAATCTGCTCATTTTATTACGAAATTCATTGCATTCAAGCGAATTATATCTTTCAATAAATTGCGTAGAGTTAATTATTTTATTATCTTGTAAAATTGTAAATAATGGATAGCCACTAAGATGAGTGCATGGAATAATATCACAATTGTAATCTATCACAAAGTTCTTACCATGAGACAATTGGCAAGGAGAACAACCAATAAGATTTTGCTCTTTTAGTTCTAGTAATAGTTTTGAATCAAAATAGCATAATGGCATAGGAGTTACTAATTTTATTTTTAAGCCTTTATTCTTAGCGTACAAATAAGCTGATTCAAATCTCTTTACTGCATCTCGAGGATGAATATCATATAAATTATTAGTATTCTTACTTAAACACACTCCCGCAATATTAAACGACATACTTTTCACTTTATTTTCGAGAGAATCGATTATTTTTTCTAAATTATCATAACTCAATTTGCTTATAACTGTATTAGAATGAACAGAAATTGGAGCTAAATTACAATTTTCAATTCCTTCTATGAGCTGATTATAACTGCCTTCAACTTTAGTTGTAGAATCATGAGATTTACTATCATAACCTTCAACTGAAACTGTAACACTTTTTAATCCAACGTCTTTTATTGAAAAAGCAAAATCTGGGTCTGAAAACATTCTTCCGTTAGAAACCATACCAACGTGAATATTTTTCTTATTTAAACTAGCGACTATATCAAGAACGCCATTAAAAACAGTAGGTTCTCCCCCAATCAAAGTAGCTCGTTTTATTTTTAAATCGCTAACTAAATCAATTACGCTATCTTTGTATTTCATATCAAAGTTTAAAGTTTTCATCTTATTGTAATCATTAGAGCCAGCATAACACCATACGCATCTATTATTACATTGATATGTAAGAGAGAACCAAAATAAATTAAATTTATTAATTACCATTTTAATCAATCTTCGCAATCAGAGCTAGTGCAGTTACAATCGCCATTACTACAGTCGCAATTTGAACAATTGCAATCGTGTTCGCAATCTGATGAGCTATAAGTCTTAGGAGCTTGCCAAACACAATCAGAATGACAATCGTCTGTTCCGCAATTGCAATCTGAACAATCTTCTTTACGTTCAGCATTTACATACACTGTGTTATAAAATCTAGTTTTATACTGCTCTTGTCTTATTGAATTGCCTTTTAGATTGATTTCTTTTGCTAATTCTATTAAAGTTACCATTTTTTGTCTCCGTTGTATTTGCAGTGGTTTGACGCTCTCTGCTAACGTTCGATTTATTCGAATATAATTTCTTATAAAGAGACAAAAATGTATCTTCATTTTTAACCCAAAGTTTAGTAATTTTGTCTCTTAATTGCTTATGCTCTGTATATCCGTCATCTTTAGAATAAGTTAAATCAAAAAATTCTATATTAATTATCACAGTAAGTGCTTCTTTTAATTTGTAAGCTTCTTTCGAGCCAAGTTCCTTTATAATCATATTCATATAAAATTCATGAAAATAAAGATGTATAAGTTCATGAATTGACGTTTTTATTTGTTTAAATGGCGATGTAAATATATTAGTAAAAAAATATTTATATTCAGGCGAATAAGGAAGAGTTGTACAAGTAGTAAGATAATTACAAATATATAGTCTACGCATTTCGCATTCAAATATTCTATCTAATCTCTTAAAAATTTCTCTATCAACTTTCCTCCAAACATATGTAAAAGTTTCTTCGATTAATTTAGGATAAATAGAATTATAAAATTTATTGTTTAAATTTAATATATTAAGCTTAGCAGTTTCATAATCTAAATTTAAACACGCAGCTTGAATTTGAGAAGGATGATTACCTTTATTAGAATTAACTTGCTCCCAAATAAGTTTGAATTCTTTGTCTAAATCAAATTTTGTTAGCATTTTGTTGATTTCCCTACAATATACTGAGGTATACCTAGTATATAAATGTTTCTATTTTAAAATTCTAGTTTTTAAAGTCTTAGATTTCTTTAATTGAAAAAATAGTTGTTCTCTATTGATTTTTACTAAGGGAGATAACTCTTTTGCTAATAAAAAATATGCTTGTTTTTCAGAATAAGCTTCAATTACTTTATCTATATCGTGATATTGATTGAGAGTTAGATTTATGAATCCAGTAAACTTATATTTGTTTTTCATATTATTAAATACTTGCAAACTTTATAAATATTGCTATTATGTTAAATCAAAAATAAAAAAATAAAAATTATCATTTTTACAATCTACTAACTGTTACATTCCCGGACGCTGAACCAATTCCAGAACCAGTTGCAACACTAAAATCAATCATAATAGAGTTAGAGCCCGGAGCAACTTCAACTGTCTTAGGCAAATTAGTTGAATATGTTATTCCTGAATTACTAGTTTCTACCCAATCAACGCTTACATTATAAGAGATAACTCCAGAGTTTTGAACGTTTATTGTTTGAGATGAGCTAGAGCCCGGATAACCACTAAAACTTAAACTAGTCGTACTCGAACTTAATGGCTCGTTTACTGAGATTGTAGTTGGTATAGTAGCAACTATCGTACTCACTGCATAAACTAATGCCATGAATAAGATAATTGAAACTGGAATAATAAATACTTTCTTAGTGTAAAATACAGTTTTAATATTCTTCTTTTCAACTACTAATTCTTCTATTGCTTGACTTATTTCGTTTTCTTCCATTATTTAGACCTCCTTTCAAATTTTGAATAGGAGTTTAAAAATAAAAAATAAAAAATAAAAAATAAAAAATTTTGTTTATTTAATTATTACTTCAACTGTATCTAAGGAGATTTCACTAAACACTGTACCAAATTGCGTCTTAGGGTTCGTTACGTCTGCTTTAATCCATTGTCCAACTGGCAATCCTAAATCGATAGCTTCTCCAACTTTAGCTTTAGCTCCAAATTTTTTAACAAATGCGATTACTGGAGAATTTTCTCGTACATCTTTAAAAAAGCTAATTTTCAATTCTACTAAATCAGTTTTTTCTCCGTCTAAGAGTTTTCGTTTTACCGGAACTGCATAAATATAATCTACAAAGTCATAAACCTTTGTCGCATCTTTTTTTCCAGCAGCTTGTCTATCTAACACTCTTAAACACTGCATTTCATAATTACCAGTAGGGACTCTAACACTATCTTCTACTATTACAATATTACTCATTTTTTACCTCCTTTCATTTTTGATTTTTTAAAAACAGGAATAGTAAGTAATCGTCCACCGCAGCAAAGATGTTTATTATCTCTAACGTCACATTCTAATACTGAAATGCAATAACAAATTCCATCGCATTTACTAATCTTAGCGTTTTTATCTGAAGGGAAATGTTCTTTTAATTTACTCATCTTTTACCTCCATTTCGTTTAATTTAATAATATTAAAAGTCTCTTCGCAAACTGGACATTCTAAATCATCATCCTTATCAGTATTAAAAAGTGTATTACAAGCATGACATCTCCACTGATAGCGATGCTGATATTCACGAATTTTAAATAAATTAACAACTATTATATCATTTAATTTTAACTCCTGCGAGTCAAAATAACTCTTAGGTATTATTATGCCATTAGAATTACCAATTCGAATTATTTTAGATTTAAGCGTTATTTTCATTTTTCAACTCCAAAAATTATATTTATATTTTCGCATCCTATATTTTCGCATGCTTGAGCAATTTCTTCTGCTGAGTAATATTCCAAAAGTTTAATGTATTCTAATTCTGCTGCTTCGTAACATTCTCGTAAGATAATTAAAATATCTTGAAGTTTTAATATTAATAATCGTGTTCTATTACTCATTTTTTATCTCCTTTATATTCGCTTCAATTAAGATTTGACCATCTATCCACATTATTCGAGTAAATTCAATTGATTTCATCATCATTCTCCTCATTATCATCGTTTTTAAATACTTCGTCTTGACATATTTGACATAAGCCAGAGATTTGAAATTCTTTTAAACTAAGTTCATCTTTGAAATCAGTTATTAATTTTCCGCAATAAGGACAATATTTAAAAAATCCGCTATTTATCATCGTCTATCTCCTTCAAAAAATAAATCATAAAACTCTGCCTTTTCAATTTCACTCAATCTCAATAATTCGCTACTTCGACCTTGACGAAGCTGATTATAAGAATACGTATAATACTTAAGTTTTTGAGTTAAATTAAATGCTAATTTTTTATTTTCATTTAAACATGCTAACAAAATTGAATTATAATGATTAGATAAATTTATCATCTTTCTATCTCCTGAATATAAATTTTAGTTCGCTCTTGTTTTCGTTTTTCTATCTTTAAAAGATAACTATCATAATCTTTACATGCGATTATACATAATATTCTATCAAATAAATTACATTTATTGCAAGGGTTTTTGAGCTGTTCTCTGATTGAAACATAATAAGTTGTCATTCTAAAACCTCGATTACTTCTTTTAATAACACATATTCTCTGCCCCATGGAGTTTCAACTACATACCCGATTCCTTCATCAATTCTAATTACATTAGAAATTGCAATTCCTGACCCGATTGGAAGTCCTTTAGTAGTTGGATACTTATATTTTATTCGAATTACCTTATCTGTCATTCTAAGACCTCTCTAGAGCCTTTCTCTTCATCTCTAATCACATTATTATCGCGAGTAGTGGATTCCCTTGCATCCCATTCAATCGTCATCTCAGAGCCTAGAAAGAGCTCAGGGAAATGAGAGGCATTCTCTACAGCATCCTCTGCAGAGTAGCCTTCTACTATCGCAGTCTGGCATTCTTTACGAGTCACTTTGTACTTCATGCTTGCTCCTTTTCTATGAAAACAGTTATCTCTACCTGCTTTCCATCGTGCTGTCTCAATCTTATATGCTGTACTTTATAATCTCCTAGCGTTGCATCTCCTGCTATGGGTTCGTCAAACTCTACGCTCTTTACGTTATGCACAGTCATATGCAAATCTTCGCTTTTAAAAGCAACTAAACTAGTATTTACGTTCACTAAGTCGTTACCCTTAAAGTGTTTTGCAATCAAACTCTCATTCTCTTGAATTTTTGTATTTTCCATTTTATGTGTTCTCCTTTTAGGTTTTTAGCCTAATCTAACTAAAAACAGTAACTATTTAAACCTTTCTATTGTGTTATAATTATTTTATTCTTTATAACACGTGTTATATAAAGGTTGTCACCTAAAGAGATGACTACTTTTGACTACTTGTCCATTTTTTATATCAACAAAAAAAGGTAGTCACATTTTGGCCCCCTATAAAGAATCTGACTACTTTTGACTACTGTTGCTCGTACAGCAGATTTTTAACAAAAAAAGTTTATAATTAAAGTAGTCAATCCAAGAGAATTTTTAAATTCTCTTGGTGATATTGACTGACTTTAAAATTATAAACAAGTAGTCATTTCTTTAGGTGACTACTTTTGACGACATTTGACGACTTTCTATATAACCATCGTATAACGATTATAATAATTATAACATATTATAACAATGTTTGAGAATCAGTTTTTGAACGATTTATTCTTTCGATATTATTCATTGTAAGATTCGACGTAGCATCTCTAAAAAACGGATTATCGATAGAAACAGAATAAAATCCTGGCGCAATTTTTTTAAGTAAACTTTGCGCTTCTAAACAGACAATTGCTCTGTCGATTGTACTCGGAGAATATGTGTTTTCGAACTTTGCGCGAATATCAGCTCTTTTAAGCATTTTAAGTTTCTCTTTTTTTATCGTTTCTAAAACATCTGTTGCGCATTGATTTCCTTCTATTTCGCCTTCTTTAGTTTCTCCTTGTGTAATATCATAGAAATCGTATTTATTTAAAATTTTATCAATGTTTACTTTGATAATACGTTTAGCTGCTTCTTTAGTACCTCTTATTTTGGGATTTTCTAATGAAAACCACTCTTTTCCAGGAAATCTACGATAGATTAATATCGAATCTGCAATATTTACGAAATCCGATGAGCCTCTTAAACTATCTAATATGTGTGTGCCTTGTACATCTTTCTTAGAATGATGTACAGTTATGATTGTTAAATTATATTTTTTAATTAGATATTTTATAACATTATTATAAAAATTATTTACAGCGTTAGCGTCATTTTCTTCAAATGATATAACTCTTCTAAGCGTATCTAAAACTAAAACTTCAATTTTTTGTTTTTCAATCACGCTAACAAGAGAACTGAATCCATTGGGCGTATCTATTTTAACATTTTGAAATGTAGCAAAGCACATGTTGTTAGTTTCTTTCTTTAGAACCCAATTACGAATTCCTTCAATTTGAGGCTGAAATAAGTTCCAATTAAGTTCTTCATTTATATATAAAACTTTAGATTTTTGCGTACAAATATCATTAAATAATTTTATTCCTTCTGACATTGCGTACGAAAATAAAATAGCGCCAGTAGATTTAAATGAGCTTGATTTTCCACTCATTATAACAAAGCCTCCTTTCGGAATAAGACCATCTACTAGCCATTCTTGTTTTTTAATTTTTAAATTTTTTAATTCGTTATCATAAATAATCTCTATTTCATTTGTTTTTTCATTTAAAGAATATGGGTCGAAATCAGCCGTGTTATATATCGGTTTATTAAATAATTTTGACGTATCATCTTGAGAAATTACGATATTATATTTAGTTTTTGCAATATCTAGAGTTTTCATAAATTTTTCTCCTCTTAGTTTTTCTCCGCATTGAATCAAGCTTTCTTTCATTGCTAAATAAGAAAGCGAATCTCCTCCGCAATTATGTCTAAAACAATGCCATAAGTTTTTCGTTGGAGATACGAAGAAATTCATTCCAGTTGTAGAGCCATGAAGAGGATGAACGCCATAAAATTCATCTCTATGATTTTTCATGCTCGAAGTATTTATTAATTGTGTTATTTGCAATTTGCTAGAAATATCTAATTTATTATAATTAGACCAATCAGGAGATTCTACAACTACGATTTTTTTATTCGTGTATTTTAATTTTAAATACTCTAATTTTGTCGATGTTATCGACGCTATTGGCAAGTCTTCTATTATTTTGTATTCATTTAATGTATCAGGATGAATAGAGCCCGGACCCACACATTGTGTTCCTGTACTTTGTAATTCGCCGAAATGACGATTATCTTTATCTAAGATTATTTTCTCAGTTCCTTCTGGAGCTATTAAATATATATGTCGTTTTAATGAGCCAGTCTCAATTACTAAACTCTTAGGTATAAATTCCTGTAATTCGGGTAATATATTCAAATCATCTACATCTAAAATTACTAATATTCCAGCTCCGAGTTTAGTTCCGCATAAAACTCCATAATTTCCACCAGCTTTTATATGATTTATTAGTTTTTCATCTGAGTATTTATAATTATTTGTATTCGTCCAATCTTTTTCAAATGGTTTTTTAGAATTTTTTTCTAATAATATAAATCTTAATTCTTCTCTTTGTAACGCTTGAGGAATCTCAATTAATACCATCTTGACCTCGTATTAACTTCTTATGTTCTTCTAATGTTATTATTTTTTTATTTCTTTTTCTGTATTCTTTTTCCCAAAGATTACAAAAATAACATCCTAAGACCGGGTCTCTTAATTCTGGGTAATGACATTCTTGCCATAAATACCACTCTCCATTCATACGTTTATGAATTAAGTATTTTTTATGTCTTCCGCATATCTTACAATGAGACTGACTCCATTCAAACTTTCTTTCTGTTATTAATTGCTCATTATCTGTGATTGAAGCTGCTAAACAAAGCTTTCCGCAATACTTGTCGCCGTGACTTTTTGGTGTAAATTCTCTTTTGCAAACTTTACATACGTATTTCATAGTTTCACCTCTTTGATTTTATTGACTTTGTGCCAAGGAAGAAAAAAACTAGGAGCGCCAAGAGATACATTAGTTTGTTCGTTCCAGAGTTCGATTAGAATTCCATAAGAATCGACTGCAATTATCTTTGCAACTTTATCTTTTTCTTGATTTCCATCAATAAATACAATAAGTTTGATATCCCCCGTTTTTATTGTGCTATTTTCTTTCATCTTTTTATTAATTTTCCCTAATTGGAAAGTAAAATATTTAAAACTATCTTCTATTTAAATGTTTCTATCGCAATAGAAAAGTTTAAATACTTGAATAATTCTAAATAAACATGAAAAAACGAATAAAAAAGTACGGGAACGGATTAGTTGTTCATTTTGATAAAGAAGATTGCGAAGTTTATAATATAAAAGAAGGGCAGATTTATGATTTAGAAATGAATTTAATTAAAAAACGAGGTAAAAAATGAAATGCTCTAAATGCGGAAAAGTAATAGACTATTGTGATTATTGTGGAGAAGAACTCATAGTCTCTGATGAAATTATGTGTTATGATGATACGCATTATTGTAGACAATGTGTATTAGATGATTTAGGAGTTGTGATAAAATGAGTGAGATTGAATCTATTACTTGTCCATATTGTAAAAAACATAAATTAGCTCTTAGAGACGTAAGAGGAGATGGATTTACTGTTAAAAGATTATGGCGTTGTCCAGAATGTCCAATGAGTTTTCCAGAGAACTGGTTTGACGATTTTCATCATTTTGAACATTTGATAGTGAGGAAATTATGAAAATACAAAATAAAACTTTCTGCGATAAATGTGGAACAAATAAAGCATTAAAGAAAATTACAACCTTAGAAGGTCAATACATTGGCGACTTATGTAAGAAATGTCTAATACAAGAAAAAAAGAGGTATAAAAATGAATAATATAAATAAAATAATATTACAGTATAATTTAGATTATACTAAGGAGAAATAATAATGGCAAATGAAGGAAAATGCAGTATGGGTACTTATTCAGAAAGAGGTTTAAAACAGAAATTAAATCCATTAGAAAACGATATTAATTATATTCGCGAAAGGATTTTGATTCTTGAAAAGAAAATGCCAGATTACAGATATGAAGCTATTAAATCTAAGAATAAACTTATCTTTAAAGAAGAAGAACTAAAGTCTTATAGAAGTAAACTGGAGAACATGACAAAATGATAACTTTATTTCTTTTAATTTGTAATGTTGTTTTATTTCTTTTTGACTTTTTGATAGATTTAGAGATAGAATTAAGCGGAGAAAGATTAAGATAATGGCAAAACACTATATACTTCCTAAGATTGCAGGTAAACATAAGTTAGAAATGTTAATCGAAGAAGAATTAAGATTAATAAATAAAGATATTGATTGGAAAGAAAAACAAAAAGCCCAAGAAATGTATGAAGCTTATCAACAAATTTATATATTAAGATATAATCATGAGTATAATCCGAGCTGGGAGGGAATATGAAAAAATGCGCATGCTGTGGAAAGAAATTAAATAAAAATTATCACGTAAGAGCTTTCAGATGTAATTCGTGTAATGTATATAATTTTAATATCACTAAACATTTAACTTATTTAGATAATGTTAATAAAAAACGTAAGACTATTAGTTTTATTAAACGTAAATTCACAAAAAAGAAATTGAAAGGAGGTAAAAAATAATAATAATATTTAAATACCTTTATTACTATATAATTATGATGCGTAAATTAAAACACGTTGGAGAAGTTAAGAAGAAGTACGCTGTTAGAGATAACTCTACAGGAGCAGTTTTATTTTCATCATTCAATAAAAAATTAGTTTACAAATATATTAGCCGTGCGAGATTTCATGGACAAGAATTATTTGTTTATGATAAAAACGTTTTAGTACGGGGTTAATTAGGTGATAGAGGTGATATTTTTTTAAATCGTGAAAAAAGAGACGTTTAATTTATTCTATTGGTTTCTACCAGTAGCAATCTTAATAATTTTAGATGGAATGATAACTACTCCAATAGCTTTATATTTAATTGATGGAGCTCAAGAGTCAAATCAATGTCATGCTCAAGTTTATGATAAGATTGGAATTATTTATTTTTTTATTCAACCACCATTTGCAATATTGATAATATATCTAGTTTTTGTTGGATTTGAACAAAAACTTTGTAAGAAGAAAAAACTACCGTTGAAAGTTGGTTTAATATTATTTTCTTTAATTGAATTGTTTGCAGTTACTAACAATTTGTTAGTTTTGTTTAAAGGATATTCAATAGTTTAAGATAATAATAATGTTTATAAATAAGAAATTGTTAGATAAGTTAGGCAAGAATTAAGCTTAGAAGCTTTATACTAGTAAGCTTTAATAGAAAACTTTATATAGTTGATTGGATTTAGAATATTACTTAAAAGAGGGATTCTTGCCTATAAAATAATAATAATATTTATAAATACATTTATATATGTATTTCAATGAAAAAGCTATCATGGAATAGAAAAGTTGCTTTAGTTCTTATAGCAGTTATAATTGGTTTATCAATTTATTCTATTAGTAATCCAATTTCTTTATCTCCTACCCCTCAAAGTAGCGGAGTAACAGGCTCAGGTTCAAAAATTTGTCGAACACCTCCTCCAACGGGTAGCGGAGTAACAGGCTCGGGAATTATTGTCAATACTGGTTCTGGAACTGTAACAATTCCTCCTGTTCCTTGTAATCGCTGTTCTCCATTAGATGAATGTTCAAAAGGACAAGATTTTCCATTTTGTTGTTATGACCACACAAAGCCCGGAGCTAAATGTACTGCTGATTTACTTAGTGCACAATGCACAGATGACAGATGTAAGATTGCTCCTAATACATTAATTTGTGAAGGTGGAGTTATATTCGGCGGAGTACAAGTTTCGATGTGCTGTAATGCAGATGACCAGCTTTGTACTGTCGATAGTAATTTTTTCCCAAATTGCGAACTGAAGTGTTCTAAACGAACAATATGGGGGCCCGGCGGTTCGCAACAAACAACTTTAGATACCGAGTGTTATGGAAGTGGTTTACACTCAAGAGAATTCGTTTGTTGTTCTCCAGATAAAAGATGTTTTGTTGATAGATATGGTGTGCCGAGTTGTGCGATGACAGCTTAGAAATTAATTTTTTATTTTAGTCCGTAAATATCTCCAAGTATTTTTATCATCAATATTTTATCTGATGGTTGAAATAATGATGGCGAACCATAATGTTTTAAATATGTTTCATAATCATGTCCTAAACGTTTACAAATTTCGACAATATCAATATCAAGAGTCTTTAACCACATGCCATGAGTTTTTCTAATACTATGTAAACCGAAGTTATAGTAATCTGTTATATTAATATATTTAAGATTGTTTCTTAGATTCATATAAGCAGCAGAAGATTTCAACTTCGTATATTTTTTTAAAAGTAATCGGCCTTCAGTTGTATTCATTTGTATTTCAGATTCAGGTTTAATGAATATAAAATTATAAGTTGAAGGAGCAGTTTTTAATTTATTATATAAATTTGTAGATATTTCAAATGTTCTTACTTTACCCATGCGCTCGCCTTCTACTCTAGCCTTTCTTTTTGTTACATATAATCTAATTGATTTTCGTTCATCATCAATTAATCCTTCTTTACTAAAACACAATGCTTCTTCTATTCTTGCTCCTGTGCAAATTAAGAATTGAAATAATAATTTATTATTTTCATTTAAGCTATCATAAAATTTTATCCACTCATGTGGATAAAAATATCTGTTCATATCAACACGAACGCTGTATTTCTGCCCGTTATTTTTGATTCCTTGCATTAAATCTTTATTTATTTGAGATAATTTTAGTTTTTCTTTGCTACATATGCTACATACTAAGTGATTATTATTCTCGACCCATTCGTGCTTGCAATTTTTTCTAAATTCCATAAAATATTTGTAAAAACTGTCTAAAGATTAAAAATTTTGTATTTTTTTGCCTTATCATTGTATTTTTCTTTTAAACTATATTATAAAAGAATAATAGCTATTTATACCTTTCTACTGTTATCCTTATCTATAATAGCCTATATTACAATATTGTAATACAATCCATATGTAGTAAGGCTCTGGAAGCTACTAAGTATGTCATGGTACTATGTCATAGTTAGATGTTCAATGAAAACATTTAAATACTAGAAATTATAATAATAATAATGGGTGATATAATTAGAAAGCTAAAACCGGGTAAGAGTATGTCTACCTATATCCCATACGATTTTTATTCTACTTACGAGATGTTTACTCAATTGGTTTTGTTAGATGAAAAAATAGATAAGAGTGACCCTAAGATAGTGAATGACCCTTCAGCATTAAGAAGCGTTATAGTTCGTAAGCTCATCTCTGCTTATGTTAATGCTAATAAAATTAGACTAAATATAAAACATGAAGCCAGTCAAATTGCAAGTAACTAAGAAAACTCAAGTACTTACTAAGTTTCAGATTAATCACATGTATCGAAGCGATTGGAAACAGATGTGCATAATAGATTATCTTCAATCTCAAACTTTATTTAAAGAGCTTAATGGAATGTCAGGCTTAACTAAAGATTCTCATTTCGCGTACTGGATTTATCAAATGTTTGGAGAAGGTGAATACTCGATTAATGCATGGCAAAAAGGGCGAAAAGGATTCTGGAACTTTGCTAGATTTATCTTATTTAAAGATGGCTTTATACGAGTCAAGAAAAAAGAGAAGCAAGAAGATAAAGAAAAGCTAGAGATTGCTGCAGAGCTTAGAAGAAAAGAAAGACAACTCAAGAAATCTATAGACCAACAAGAGAGAGAAGAACTTACTCACGATATACAAGACGTTAAAGATGATTATGAATTAACTAAAGAAATTGCAGAATTAGATAATCCAACTAAATCTGGTTGCTATCCTATTCTCAAGTCTGTAATGCCAATTTATAAAGTTCATGAGTATGAAGACTGGAGCTCTACTGATAATCTTAGTGCTGAGACAACTCAAGCAGGACATATGCAAGCATGGTAATGGGAATGAGAAAGATTGTTAAGCAGAATCAAGCAGAACTAGTTGCTTTTAAGAGTTTAATAGATTTAACCGGGTCAGCTTATTTTTTTGGAAGAATAGGAGGAGGTAAGACAACTTCAATGACTTCTGTTGCTCAAAAGTATCATGATGACAAAGGCTATAAGATATTTGATTTATATGGCGGAGAAAGAAATGAGCATCTCTACTGGTGTTTTCCTAGTTCAGAGACTAGATACTGGCATGGAGTAAAGAAGTTGATGAATTTAGATAAAGAAGGACCTAAACAATATCAAGTACATCTATTATATCCTTATTACAAAAGTATGACTCCTAATAAGTTACCGTTCGACGCTCCAAATGTTAGAAGTACAATATTTACTATTCCTTTTGCTAGCTTAGAGATAGAAGATGTGTATCTTGGAATTGGTCTTACTAGTGACACAGATAACTACGTATTTAGAGACACTCATGAGAATATTTATAAGAAAGATGGACCAAGAAAGATTCAAAAGTATGCTAAAGATATTAGTATTAAGAATCAGAGTATATTTAGAAGTTTCATTCAGCCTCTTACTAGCAATCTCTTACTACAAAGTGAGATAGCTTCAACTAACTTAGACGTTTATAACGAGTTAAAAGATAGAGAGACAGTCACTGTGTTGTGTTTAGAATTTGTTCCAAAAGAGTATAGATTATTTATTATCGGCTGGTTCGTAAGACAATTAGCAAAGGAGTTAGATAAAATTGGAATCTATCGTAAGAATATCTTGCTTATGAGAGAGTCTGCAGAGTTTTTTAGAGCAACTGATGATTCTATTATGCCTGAGCCTTACAAGATATTTCGTAAACAATTATCTAACTTTTTGAGATACGGAAGAAGAGGTCTGCATTTCTTTTTAGACGCTCAGTCGCCAAGAGAAACAAAAGGCTTAGTCGATGGCCAACAAGATTTAACTATACTCTGTAAACTCCCAGCAGAGTCAGACCGAGAGGACGCTACTGCACAATTAAAACGTGACAACTTGATAACTTCTAGGCAGATTGCGCAGTTAGCTATTCTTGAACCTGGGCAACTGATGTTTATCGTCTCAGGCGACAAAGCTAGATTAAGATATGTGTTATTGCCAAGAACAAGATTTTGGAAGCCCGGAGATGGAAATTTTTACACTAATCTTTGGGATAAGTTTAATGGTAATTATAAGAATTATGAAGCTCTCACCGACGAACTAAAGAGCTCGTATGATTTAGAAGATACTCAAATAAAAGAGTTAGAAGCACTAGCTGAATTAAAAGCTAAGGAGAGTAAGAAGAAAAAAATAAGAAAGAAAAATGAAGATGATGAAGAAGAAATTGTTGAACGAATAATTGAAAGTAAACCTAAAATAACTCCAGTTATAGTAGAGACTATTCCTACTCAAGCTCCTTCTATTACTCAAGATGATGATTTTAATTACGTAATGGAGAATTATAATGGTTGAAGCTAGAGATTTTGATAGTGTTGAAGTAGGAGAAATAAATACTTATATACAAGCTAATATTCCCTATACTATTCTACAAACTACTTTCCCTCTAACTGAGACTTTGTATAACAAAGCACAAGTATATACAATAATTTATAGAATAATTAATGGAGCTAAGAATTACGTAGAAACTGCTACTACGAAAGATAAACTAATTAATTTACTAAAAGAGAATGAAGAGATATATAATTCAATCTATTCTTTATTATTAGCTCATGAAAACAGTAAGCTAAAGTTTGGACAGCATTTGATAATTCACAGACTACGAAAGATGTTTGAAAATATTGAAACTAATATCAAGATTAATAGATTAATAGATATATTTTTAGTGTTTGGAGAAAAGTTAACTCTTCTTAATACAGATAGAGTAGTTGGAGTTGAGCTTGATTCTAAAGAAGGTCAAGATATGTATAAGAAGATTATTGCTAGAGTAGAAGAAAAGAAAGTTAATTAATTACCACATGCTATCTTTTCTATTATAAGTATCACTTGCAATCTCAAGTATTTCTTTCAAACTTTTTTTAGGATATTGTTTTCGAACCTTTTTAATGTGTTGTTTCCAGGGATTGCTTTTCATGATAATTAATACAATCTTCTATTTATAAATATTATTATTATTTTTAAGCTGCTAGTAGGAATTGCACCTACGTCAATTGTTTACAAGACAATTGTTCTGCTATTGAACTATAGCAGCATAAAATAAGAAAAAAAAATAAAAAAAGTTTTTAACTTGTATCAGTTTTTAAGTGAAATAAGTTTGAGTGGAGTAAATAGCCATTGACTTCAAAGTTCCAGAAGCATCTTCAATTGCAAAATTTACTTTTCCTGTTGTGCTTTCTATAAAGTATTCTTTAGGATAGCATTTAACATTCAAGTAAGTTGTTGTAAGAGATTGTCCTGTCTTAGAAGCTACATAGACTGTTCCTGTTACTGATTGAGCGCCTACTATTGCAGGTATATCATATACCCATAAAGCAGAACCTGTGCCAGCAAGAGTGTAGAAGCTAGGTTTAGCTTGTCCAACAAATGTTGCTCCAGGCACATTCAAAATAGCTTTATCCATCTTAGCACCGTTTGAAGATTCTAAAATGCAAGTCATATCTTGAGTATCTTTCTTGTCAGTTCCATCAAGTCTTATATTCATAGTATAAGCTCCACCACTAGCGACTGTCTGGTTTGTTCCAGTTCCTCCACTTGTTATTTTAGCATTATCAGTGTTAAACATTGAAACAGTTACAGTGCCATTTCCTTTGAATTTAGCGCCAATAACATCAGTTGGAGAAGCAGGTACTTTATGACCAGATATATATACAGCATGATAAGCAGTTGTATTTACTAATAATAAATCTAATGTATCTCCAGGAGATGCAGTAGTTACTCCAGTACTAAAACCGTTACCATTTACTTGTATAGAACTAGTTGAGCCAACAGAAGTTCCTCCTTGTTGAGAGTCAATTCCAGAAATTGTCAATGCAGTTGAACCTGAACTGATATAAGGAGTTGCAGTAGTTCCGCCTTGTTTAATTGACGAACCTAAAGCTGTTTGGCTGAAAAAGCCTGATTGATAGACAAGAGACGCAGCAATCACCACAAGCGCCAAAGCGACTATGACAATAACAGCATTACCCTTTCCATTTTTGTTCATTCGAATTCACCTCCTTTCAAGAATGATTTCATCATACAATTTGATAGATACTTTGGTATATAAATATATTTTAAACTATTTTTATAATTAAAATAATAAAGTTTAAATATTTACTAATATATCTTATTTCATGGATATTATCAGCAATAGACAGATTGAAATCTTAGTAAAAATATCTTATATCAAAAACAGAGAGTGGTTGTCTCTTACTGATATTGCTAACGAGATAGAAATTAACGTTTGTAACCCTTATTTTAGCAAGATTTCTGCTTTATTAATAGAATTAAATATACTAGAAATAGTTAGGATTGTTGGTCAAGCTAAGTTAATAAAGATAAATCATAAGAAATTAAGAGATTTTATCGATGAACAAAAGGTTTGTCAATTCTGGTTTGATTATTTCAATCATTATCACATAGTATCATGGTAGGATTACAACAAGTAGCAAGCGTAACTAAATCAGGCTGGACATACTTTAAGATAACTAGCTTTTTCTTATTTTTCATGATTATCTCGATACACGCAATATTATTATCAATCGAGACTGGCTCTATTCAACCACTCTACGAAGAAGTAGGTGCTAAAGTATTCTTATCTACTCAAGACTTATCAAAACAGGCTCAAGATGTAATTAATAATCCAAATATTTATGAAATATCTCAAGAGCATTTTATAAAAGATACGTTTAACATCATAAATATGTATGCAGGATTTATAATCTCCTTTTGGATTGTGATAGTCTGGATAAGAGTATTTGCATGGATATTCTCTCATTCGCCATTTTCGTTCCCTGATAATGATTTCGTAAATTACTTAGCAGGACTCTTGATGTTTTTAATCTCACAAGAAATATTTATTTTAGGTATCGCAGCATTGAGTCATCAAGTTAATAATATGAAAGATTTATTTGAATTCATGATGATTCCGCTTAGAACGATTCCATTTATATTTGGTGCTGCTCTTAAATTGATTATGCCTGCATCTAATTTTGCAGACAAGATAGTTGGTTCTAATGAAACAATTAAATATGTTAATATGAGCTTGAAATGAAAAACTTAAGTAAACGAGAATTAAAAAAGAAAGCAACTAAGCTTAGAAAAAAACAAGAACGATATATTGAAAGAATACAAAAAAGAATAGAAAAAGAAAAATATCTCTCTTGGATAAAATCTGTAAAAGAAAGAGACAATTATTGCTGTGTTATTTGTAAAAAGTCGTTTAAAGACGCAGACCCTAGAGCATTGCAAGCTGCTCATATTTTATCAAAAGAGAATTACCCAGAACTTAAATTAGATACTATGAATGGAGTTAGTTTGTGTTTCTACCATCATAAAAACGCTCCTATATCATCTCATTTAGATGGGTTTGTATTTACTCTCTGGTTAGAGAAAAACAAAAAAGAAGTATATG
>Ga0315268_10003180_pt1 | contig 18196 bp, 18 predicted proteins | sample C1_top_MG_FD_204535 | JGI IMG/M metagenome (GOLD analysis project Ga0315268, IMG submission 204535) | Sediment microbial communities from Yellowstone Lake, YNP, Wyoming, USA - C1_top | ecosystem: Environmental > Aquatic > Freshwater > Lake > Sediment | place: USA: Wyoming | collected 2017-08-01
GACCACCGCCACCAACAGGGTCCAGTTGATCCCGGCCAGATAAATCTGGCCGATCTGCTCATCCGAGGTGTGGCTGATTTCCATACGGGGCGAAAACCCCAGCTGGATGGCCTGCTGGGTGATCGAAAAAGCGCCCGAAATGACGGCCTGTGAGGCAATGACGGTGGCTACGGTGGCCAACGCGACTATGGGGAGCAGCAGCCACTCGGGCGCCAACAGGTAGAACGGGTTGGCAATCGCCGCCGGGTCGCGCAGCAACAACGCCCCCTGGCCGAAGTAGTTGAGGACCAAAGCCGGGAGTACCAGTGCAAACCAGGCAATCTGGATAGGCTTGTGCCCGAAATGCCCCATGTCGGCATAAAGTGCTTCGGCGCCTGTCAATGCAAGAACAGAGGCCCCCAGAGCGAAGAACCCCAAGATAGGGTTATCTTCGAAAAAGCGCACTGCATGCCAGGGATTCAGGGAGTTCAACACACCGGGATCGTGGGCAATGCTGATAATGCCGAGCACGCCCAGGGTGAGGAACCACAACACCATGATTGGCCCAAACAAGGTGCCCACCGAGGCGGTACCGTGCCGTTGCACGGCGAACAAAATCACCAGGATTGCCAACGAAATCGGCAGTACGAAGGGCTTGAAGGCCGGCGTGGCCACTTCCAGCCCCTCGACCGCCGACAGGACGGAGATCGCCGGCGTAATGACGCCATCGCCGTAGAACAGGGCAGCGCCGAACAGGCCCAGGACGATGATCGCCTTGCGCGCAAACGAATCCGGCGGGATCGGCCGCATAACCAGCGCCATCAGGGCCATGATGCCGCCTTCGCCCTTGTTGCCGGCGCGCATGATGAACAGCACGTATTTGACGCTGACCACCAGGATCAAGGACCAGAAAATCAGGGAAAGAATGCCGAGTACATTGTCGGGGGTAATCGGCACCGGATGGTGCGCACCACCGAAAACTTCCTTCAGCGCATACAGGGGGCTGGTGCCGATGTCACCATAAACAACGCCGAGAGCCGCCAGAGATAAGGCGGCCAAACGACCCTTTGAAGTATTTTCAGACATGATGCCCGCCTCTTGATTCAGGATTGAAAGCGATAGCCGACGCCGGTCTCGGTCAGGAAATGCTGCGGCTGGGCAGGGTCCTGCTCAAGTTTCTGCCGCAGCCTGCCCACATAGACACGCAGGTAATGCCCCTGCTCGGCATGTCCCGGCCCCCAGACTTCCTGCATGAGCTGACGATGCGTCATGACCTTGTCTTCGTTGGCGAGCATGACCGCCAGCAGGCGATACTCGATCTGCGTCAGGTGAATCTCGACGCCGCCCCGGCTGACGATACGGCGGGAAAGGTCGACGGCTATATCGCCAAAATTGTGCTGTGGCCTGGCTTCGCCGCTTTGCCCATGGCGCCTGAGCAGGACGCGCATGCGGGCGAGCAACTCACCGACACCGAATGGTTTGGAAAGATAGTCGTCAGCGCCGGCGTCAAGCGCGGCAATCTTGTCTTGTTCGGCCGTGCGGGCCGAGAGAATCAGAATCGGCACCTGCGACCAGGTGCGCAGGTCGCGGATAAAGTCGATGCCCTCCATGTCCGGCAGGCCAAGATCGAGGATTACCAGGCCGATTTCTCCCTGGGCAGCTTCATCCAGTCCCTGGCGGGCCGTCCCTGCTTCGATGGCGGCGCAATCTTCCTTGCGCACGGCACCGCAGATAAATCTGCGGATTTGCGGTTCATCCTCGACGACCAGCACGCGCATTTTCGCGGCGTTCATGTCTGCGCCTCTTCTTCCATGGGCGGGGGCGAACCCAACGGAAGTGTGAAACGCACGCAGGCGCCGCCGGGACGATTCTCGGCGACAATCGTGCCGCCATGCGCAGTAACGATGGCCTTGCAGATCGCCAGTCCCATGCCGGTGCCGGCCACTGCGGGTTCGCGCTCACCCCGGACGAAAAGATCGAATACCTGTGCGATTCGCTCCTCGGGGAATCCGGGACCCTCATTGCACACGGCTGCTTCAAAGAATGGGCCACGAATCCGGGCGGTCAATTGGATGCGCGCACCGTCCGGAGAGTATTTGGCCGCGTTCTCCAGCAGATTGCAGACCACGCGTTCCAGCAGGACGGCATCGAAGTAGAGGAGCGGCAGATCGGTGGGCGCATCGATTTCCAACTGGTAGCTGGCCAGGACTCCCGCGAGGAGTCGCGTGCTGGAGCCGACAATCTCCTCAAACGGTTGCCATTCCCTGTTTAGCGTAATTTTTCCTGCTTGCATCCGCGCCATCTCGAGCAGATTGGACAGCAGGTGATACATGGCATGCGCCTGGTCGCGGATGATGCCGGCAGTCTCGATGGCGCCTTCCGGGAGCGGCGGTTGGATCTGTGTCAGCGAGTCTGAGAGGCCGACGAGACTCGTCAGCGGCGTACGCAAGTCGTGCGACAACGATGACAGGATCGAGGTCCGCAAACGTTCCGCCGTGACCTGCAATTCACTGTGTCGCGCCGCGTCGGCATAATGCAGCCTTTCGAGGATGATGGCGACGAGGGATGCAACGGCTTCCAGCAAGGGGCGCAGGGATCTCACGCTATCAACATCGCCGGTTGGCGACCCGATTGCCAGAACCCCGCGAACCTGCGTCGGCGCATTGAGTGGAAGAAACACGATGGCCACGCCCATGCCGGCCAGTGAATCCGTCTCGATGATCGTGTGGCGCTCGTAGGCTGATCTTACGAAGTTCTGTTCAAGTTCAGATAGATGGCGCTTGCCGACCTGATGAAAGGCCGATCCCGCTACTGAAGATTCAGCAATCAGTAGCGTTACATCGAGATTCAGCTTGCCAAGGAAGCGGCGGGTGATGTCGGCAACCTGATCCAGGCTCATGGCACCGCCAAGATCTCTGGCCAGTTCGTAAAGCACCCGGGTGTCGCGTTCGCGTGCCCGCGCCTCCTCCGTCTGTTCGGCCAGTCGGGCAGCGAGGTGGGAAGTGGTCAGTCCAACGGCGAGCATGACGGCGAAAGTCACCAGGTACTGGACATCGGCAACTTCAAATGAAAGATGGGGGAGAACAAAGAAGAAATCGAACAACGCGACGCTAAGAAATGTCGCCAAAATGGAGGGCCCACGTCCGAGCCAAACGGCTGCAACGAACACCGTTAGCAGGAAGAGCATCACGATGTTGGCAACATTCAACAAATCCCGGAAAGGAAGCGTGCCGAGCGTTGTCAGGAGGCACAACGCAACGGCCAGTAAATACCGGAAGCGGTGCCATCTGATGGAGAGTTCTGTTTGCATAACGGGTAGTTTGAACACTGTCAGGTTGCTTGCAGTGTCCTACAAGCGATGTAAAAATGGCGTAAACGTGCCGCTGGAGATTGAGGTCGAGTTAACTGGCCGTACCCCATACGGGGCATTTCATCCCGCCAGCGCCGACTTTCCCCGCTTTTGACCCATGTCAAGCCGCCCAAGCCATGGCGCATTTATAGTCCGCCCTTGCCTTTTTAGACGCATGCCATGAGCGCCACTTTCGAACTCGTCTGCCCCGCCGGTGGCCTGCCGGCCTTGAAAGCCGCCGTTGATCACGGTGCGGATTGCGTCTACACGGGCTTCCGCGACGCGACGAATGCGCGCAATTTCACCGGACTGAATTTCGACGATGCCAGCCTGAAAACGGGCATTGCCTACGCCCATCAACGCGGCGTGAAGGTGCTGGTTGCTCTCAATACCTATCCGCTCAGCGCTAACTGGTTGCAGTGGACGGCGGCGGTGGACAAGGCGGCAGCCTTTGGGGTCGATGCGGTGATCCTCGCCGATCCCGGCCTGATGGACTATGCCCAGCGCACCCATCCGCAACTTCGGCTGCATCTGTCGGTGCAGGGCTCGGCGACCAATTACGAGGCGATCAACTTCTACCGCGAGCGCTTCAACATCCAGCGCGCCGTGTTGCCGCGTGTGCTGTCGATGGCGCAGGTCGAGCAAGTCGTGAAGAACACGCCGGTCGAGATCGAAGTCTTCGGCTTTGGCGGCCTGTGCGTGATGGTCGAAGGGCGTTGCGCGCTATCGGCCTACGCCACCGGTACTTCGCCCAACTGCAACGGCGCCTGTTCGCCGGGCAAGGCGGTGCGCTATGAAGACACGCCGGCCGGCATGGAAACGCGCCTCAACGGCATCCTCATCGACCGCTTTGGCCAAGGCGAACGCGCCGGTTACCCGACGCTGTGCAAGGGTCGCTTCGAGGTGGATGACGAAACCTATTACGCCATCGAGGAACCGGCCAGCCTGAATACGCTGGAACTCTTGCCAGAGTTGATGCGGATCGGCGTGCGCGCCGTCAAGATCGAGGGCCGCCAGCGTAGCCCCGCTTACGTAACCCAAGTGACGAAAGTCTGGCGCGAAGCCATCGACACCTGTCGGCGCGATCCCGTGCATTTCGTGCCGCAGGCGGCGTGGATGGCCGAGCTCAACAAGGTGTCGGAAGGCCGCTCAGCCACCCTCGGCGCCTATAACCGGCCGTGGAAATGAAGCTCGCACTGGGGCCGTTGCTCTACTATTGGTCGCGTCAGCGCACCATGGATTTCTACGCCGAAATGGTGGAGCAGCCCGTCGATGTTATTTACCTCGGCGAAGCCGTTTGCTCGCGTCGCCACGAAATGCGCCTCGACGACTGGCTAGATGTCGCGACCGTGCTGGCGGATGCCGGCAAACAGGTGGCGTTTGCCACACTGCCGCTGATCGAGTCCGAATCCGATCTGAAGTCGGTCAGACGGTTGATGGATGCCGCGCGCGATGATCCGCGCCTGACGATCGAGGCCAACGAAATGGGTGCGGTGCGGCAACTCGCCGAGCGTGGTCAGCATTTCGTTGCCGGGCCGACGCTGAATGTCTTCAATGGCCATACGCTGAAACTGCTCGCCGACTGCGGTGCCACGCGCTGGGTGATGCCGCCGGAAATCGGCCGCACCGCACTGGCCGGTTTGCAACAGGAAATGCCCGCCGGCATGCAAACCGAAGTCTTCGTCCATGGTCGCCTGCCACTCGCCTACTCGGCGCGCTGTTTCACCGCGCGGCGTTACCACCTGCAGAAAGATACCTGCGAATTCCGCTGCATCGATTTCCCCGACGGCCTGACGCTGAAAACCCGTGAAGGCGCTGACTTCCTCACCCTCAACGGCATCCAGACCATGTCAGCGAAGGTTTATCATCTGGAACGCGAGTTGCCGGAACTGGCTGCCGCCGGGGTCGAATTGCTACGGGTTTCCCCGCAATCCGACGCCCTGCCGGCATTGCTCTCCGCCTATCGTGCCTTGCTCGACAAGCTTCCCGCGCAAATGCCGGTGGGCGATTATTGCAATGGTTTCTGGTATGACAAACCGGGTCTCGATTGGGTGACAACATGAAGAATTTCAAACTGCCGGATTTCACTTTACCCGCACCGCTGGCTCGCCTGGGCGCCAAGTTGCCGCAGTTGCCGCCGACCTTGGCGCTGGTCACCGGGCTCAATCTCGTACTCGGCCGTCTGCTCCCGCGCGAGCCGCTGGAACCGCTGATCGGCAAGCGCTTCACGATCCGCGTGCTGGACGCTGGTATGAGCTTGCGTTTCGCCTACGGCCAGCGCGGTTTCCGCCCCTTGTTTGACGCTGCAGCACCGGACCTGACAATTTCAGCGCGTTCCCGCGACTTTCTCGCCTTGCTGATGCGCGAGGAAGATCCTGATACGCTGTTCTTCAACCGTCGCCTGCTGATGGAAGGCGACACCGATCTCGGCCTGCTGGTGAAAAATACCCTCGACGGCATTGATTTGCCGCGCTTCGATGCGGCACGCCTGGCGCCGTCCGAGCTGCTCCATCGCCTGCGCGCACGGCTGGCAACGCCGCACGGCGCCTGATTTTTTCTACCCACGTGATTTGGCGTGACTTGGCGTGACTGCGCGCCCGCCCGCCCATCTGCCGTTCCAACTCGCCAGCGCCTATACGCTGCTGGCGCTTTATGGCAGCCTCTACCCGTTTAGCGGCTGGCGCGATTCTGGCATCTTTCCTCTGGATTTTCTCAGCACTGGCTGGCTGCGCTACACCACCACGTTCGATCTGGTCATCAATGTGTTCGCCTACCTGCCCTTGGGGTTTTTATGGGCGACGGTGCTGTCTGTCCGCCTGAAACCGGCGGCTGCATTCGTCGCTGCGGTGCTGGTGGGGGGGCTGCTTTCCCTGGGCGTCGAGACCGTGCAGAACTTCCTGCCCAGTCGCGTGCCCTCGAATCTCGATTTTGCCAGCAACACCGTGGGTGCATTGATTGGCGCGGCGGCTGGCTTGCGCTGGGGGCGTGACCTGCTCGATGGCGGGCGGCTGCATACCTGGCGCGAACGGCGTTTTCTGACGGGCCCGACAGGTGATCGCGGCTTGCTGCTGGTGGCGCTCTGGCTGCTGACCCAACTGAATCCGGAAACCTTTTTGTTTGGCAACGGCAACTTGCGCGGTCTGCTTGGCTTACCCGCCGCGCTGGATTTCGACGCCGGGCGCTTCGGCGAACTGGAAATGGCCACCGTGGCCGCTCAGACCGTGGCCATTGCGCTGGTCGGCAGCCGGCTGGCCACCAATCATCCGGTGCTATTGCCGCTTGCGCTGCTGGGCGCCGCTCTGCTCGTCAAAAGCTTTGCGCTGATGCTGTTGATGGACGGCGTGCAGGGTTTCGCCTGGATGACGCCCGGCACGCTCGGCGGACTGGCGCTGGGCCTCGTGCTGTGGGTCGTGGCGCTGAAACTCCCGGCCGGAGACCAGCAGGCACTGGCGGCCATGGCATTGATGCTGGCCACCGTGCTGGCCAACCTGATGCCCGACAACCCTTATCTCGAAAACACGCTACGCATCTGGCAGCAGGGCCACTTTCTCAACTTCAACGGTCTGACGCGCCTCACCTCATCGCTCTGGCCCTTCCTGGCACTGCCCTGGCTGATGCTCTCAAGGAACCCCGCATGACCCAAATCAAGGACCTCGACACCCTCCGTTTTGCCCTGCGTGACTTCGCCGCCGCGCGCGACTGGCAGGCGTTTCATACCCCAAAGAATCTGGCTATGGCGATGATTGTCGAAGCCGCCGAGTTGGTCGAGCACTTCCAGTGGGCGACGCCCGAAGAAAGCTGCGCACCGCCACCGGAGAAACTGGCGGCCATCCGCGACGAGGTCGCTGATACGCTGATTTACTTGGTCGAACTAGCCGACGTACTCGACATTGACCTGATCGCCGCCGCGCGTGACAAGATCGTCAAGAACGCGCTCAAGTATCCACTGCCGGGGCGCTGAAAGTCGGCGCTGGCGGGACGGCGGGACGCTAGAACAATTCAATCTCGCCATGATCGACCGTCTTGGCCGCCATTTTTCCGCTGCTAATCAGTTCCTCATAGAATGCGACCTGGTTTCTCCCGTGTTCCTTGGCGTAGTAGAGCGCTTCGTCCGCCCGGTCAATCACGGCCGATGGTGAGTCGCTCGGCTTCAGTTGCGTAAACCTGATACTGATCGTGCAACGACCTACCTGACTGAAGGCATAGGCTGCAACATTGGCTCGGAAGCGTTCGAACACGCTATGGGCATGCTCGATACTCGTCGGTTGCAGGACCACGACAAATTCCTCACCCCCGAATCTAAATAGCTGATCCGCCAGCCGGAACGACTTTCTCATCATTTGCGCTAACACCACCAGCACCTCGTCGCCCATGAGATGACCGTAGGTGTCATTGACCGACTTGAATTTGTCGATATCGCAGACGGCCAGCCAGTGCAGGGTGTCATCCGCTGCGTTATGCCGGCGCTGTGGCAGGTCGTCCTGCCCTGCGCTGGCATCGGTGGCGGCACTGCCCAGTACCTCGAATAGATGCTTGTCGAAGGTCTTGCGGTTGGCGAGTCCGGTCAGCGTATCGGATTCGCCGTAATCCAGCAGGGCGATGTGCTTGGCAAAGAATTCGGTCAACCCCATCAGACCGACGCGCTGATCGGCCAGAAAGTTTTCCGGCAGGACCACGTCGATCAGGTAGAGCAGGTGTTTATCTTGAGAGATGGGAAATACCAGGCGTTGGAAACCCTGATCCATGGTGTCGAGGACCAGGGAGTTTTCCTGCTGACAACGTTTCAGCAGGAGATCGGTATCGATGGGTTTGCAATAGCGCTGATCCGGCAGATACGCATTGCGGACATACTTTCCGTTGGCATTGATGCCGGCGCAGGCGAAGACGATGGCACGTTCTTCATTCGCGTAGCAGCGATACAGGGTCATGCCTCTGGGCTGGAAGAGATCCGCCATGGCATCGAGCAGTTCCGAATTGATTTCGGTGCGGTCACGGCGCGAGGAGATGCGCAGGATGTGGCCGAGAAGCTGAAGCATGGATTTCATGGCTGTTCAGGCAAATACGGCGTGTAGAGTTGATCGACAAAACTGATGTGGTTGAACAACCATGTTGCGACAAAAGATTTCATGTCGCGAAGGATGTTCTGCGGTTCTTCAGTAGCCAAACGGCTGACCAATGATGCGAGTTTTTGCTCGAACTCCTGATGAAGTGCGCAGTGATGGGCGTAATCCAGATATTGGATGGAGCGCAACAAGGCCTCTTCTTCACGCAGATGTTCCTCGACGTATTTTTGCAAGGTTGACGCTGTGGCGTAGGCGTGAGCCTTGTCGTTGGCGCCTGCGGCGCGTTCGAGCGAATACAGCAACGCAAATAACTGCTTGTGCTGGTCGTCGATTTTTGTATTGCCGACCAGTAAGGAAGGGCTCCAATCCATCGTTTTGCTCCTCAGCAAAGGTCAACCGGTCCGGCGCTGTAACTCTTTTTCATGGGTCTAAGCGGGTCATCACGCAGGCTGCGAGTGTAGCCGATGCTTGCTTAAGATCGCTCTGGTTCCTTGAAAGTCGGCGCTGGCGGGACGGCGACAGGGGCGATGTGCAGGCGGATCGTGCCGACAAAGGCAATCGCAACGAGCGTTGCGCCCATCGCCAGCAGGCCAACATTGCCATAGCCGACGACATGCCCAGCGGCATCCTGGACAATCATCGCCCCACCGACATACGCTGCCAGACCGGAAAAAAACTGCTGCACCGCGCCGTTCATCGAGAGAAAAGTGCCGCGCAAGCGTGGCTGCACCGCCGAGGTCATGATCGCCATCGCCGGCACCATGCGTCCCGGCACGAGGACGAAGAATGCCGTGGCGCAGAACACCATTACCCACAGAGACACTGGCGGCAGGTGGGTCTGGACAAACAGCGGCAGCAGCGAGGCCAGCGCAACGTAGCGGTAAACGCGCACCTTGCCGTGGGTATCGGCGAGCCGGCCGATCCAGCGTGCGGTGAAAAAGGTCGCGCAACCACCAGCCAGGTACATGTAGGGAACATCTTCCTGGCGGATGCCGACATTCGCTGTTGCGTAGATGGTGATGAAGGGAATCACCGAGAAGCCGGCGAACATCATCAGCCCCATGAAGCTCAGCGCGCGCCGCTGGTTGCCATCGCGCAGTACTTCTGCCATCGCCGCGAGCGGGTGCGCACGTTCAGCTTCGCTGGTGGTCGCCGTGGGCAGGTGGCCGCGCATCGGTGGCAGACGCTTCAGACCGAGCAGGAAAAATCCGCTGGCCAGCAGGGCAATGAAGAAGAAGGGAAAGCGCCAGCCGAAGTGGTTGGCGAGAAACAGCGAAAGCGGCACGCCGGCGACGGTCGATAGCGAAAACGCCGACATGATGGTGCCGCTGGCGCGACCGCGCCGTTCGAAGGGAATCAAGTCACCCACCATGGTTTGCACCATGGCACCCAGCACGCCGCCGAAAGCGCCGGCCGCACCGCGTGCCGTGAGCAGCGTGGCATAACTCGGCGCCAGGCCGCAGGCCAGCGTCGCCACGGCAAACAGCACGAACATCGTCAGCAGCAGGCGCTTGCGTTCGAAACGATCGACGTACATGGCCGCCAGCACGCCGGAAAACGCGGCAGTAAAAGTGTAGGACGACACCAGCAGGCCGAAGGCGTGCGCGTCGATCTGCAACTCGCGCATCAAAATCGGCCCGAGCGGCATCATGATCATGAAGTCGAGAATATGCACAAACTGGATGCCGGCGAGCGTCAGCAACAGCACGCGTTCGCGCTCGAGATCCAGCGGCGTGGCGGGCAGGGCGGGAAGGTTGGGCACGGGGCAGGCGCGAAAGGGAAGGCCAAGGGGAGTCCAAGTGTATAGCGTCAACCTGCCGTCCCGCCAGCGCCGACTTTTGTTAATTTGTTACAGTGGCGCATCCACGCGGAGAAATCTATGAGCCACTTTCAATACCACGTCTTTTTCTGTACCAATCAGCGCGAAACCGGCGAGATGTGCTGCAACAACCACAACGCCCAGGCGATGCGCGATTACTGCAAGGCGCGCGTCAAGGAACTGGGTGACGCCATCCCCGGCAAGGTGCGCATCAACAGCGCTGGTTGCCTCGATCGTTGCGACCAGGGGCCGGTGATTGTCGTCTACCCCGAGGCGGTCTGGTACACCTATGTCGATCAGGAAGATATCGACGAGATCGTCGATGCCCACCTTGTCCAGGGCCAGGTCGTCGAACGGCTACTGATCAAATGAGCCGTCACGAGCAGATATTGCTCGACGGACCTGACGGTCGCATCGAAGTCTTTGTCGAAGCCCATCCGCAAGGTAACGATGCCCCGAGCGGCATCGCGCTGATCGCCCATCCACATCCGCTGTTCGGCGGCACGGCCGACAACAAGGTGGTGACGACGCTGGCCAAGGCCTTTCGCGAACTCGGTTGCGCCACGTTGCGCCCGAGCTTTCGCGGCGTCGGCGGTAGCGAGGGCACGCACGATCATGGGGTCGCCGAAACCGAGGATTTGCTGGCAGTGCACGCCTATGCGCGCGGCCGCTTCGGCGCTGATCTGCCGGTCTATCTCGCTGGTTTTTCCTTCGGCGCCCACGTTGTTGCTCGGCTGGCACAGCGGCTGGTCGAACTGAACGACCCTGCCAAGCGCCTGGTGCTGGTCGGCACCGCCGCCGGCTTCATCGAGGGACTGCGCAGCTACGAGACAGCCGCCGTGCCCGCTGACACCATCGTCATCCACGGCGCGACCGATACCACCGTGCCGCTGCCCAATGTGTTGGCCTGGGCCGAAGCGCTCGATTTGCCGATCACCGTGATTCCCGGCGCGGACCATTTTTTCCATCGCCGCCTGCACTTGATCCGCGACATCATGCATCGGCAGTGGCGGCATTGACTACAATACGCACCGTTGCCCGGATGGTGAAATAGGTAGACACAAGGGACTTAAAATCCCTCGCCGCAAGGTATGCAGGTTCAAGTCCGGCTCCGGGCACCAGTATTTAAATGTGGTCTTAAGCGTAAGTGACCACCCACAAATAACGCGGACAAATGCAGTGCCGGGACACTGGTGGAACAGCACCAGAAATACCTGACATCCGTCGCTGTGGCGAAAACACAGTCGTGGCCTGATATTCCGCGCAGCGGCATAGTACTAAGGTCATATAACTTTCGCTCAATATACAAACGGGATAAGAAGGGGTAGGCTACTTCCAGGCTGTTGATCAGCCCATACGCAAAGGGAGTAGGCCATGTCCGCCGTGTTGTCGATTGAAAAGAATCGTGTTTTTGTGAGCATCAGCGATAGCTTGGGTTATGAGGTTTGGCCCGTCTTGCGTGATGCGCGCAATAGTGCCGAGACGACGCGTTTGCCCCTGTGTATCGACATTGGCAATTGTCAGACGGGAGACATGGCGGGGATAGGTTCGATCTTGCTGGCTCAGGCGAAGCTCTCTTCAATCAAATTGACGGGATGCCACGGCGTTTTTTTCTGGTGCTTTCATCATTTTGGAATTTGCAAACAATGTTCTGAAGAGACGGATAGCCCCCGCGGTTGCGTAAGGCGACGCACTGAAACCGTGTGAAGTTGTTGAAACATGTTGTTGTTAATAAATAAGATTCGACATAAAATTCTTCGCCGCAAGGTGAGCCGGCTCGAGTCCGGCTCCGGGCACCAGTAAATACCTGTCGTTTGGTCCGAAATGCGGCCAGCCAGTATTGACTGACAATTGCCAGAGGACACCCAACATGCGCAAGAAAGCCGTCGAAAAGACTGGGGAATTGATCGATGCCGCCACCCCAGATGCGGAAGTGACTACGCCCAAGAGAACGCTCAGAGGCATCCGCCTGGGGAAAAATCTGGATTTCACGGCCGTTGCGCCCCAGATCATCTCAACGCCAGTGGCACGGGCCGCAGCCGTGCCGAGCCATGCGCCCGCACGGAACTGTCTGGATGCTATCCGTGCCTGCTTGGGAAGTCCGCCGCGCTTGGGCTTGGCCACTTATTTGGCGCTGCTGATGGTCGTGGGCGGACTGGTTTCGATACAGTATGGCGGCCCGGAAAGTGCTTCCCGCGCGCCGCTTGCCATGTCGGCGCGCGCGCCGGCCGGCTCCAACAGCTACGGTCTGGGCGGTTACCATTCCGCAGCTTATCAATCCTATCCCGGGCCGAACTACTATCGTGGGGGTTATTACACTTACCGCGCTGGGCCGCCCGCCGGCAATTACGGCTACGCTCCCGGCTATTAGAAAGACCGTTCAGTTAATGATGGGCGGGCTCTTGTCGAAATGCGCCGTCGCCCGGTCAAGCAGTTCACGCGCCAGATTGAAATCGAATTCCTGCATTGCCTCGGCAATCGGCGGGTAGTCGTCGGCGAGGGCGGCATGCAGCATGGCGTGATGCTCCTCAATTATTTGCCCTGCCGAAAACTCTCCTTGTATCAACAGCCAACGTAAGCGCTTGAAGATTTCGTCCAGCGCATCCCTATCGAGCTCGACTGCCGGGGGTGCCGACAATACCGTCGATGGCGGCAATTGCCTTAATAGCTGCGTGATCAGGGGGTCCATCCGCGCGCCTAGCGTCGCTAGCAACATGTCGAGTTGCGTGCGTTGCAGACCATCAATCAGTCCGCGCTCCAGTGTGGCGGCATCTTGCTGGATGGCCTCTGCACCGAGTGTGCCCGCGCTGCCCTTCAATGAGTGCGCGATGCGGCGAGCGGTTTCCTGATCGTCCGCGTCGAGTGAACGACCGATTCTTTGCGTCACATTGGCTTCGTAGCGGGCAAATTTGTGCAACATGGCAACATACAAAGACTGTTTGCCATTCATCCGTTTCAGCCCCTGCACCATATCGAGGCCGTCAATTTGCAGTGCCAGTGGGGTAAGCGGTGAGGCTGCGGATGCCTGCGTTGCGGAATTCAAGTTAGGAGTTGTGACCGCGCGGGCGGGGTTGACCCATTGCAGCAGCTTGCCCCACAGCTCGTCCGGGTTAATGGGCTTGGCAATATGATCGTTCATACCGGCAGCGAGGCAGCGCTGTTTGTCTGCCTGCATGGCGTTGGCTGTCATGGCGACAATCGGTAGCCCGGCAAATTGCGGTAGCTTGCGGATTTCCACCGTTGCGGTGACGCCATCCATTACCGGCATCTGCATGTCCATCAGCACGATGTCGTAGGGTGCCTCAAGCAGCATGCGAAGGGCGGCGGCGCCATCGGCGGCAATTTCCACCACGAGCCCGGCATCCTTGAGCAACTCGGCCGCCACTTCCTGATTCAGTTCGTTGTCCTCGACCAGCAAGACGCGGGAACCGCGCAGCGGCGCGAGTTGGATTACCCCCGGGCTGGAGATGTGGGATGGGCTCTGCTGCACATCCCGACCGCCCAATACACTCATCGTGCTATCGAACAGGGTCGAGGCAGCCACCGGCTTGATCATGACGTCAGCGATACCGGTTTGCTTGGCCAGCAGCAGCAGATCCTCGCGCCCAAAGGCGGTGACCATGACGAGATGCGGTGTCGCGGCGAGCCCGAGCGCCTGGATCTGCCGGGAGGTTTCGATGCCGTCCATTTCCGGCATTTGCCAATCGAGAAAGACAATTTCGTAAGGACGGCCGGCGACCGCCGCATTGCGTACTGCGACCACGGCTGCCTGGCCGGAAGCGGTTTCATCGGCAGCAAATGACATGCTGACCAACATGGTCACCAGGACTTCGCGGGCCGAGGCGTTGTCATCCACGACCAGCACGCGCCTCCCGCGCAGATCAGGCTGTGGCAACAGCCTGCGTTCCTGCCGCTCACTCTTGCCGAGGCGGGCGGTAAACCAGAAGGTGGAACCCTTGCCATATTCGCTGTCCACCCCTACCGTGCCATCCATCAGTTCGGCCAGGCTCTTGGAGATGGCGAGCCCCAATCCAGTGCCGCCATATTTTCGGGTGGTGGAACTGTCGGCCTGCTGGAAACTCTGGAAGAGATTGGCGCGTTGCTCATCTGTCAGCCCGATGCCGGTATCGCGTACCGCGAAATGGAGCAGCACATCACCCGGGCGGTCTTCGATGACCCGGATCTGGATATGGATTTCGCCACGCTCGGTAAATTTCACTGCATTGTTGGCGTAGTTGATGAGGATCTGCCCGAGGCGCATCGGATCGCCGACGAGGAAGTCGGGAACCAGGGCATCGGTGTCGAAGACCAGTTCCAGGCCTTTGGCGCTGGCTTTCTCGAGAATCAGGGTCGCCAGGTTGTCCAGCACCTTTTCCAGCGCAAATTCGGTCTGTTCCACCGTCATCCGGCCGGCCTCGATCTTGGAAAAATCGAGGATGTCGTTGAGGATGCCGAGCAAATGCTGGCTGGAGTCGTGAATCTTCTTCACAAAGTCCTGTTGGCGTGCGTTGAGCGGGGTTTTTTCCAAGAGGTGCGACATGCCGATGACTGCGTTCATCGGCGTGCGGATTTCGTGGCTCATGTTGGCGAGAAAATCCGACTTCATCTGAGTTGCCGCCTCGGCCAATTCCTTGGCGGCCCGTAACGCCTGCTCTGCTTCTTTGCGCCGTGAGATGTCGCTGAAGAGGGCAAAGGTAATCTGGTTGCGGCCATCGGTATCCCAGATCGTGCCACCGTTCGCCAGACAGGAAAGGTGCGAGCCATCGGCGCGGCGCAACGCGAGTTCGAGTTCGAAATCCTCCTCCATGTAGGTGTCGCCGAAGTCGGCGATTTGTTTTAGCGGCTTGCCCACGATGGAAGTTTCCGCCATGCCGAGCATGCCGAGCAGGGCCCGGTTACATTGCAGCACGATGCCTTGCGGGTTCGCCATGACGAACCCCTGGCGGGTCGTCGCAAGGATGGTTTCGATGTAGTGGCGCGTGGTAGCGATGCGCGCACTGAGAAACATGAAGAGGAAGCCGAAACACAGCAGCAGCAGCGTTGTCAGGCCGACGACGGCGGCCAGCACCGTTGGGCTGGTGGCGACAACGCTCGGGGCCGTGTCGATGGGGATGAAATAGGCGGCCTCCATGGCAATGTAATGCATGCTGGAAATCGCCCCACCCAGCACCAGGCCGCCCACCAGGGAAGATACATAGGGCTTTTGCCCGAGGCTGGAGCGCGTGATGAGAAACTTGACTGACAGGGCCAGGATGGCAAGTACAACGGCTGCCAGTATCGACACGAGAAACAGACCCAGGTCGTAGCGCAGGATGCCGTCCAGGCGGATCGCCGCCATGCCGGAATAGTGCATCAAGCCCACTCCGGCGCCCATTACGCTGCCGGCGAAGACCAGTGACAGCGGGCTGATGTGCTCGCGCGCGATGACGCGCAACGCCATCGCTGCCGCGAAGATGCCGGGCAACATCGACAAGCCAGTCGTCCAGGGTTCGTAGGCCACGCCGCAGTCGAGGCGGAAGGCGATCATGCCGATGAAGTGCATGGCCCAGATGCCCACGCCCAGCATGAGTGCGCCGAGGGTCACCCAGCGCTGGTGTTGCGCCTTGCGGCCGGCCATTTCGAAGGCGCAGAAGGAGGCGAAGACAGCAATCAGCACAGAAACCGCCACCATGCCGAGGTGGTAGCTGCTGGCAAAAGCGCGCTCAGCTTCCTGTGCGCCGGCAAGGAAGGCGATTTCTACGCCAGGCAAAATCCACATCGTCACCTAACCCCCATCATGGAAATAACGCTCATGCCCTAGCCCCCACCTGTTTGACATCATCTAATGATTAATCAGTATATGACCAGTAGCGCCTCTGCAGCGCAACAAGCGTTGCCATGTATATCTTTCGTACGGATGGTTTGCTGTAACATTTCCCTACTTCGTCAGAAGATTTTGTCAGTTGACTGCCCGTGCCAGCCCACGTATTGCGCTATTCGCGTTAAGCATCATTGTCGCTGGACTGGCTGCATCCATTTATTACTGGACCTCCCTGCTCACGTCCCAGGCGGAGGTGTTGCGCGCCGCAGAAAAAAGAAATGAGTTGCGTACCGATCAACTCAGTATTGCGGTTTCCCAGCAATTTGACGCCACCTTGCGCAGCGCCGATACCGCACTGAAGCACCTGCGCAACGTTTATGTACATGATCGACGGAATTTCGATCTTGCCGCACGAGATGTTCTGGAAACCTATCCTGCGGGGATGTTTCAGTTCGTTACGGTGGCGGGATCTGATGGTTATCTTGCCTACACATCCAGTGACAAAACCGAGCACGCCTATGTTGGCGACCTGGAGCATTTTCGCGCCCATAGTGACAATAGCGCCGGCGGCAACGATAAGCTCTTCATCAGCAAGACTTTCATCGGACGTACTTCCGGTGCGCCTGAGTCAGATTTTGCATAACCTGGGCGGTAACGCCGTCAAATTCTCGAACCGCGGGGTGGTCAGCGTGAGTGCCCGTCTGGTCGAGGACAACCCGGCTGATGTGCTGCTGCGTTTTGAGGTGCAGGATAGCGGTATCGGTATCGCTGTCGAAGATCAGCAGCGGCTGTTCACCGCTTTTGAACAGGCCGATAGTTCGCTGACCCGCAAGTATGGCGGTACGGGCTTGGGACTCGCCATCAGCAAACGCCTGGCGCGCTTGATGGGCGGAGATATCGGGGTGGCAAGCCAGGTCGGCGCGGGCAGCACCTTCTGGTTTACTGCCCGGTTCGGCAAAGTTTCAGAGAGCCTGTGAAGCTTTCGCGGGGATGTCCGCGAAAGATCAGTAAAACGTCAGCGCGCTTTGCGAGGGCGTTTGCGCCAGCGCGCCGCCGACGGAGGGCGTCGGCGCATACATGCCCATCTGTTTGGGCAGTTTGCGGGTGAGTTCGTCGGCCAGCATGGGGTTGATCTGCGCGATGATTTGTAGCAAAGAGGTGGCTTCAGCGAATTTGTGCTCATCCAGTAGCAGGTTGGCGGCTTCGTAAAAGGCTTGTGCGGCCTCGGGCCGTTGGCCGGTCAGGTAATACACGTTGCCAAGTTCGCCATAGGCATCGGCCTGCTTGGCGTGACTTTTGATATATTCCTTGTACAGCATGACAGAACGACTGTCGTCGCCCAGTGCAAATGCCCCGCGGGCGCTATTCAATTTATCTTCTGCTGCGGGCCCGTTATCGGGTGACTGCAGCGCCATGGACTTGACGCTCGCCGTCGCGGGCCTTACCCAGTCCTTCTGCTGATAAATGAAAATCGTGACAACGACAATGAAGGCTGACCATATTGTCCAGTTTGCAACTTTACTTAACATGAGTGTCTCCTTAAATATCAGGACCTGATCGCAAGACGCATGCCACACTTATCTTGTTGATTTTATTTATTATTATTCTGTGATGTCGAGGCCAGTATGTTGCATGTTGTTGCAGCACCCAGCGATAAACAGTCTGTGAAAATAGGTTAACGGTTAATTATAAGCAGTTTGATCAATGACTTAAATGCAATTTACGCATTGCAACATGCGCCTGGGCAAAGGGCCACAAATGACCCGCTTAGCGGTGCCCATAAGTTGAAAATTTAAGTAAATAAGAATATTCGAATATACATATCATTCCGCAGGGTACATTAGCGTCTGCTAATGCTTCTTTGATGGTCAGGGGCTTAAAGGAAAACAAGACTCGGCTTTCGCAAAGCAAGTGGCACAGATGACCCGGCGCGGACCGCCAGGCCAACCAATCGAAAATAATTCAGAGATGAGGGTATTTGAATGAAAAACACAATCAAGGTTCTGGCCGCTACCGTCGCCATCGTTGCCAGCAGCTTCGCCATGGCTCAACAGCAAGCGCCCCAACAGCAGCAACAGTACAACGGCCCGCAAGGCGCGCAGCAGTATGGTGGCCCGGTTGGCCCCTACGGCAATGTTCCCGCCTACTACAACGGCAACAATGGCTACTACAACGGTGGCAATGGC
>Ga0315268_10003181_pt1 | contig 18187 bp, 16 predicted proteins | sample C1_top_MG_FD_204535 | JGI IMG/M metagenome (GOLD analysis project Ga0315268, IMG submission 204535) | Sediment microbial communities from Yellowstone Lake, YNP, Wyoming, USA - C1_top | ecosystem: Environmental > Aquatic > Freshwater > Lake > Sediment | place: USA: Wyoming | collected 2017-08-01
TCTTCCATGTGCTATCTGACGGCTATCGCCGTAATTTCTTACATGGAACGGCATCCAGCTCCGCGGCCCCTCCCGCCGCGGTAGGGAAGAGCAAAAAGGTCTAGCTTTAGAGTCGTACAATAAATCTTAGGCGACACTAGAAAACGATAAATAAGGCTGATTGGAATTATCCGGTGCATAACCGTTTTCAACGGCATAATGTCGAACTCGCTGCCAAAAATATTTTTGGCAAATATTTTCGCAGTCGCCTATCGCGTCGCGCGCGGCTCAATCGGTCACGGCCGCCATTTTTTCGATCCCGCTTCCGTGATCATGGCAACCGCCTCGGCCATGAGACGGCTCGATACTCAATTTACCGCTTATTTTAGCCAAATTACGTCATTTTAGGGCTGTTTTTGGCCTTATTTTTGCGCCGGCTCATTCAGGAAAAGAAAAGCCGCCCATCAGGAGATGGGCGGCAAGCGGTCAGATAGCTTCGACTGTCTCTTCGAGCAGGAGGACGTCGCTTTCCTCCCCCATTTCGTCGAGGCACCAGACATCGTCTGCGTGCGCGAACGGAACCGCTGATCCGCGGGCGCGAGCCGGATCGACGATCAGCTGCCGGGCCTGAGCTCCGGTCAGGGTCTCGCAGATCAGGCCGCCGACGAACGCCGCCGCGAGCGGCTGGTGTTCGGAAACGGCCCAGGCTTCGTGGTCCACGCGGTAGACATGGTGTCGGGTGACGACGAATTCGCACTTGCTCGCGACGTAATCGCGGCCTGGCGAGGCCATGTTCTGGCCGTAAGGCTGGCAGCCGTTCGGCAACTGCCCCTGGCCGTAGCCGAGTCCCCAGTACGAATCGAACACGGAGAGGACGATGAAGACCTCGCCGTCCGCCAGCTCCGCGGCGATGCGCCGGAGATCGAGGGCCGTCAGCGAACCCCAGCCCAGCCGTTCGCCGTCGGCGTTGTACCAGCCGGCGTCTTCCACGAGGGCCTCGTCTCTGTCCTGGTCGCAGCTAAGGCCGAAAAGGCGATCCTTCGCCGCGGACGCCTCCTCGTACATGCCTTTGTGCAGTCGGTTCATGGTTCACTCCTTCAGGTGTAAAGGTACGGTCATTGACAGGGAAACCTCGTAATTTAGCATGTTTCGGCCAAAATGTCAATAAGGCGGTCAACATAAAAAACCCGATCAGATGATCGGGCTTCAGGCCTTCGACGATTCGGATTCCCCGTTACGGGCAAGCAATTCCTCAAAGATGGCGGCACGGATCTCGACCGGCAAGACCGGCAGAATCTCGTTGAACCATTTGTCCACGGCTTCTTGATCCTCCGGATCCACGCCGTAGCGTGAAGCGATATCAGAGAATACATGCGACGGCGTCGCCATGGTCACCCCTCCTTTTTAAAGACCAGTAGGTCGTTATACCTTTTGGCCGCGGTGGTGTCAATATAAGGCCGGACCAGCCTGATCCGCGTCGATACCGCTTCAGACCCCGTAGGCGACTGGCAGCCTTACCCGCGGGACGCGGTGCGGGATGAATTCCGCGGACAAAAAAAGACCGCCGTATCGAATACGGCGGTCTGAGAGGGACCCTAACCGGCGATGACGTCGAACTTGATGTCATCATCGGCAGCCGCGGCGGCTGCCGCCAGTTCGGCGACCGTCGGCTGCGGCGGCGTCTCGAGCGTAGGCTCTTCGACGACGACGAAACGGCGGTCTTCCCTGGCGTTCTCCGGCGGCGGGACGCCGACGCTGACCATCTTGCGCGTGACGAAGGTCACGGCGCCGAGACGCAGCTTCTCGCCCCTGATGCCCGATGCCAACTCCAGGGCGGTGGTCAGCCAGGCGGCCTGGTCGCAGCCGGCCTTGAGGTGGGCGGCCACGTCGGACAGGGCCACGGCCAGCGCGATGCGCCGGTCGATGTCCACCACCAGGGCGTTGTATTGCTGCGCCCAGAGGTAGATGTCGCCGCCGACGGCCGACTGGCCGCTTTTGGCCGCCAGCCGCGCCAAGGCGCAGGCCATCTGCACCACCGTGAAGATCCGGTTCTGCTTGACGATCCAGTATTCGCGGTTCTTCAGGATCTCCAGGGCCGCCGTCAGGACCGCGCGCGTGTCGCGGTTGAAGGCGCTGGTCGTCCGTCCGATGTCCAGGCAGGCGCGGATCTTCTTTTCCGGACTGCCCAGATGAAGCGCGATGGCCAGGGCCTGGACCTCGAACTGCCGCAGGCAGTCGAGCGTCCGGGTGTATTCCCGGTCGCCGAGCAACAGCTTGGTGCCGCGAATCGTTTTGACGGCGGCGGCCGTGAAGTTCAGGGTCCGTCGACCGAGTTCGCGCGCCTGGCCGATGGCGGCCAGGATGACGCTCACGGTGATCTCAGCGAAACGCTGGAACCGCGCCAGCAGGGCCCGCTTCTTTCCCAAAATACTGATCGTGTTTTCCGTCATGTCTGACTCCTTGGAACTGGTTGGTTCAGCTTTTTAAGGTGCGGTGTCCGTAATATTTGGACCCGGCTTTATATCAGATTTAAGGCCAATTGTCAAGATGGGCGCTTCCGGGCCGCGTCTCCCCTTCTCCGGCGGCGCAGCTGATGGCGGCGCCGGCCGGCCGGTCAAGCCGGCGACAGCCGGTCCAGGAACGCTTCTCGGCCGCCGGGACCGCCGCCATATATTTGAACAAAAAACACCCTCAAGCGAGGGTGTCGGGCCGGCAGGTCACCGGCTTTGGGGGTCGTCCGGTGAGCAGACCGGATCGAGGCCGTCGAACTCCGGTGCGACGAAGATGTGGAAACAGCCGATGTGCGTTTCTTCGGTCGCCAGCACCATGCCGCGGGCCTCCAGTTCCAACAGGCCTTTCCTAATCCACTGTCTCTGTTTCCAGGACAGGCCGTCGATCGAGATATCGACGGTCGAGCCGGTGGGATGGGTCGATTCCCTGGCCGCGGCGCTGTTGGACTCGCGCAGGCGGGATTGGTAGGTCTTCGGTCTGACCAGCGAGGTGACATGGAAGCGGAAGCCGAGTTCGGCGTGAGCCCGTCCCAGGAACTGGTCCAGGAAATACTTGACCCAGGGTCGGGCGTACACGTACATCTCGGCCTGGTCCGGGTCCTCCTCGCCGAGTTCCGCGTCGATCAGGTAACTGGCGGAATCGCCTATCAGGACCAGTTCGCCGGAGGCGACGGCCCGTTCCAGGCGGTCGCGGTCGCGGTAGCGTTCCAGCTTGCAGCCGTCGGCGCGGCGATTTTCCTCGTACAAGGATTCGCTGGTGCCGATCAGGCTCGGCGCCGGCAAGACGCGGTTTTTTCCGGCAGCGGCCGGAACGGCGGCGCCGGGCAGCGCCGTCGCCGCGGCGACGATGATGAGCGCGTGAAAGTCATTGAGGCGCATTCTACCTCCATCGTTGAATTCAGAAGGAGCACCTGTGAAAATTAGGCTAATTCACGCCATAAGTCAATGCTCGCGGGTTCGGAGCGGCAGGGATCGCCGCCATTGACTGAATCGCCCGTTCCTGCTTTCATTCCCGGGATGAAGCGGCTTCATCACGCTCTTTCTAAACTAAGGAGAGGTTCATGCGACATTTTAGTCTGTTCTCAGTTCTGACCCTGACACTCGCGGCCTGCGGCGACGGTCCCAAGTTCTGGGATGACCGCCCGGTCGACGGACAGTACCGCATCACCATTTCCCAGCAGAGGAACACTTGTGCCAAGGAAGGTCCCGGACCGGACGAGAAGGCGGTCGTCGACATGTTCCTGCGCACCGACGGCCTGTATGACCTGAGCCACGGCGTCTGGTGGCTGCCGCTCGATTTCACCGTCGAAGGCATCGACCGCGCCGGCGGCAACGTCGACCATGAGAAAAAGTGGAAGTCCCAGGACGGCAAGACGACCTACAGCTACGCCGTCAAGGGCACGGTGACGCCGGACGAGATGGACCTGAAGGTCGAGTTCAACGGGACCAACGACTGCGTCGAGAAACTGACGCTGCGCGGGCCGCCGCGCGGTCTGCTCGATCCGGAGGCGCTGGACGGCTACTATGTCCTGGCCACCACGCCGCTGGGTTACGTCTGCCCAGGCGATCCGGAGGCGCCCGGCGAAACTTGGAACACCATGGCGACGATCTCCGCGCCGGCCTTAGACAACGTCTGGCTGAGGCTGGCTGACGGGTCTTACGCCAATATCGCGGCGCCTGACGCCGACGGCAACGTCGACTGGCAAGGCAAGTTGAACTACCCCATGGGCATGTTCGACCTGCCGCTTGACGCGACGCTGCGGGGACATTACGGTCCGGCCGACGTCGACCTGGTGCTGGGATACAAGTTCCCCAACCAGGAAGGCGAGGCGGCCGATTGCCAGGTGCTAACGGCCTATCAGGGCCGGAAGCGCCTGCCGACCGTCGCGACCGTGGATAACGAATACCGGGTCAGATACACCGTCACTCATGATTGCACCGAGGACGGCACGACCAAGAGCGAGGTCAGCGAGAGCCAGTTACGCCTGCTGTCCCAGCCCGGCGGCCGCATCGAACTGTGGGACGCGGTCAATCACGTCCTGCTGCTCAATGACGGCGGGAGCCTGAGCGCCGATATCGGCAGCGTCGCCGACGGCTTCACGGGTTCCTATCGCGGCACTCTGGCCCCTCCCCTCTTGGAGTACCAGGCCGAGTACGTCCTGTACGACGAGGCCGGTTCGCCGGTCTGCTCCATGAGCGAGCGCGTCGAACGGGGTCATGTCCGTTACGTGTTCGAATAATCGATCTCGGCCGATCCTCTCCAGGATCGGTTTTTCTTTTTCGTTCGCCGGTGGCCGACTTGACACGACCGCCGTATTTTGCTAGATTGAGCGGCCATCAAGTTCTTTCACAAGGAAGGGTGCATGATCAGATCAGTGCTGGCCATCGTGATGCTGTTCTCCCTGACCGGCTGTATCGAATTAATGAAGGCGGCCTTGGACGAGCTCGTCGAGTCCAACCGGTGCCCGGTGGAGCTGACCTACGGGCGGCCGGACAGGCACTGGCGGGAGATGGCGCGCCGTCCTGCGGCCGTGATCGTCGCCAATGAGAAGGCACAGGCCATAGTCTCGATAGCTTTCCTGCCGCACGGCCCGGAGGCCGACAGGCCGCGCGCCGAGGAGCTGGCGGCGGAGTTCTCCCAGCAGGCCTTCGTCACCGGCGGCCTGCGCGACGAGGACCGGACCGACGAGTATGGCATGGTCAATTTCGGCCAAGGCTACTTCCAGACGTCCTTCCGGCTGCTAGGGCTGGCGCCGCCGAACCTCATCGGCAAGGCGGCCGTGCGCAGCGATGTTTGGAGCCTGGACACGCATTACGTCGCGCTCGGCTTCTGGCCGGCCGAGCAGGAGGAAGCCGCGGTCGCCGGCTTCGATCAGATGGTCGACAGCCTGGCCCATCAGTGCCGGTGATCCACTTCTTCTATTTTTTCCCGCCTCTCCGCGAGGCGGGTTTTCTTATTTTAAAAAAAGCGCCCCTTGATAAGGGGCGCCTCCGAGAAGCCGCTTGCCGTTCAGACCGGCAGCAGGCCGCGGCCTTCGGCCCAGGACAGCAGCTGCGACTGCTGCGAGTCGCTGAGATAGATGTTGACGCTGCCGTCGATGCAGCCGGGCCCGCAGCCTTCGCAGACCGAGCCGGCGACGGCCCATTTGTCCGCGGGTTCGCCGCAGCCGGAGCAGGTTTCCTGAAGCGTGCCGCAGCCGGAGCAGACCTGCTTGTTTCCGGACGTTCCGATCTCGTCCGTCCGTTTTTCAAAGGTGCCGCCGCAAGCGCAAACCGTCTTTGTTCCAGCCATTTTGGCCTCCTTGTTCAACCGTCAAAAGGAACATGATATTTGAACATTTTCGCTGAGTTCTGTCAATAATGGCCGTTCGGAATCGGCTTTGGTCATTATTTTGCGCGGCCGGACAGCCTCTATTGACTGAGATAAGCGTCGGGTCTAAGCTCGGTTCAGGTCCTTACAGCCAGACATCGACCATCAGCGCCGGGCCCGACCCGGAGCAAAGAGGAGAATGGCATGGCCAGATCGATCCCGTTCGTCTCCGCAGCGCTGAGCTGTTCTTTGTGGATGAGCGCCTGCGTCGGCAGCCAGCCGATACCGGTGCCCGCGCCGCTACCGCCGTCGGCGGCGGTCGAAGAAGCGCCGCAGACGCTGCCGCTTGATTTCGAGCGCGGCGACATTCCTGAAGGCTGGGTCTTCGGCGGGCCTACCGGCCTGACGGTGGTGTTCACCAACGCCCAGCTGCAGGCCAAAGTGCAGTTCTCTTTCTACCAGGTTGTCGTCGCGACGCCGGAGACGTACGTCAAGACGGTCGTCGCCCGGTCATCATCCGACCCCACCCTCAGTTTCGGCCCGGTCGAGGTGTCGGCCGACGGCACCGAGGCTAGCGTCAGGATCATCGTGACCGCCGCCGGCGCCGAGCCGGCCAAGTTCGGGCGGATCGTAGTGCGGTCCTTCCCCGGCCGGACGTCCTTGGGAGCCGCTCTGATGGGCCTTTGGCCGCAGGAAAACGACGCCGAGACGACCCCGGTGTTCGAGGTCTTCAAGAGCTGGATGCGCGTCAATTAGCGCCGCCGGCGCGGAAAAAAATATCGGCCGACCCGCCCTTGGGTCGGCCTTTTGTAGTCCGCGGAATTTACCGCAACACACCCGCGGAATGCGGTGTCTTGCGGCGACACCAAATCCTTACCGCGGACGGCGACCCACAAATATTTTGATACGGAAGTCCAGCTCTGCCGGAAATCCCGCGGGCGGCATCGTCAGTCATTGGAAGATGTGAACCTCGTATGGAAATACATGGATTGGTCGGCGGCAATACTAGAGCCGTTCGTCGCCCGCGGGGTGTCACTGGCGGCACGATATAAGAAAAACCCGCCCCGCGTTAAAGCGGGACGGGCCAACGATCAGGCCGGTCGCGGGCCGAGGATGTCCACGATGTCCTGTTCGTTGAGAGTTTCGCGCTCGAGCAGCGCCTGGGCCAGGCGCTCCAGATCGGCGCGGCGTTCCTGCAGCAGCTGCTTCACTGCCTGGTAACAGGTCGAGGTCAGCTTATCGATGGCCTCGTCGATGAGCTTGGCCGCCGCTTCGCTGTAGTCCTTGTCGCCGTAGCCGTAGTCCAGGAAGGCGGCGCGGTTCTTGGAACCGTAGGTCCGCAATCCCAGATCGTCGGTCATGGCGTAGTCGCAGATCATGCTGCGAGCGATGGCCGTCGCCCGTTCCAGGTCGTTGGAGGCGCCGGTGGTCACGTCGCCGATGAAGATCTCCTCGGCGGCGCGGCCGCCGAGCAGGGACTTGATCAGGGCGACGAGATCCTTTTTGGAATACAGCGTCTTGTCCTCGTGCGGCAGGAACAGGGTCACGCCGCCGGCCTGGCCGCGCGGAATGATCGAGACCTTGCGCACCGGGTCGCACTCGGGCGTGAGCCAGCCGACCAGGGTGTGGCCGGATTCATGGTAGGCCACGACGCGCTTGGTCTTCTCGGTGATGACGGCGCTCTTGCGTTCGGCGCCCATCAGCACCTTGTCCAAAGCGAACTCGATGTCATCCATGAAGATGGCCTTCTTGCCCGTCTTGCCGGCGTGCAGGGCCGCTTCATTGAGCAGTTCCTCCAGGTCGGCGCCGGTCATGCCGGACGTGCCGCGGGCGATGCGCCGCAGGTCGACGCCGTCGGCCAGCGGTTTGTCCTTGGCGTGGACCTTGAGGATGGCTTCGCGGCCCTTGACGTCGGGGTTCGGCACGACCACTTGGCGGTCGAACCGGCCGGCCCGGGTCAGGGCCGAATCGAGTACGTCGGGACGATTGGTGGCGGCGATGACGATGACGCCCTGGTTGGGGGCGAAACCGTCCATCTGGATGAGCAGCTCGTTCAGCGTCTGCTCGCGCTCGTCATGTCCCCCGCCGAAACTCACGCCGCCGCGCTTGCGGCCGACGGCGTCGAGCTCGTCGACGAAGATGATGCAGGGAGCGCTCTTCTTGGCCTTCTCGAAGAGGTCGCGGACGCGGGCGGCGCCCACGCCGACGAACATCTCCACGAAGCCGGCGGCGCTGGCCGAGAAGAACGGCACCTTGGCCTCGCCGGCCACGGCTCGCGCCAGAAGCGTCTTGCCGGTGCCGGACGGACCGACGAGCAGCGTCCCCTTCGGGGTGCGTCCGCCGAGTCCGGTGAAGCGCTGGGGATTCTTGAGGAATTCCACCAGGTCCCGCACTTCCTCGACGGCCTCGTCGATCCCGGCGACGTCGGCGAACGTCGTCTCGTGGTCGTTCTTGGAGACCGCGGCCTTGTGCGAGGCGTGCTCGTTCATCTTGTTCATGCCGTTCATGGCGCCTTTGTTCAGCGACCGCATCAACAGCAGGATGAGGACGAGCGGCAGCCCGAGTTTCAAGGCGAACATGATCCACTGGTCCGAGTTCGACGGACGGCTCTCGCGATAAGGTATCTTCTTATCGTTGAGCACGCGCAACAGTTCGGTGTTGTTGCTGCAATAGGTCCGGACGATCTCGTTCGACTTGGTCTCGCCGACGACGTCGGCTCCGGAGATGGTCACCTCTTTCAGCTCGCCCGTTTGCGCCAGGGCGATGAATTCGCTGATGGAAACGTCGCGTTGCTTCTTGCCTTCGTCCCGACCCAGATAGGTCATGGTCAGCAGGAACAGCCCGAGCAGGGCCATCCACACAAAGATCCCGCGCTTGTTCATTTCAGACCTCCTCGGTCACTCAAAATTATCAAGGAACTCTTCGATAAAAATCACCTTAGCAGACGATCCGGTATATGTGAAGTACCAAAAATCAGGCTTATTTCAGCCCAATTATTGATCCGCCGGGTATTATTAAACGGGTATTCCGTCCGCGGCCGAGGTCGGCACGGCCGCGGTCCTTACTTGAAACGGAAGAAGATCCGCTCGTTGTAGCGCAGGTCGACGTATTCCAGGTCCTTCTTCTTGGCGCCGATGCGTTCCTTGAGCACCAGGGCCAGGCGCGAACCCTGGGTGTCGAAAGGCAGGAGCGTCGTCAGGTAGACCATCCAGTCGCCGTCCATGGTCGTCTCGACCGTTTCCGCCGTGTCGCGGACGCCGAACCAGCGGACGCGCGTCCCGGTCAGGTCCGGCAGCCGCGCGTTGGCCTGGAGGATCAGGGCCATGGTCGTTTGGGAAAAGGCCTGGTCGCCCGGCCGCTTTTCGGGCGGCGGACGGTCCGCCGCGGCGGCCTCGATGATCAGGGGGAATTTGTTGGCGTTGTCCTTGACCGGTTCGAGCGCCGCGGCCGCGGCGGGCTCCTTCCGGCCGGTCTTGATTTCGGCGGGCGGCACGTCCATCGCTTCCGCCCCCAGTTCCGGCACGGACGCCGATCCGATATTCGGCGGCAGGTCTCCCAGTGCCTCGATCTCCCGGGCGGTGAGCTCCCGCAGCACCAGTCCGGATTCGTCGAGGCCCCAAAAGCGTTTTTCGGTCAGGAGCACGGCCCGGAGCGACCTCTCCCTGATCTCGACGGTCAGTTGTCCGGGCAGTTTCTGGGTCATTTTGAGTTCGTCCAGGAAAAGGTTCTTGCCGATCTCCTTGATGGCGGCCGAACGGTCGAAGACGAACATGCCGCGCTGCGGCAGGAGCAGCAGGCGGCGGCTCCCGAGCCGCTTGTCGATGAGCGAGCGGATGATCTGTTCGGTCTCGGACGAAGCGCCTTTGACGATGACTTCCTTGACGCTGAAGGCCGGGCTCCACAGCAGGTACCAGGCCGCGACGGCGGCCGCGGCCAGCACCGCCGCCAGGACCAGGAATTTGGGGCGTCCGGAATAGAGGCGGCCGGCGGCCTGCCGAAAACCGTCGCCGTTCCGCTTATGCTGCGGCCGGACGTAACGGTAGGTGAAATTTCCGTGGCGCACCCGTTTCATAGGTCGATCATTTCTTTTGCGGCGGCCGGTGGTCGCGCGACAGTTTGGACCGGACGGCAGCGCGCCGGACGGCCAGCGCGATGACCGCGTCGAGCAGCCGCGGGTACGGCCATCCGGAAGCGGCCCAGAGCTTGGGGAACATGCTGATGTCGGTGAAGCCAGGAATGGTGTTGATTTCGTTGACGAAGACCTTCGGCTTGACGCCGCGGGTCAGCAGGAAATCGACGCGGCTCAGCCCGTAAGCCTCGAGTTCGGTGAAGACGCAGCCGGCTAGCGAGCGGATGTGCCGGCTGAGCGCGGCCGACAGCAACGCCGGAATTAGGACGCTCGACCGGCCGTCGAGGTACTTGGCCTCGTAATCGTAGAATTCGTTGGACGGCACGATCTCGCCCGGCACGGACACGAGCGGCCGGCCGGTTTCGCCGATGACCGAGCACTCGATCTCGCACGGCCGGGGCACGGCTTTCTCCACGATGACCTTGGTGTCGTAGCGCAGGGCCAGGCTGATGCCGGCGAGCAGTTCTTTTCGGTCATGGGCCTTGGTGATGCCGACGGATGAGCCGAGATTGGCCGGTTTTACGAATACCGGCAGGCCGAGGCGGCGGATGGCGGCGAGCAGTCTTTGACGGTCGTTCCGCCAGGCCTGATCGTCGAAATCGACCCAAGCCACGACCGGCAGGCCGGCCTGGCGGAGCAGTTTTTTCTGGACCGCCTTGTCCATGCCCACGGCCGAGCCCAGCACGCCGCTGCCGACGTAAGGCACGCCGGCCAATTCCAGGAGTCCCTGCAGGCAGCCGTCCTCGCCGCCCGTGCCGTGGACCAGCGGGAACACGATATCGATCTTCTTGTCCGTCTTGATCCAGCCCGGCCTTGCCGGATCGGGACACAACGGCCGGCGCCGGCCGTTGCGCGGTTCATGCCACCAGCGGCCGTCCTTGGCGATGAGGATCGGCGTCACTTCGTATTTGTTCCGGTCGAGCGCCGCCATGACCGAGGCGGCCGACAGCAGCGAGACCTCGTGCTCGCTCGAACGGCCGCCGTAGATGACGGCAATGCCTAGTTTCTTCCGTTTCAGTCCCCTGTTGGCAGGCATAATTATTTCACCAGCCGGCGCGGCAGCGTCGAATTGATGCGCGTGACGGCCTCGTAATTGATGGAATGGATGCGGCCGGCGAATTCCTCGGCGCTGATCCGGTCTCGGCCCTGGCGTCCCAGCAGCACGACTTCGTCCTCCGGCTTCACGCCTTTGACGCCGCTGACGTCGACGACGCACATGTTCATGCAGACGCGTCCCAGTATTTTGGCGCGCCGGCCGCGGATCAGGACCTCGCCGACCGAGGACAGTCTCCGGTCGAAACCGTCCCAATAGCCGACCGGCAGCACGGCCACGGTCGAATCCTTATCCAGTCGTTCGGTCAGGCCGTAGCTGACCGGCGTGCCCTTGGGCAGTTCCTTGACCTGGGCCACGACGGTCTTCCAGGTCAGCGCCGGCCGGAGATCGATGTCAGCGCCGGCGTCGGCCAGCGATTTCCTGGTCACTTCCGACGACCACAGGCCGTAGAGCGAGATGCCGGTGCGCGCCAGGTCGAATCTCGTCTCCGGATAAAGCAGGGCGGCGGCGCTGCAGGCGGTATGCCGGAGCGGCGGCTGCAGGCCCAGGCCGGCCAGCACTGCCAGTGCCTCCTTGAAACGCCGCAGCTGGCTCAGGGCGTAGGTCGGGTCGCTGGTGTCTTCGATGTTGGCGTAATGGGTGGAAACGCCTTCCAGGACCAGGTTCTTACGGCGGGCGACCAGTCTGGCCAGGCCGGCCAGTTCCGACGGCAGGATCCCCTGCCGCGACGTGCCGGTTTCGATCTTCAGGTGCAGTTTGGCCGGCTTGGCAGCGGCGGCGATGCGAGCCAGGCGTTCGATGGTCTGCCGGTTGTAGACGGTCAGGCTGAAACCTTGTCGCCAGGCTTCCTTAAGCTGGTCGAGACGCGTGTACCCGAGGATCAGCACCGGTTTCTTCGAGCCGGCGCGGCGGACGGCCAGCGCTTCGGGCAGCGAATCCACGCCGAACCAGTCGGCCGCGGCGCCGACGGCGCGGACAACCTCGTCCGTGCCATGGCCGTAGGCGTTGGATTTGACCACGGCCATCAGTTTGACCCGGGAGCCGATGACGCGCCGCAATTCGGCCGCGTTATACCGCAAAGCGGAACGGGAAACCTCGATCCAGGTTTTCGGCTTAAGATCAGCCATGAATTTCAGCATTTGTTCCCGCCGATCTCCGAACGGCCGCCCATGTAAGGCCGCAGCACCTCGGGGATCTCGATGCGGCCGTCCGCGGTCTGGAAGTTCTCCATAATGGCGATGATCAGCCGGCCCATGGCCACGCAGGTGGCGTCGTTGGTATGGACGAACTCGTTCCGGCCATCTTGGCGTTTGACCCGGGTGTTGAGGCGGCGCGACTGGTAGTCGGTCATCAGGTCCGAGGTATGCGTCTCGCGGTAGCGCTGCTGGCCGGGCATCCAGCATTCGATGTCGATCTGGCGGGCGTCCGGTCCGCCCATGTCGCCGGTGCAGATGCGCACGACCTGGTATGGGATCCTGAACGCCTGGAGCAGGTGCTCCTGAATGGCCACGAACAGGTCCTGCTCGGCGTGGGACTTTTCCGGCAGCGAGAACGATTCCATCTCGATCTTATCGAACTGGTGGACGCGGAGGATGCCGCGGACATCCTTGCCGTAGGAACCGGCCTCGCGGCGGAAGGCGGCGGTGCAGGCGACGTAGCGCAGCGGCAGACTGGCTTCGGTCAGGGTCTCGTCGAGATGCATCGGGCCGAGGGTGTGCTCGGCGCTGCCGATGAGGTAGAGGTCGTCGCTCGGGATGTGGTAGCGCTCCTCCCGCGGTTCGAGGCGGGCCATGCGCTGCATCACCTCGGGTTTGATCATCAGCGGCGGGATGACTGGGATAAAAGGCGTAGCCGGGAGGTCGAGCTTGTTTTGGCTGATGAGCTGTTCCAGGGCGGCGCGGTCGGTGAGCAGGGCGAAGACGTACTGGATGATGGCCTGCTGCAGCAGGACCAGGTCCCCTTTCAGGTAGGTGAAACGCGCGCCGGTGACCGCGGCGCCGAGTTCGTTGTCGATGAGGTCCAGCTGTTCGCCGAGGGCGACGTGGTCCTTGGGCTCGAAGTCGAACTTGGTGGGTTCCAGGAACTTGCGGACGACGATGTTGCCGCTCTCGTCCGGGCCGACCGGCGTGTCGGCATCGGCGATGTTGGGCACGGGGTCGAGTAGCTTGTTCAGTTCGACTTCGGCGGCAGCGAGCTTCAGCTCCAGCGCCTTGAAGTCGTCCTTCACTTTCTTGAGCGCGGCGATCTTCTCCTGGCGCTTAGCCGCGTCCTTCTCCTTGGCCACGGCCTCGGATTCGCGGTTCTGCTGCGCCTTGAGGGTCTCGCTTTCCTGGATCAGCGCCCGTCGCGCGGCGTCGAGCTTGAGGATGGCGTCGATGTCGACTTTCTTGTTCTTGTTGGCGGAATTCTTCTTCACCAGTTCCGCGTTCTCCCGCACGAATTTCAGATCGAGCATAACTAAAAATATAAGGTCGGAATGACCTTATCATGATGCCACTTTAGGCTATAAGCGGCAAGGAAGCTTAATCACAGCCCGAGTCGCCGCGGGTCCTGTCACCTCGCATCCCCGGACGTGCTCTCTCGCTTCGCTCGTTCCGCGCGACCGGGGTCCCCTGCTCGGCGCCACCTGCGGCTTCATTCCGACCAAATGGGGACAGTGTGCGCTCGGACGGCCCCGCTATTAAACGACCAAAGGGCCGCGGGGCCTGCTGCGGGGTCGGCGCAGTGCGCCTCCCGCCCTCGCGAAATGAAGATAAGTTTTCCGCAAGGTGTGCTGACGCACATTATAACAATAACCGCCTGGTCGTCCGGCGATTTTTGTTTGATGGTCAGCGTGTCCCAAAGTGGCGGCTCTTCGGCTGTTCAATAGCGGGGCCGGCCTATCTTAGGGGACAGTCCCCTATCTGAATTTTGGCTAAATATAGAGTTTCTTGTTTTAGGCAGATAGAGAATAACAAAAGAGGGGCCGAAGCCCCCCTTTAGTTTCGCTATTTTTCTTCCGGCCGCATCGTCGGGAACAGGATGACCTCTTTGAGGCTATGCGAGCCGGTGAGGAGCGAGGTCAGCCGGTCGATGCCCATGCCGAACCCGGCGGTCGGCGGCAGGCCGATCTCCAGGGCCTCGATGAAGTCCGCGTCCATGGGATGAGCCTCGGTATCGCCGCCTTCGTGCAGCCGCACCTGCTCCTCGAAGCGCTGCCGCTGGTCAATGGGATCGTTCAACTCGGAAAAGGCGTTGCACAGCTCGATGCCGCAGCCCACGAGCAGCTGGAAGCGCTCGACGTAGCGGCCGTCGGCGCGCATCTTCTTGGCCAGAGGCGACAGTTCCACCGGGTGGTTGATGACGAAGGTCGGGTTGACGATCTTCGGCCGCACCATTTTCTTGAACAGGTTGTCCATCAGCTTGCCGCGGTCGTCGCTCGCCTCCACTTTGACGCCCTTGGCCTCGGCGGCCTTGGCCAGCGAAGCGCGGTCCGGATATTGTTCCAGGTCGAGTCCGCCGTACTTGATGAGCGAGTCGCGGAAGGTGATGCGCGGGTAGGGCGCGGTGAAATCGATGGTCTGGCCGTCATAGGCCGCCGTCAGTCCCCCGTTGACCCGGCTGACGATCTCCGGCAGCAGCCGCTCGGTGAGCGCCATGAGGTCGTTGTAGTCGGCGTAGGCCTGGTAGAACTCGATCTGGGTGAACTCGGGATTGTGCAGATGATCGATGCCTTCGTTGCGGAAGCAGCGGGCGATCTCGAAGACGCGCTCGAAGCCGCCGACGACCAGGCGCTTCAGGTAGAGTTCCGGCGCGATGCGCATGAACAGGTCGATGTCCAGGGCGTTGTGATGCGTGACGAACGGCTGGGCCACGGCGCCGCCGGCGATGGGCTGCAAGATGGGCGTCTCCACTTCCATGAAGCCCTCGCGCGTGAAGAACTCGCGGATGGCCTGGACGATCAGGCTGCGCTTGCGGAAGATCTCCCGCACCTCGGGGTTGGCGACGAGATCGAGATAGCGCTTGCGGTAGCGGACCTCGACGTCGGACAGGCCGTGCCATTTGGCCGGCAGCGGCTTCAGTGACTTGGTCAGCAGCGTCAGGGACGCGGCCTCGACGGTCTTCTCCCCTCTTTTGGTGGTGAAAGGCCGGCCGGTCACCTGGAGGAAATCCCCGTGATCGATGTTGGTCTCGAAAAATTCATAGACGCCGGCGCCGAGCACGTCCTTTTTAAGATGCAATTGGATTTTCTGGGTGCCGTCCTCGAGGTCGGCAAAACAGGCGCCGCCGTGGCCGCGGATGGACCGGAGCCGGCCGACCACCGTGACCGGTTCCTGGCCCGCCTCGGACAGGCGTTCAAAATTCCCCAGCACGTCGGCAATGGTCAGGCTGCGCTTCGACGCCGAGGGGTAGGGATCGATCCCGGAAGCCTGGATGTTGCGGAGTTTTTCCAGGCGGACGACGGCTTCGTCCAGCGATTTTTCGGTCATAAGTTCGGTGCTTTAGGCCGCTGCCCGGGCGGGCTTCAGCCGATGGAAACGACGGTGTAACGGATCAGTCCGGAGGGCGCGCTGACCTCGGCGGTCTCGCCCACCTTCTTGCCGATGAGCGCCCGGCCGATCGGCGATTCGTTGGAAATCAGACCTTTGACCGGATCGGCCTCGGTGGAGCCGACGATGTTGAAATCCTTCTCCTTGCCGTTGACGCTGACCTTGACGCGACAGCCGATGGTCACGGCGTCGCTCGTCTGGTTCTCGATGACCAGGGCGCGCATGATGGCGTCCTGCAGGTCGAGGATGCGGCCCTCGTTGAAAGCCAGGGATTCCTTGGCCTCGGTGTAGTCGGCGTTCTCGCTGAGGTCGCCGAGATCCTTGGCCTTCTCGATGCGGTTGGCGATCTCCTGGCGCTTGTCCGTCTTGAGGTATTGCAGCTCATCCTTCATCTTCTGCAGCCCTTCTTTGGAGATGTGTATCGGTTTGTCGTGCATAGGCAGTTTAACGCTTGTCCGGCCGCGATTCAATGCGGCTGACGATAAATTTGAGCATACGGGGACGCCTTAAGGCTGTCAAGGCTGAGCCGGCCGGTTCCCGAAATACCAGGCGTAAAGCCGGTTGGCCACCGGGGCCGCCGTGACCGAGCCTTCGCCGCCCTCTTCGATGACCACGGTCACCACCAGTTTCGGGTCGTTGTAGGGCGCGAAGGAGGTGAACCAGGCGTGCGTCGGCCGCGTGCTGCTCCATTGCGCGGTGCCGGTCTTGGCCGCCACGGCCACCGGCAGGCCGCCGAGCGACCGGGCGCTGCCCGAGGTCACGGCCTGGCGCATGCCGCGGCGGACGAGGTCGACGTTCGCCGGATCGACCACCTGCGGGTCGATGACCTCCGGCTCCCGGACCGTCCGGCCGCCGTCGCTCGTGGTCGTGGCGTTGACCACCCGCGGCCGGATCAGTTTGCCGCCATTAGCGATGGCCGCGGTCATGGCGGCGATCTGCAGCGGCGTCACCAGGATGTCGCCCTGGCCGATGGCCAGGTGGTAGGTGTCGCCGATGTACCAGCTCTCGCCCTTGACCTTCTCCTTCCATTCCTTGGAGGGCAGGAAGCCGGCGCCCTCGCCGGCCAGGTCGATGCCCAGCTGCCGGCCGAAGCCGAACTTGCTGGCGTATCTGATGATGCGGTCCACGCCCAGGCCGGCCAGCTGGTCCAGTCCCCCGCCCACGGCGTAGAAGAAAGTGTTGACCGATTCGGCGATGGCCTTGGTGACGTTGGTCAGGCCGTGGCCGCCGGCCTTCCAGTCCGGGAAGAACCATTTGTCGACGCGGATGCCGCCGGTCGAAAGGACCGTCGTATTGGGTCCGATGACCCCCTCCTGCAGCGCCGCCGAAGAGACCACCAACTTGAAGGTCGAACCGGCGGGCAGCGAGGCGGCGATGGCCCGGTTGAACATCGGGTTGTCACGGTTCTCGGTCAGGACGCGGTAATCGGCGGGCGAGATGCCCCGGGCGAAGAGGTTGTCGTCGAAAGCCGGTTCGCTGATCATGGCCAGGACCTCGCCGGTGGCCGGCTGCAGGATGACCAGGCTGCCGCGGGTCTTGCCCGCCGCCTTCAGCTCTTCCTTGAAGATCTTTTCCGCCTGGCGCTGCAGGTCCAGGTCGATCGACAGCACCAGGTTCTGGCCCGGAACGCTGACCTCCTCGGAGATGATCTTCTTCCGGCGGCCCAAAGCGTCGATCTCGACGGTCTGGCGGCCGTAGCTGCCGCGCAGCAGCGGTTCGTAGTATTTTTCCAGGCCGGTCTTGCCGATGAGGTCCGACGGCAGGTAATGGATCGTTTCGGAAGACAGGTCGGCGTCGGTCGGCCGGCCCTCGAAACCGATGATATGGGACAGCGAATTCACCTCTTCGCTGGCTAGGTAATCGCGGCGGGCGCCCTGGACCAGGCTGACGGCGCTGGTGCGGGCGGCCTCGATGGCGACGAGTACGGCCTGGTCGTGGCTGAGATGCTCGCCGACGACGGCAATGCCGCCGGAATGGTCGGAAACCGCCGCGGCGTCAGATCCGATCTCGGCGGCGCTTCGGCCCAGGATCTCGGCCAGCCGGCCGATGGCGCGGGAGCGTTCCGGTTCGGCCGGCAGGTCGGCCGGGCGCAGGGTCGCGGAAAAATCCGGGACGTTGCCGACCAGGGTCTTGCCGTTGCGGTCGTAGATGATCCCCCGCTGGGACGGCGTCCAGACCACCCGGGTGCGGTTCCTTTCCGCCTGATCCTGGTAAAAGGCGCCGTCAATCAGCTGGACCTGGATCAGCCGCAGCGCCATGAGCGCCAGACCGGCGCCGAGGACGATGAAATAGGCCAGCAGGCGCGGACCGCTGACCGTCAGGCCGATATAGCCGCCGGTGTCCTGGCTCCCTTCGGCCATCTCGAAAGCCGTCGGCAGGTCGTCGATGGCGGCGTGACCGGCGGGCGCGGTGACGCGGCCGAACCTGGACCGCGCTCCGGACAGCGGGAAAGGCTCGTGGAAAGCCGGTTGGTCGTGACTGGGTCGGTCAGGCATGTTCGGAGTAGAGAAATCTGGTCCGGAGATATCTGTGGATGAGCCGCGAGGCCAGGAGCAGTGCCACTCCGGCGATGACCTGGAGCGGCAGGGCGGCGGCCCAGGACAGCGCCCGGTTGGCCGTCCAGGCGGACAGGAAGGAGCCGCCGCCGGCCGCTCCCTGGAAAAAGCCGAGGATGGC
>Ga0315268_10003182_pt1 | contig 18182 bp, 14 predicted proteins | sample C1_top_MG_FD_204535 | JGI IMG/M metagenome (GOLD analysis project Ga0315268, IMG submission 204535) | Sediment microbial communities from Yellowstone Lake, YNP, Wyoming, USA - C1_top | ecosystem: Environmental > Aquatic > Freshwater > Lake > Sediment | place: USA: Wyoming | collected 2017-08-01
TCGACCTCGCGCATACGCCACTCCGGAGCGAGCAAGCCGAGCAGCCCCCGCCAAGGCGCCCCGGCGCAGCGGCCGAACTCGTGCGACGTCTCGTCGAAGCCGCGGCCCGGACTTTGCGACCGCCGTGCGCTCCTCCGCGAGTGAGCTGGACAGCCCCACCCATACTTCGATACATTGACGGGGTGACGGCCAAGCGCCGGCATGACTAGGCTACGCAACCAAGGGGTGAAGAACCATGCGCATCGATCACGAGCAAGCGATTTCCGGGATCAAACTGCACAACCTGCTCGACGCGGGACAGGTCAACGAGCTCGAGAAGCTGCTACGGGCCGATTCCGTCAGTGACAGCGACCTGCACAAGGCGCAGAACCTGATGTTGGAGGCCGCCGACAAGGGCTGGGATATCGTCAGTGAAGCCCCGAGCCTCGGGTCCGAGCAAAGAGAGCTCAAAGACTTCCTCGAGAGCCTCAACGCCATGCGCAAGCAGCACCTCATCGCCAACGGAGTTCCGGCGCTCGTCACAGGAATCAAACGCTACCTGCTGCTGAGCACCGTCAAGGCCTCAGAGCTCGAACGGCTGGCCACCACGCCGAACCTCGACGCCGCCGGGCAAAAGGCCCTAACGGGGTTGCTCGCCGAGGCCGAGAGCACAGGCTGGCAAACGCCGAACATGCAGGCTCTGGTCGTCAGGAACCATCCGATCGCGCTCCTCGTCTCGAGCGTCCACGCCCTGCAGGACGGGCTTCGCCAGGATCCGCGCGCCATGCACGAGAGGACCCAGGCCTTGGCACACCAAGCGCACGTCGATGGAACGAAGCTCGCCGTAGGCTTTACCGGCGGTAGCTGGGCCGCGATAGCAGTGGCGATGGTCCTCGCGCCTTTCGGTATGTGAGCATGCCACGAGCACCGGGGAAGCCAACCGGCTCCGAGACCAAACTGCACCCCGCGGCAGCCCGCGTCGCGGCGGCCGTCACGCGGACCGACGACGGAGTGTTTCTCCTTTCCGAGCCGGAGTTCCTTGCGCTCTGCGCCGAGTTCGTCCGGCCCCTCGCCCAAGCCGAACGCACCGACATCGCGACCCACCTGTTGGCCTTGGCCTTCAAGTACGAGCGCCTCGACAAGCAGCGCACCGCCCAGGCCATCGGACAAATCCTCGTCTTGATCGGGCTCGTGACCGGGAGCGCAGGCGAGGCTGGCACGCGCGACACGAGCACGACCGCCAGCGTCGGCGCGCGGGCACGCCAGCTCGTCGGGACCGCCGTGAGCGCGCGCGCCAAGACCCTCGCTGGTCTCAAGGCCCCAACGCCGAGCGGCCGGGGCGCCCGCAAACCGCGCGCCTAACGAGAGAGGGCGCGATCGCCGATCGATTGGCATCGCAGTAGAGGACGCGCCGCGCCGCGCGCCCGCGATGGAGCGCAAGCAGCGCGGCGCGTCATCTGCACCGGTCCTGCGGCGTGGCGCGTCTAGTCGCCAAGCTCGACGCGAAACGGCAACGCCAGCGTTTGCTCACCGAGCGGCCGCGCCGCTGCGCGCACAGCGGCGAGCGCGCTCGCGAGCCGCGACGGCAAGGCAAGCGCCGCACGCGATTCGAGGGCCTGCGCCAACATTTCGAAGCGCGTCTTCGGAGCGGGTAGCTCGTGCACACTCACGGGCTCGGTCGCCTTGAGACCCGCGAGCTCACGCACGCGCGTCAGCGCCAACTCGAGCCCACCGAGCTCGTCGACGAGGCCGCGCTCGAGCGCCGCGCGACCGGACCAGACTCGACCCTGCGCCACGGCGTGGATCTCAGCGTAGGACTTCTTGCGCCCAGCCGCGACCTTCGTGACGAAGTCTTTGTAGATGCGATCGAGCGACTCGCCGAGCTGCTTTTTGGTGCGCGCATCGAGCGCGTCGATCCCGCCAAAGTGCGCCGCCTCGGGGGCGGTCTCGTAGACGCCGAAGGTGACGCCCAAGAACTTCTCGAAGAAGGCGCGCGTCGCGAAGGTGCCCGCGAAGACGCCGATGCTGCCGGTGATGGTGCCCGGCTCGGCCACGATGCGATCGGCATCGAGCGCCACGAAGTAGCCTCCCGACGCAGCGTACGAGCCCATCGAGACGACGACCGGGATCTTGGCCGCATGACAGGCCTCGACCTCGCGGCGGATGACGTCGCTCGCCACGGCCGAGCCCCCGGGGCTGTCGACGCGCAAGACGATGCCCCGCACGGCCTCGGCGCGTGCCTCGCGAAAGGCCGCGACGAGCGTGTCGGAGCCGGTGCTGCGCTCGGAGCCTAAGCCCGCGGCGCTCTCGCCACGATGGATCTCACCCGTCGCGTAGATGAGCGCGACGGCGGGGCCCTGCTCGTGCAAGCTCACGTTCGGCGCATAGGTCTCGATGTCGATGAACGTCTCGGTGTCGCGCCCCGAGAGGGCATTGGCCTCGTCGGCGACCGTGTCCCAGTAGGCCAGGCGGTCGACCATGCCGAGCTTCTCCGCTTCGTCGGCCGGGTGCACGCCACCTTTGATCCAGCGCCAGACGTCCTCGGGCTTCTGCTTGCGCCGCGTTGCCAAGTGCGAGACGAGCGACGACTGCAAGTCATCGACGAGCGACACCAAGGACTCTTTGTGCGCCGGGGTAAAGCCGCTCTGCGTAAAGGCGTTGGCCGCCGTCTTGTAGTCGTAGCGCTTGTCGAAGTAGGGCTGGATGTTGAGCTTGTCGAAGGCGCCCTTCAAGAAGGGCACGGTGACGCGCATGCCAGTCAGGTTGGCATCGCCGGCCGGGCTGAGCACGACGTCGTCGGCGGTGACGGCGAGCGCATAGGCGGCATCACCCGAGCCGAGCTCGCCCGCGGTCTCGAGGAAGGCCACGTTCCACTTACCGCTGGCGCGAAACGCGGCCATCGCCTCCTCGACCTCCTGCACGGTGGCGATGCCGACCTCGGGCGAGTCGACCTCGAGCACGAGGCCCTTGATGCGCTTGTCGGTCGCGGCGAAGCGAATCGCCTCACACAGCGCGCGCAAGGTCGGCATCTCGCCCTCGCCGAGCAAGCCGCGCAAGGAGGCGCTCGCGCCCTCGGCGATCGGCCCGTCGAAGCGCACGCGCAGGATCGAGCTGTCTTTGACTGGCCGCCGTAGCGCCACGGCCGCGACCGCGACGACGAAGAGCAGCAGCCAAAAGGCGGTCCAGGCGAGCAGCAACCCGCGCAACAAGCGCTTCATGGCGCCTCGACTGCCATGCCCGGCACCCAAGTAGCCGGCACCACGAGCGCGGCACGCACGAGCGTGTCGCCGGACTTCGGATCGCGCCAGTAGTCGCGGATGATGCTGTTGCTCACCTTGGCCGAGCCCGTCCATCGCGCGAGCTCGGTGCGCGCGCGCGACTCGGCGGTGCTGCGCGACAGGTAGGCGTCCTTGATCTTGGTCACGTAGCCCGTGGCGAGCAATAGGCGCTTGCCATCCTCTTCGATGACCTCGGCGTTCGCCTTGCCCCACGCCGGGGCGCGCTTCGGCAGCTTCTCGGCGCGCTTAGCGAGCACGCCCTTGCCGGCCCAGCCCGAGGGCAACGTGATCTTGCTGGCCGCGAGCACGGCCGCGCCGCCCGGAGCCGGTGGGCTCAAGCCGCCCGCGTCCGCTACCGCTTCACCCGCGGCAGGGGTCGCGCCTGGCGCGGCCGCTTCGCCCGCAGCGCCGACGGCGGGATTGCCTGGCGCCGGTGCCGCCTCGGCCACGGCGTCCGGACTCGCGGCGGCGGTGGCACTGGCGGCCGGCGACGCAGCGCCGCTCTGCGGCACACCCGTCGAGGACGACGCGAGCGAGTCAGACTTCTCATTGGCGTTGCCGGTGCACGCACCGAGCAACGCCGCCACAGAGGCCACAGCGAGAATTTTGCGCATGGCGCTATTCGTTCCGCATCTGTGTCCGCGTGTCCAGTCCCTTGTGTGTCTCGCGGCGACGTGTCGGCAGACGCACCTCGAAGCACGCACCCGCGCCGGCTTTGCGTACGAGCACGAGCGTGCCCATCGCCGCCACCGCGAGCGAACGCGCCGCCCACAGTCCGACGCCGGTGCCGCCGGGTTTGCCGAAGGAGCGAAACGGCAAGAAGATGTCCTCGACGCACTCAGCAGGAACGCCGGGTCCATTGTCGTCGACCTCGAGCACACACACCTCGCCCTCGCCGCGCAACCGTACGACGATTCGGCCGTGCGCCAGATGGCCGAGCGCCTCGACCGCGTTGAGCAGCAGGTTGAGCAGGATACGCGAGGCGGCGAGCGGAGCAACGTGCGCCCAGTGCTCACCCGGCTCAACCTCGATGTCGACCGTGCAGCGCGGTGGCAGACTCGGCCGCAGCAGCGTGACCGCCGCGGCGATCCGCTCTCCGAGCTCACACTCCTCTGGCCCAGCGAGCGAGCCCACCGGCCGGCCGAGATCCACCATGGCACGCGTCAGCTGCGCGGCATGACGTACGTGCTCACCGAGCTGTCGAGCCAGACCCGTGAGCTCGTCGTGGCTCAGCCGCGGCAAGAGGGCCAACATGCCGGAGATCGTGCCGAGCACGTTGTTGACGTCGTGCGCCACGCCCATCGTCAACGCGGCGAGATCCGTATCCGTGAGCTTGTCGACACCCACCTGCGAGACGACCCCGAGCGCCTCGAGCCATTGCGGCACGCTCGGCTTTGGTGGAGTCGTCTCTGCGCCGGCAAGAGCTCGAGTCGTCACGCGTTTCTCCATACTAGCTCGCACCTAACCAACTCGCACCTAGGGTAGCTCGCGCCTAGTGTAGCGAAGCACGAGGTCAAACCGCAAGGCGAAATCAACCTGTTAACATAGCGTTCACTGCCGATCGCTGCAACTTGAGCACATCTTCGCGGTTTTCGCGATTATGTTGAGCGTATGGATCTCAAATAGCCGGACAAGAGTCGCCGAGCCGCGGGACCATCTTGCTCGACCAGCTCGACCCGCCAACGCGCCACACCGCCCGCGGCGAGCGCATGATCGAGAATCTGGGCGCGCCCCGAAAATACCGTGTTACGGCAATGGATGTCGACCTGTACAGGGTGTGATTCGCCTTTGTGATCACGCAGATGCAGCCGATGCACGAGGCACGGTCGGCCACAGGTGCGCGCGTCGTGGCCGCGCGACAGGTGGTGCGCGTAGAGGCAGTATTCGGTGTGCTGCAAGGTCGCTTGCTGATGCAGCACGAGCTCGACCCGGCCGGCCGGCAGCGCGCGCACGAGCGCGGTGCGCCGCTCGGCATCGAGCTCGAAGGCCGGGGTCACACACGAGAGCCCGCGCTCGAGCAACGCGAGCGCCGAGAGCACGTTCGCCACGTTGAGCGAAAAGTCGCCGACGAGAAAGAGGCTCGATTGGGCGAAGTAGTGCAGCGCGCCGAGGCTACGGACGAGCACGCCGTCGGGAGCGAGACGCGCCAAATGGCGAAACACCACTTCGTTGCCGGGCTTGTGAATGCGGGGCGTAGCGACGACGACGCGGGCCCGAGCGGCGCGACAGCTCGCCACGGCGGCACGCAGCTGCCGCAGGTCCACGAGGTCGAGCATGACCTCGTCGAGGCCGAGACCGAGCGCCGCTTCGACCTGCGCCAGGCTGCGACAAAGGGGCACAAGCAACGCGCCAGCGGGCGCGGCCGCCAAGGGCGCCACGTGCGAGAGCGCGACCTCGGCGATGGCTCGCTCGCGTACGGCGTAGGTCGGCCGAGGCACGCCCTGGGCCTCGAGCGCGTCGACGAGCGTGCGCCGCAGCTCCTTGAGCGCGCTCGGGTTCATGGCGACCGGCGCGCTGAGCTCGACGACGAGCCCGCGCAGCACGAAACGTGAATCGCCAAACGCGCCGAGCTTGTCGCGCAGCACGTCGGCGCCGAGAGGGGTGCGTTCGGCCGGCTCGAGCAGCGCGGTCGACTGCACGGTAGCCGAGCGCCCGAGCCCGTCGCGGGCGCTGACGACGAGCGGGGCGAGCGGCTCGCCGCGCACGTGCAGGTCGATGGGCACCCGCCGCGTCGTGACGAGATAGCGCAGCAGGCGCCTCTTGACCGCGCTGTCGTGCGACTTCCACAGCTCGTCGCCGACCTGAACCCGACGCAAGTCCGGGCCCGGGTCGCCAAAGCGCAGCTCGACCTGCGCACCGCGCGGCACGACTGCGAAGACGCCGCCCTTCTGCTCGTCGCCCTCGGGGTCGCCTTGGCCAAAGAGCATCCAATCGCCGGCGCGCACCGCGGGCGCCTCGGCCACCGGCTGCACGAGCACGGCGCGGCCGCTCACCTCGCGCACCTTGCCAACGAGCAGGCCGCGATGGCTCGGGTAGCGCCCGTGCGACAGACCGCGATGATCGGGGCCGCGCAACCACCCCTCGCCAAAGCCGCGGCAGAAGCTAAAGGCCAGGTCCTCGATGTCTTGGCGTGACAGCGTGGCGCGCTCACCCGCCGCGGCGGCGTCGGCCAAGCGGCGGTACTTCTCGACCGTGGCGGCGACATAGTCGGGCCCCTTGTAGCGGCCCTCGATCTTGAGCGCCGAGACGCCCGCGGCGGCGAGGTCGGCGACGAGCCCGTGCGCAGCCAAATCCTTTGGCGCGAGCAGGTAACGCTCGTCGCCGAGCGCGCGGCGGCGGCCGTCCACCCACAGCTCGTAGGCCATACGACAGGGCTGCGCGCACGCGCCGCGATTGGCCGAGCGCTGCCCGAACACGGCGCTCATGAGGCACTGGCCGCTGTACGACATACACAGCGCGCCGTGCACGAAGCACTCGAGCTCGAGGTCGGTCGCTTGCGCGAAGCGACGGATCTCGGCGACAGACAGCTCGCGCGGCAGGATCACGCGCCTGATGCCGAGCTCGCGCACGAGCGCCGCCGCTTCAGGCGAGCTGACGGTCATCTGCGTCGAGGCGTGCAGCGGCAACTCGGGCACGAGCGCGTGGCACAGGCGCGCGATGCCGAGATCTTGAACGATGAGGGCATCGACACCGGCGGTGGCCAAAGCGCTGATGACCTCGGCGGCGCGCGCGAGCTCCGCGTCGAAGACGAGCGTATTGAAGGCGACATAGGCGCGCACGCCGCGGCCGTGCACGTAATCGAGGACGCTCGGCAGCTCGTGCAGGCTGAAGTTCGTCGCCTTGGCGCGGGCGTTGAAGCCGATATCGAGGCCGAAGTAGACCGCGTCGGCGCCGGCCCCGACGGCCGCCTTGAGACACTCACCGTCGCCGGCGGGGGCTAGAACTTCGAGGGCGCGTGACACACCCGGGCGGATACGGTGCCCCGTTGCCTGATGTCAATGTCGGGGGCACGCGCCGCGACAATCGAGTTCTGAGTGTCTGCGCCGACACTGCGTCCCCTATGCCCACCAAGGCTTTTCTGCCATGGATGCCCGCGTGTCCGCCGAGCTCACCCCCCTCTTCGTCACCGCGCCGCGCGGCGTCGATGATCTGCTCGCTGAAGAAGTCGCGACGTGTGGCGCCACAGCCATACAGCGGCGCACGGCCGGCGTGGCCTGCACAGGGACGCTCGCGCAAGCCTACCGCATTTGCCTTTGGTCGCGCCTCGCCAACCGCGTGCTGTGGCGGCTCGCCGACTTCGCGGCACCGAATCCCGAAGAGCTCTACGAGGCCGTGCGCGCCCTCGACTGGAGCGCGCACCTCGCGCCCGGCGCCACCTTGGCGGTCGACTTTACGAGCGTCGATTCCGCGATCACGCACACGCACTTTGGCGCCCTGAAGGTCAAAGACGCCATCGTCGACCAGCTACGCGAGGCGACCGGTGAGCGACCGAGCATCGACGTGGCCGCGCCATCCGTACGCGTCAACGTCTACGTCGAGCGCGACCACGCCACGCTGTGCATCGATCTATCGGGCACGAGCCTGCACCAACGCGGCTATCGTCTCGAGGGCGTCGCCGCGCCGCTCAAAGAGAACCTCGCCGCGGCGGTGCTGCTGCGCTCGCGCTGGCCCGCCGCCGCGGCCGCCGGAGCGACCCTCCTCGATCCGATGTGCGGCAGCGGCACGCTGCCCATCGAGGCCGCGCTCATGGCGCTCGACATCGCGCCTGGCCTCGCGCGCACGTACTTCGGCTTTCTTGGTTGGCGCGGGCACGACGCCGCGACGTGGGAGGCGCTCGTCGCCGAGGCGAAGACGCGCCGCCGTTCAACCTTGGCGGGAGGCGCCATCGTCGGCTCGGACCACGACCCTGGCGCCATCCGCGCCGCGCGCACGAACGTCGAAGCCGCGGGTCTAAGCGCGCACGTCGAGCTCTGCGTGCAGCGCCTCACCGACTGCACCCCGCCGGGCGACGCTACGACAGGCCTCGTGGTCGTCAATCCACCCTACGGCGAGCGCTTGGGCGAGCGCCGAACGCTCGCGCCCCTGTATGCCGAGCTCGGCCACGTGCTCAAGCACCGCTTCGCCAACTGGACCGCGCACGTGTTGAGCCCACACGAAGAGCTCGCGCAAGCGATCGGCCTGCGCGCCAACCGCGAGAACACCCTCTACAACGGCGCCCTCGAGTGCCGGCTGTTGCACTACAGCATGCGCGCTCTGCGCCAACCCGCAGGCGAGGCCGCAGCAGCGAGGCCCGCGGCGCGCCAGAAGACGACGAGCCCAGGCGCCGAGATGCTCGCCAATCGCCTGCGCAAAAACGAGCAGCGCCTGCGCAGCAAGCTCACGCAAGCAGGCGTCACCTGCTACCGTCTCTATGATGCGGACCTGCCCGAGTACGCCGCGGCCATCGACGTCTACGAACAGTTCGCGCACGTGCAGGAGTACGCGGCGCCCAAGACCATCGACGAGCAGGTGGCGGCAGCGCGCTTTCGCGACATCCTCGTGGTCGCGAGCGACGTGCTTGGCTTGCCGCGTGAGCGGGTCTTCGCCAAGGTGCGCCGCAAACAAAAGGGCGCGAGTCAGTACACGCGGCGCGAGCAGACCGGCGCCTTTCACGCCGTGCACGAGGGCGGCCACACCTTCCTCGTCAACTTCGAGGACTACCTCGACACGGGCCTGTTTCTCGACCATCGCCTCGTGCGCCGTCTCATCGGCGAGCTCGCGGCCGAGCAGCACGTGCTCAACCTCTTCTGCTACACCGGCACGGCCACGGTGTACGCCGCGAAGGGTGGCGCGCGCTCGACCACGTCGGTCGACCTATCAAACACCTACCTCGAATGGGCCGAGCGCAACTTCGCAGCCAACACCATGCGCGGTGAGCGCCACCGGCTGCTGCGCGCCGATTGTCGCGAGGTGTTGCGCGAGCAGCAAGCGAGTGAGCAGCGCTATGGGCTCATCTTCTTGGACCCGCCAACCTTCTCGAACTCGGCGAGCATGCAGGGCACGCTCGACGTGCAGCGCGATCACGGCGAGCTGTTGCGCGCCGCGACCGAGCTCTTGACGCCGAAGGGCGTGCTCATCTTCTCCAACAACTTTCGCCGCTTTCGTATGCAGGCCGACGTCCTGCCCGAGCACGCCATCGAGGACATCACGGCGGCCACCCTGCCGTTCGACTTTGCGCGCAGCCCGCGTATCCACCAGTGCTGGCGCATCACGCGGCGCTAGGCGCGCCGTACGCGAACGATTTGCGCAACCCGCGCGGCACGATTGGTGTATTGTCTAGAGTAGGTTCACAGCCGCAAATTTTCGCCGTGGTCGCCGTTGTGGCGGTCGCAGCGTAGACAGCTTTGGAGGATCACATGGCAGCAGCAACGGGCATCTCCACAGTCGGCGCCGTGCGTTCACGCAGCGACATGCAGGGCGTGGACGAGCCGGGGGCCTTTACGGCCTTCGACGACAACACGGCCATCTTCACCGGCAACGGCAAGATCTCGCCACAGCAGATCACATCGATCTACTTGGCCCTGCTCGCCAAGGGCGACAAGGAGATGGCGCAGTTCGCCGCAAGCCAAGACGCGGCCATACTCGGCGCGCGCAGCTTCATCGACCAGAATCGACAGCTCGCCGGCCTGACCACGCAGTCGCCCATCCCGAACGGCGAGCAGTTCAACATGGACGGCACGTCGCTCAAAGACCTGCTGCGCCCATTCGCCAACAACCTCGACGCCCTGCGCGCCGCGGTCGGTGAGCAAGGCGGGCTCGAGGGCAACAGCGCCATGAGCCGCGCCACGGGCAACGTCCGCACGCAAGGCCGCACGCTGCCTATCGACTAACGCACTAGGCGCGGTCCTTGGTCTTGAGCTTGGCGTCGTTCGCCACGATGAAGGCCTTGATGTCGTCGGCCATGGCGAGGAGCTTTTGCCACTGCTCCTTGTAGAGCGTCACCGGAAAGCGACCGAGCCCGTACACCGAGACGCCGCCCTTTTCACTCACCTTGAAGGTAGCCGGGGCGCTGCTCTTGGCCTTCAACGACTCGTTCTCGGCGCGCAGGCGCTCGAGCTCTTGCTTCATATCCTGATCAGACATGGGACCCCCCTCTTTTGTGGGCAGACTAAGCGGCGCCATACTAGAGCGGTTACCGTGGATCGCACAAGTCAGGCGCGCAGGTAGGCCGGCACGGGCAAGCCGCGCTCGCGCAGCTCGTGCTCGAGGGACACCCACCCGCTCGTCCCATACGGGGCCTTCGTCGCGGGCTTGACGACCCACCCTTCGGTCTTGGCGACCTTCTCGAGATCGGGATGGGGATGCACGACCCAGGCCACGTCACGCGCGAGGCGCAGCATGGCCTCGTCGAGCCGGGCGTTGCCGGCCGCGAACTGAATGACGTGCGGCCAGAGGCTCTTGACCTTGTCGGCCTTGCCTTCACCGGCGCAGCTAATCCCGGCGTGGCGGCCGGTGAGAATGCCGCGCGCGTCGACCTCGAAGTCCATCCCGACGCAGCGATGCACCGGCAGCTTGTCTTGCAGCGGAAAGAGGATGTCGGTCGGCGAGCCGGTGACGACCCAAATTTGAAAGCCCGTCGCCGCGAGGTGGCGCAGCACCTCGACGGGCTCGGCGATATAGTCGAGCTTCATAAAGTCGCGCCAGTACTCACTGACCGCGGTCGTCAGTTGCGTCTGCGTCAGTCCCCTAAAGAAGCTGAGCAAGAATCGGCACCCGGCCGGCGCGTCTTTTGAATAGATTTCTTTGTACTCGGGCCACTGCTTGCCGGTGCGGATGCGCTCGGTGCCGAGCATCCAAACCGTAAAGTCATCGGCGATGTCGTTCTCCCAGAGCGTGCCGTCGGCGTCGAACAGGGCGAGCCGCGGCTCATCGAGCAGCTTGATGCGTCGGATGAAATCAGGAAGCGTCATAATGCCAACTCCGTTACTCCCCGCTAGAGATTACACAAGCCGAGCCGAGCGCGGCGCACAAGCAGCGCGATGAGCACCGTGGCCATGCCGGCGCTCGCCATGAGCGTCGCGAAGATAGGCGCGAGGTGCGTCGGATCGCGTAAGTAGAGCCCCCCCACGACGACCTCCTGAACGACTGAACCGACCGAGCCCATGCCGTTGATGATGCCGGCCGCGAGGATGGCGTGCTTGCGCGAGCCCACGTCTATCGCGCCGGCGCCCGAGACGAGCGAGTCAGGCCCATAGAGCGTAAAGCCGACGGCGCTGTAGGCGATGGCAAAGGAGACGAGGTGCTCGGTGCCATAGAGCCAGAGCACCACGGTCGCGAGCGTGAGGCCAATCATCATGATGAGCGCCACGCCAGCACGGCGGCCGCCAAAGAGGCGGTCCGAGACGAAGCCCGCGCCGAGCACGCCGAAGAAGCCGAAGATGTCGAACAGGGTCGAGTAGTAGCCGGCCTTGTCGCTCGGCAAACCGAAGTTGCGCTGCAAGAAGTATGGTGCCCAACTCCACAGGGCGTAGCGCACGAACTTCACGAAGAAGTAGAAGCCGCCCATCATGAAGATTGTCGCGAGCAGTCGGCGATCAAACGCTCCGCGCGCCGCGGCGATGGCGGGTTCGCGCGACGACGACGAGTCGGGCGGTGGCGCATCGTCGACAATCGACGGCAGGCCCACGTCTTCGGGACGGTTGCGCTGCAGAAAGTAGAAGAGCAGCCAGATGCCGCCGAGCACGAGCGAAGCGCCCCAAAACGACCAGCGCCACCCGAGCACGCCGAGCAAGAAGGCCGCGCAGCCCTTGGCCGCCGCCCCACCCACTTGGTAGCAGGTCGACCAGACGCCCATCACCTGACCGCGCTCCTGCCGGCGAAACCAATTCGCCATGGTGCCGACGTTGCCGGGCCAGCCGGTCGCCTGCGCGAGGCCGTTTAGGCCCATAAAGGCCATGAAGGTCCAGGCGTTGTTGGCAAAGCCGAACGCCACGTTACAGCCGAGTGACGCAGCCATCCCAACGAGCAGAAGGCGCCGCGCCCCCGTGCGTGAGCCGAGCGCCGCGGCGCAAAAGCCACCGAGCGCGTAGGCTACGAGATAGACGACGCCGATGGCGGCGAGCAGCTCGGGCCCGAAGCCAAGCGTACGCGTCAGGTCACCTTTGACGACGTAGAAGGCCTGCCGACAAAAGTAGAAGCCGAAGTAACTCGCCCACGTGCTCACGAAGATCTGGACGCGAAAGCGACGCAGTCGGGCGGGCGCACAAGCCGCGTCATCGCGCGCGGGGCCGCCCGGCAGAGGTGCAGCGAGAAGGTCGCGGGCGACAGCGTCGAGCGGGGGAGACATACGACCTCAGGCGGGCAAAGGCGCAGCGCGCACCATAGGCGAGCGCCCGGGCGGCAGCAAGCAGCGCGGCCCTCTGCGCGGACGCGCGGTGCGTGGCGGCGAGCTCGCGACGCGAGGGACTCAGTCACGAATCTTCGCGGTCTTGTTGTAGCCACGCTCGCCGAACGGCTGTACCTTCGCGACCCACACCTGCTCGAGACGCTCGAGCTCGTCCTCGAGTGCGAAGTCCGGATCATCACGCACCTCGACCTTCGCCACGACCTCGATGACGAACGCCGCGGCGCCGTGCTGCTTCCACTCGAGCTGCAACTTCGCGTTGCCGTGTGTGCCGAGGTCGAGCATGAAGCGGTGTCGATTGAGTGGCCCGTGCAGATTCTTGGTGCTGGCCAGGAACACCTTGCCGTTGACGGTGTTCTTGATCTGGAAGATGCCGGCCTCTTTTTCGGCCTGCTTGTACTGACGCTTGAGCTCCGCGCGATTGACGGTCATCGTGAACTCCTCTGCAGTGTCTTGCTGGCCCCGGGGCCTCGATGGCGTCGCGGCAGTGTCCGCTGTCCCGCCATGACTCGAGCGTAGCAGATCCGACGCGCGCGGCGGTATTTGAAACAAAACTATGCTACCCTGCCGCGCATGAACGGCCTCGGACTCGTCATCGTCGCCCTGCTCGTCTTCGCCCTCGCCTACCGCTTCTACGGTGCCTTTCTGGGCGCCCGCGTCGCGATGCTCTCGAACGCCAACCCGACCCCGGCCGTGCGGCTCGAGGATGGCAAGAACTTTCACGCTACGAACTCCTACGTCGTCTTCGGCCACCACTTCGCCGCCATCGCCGGCGCCGGGCCGCTCGTCGGGCCCGTGCTCGCGGCGCAGTTCGGCTATCTGCCGGGCTTCTTATGGATACTCGTCGGCGCGGTGCTCGCCGGAGGCGTGCATGACTTCGTCATCCTGCTCGCCTCCGTGCGCTCGGACGGCAAGTCGCTCGCCGAGATCGCGCGCGACACCATGTCGCGGCTCTCGGGCGGCGTGACCCTCACGGCCATCCTGTTCATCGTCATGACCGCGCTCGCCGGCCTCGCCATGGTCGTCGTCAACGCGCTCGCCGAGAGCGCTTGGGGCGCCTTTACGATCGCCCTCACCATCCCTATCGCGATGCTCGTCGGCCTCTACATGGAAGTGTGGCGCAAGGGCCGCGTCAAAGAGGCCTCGTGGATCGGGGTCGTGCTCATGCTCTTGGCGGTGCTCGCGGGCGCGTGGGTGCACCACTCGACCACCGTCGCCCCGTGGTTCACCTTCTCGAAGTCGCAGCTCTCGATCGCCATCGCCTTGTATGGCTTTCTCGCCTCGGTGTTACCCATCTGGCTCTTGCTCGCGCCGCGCGACTACCTGAGCTCGTACATGAAGCTCGGCACGATTGGCGCGCTCGCGCTCGGCATCCTGTTCGTGATGCCCGAGCTGCGCATGCCCGCCGTGACCGAGTACATCCACGGCGGCGGTCCCATCATCCCCGGCAAGGTCTGGCCGTTCGTCTGCATCACCGTGGCGTGCGGTGCCATCTCGGGCTGGCACGCGCTCATTGCCTCAGGCACGACGCCGAAGATGCTGGCGCGCGAGAAGGACGCCCTCTTCATCGGCTACGGGGCCATGCTCATGGAGGGGTTCGTGGCCGTCATGGCGCTCGTCGCGGCGAGCGTGCTCCTGCCGAATGACTATCTCGCCATCAACGTCGCGCCCGCCAAGTGGGCGGCGCTCGGCATCACGCCGGTCGAGCTTTCGCACTTCTCGCAGATGGTCAACGAGGACTTGGCGGGCCGCTCGGGCGGCGCGGTGACGCTCGCCGTCGGCATGGCGCACATCTTCTCGAGCCTGCCCGGTATGCGCGCCCTCATGCCTTTTTGGTACCACTTCGCCATCATGTTCGAGGCGCTGTTCATTCTCACCACCGTCGACGCCGGTACGCGCGTTGGCCGCTATCTCATCCAGGAGGTCTTGGGCGGCGTGCACAAAAAGCTCGCTGACCTCAACTATTGGCCGTCGGTGATATTCACGAGCGTCATCGTCTGCGGCGGATGGGGGTACATGCTTTATCAGAATGACATCTCGTCGATTTGGCCGATGTTCGGCGTCGCCAATCAACTCCTCGCCACCTTGGCGCTCGTCATCGGCACGTGCTACTTGGACCGCCACGCGACGCAGCGCTCCTATGTACTCATCACCGGCATCCCGGCGCTGTTCATGGGCGTCACGACGCTCACTGCGGGAGTTTACAACCTCGTTGACAACTATCTACCGAAGGGCCGCGCCGGTGACTTCAACGGCTACATCAACGCAGGCCTCACGGTCATCATGATGGTGTGCGTGGTCATCGTCGGCGGCGATGGCCTCGTGCGCTTGGTGCGCGGCACCGGGCGGCCGGCACGTGAGCCTATCGGCGCGCAGACTGCGCCGTCGTAGCAGCGCGCGGGGGCTTCGCTGGTGACGCCGACCGCCACGGTCGTCTTGCTCGCAGCCGAGCGACGGGTTTAGGATTAACCCACGGGTCGCGTTATGACCAATTTCAACATCGACACACGCTCGCAAATGCTTCGTTCCCCTCGGTGCGAGGCAGCCACGGCGCAAGCCGAGCTTACGCCGCCCGCAACCGACGTGCCGCTACGCCCCCCAAGCCCCGAGGATACGTTCGGGACGCTGGGGCAACGCGTGAACCTAGCGCCGTGCGCCAACGTGCCACTAGCCGCCGCGCTGCAAGCAAGCCGCAGCGGCCTCGCCGGCGCCGTTGGAGCCGGGAGCGCTGCGACAGCGACCGCGGTGACGCTCACTCCGACGCCGGCGAGCGCAACCTCCGCCACGGCGCCCCCTCCAACGTCGGCGAGCGCAACTACCGCCACGGCCCCTCTCCCAACGTCAACGCCGACCCGACCCGCCTGGGCCGGCCCAATCCTCGACGCCGGCCACCTCGGTCAGAAGGCCGAGGACGAGCTGCTGCGCGCCCTCGACACGAAACTCGCCCTACTCCCCTACGGCGCCTTCGACCCGAACAAGAAGCCGGTCATCTTGATCCACGGTTACAACGCCGCGCCGCAAGACCTGCGCGACCTCGCCGAGCGCCTCACGCGCGACGGACGTCAGGTCATGATGGTCGTCTACGAGGACGAAACCGAGGCGCCGACTGCGAGCGGCCAAGCCCTCGCGCGCGCCCTTGCGGATCTACGCGCACGCTACTACGAGCCCGGCACCCCGCTCGACATCGTGGCCCACTCGATGGGCGGCCTCGTGACTCGCTCGGCCCTCAATGACTTGCAGCAACCGGGGTGGCTCGAGGGCACACCCAGAGCCGGTGCGACACCGCGCGCCGGCTTCGGGGTCATCCGCCTGCGCACGGTCGAGACGCCCTGGGTCGGCTTCGCCGAGGCGATGTCCAAGTGGATGTATCCCATCACTCGCTTCTTCATGCGCTTGTTCCACTACTCGGCGGCCGCCGAGTTGGTGGTCTACAGCGACATGTATAGTCACCTCTACGAGCCAAAGCTCGCGGGCGTTGAGATCATGAACACCGCGGCGCATCCGCCCTACAAAGACGATATGCGCAGCCTCCCCGACTTCGAGCCGGCGGAGCTCTGTGCCATCGTGCGCTTCATCGAGTCGCAGCACGTGCCCGACGCCCTCTGTGCCCGCAACATGGCCTTGGCGCTCGCGCAAGACGCGCGCTTTGCGGCGCTCGGCCAAGCGCTGCGCGAGGAGCGCGCGAAGCAGCCGACAGCGACCGACGGGGGAGCGGCGGCACTCGTGACGGCCTACGAGCGGGTCATGCCCCGCGCGCTCGGTGAGCACACGACCGTCCTCGTGCACCGCGAGGGCGACCCGGCGGATCTCGTTGACCGGCTGGCGCGCGAGCTCTCTGCTCCGAGTGCCGCCGGGCCGTAGCAGGTGGCCCTCAGTCGCGGGCGATCCCTCGCGCCCGTTCGTCCAGCGAGAAGTCCCCGCACTTGCGACGAGTGCTCTCGCCAACGCGCATGACGTTAGGATATCTCACGTTGTTGACGTTATCAGCAACCGGGGCGGCTCCAAGGCAACAAAGGCCCGCGACCACCGAAAACCTTAAAGAGAGGGAACGGTGGGCGTGTCGTGAGAACGGGCCGCAGCATGGAGCACGCACAGCTCGGCGAAACACCAGCGCCAGAGCCGCGGCGCGCTTCCCTGCCTTGGCGCGGTGCCATCATCAGCATCGGCGCTGCGTCGTGGCTCGCGCTCGTGCTGGGTTCCGCCGTTGGTTGCAGGCAGTATTGCAGCGACTGCGATGGCCACCGGCAGCAACAGCGGCTTCGCGCTCGTCGCGCCAGGCATCACCTTCCCTCAGGTGATCGTGCCAGCTCGCCGCCTCGAGATCCTCGTGCGCTACACGCCGAGCGAGCTGCGCGAAGCCACGGGCACGCTCCTTATTGGCTCCGACGACCCGACTGCCGGCATCACGGCGGTCGCCCTGCACGGCACTTACAGCCCGACGCCGACCCTCGTCCTCGAGCCCGCGGAGCTCAACTTCGACTACGTGCCGTATGCCATCGGCGCCGCGCCGGCGAGCCGTACGCTGACGCTGCGGATCAAGTGCCTCGGCACGGGCAACGCAGGTGTCACCGTATCAGGCATCGCGCTGCGCGACCTAGCGACGGGCTTCACGCTACCCGTCGAGATCGAATCCATCACCGCGAGCAGCCCGAAGATCCTCCCGCCCTTCGACGCCAGCAGCCCGAGCACCTGGCAGGACGTGGCCATCACCTTTGCGCCGAGCAGCGCGGCTAACCTCTCGACCTACCTCGAGGTCTTGGCGAGCGCCCCCAACAGCGGCGCCTTCGAGATCAGCGCCGCCGTCAAAGGCTCATCGCTCGGGCCACCCATCATTTCCGTGACGCCGCAGACGCTCACGCTCGCTGGCCCGGACGGCGCCCCACTGCCGCTCGGCATGCCGTCAGCCCCGCGGCAGGTAGAGATCGCCAACGATGGCCTCTCGAACCTCGTGCCCAACCTGACGCTCGACGACCCGAGCGGCGACTTTTCCATTTCGCCCACGTTCATCGCACCCATCGAGCCCGGCCAGACCGCGACCTTTGTCGTGCTCTATACGCCAACGCGCCCGAGCGACCCGCAGAACGCCGACGCACCGAAGACCCCGCTGCGCGCCGCGGTCACCGTCACGAGCAACGACCCCGACCATTCGAGCATCAAGGTGGACCTCGCGGGCTCTGCCATGAGGGACGCGGCGGCCGATGTGCTCGCGCTCGAGCTCACCTCGGCCGCACCAGGCGCCGCGAGGGCGAGTGGCGACTTTCGACACGTGAACCTCGAGATCGAAAGTCCGCTCGGAATGCTCTGCGAGACGCCGAGGGCGACCAGGTACGTCAAGATCTACGGCGGCTATGGACCCGACATGGTGAAGGCCCCCTGCGACGAATGGAACAAGACCGGCAAGGAAGGGCACGTCAGCTGGAACGCGCGCGGCGCCGACGAAGAATCCGAGCGCATTGTCCTCTCTGGCCTCGGGTCGTCGAGCACGAACGGCCGGATCTTCACCGTGCGCGTCCGCTACGCGCAAGACTGCGCCATGATGCCCA
>Ga0315268_10003183_pt1 | contig 18176 bp, 15 predicted proteins | sample C1_top_MG_FD_204535 | JGI IMG/M metagenome (GOLD analysis project Ga0315268, IMG submission 204535) | Sediment microbial communities from Yellowstone Lake, YNP, Wyoming, USA - C1_top | ecosystem: Environmental > Aquatic > Freshwater > Lake > Sediment | place: USA: Wyoming | collected 2017-08-01
TTATCAAGAAGATGAAGCCTTAGAGTTTCGGCATCCAGATATTTAAGCTTTATACACATGAAATATCCTGAATTAAAAGGATAAACATCCCAGGCCTTTTTATATTTGGGATCCGAAAGAACTTCTTTTACCTTGATTGCCCTCTTCTTTAATATCTCGAATTTTTCCTTTTTTTCAACCGGATACTTTTTGTCCTTCATTGATTTTAACACAACGGACTGGCTTAGATGAGAAGCATTCGATATATTGCCCCTGATGCATCCGGCAGTCTTTTTTTCGAGAGCATCGTACACGGGCGCCGGGTCTCCATCTGTTTTGCAACCGTAGGTAATAAAACCGACCCTCAATCCCCAGACAAAATTTTCCTTCGTGGCGCCGTCAACCTTGATTGCGAGCAAATTGGGAGACCTGTCACACAGCCTGGCAAAAATCGATTCTTTCATTGTCTCTTCATCATAAAAAAGCCCGAAATATGAATCATCACATACGACAATTATCTTTGTTCCTTTTGAAGCAGCATTGGAAAGAATATCTGCAATGCCGTCACCTTCTTTTTTAGTTAACGTATAACCGGTCGGATTATGAGGGAAATTAAGGAGAACAATTATTTTACCGCTTTTCCCGGCCTCGGTATCAACAAGATGTTCAAATGCGGCAAGATTATACCCGCCATTTTCAGTAAAAGTAGCATGCTGGCTGATCCTTACCCCTTTTCTGACATTTAATATCATGTTGTAATTTCCCCAGATCATGTCTGGTAATATTACCACATCGCCGGGATCGGCCCACATATCCCCAACCATACTTAAAGCATGCGTGATGCCGCAGGTTACAACAGGCAGGCTGATTTTTTTGCCTGAAAGAGAAGGATTCTTTTCAAAAAGAGCACTCTGCCATGTTTTCCTCAGTTCCGGAATTCCAAAAGAAGGGGCATAGGTTAAAGCCTCTTCCGGCTCAAGGCCCTCCAGCATGGACATCACTGAAGAAAAATGCATTGTTTTACCATTTTCTTTCGCTATTCCAATAGTGGCATTCAGCTTGTGTGCTTTCTGCTTTGCTTCAGCGCTCTGGCTCAATATGCCTTTCGGGAAAAAAAGATTTTTCCCCATAACAGACAACATATTAAACAGGTTTGGATTTCCCTTTTCAATAGCCTCGTTAAGCTGTTGTGCAATAGGATTCATGAGTTCAATCACTCCTTAACTTTGTTTATTAAAAATAATTAGTTTCCATCCGGAAATGGCCCTTTTGTGCGATCTCGGCGTCAATCTGCGGGATTTCTTGTGCGGCATACATTGCGTATGCCTCGGCGAAATCCCTTGATTTCCTTGAGCTTGCCCCAAATTGCCTATTTCCGAATTGGAAACGCTATAGTGTCTTTAATTTGTTTCCGGATGGACACTAATTATGGTTTTAACGATACCAAACTTCCAAAACAAAATCAAACGTCACGAACGATGTTGCCTGGGGCGTCCTTATCTCCTGGATTATTCAACAATCTTTCCCAGGTTTTTAACCGGAAGAGCAAAAACGTTTTTACCGACCGGATAATATTCTTCTCCCGGATAAACGATAAATCCTTTCTTACATCCCAGGTCTTCATAGCCGTTCCAGAATCCTCTGGTTACCTTCGGGCTCAGAGAATATTTGATTTCGATCGCGACCGGTCCTTCCGGATGATCGACGAGCAACAGATCGATCTCAGCCCCGGCATTGGTGCGATAAAAGCAGGCCTGATCGGAATCCGGTATCAATCCGAGAATTTGTTCAATAACAAATCCCTCCCATGAATGTCCCAGGGTGGGATGGCTGTATAGATCCTCCATCGATCGGTTTTTCAGCAGGGCATGAAGAAGACCGGTGTCCCGGATATAAACCTTGGCGGATTTGATCAATCTTTTTTTCACGTTGGCATGGTAAGGCGGCAATTGTCTGACAATAAATGTGTCCGTAAGGATATCCAGATACTTTTGAACCGTGGGCGCTGATATCCCCATGCTGCCTGCAATCTGAGCTGCATTCCAAAGATGACCGTGATAGTGAGCAATCATCGTCCAGAATCGTCGAAGCTGCGTCGCCGGGATTCTGATGCCTAATTGCGGGATCTGCATTTCCAGATAGGTCATGATAAAGGCCTCACGCCAGTTAAAACTTTTTTCGTCCGTTTCGGCGAGATAACTTTCCGGGTAGCCACCCCTGAACCATAGCTCCCGGATACCGTCGTATCCCGTCTCTTTAAGAAGAAACGGCGTCAGTTCATGGTAAATAATACGGCCGGCCAGACTTTCCGAAGCATGTCTGATCAGTTCCGGCGATGCCGATCCGAGAATGAGAAATCTGCCTGCCACCCTTTTTTGATCGACGAGGGCGCGCAGCAGAGGAAAAAGGGAGGGCAGGCGCTGGATTTCGTCTATCATCACCAGAGAATCGGCAAGCGGTCCAAGATATATCTCGGGATCCTGAAGCTTGTTAAGATCAGACGGCAATTCCATGTCGAGATAAATGGTGTTTTGAGGCCAGGCACTCTTGATGGCTTTTGCCAGAGTTGTTTTACCAACCTGACGAGGCCCCAGGATGCCAACCACGGGATGTTGTGTCAATGACTTTTCAACGTCTTTTTGTATTTTTCGGGTTACCATGCTTGCAATGTAAAACTATTCATTTCGATTTGCAAGGATAATTTAACCGTGAGACCCTGCTGCATGAAGAAATGGAAATCCATACAAAATGCAAGTTGAAATTTCATATTACATGAAAACATATTATTTTATGAAAGTTTCCGCGGCGGCGGACCTTCGGCGGGGAATGCGCCCGCTGTTTCGGTTTAAGACCTGGCCCCACCAGATTAATACTGAATGGCTAAATCATCGAAATATGTGGAAGTGGCGGTGTCGCCTGTGGCGTGGAGAGCGATACCCGAATAGTCAATAGCGCCGCTGTTGGGTGTGAGAAGAGAGCTGTCTTTAATGATGGCGTTTGCTTCTTTGGTGCCAACCCCACCTAATCTTTCAGGCGTGGGACTCGCGCTTGAATTTGGTACCTCCCACTGCACAAGCGTCATATAATCGTAGTAATCACTCCAATCGCTGATATTATCCACCGGCCAGTGGATGACATTGCTGCTGCCGGAAATAATACGGAGATTACTCCCCCTGATATTGTCGGTAGAAATATTGTTAGCTGTTCCATGGCTGGTTACATCACCATAATAAACCCTGATATAATTCGTCTTTGCTCCCAGGGTACCGGATACCACTGCCCGTGTTGTACCACTGACCAACAAATTTTCACCAGTCTGAAATGTTCCACTGATATTTGTCAATGTCAACGTCCCGGCGGCGGTGGTACTCGACCATGTTTCAGACGTCATAACCGGCGTTCCATTGATTCGTGCACTTGCTCCGCTCGTTCCACCGACAACTGCAGCACCATGTAACAAAGGTGTTGGTCCTCCTGTCGTAAACCCAAGAGGATACGCCTCGATCAAACGAATCTGAATGTTCGACCAGTCAACAAGGCGATTGTTAGCACCAATGACATAATCATTACTTGTCAAAAGTTTATATGCCAGCCAATTGAAAGAATTACTTTGCCTTTTCCATAAAACGATTGATGGTCTCGAATATCGAAACCAGTTCCAACCATCCGTCCAGCATTCTAATGGTTCAGTAAATATTGCGTCAGGTTTTAATTCAGATGGGATATTATCTGCTCTTGAGCAACCGCCACAATAACAACTGTTCCAAGTAGATCCATTCCATCCACTTAGTGACCAACAACCCCATGAGCATTCTTGTTTTGTTCTCATATAAGAAATACCGTAGAATTCTCTGTTGTTCAAAACACCTGCCGCTTTAAAAATCAATCCTGCAACATAGTATGGTTGATTGTTGGCAATCTTAACCTGTAAATCATGGCTGAGACAGCGACCCGCATCCAGCCATGCCGGCGAAAAGTCCACAGCATCACCAACGCCGGTTCCAGTCTTTAGTTGAAGAAAACTCCAGACACCATAGCTGCCGAAAGCGGCCTCGGATGATTCAACCTTCAATGCCTTATCGCCAGATACAAGAGGCGTATCAAACGTACCCAGCTTAGTACCTTCATCCCATTTTGATTTATCTTCGAAGGGCTCAAAAAAGAATTGTCTCACAGGACTCGGCGACCGTGCGATAATGGTTTTTTTTGCCTCAAAGGGTGTGTTCTTGTTGACGATGCCGGTAGAAGTGATTATCTCCCCGGAATAGGAAACGAGGAAGCTCTCGGCATTTGACAAAGAGAATTCGATGCTGTTCCAATTCGCCCTGACGTTCCATTTCGCAAGGGCGTAATCTTTTCCTGCCAGGGCAAGATAATAGGCACGATTCATGCCTGATCCGCCTGCCTGACCCAATGATGACGTTGATGTCATGTAAAACATGCCCATTGCGATTGCAGCGATCATGGCTATCCCGCTGATCGCGAATAGAAGCACGTTTCCTCTCTGATTGGAGATGGACATTTTTAACTTCCTTACTCCTGATTCAAGATAACAAAATCCGGATCGGCTATGGATATCAGTGTGTCGTCATAACCTTTCAGCTTTAATATGACTTTCACAAGCGAAACCGTCGCTTCTGTAAAATTAGGATTGTTCGGGAATGTCGCTGAACAGTTTGCAGTTGTTGTACAGTAACTCAATGTGAAGTCACTGATATTTTCTGCCAATTTGTCACCGCCTGCACATGAGCTTGTGCAAACGGTACAATTAGAAGCCATTTTCAACATTAGAGGATTATTGCCGCCTGCCCAGTAAATGGTCACGTCTTCAGATGCGTTTCTGCTGCTTTTATAGGTGATGATATTCGCCCCACCACAGGTAATTGATCTGATTGATGAAAATTCCTTTTTAAGTCTGGCTGCAGTAATTTGTCCTTGCTGAGCCACCGTGGCATTCTTCCTTGACAACACATAACCCTTGGCGATTTCCAAAAAACCCCTTCCTGCAATGACGCCAATAATGGTGATTATGACGATCGACATAATAATTTCCAGAAGCGTGAACCCCTGATTTTTGATCCCTTTTTTCAGCATTGATCGGTCTCAATTCTCCTTAGCGGTGAAGAGAGCCGTCAGGGTCATATCTCCCTGTCGGTAAGTGCTATCAGCATTTATCTCAACGCTTTTTATCTTTACCTCAAGCACATTCTCCGGCTCGCCACTGGCGATTGGTTGTATTGTATTGGAGACAAATTTCACGAATCTATTTTCAATAACATAATACTTCCCGTAGTAACTATTGTTTTTTAAATTTGCGTCAGCGGTGCCGATTTGAAGTTGCAGATAACCGAGAAGCCGTACCCATTGAGCTCCATCGTTTATTGTGGAAGAACCGGTCGGCAGCGGCCATACCGGTTCGGTCGCACCGCTTGTTCCTGCCGTTGTGCAGCGATAAAAATGACCATTGGGTTTTGTTGGAATCACCATATCGCCTGCGGCATATGATGTCTGCTTCACCCATATGCCTGCTTTCCATCTTGCACTCCCATCCTGCGTCTCGCCGTAATCGCGCCATTGTGGTTCTGAAGTACCGCTTGTTCCACCATTTGTGCAAATATAAAATCTTCCATTCATACCTGTGGGTAATACTTTATTTGCCGGACTTGCAGAGTAAACGGTCGACGCCTTCCACTTCGGATAAGGGGTGTAATCCGCCGTGATTTTCGCCATGACGTTGCTGAGATCAGAAGATTTCAATATCCTTTTAAGGGAATCGCTGCTTTTGATAAGAGAATCAGAAAATAAGGTCAGCATCATGGCACTGAAAACCGATATGATGACCACTGTTGCTATGATTTCGATAAGCGTAAAACCGGATTGATTCGAATGAATTTTATATGTCATGGAATATACCCGGTATTTTTTGTAATTGTTATTGTGCTTGTTTGAGTACCCTGCCCAAGTATTATTGAAAAATCAGCACTCAGCAGGGTGGACCCATCCATTGGCCTGCCCCATTTATCAAAATTAATTGTTTTTGCAGAAGACGGAGATGTTATCTGAACGCTTCCCTGCAATTGGTGACAGTTTTTTGGACAGGCTACCGTAACAGGATCGCCATCGGCACCTTTGAGAGGGATCATTGAAGTTGCATCGGCATCTTCTCTATATAGCCTGTATGTTGTGCTGTTGGGGATATGAATACCCCACTTTTTTGTATCATCGTTCAAAGCCTGAATCTGTGCAAATCGAAGGCTCGACTTCAAACCATCTGTTTCGACCATCAATTCGTTTGTGCCCGTTATAAAGCTTCTACTAATAATGACAGTAGTCACTATTGAAAGCACGATCAGCACCACCACGACCTCAATCAGGGTAAATCCATGTTGATTTATTTGTGTTTTACCGGCTCGTTTCATGATATCAAGGGCAATTAAAAAAATAAATCCGCCGTCTTTTCTTCTGCCATAACGACAGACAGCGGCAATACGTCAACTTTTTCCGTCAGAGTGTAACGCCGCTCTCCGGGATAGACGACGAACAATCGTTCAAGTCTCAGGTCCGTCATTGCAATCCTCATGGAAGGGGTCAGACGGGGCGCATCAGCCCGCTTTATTTCAACGCCGATACGTCGTCCATCTTTAAAGAGCAGAAGATCGATCTCTGCCCCTGCATGGGTACCCCAGAAATAGGCTTCGTCGGGCCGGGAAGCCGTCAGCAGTTCCTCGATAACATATCCTTCCCATGAGGCGCCGCACTTTGGATGGGTTAAAAGATCTTTCTGTCCCCGGATGCCGATAAGCTGGTGAAGAAGACCACTGTCACGAAAATAAATCTTGGGTGATTTGATCTGCCGCTTTTTGAGGTTCTCATGCCATGGCTGCAATTGCCTCACCATGAAGACCCCTTCCAGAAGATCCAGGTAGCGGCGAATCGTAGACTCGTTGAGACCGAGGGAGCGGGCGGGTTCCGCGGCATTCCAGACCTGGCCGTGGTAGTGGGCAAGCATGGTCCAGAAGCGAAATAAAGTTTGCGCCGGGGTAACAAGGCCTAACTGCGGGATGTCTCGCTCAAGGAATGTTCTGATGAAGTTTTTTCGCCATGCGAAGCTTTCGGTATCACCAGTCGCGAGAAACGAAAGAGGGAACCCTCCGCGGAGCCAATGCATTGAATTAGATTTCTCTCCCACATCTCTGAGGGACAGGCCGCCAATGGAAACGGTTTCCAATCGCCCGGCGAGGGATTCCGATGATTGACGAAGAAGGGCCGGAGAGGCACTACCGAGAATCAGAAATCTGGCCGGCAGGGGTTCGCGATCCATCAGCACCCTGAGAATCGGGAAGAGATCCGGTCTACGCTGGACTTCGTCAATTACCACGAGCCCCGTCAACCCCCGAAGGGCTGTCATAGCCTCATCAAGGCGGGCCAGACTTAAAGGATCTTCCAGATCAAAATAGTTAGGAGAATCAGGAGAAATAAACTGACGAGCAATAGTAGTCTTGCCGCATTGCCGGGGACCAATCAGGGCGACAGCGCGGCTCCTTTCCAGGGCAGTTCTGATATTGGCCGTAGTATGTGTGCGCTGAATCATGGTGACATCTTACCTTGAAATTCCCGTATGTCAAGCGGGATTTTCAAGGTGATCGGATTGTGAATCCGCGGCAATTGATTATGGAGTTTGAAGGTTGGTTTCATGGTCAAAAGGCAGTATACGAACTCTGGACTGATATGGATCAACAGAGATGAGTGCACCCTGCTGAAGTTCATCCGGATACCATCACCAGTTCTTTTTCCTCAGATCTCCAGGCTGCATAGGAAAGGGCCTCAAGAACATCCTCACGCTCAAGATAGGGATATTCCGTGAGAACATCCTGAACCGTTTTACCACAGGCGATAAGCCCAACAATCGTCCCAACGGTTACCCGCATCCCTCTGATACAGGGCTTCCCGCCCATCAGCTGCGGGTCAATAGTGACTCTTGTTAACGGTTCCATAAATACCTCTCTTATTCAATCGGTTAAACAACATTATGGTTTCAATGATATCAAACTTCCAAAACAAAATCATAAGTCACAAACGATGTTGCCCTGGATCAAAGATCACAAAAACCTTTTGGGGTTTGATAAAGCCGGCAATGTAATATCCTCATCTGATCATGGTTGTTAAATTACATCAATTCCATAAATTTGTCAAAATACTTGGATTCCAAATCCATAAATTTTGATTAATACATGGCAACTACTCAGGAATCAGAATTCAGGAGCCAAAATCCAGAATAGAAGCAGCATATGCCGTAAGCTTCTTACTGACTTGTTGAAGCTCCCCTCTGCAGGGCGGACGGGGAGCTTCGACCGTAAGGAATATAATCTGTTTTTAATTTGCTCGCTAACCCCGCCGCAAGCAGCGGTGAATGCGCTCGCTGTTTCGGTTCAAGTTGGACACTGGCAAAGTATCACCATAACCAACGCAGGTTTCCTTTTAATCATGTAAATCCTGTCAGATATGTTTTTAATGAGCCCCGTCAATCCTCTTTCATCACACCCTTCAATCCTTCCCATCCAATATGCAATACGAGAAAGTGTTTGACAAATTACATAAACTAATGTATCCAATCATTCATGATACGCCGTGAAGCCGAAGATGCCATCCGTACCCTACTGCGAGGATTTCCTATCATTACTATCACAGGACCGCGTCAGTCCGGCAAAACCACGCTCGCAAAGGCCATTTTTTCCGACAAACCCTATGCATCGCTGGAAGACCCGGATGTCCGGTTTGCCGCCAAGGAGGACCCCCGTTCGTTTCTGGAGCGCTTTCCTGACGGCGCAGTTTTAGACGAGGTGCAGCGTTGCCCGGATATTCTCTCCTATCTTCAGACGATGGCCGATGCCGATGGTCGAATGGGGCTTTATATTCTGACCGGATCGCAACAGTTTGGATTACTGTCGAACATAACCCAATCTCTGGCGGGAAGAACCGCCTTTGTGGAGTTGCTCCCTTTTACGTTTAGCGAGCTTTCGCAGGCAGGCAAGCAACCTCAGAATATTGACCAAATGCTGCACACCGGCGGTTACCCGCCGCTCTATGATCGCGATATTGCCGTCCGGGCATGGTTTGGCGCTTATGTGACAGCCTATCTTGAGCGTGATGTCCGGCAGGTCCTCAAGGTGCAGGAATTGGAGACCTTCCAGCGTTTTGTGCGTCTCTGCGCCGGACGCACCGGGCAACTGCTGAACTTTTCCTCTCTTGCCACGGAATGCGGCATTACCCACAACACGGCCAAAGCATGGATATCCGTGCTGGAAGCCAGTTATATCGTGTTCCAGCTCCGTCCGCATCATGCGAACTTCAGCAAGCGTCTGGTAAAGGCACCCAAACTCTATTTTTACGATGTTGGTCTTGCGTCCTGGCTCCTGGGCATACAAACGCCGGAACAGTTGGAAACACATCCCCTGAGGGGAAGCATCTTTGAAACTTTTGTTGTTGCGGAGATTATGAAATCATTCCTCAATCGCGGCGAACGTCCGCAACTCCATTTCTGGCGTGACAGCAATGGCATCGAAGTGGATCTTCTTATCGAACGGGAGGGGCGGATTATTCCTGTTGAGATCAAGTCCGGCAAGACCATCACAGGTCATTTTTTCTCCAGCCTGGAAAAATGGGCGGCGCTGGCAGGGGATTTGGCTTTCCATCCGACCCTGATCTATGGCGGCGAGGAAAATTACCATCACAAAGGGATAAGAATCATGGGATGGCGCGAAGCGGGAAATTGTCTGATGTCCCACGTTGCACAAGCGGCCGGATAGTCTCCCCCATCACAGATGATTGACGGGAATCCGGTGAACCCTTGAAAATTCTATTCATAATCCTCCGGCAAAAAACCGGGATACCGAGCATTGTTTTCCCACCCCTGGGGTCAGCTTTATGTGCCTACCCATCTCAAGCATCTCAAAACGAGACTATTAAATGTTTAATTCTTTCGAAAGACGCTCAGATAAAAATATTTTGATGAGCGATTGATATGGAACATCTCTCTTGTTGGCTATGATTTTTAACTCTTCAATCATGAGCTCGGGCAGGCGCAGAGAAATCGTTCTGAGAGAAGGCTTGATGTTGGGAAGTAACAATCTATTTGCCTTTGACCAGTCAATATAGTCTGAAGAATCAGCGTTTGCCCAAAAATCACGTTCTTCGGCTTCAGTTTTGAACTTAGGTATTTTTTTCATGGTATTTATACACCTCCGTTTCCTTGCGATTCATGTCTCGAGCTGAAATGATCTGTATGAGGTTATTCCTCACTGTAAAGACGATAAAAAGGTGTTTCCCTGAATCGCTTTTCCCAAGAGTATAGAACCTTGCCTCATAACTGGAATGCCCAACATCCGGGCTTGTGACGAATGGTCGGTTGAAAAACACCTGCTCACATTCTGATGCTGACACGCCATGCTTCTCCCGGTTCTTGAGCAAGTTGCCATCATCCCAGTCAAAGCCAATACATTTGGAGATAATCTCATCTGCATCCATGATAATATGTATATTCCAGACATATACAATTGTCAACGGAAAAGATCGTTAGCTATTGTCCGAGGAGAATACAGACCGGCAACTGGTCACTGGAAACATCCTGTAAATCCTGTCAGATAAGTTTTTGTTGTGGCGCCGAGTTTATTGAATTGCATCCAAGGGTAGAGTCACTCACACGAAACAGCAATGAACTGAAAAACTATAAAGCCGGCTTCCAGAATTGAAATCTATGAAAATGCATGTTGAAATTTCATATTACATGAAAATGGATTATTTATCGGCTCTTCGCTGCTTCGGTTCAACAAAGATTATTGGACAGGATTTTGGCGGCCGGAAACCGGTCAGGCAATAAACTATCGGTTACCGCGAGAGGGGCAAGGATAAAAACAAATGTTTGCAGGTCGAGTTTGATGAATTGGGCCACGAAAACTCTTCCAGGAAGCTGGAGAAACGGGAGAATAATCAGAAATCCTTCAACAGATTTTTCCTTACTATAGCCAGAAAGGCGTCCCTCCGGGGAACATACGCATGGACTGCAATCTCACTGTTATATTCATCAATCAGATCATTCCAGCTTTTTGACCCCTTCAAGACCATAACTATTGCAATTGCCCTGTCAAGCTTCTCCTTTTGCCCTGTTTTTGAGTAAAGGTCGATAAGGGCAAGGTGGCCTTCCAGATCGTTCCTGTAACTGGCAGTGTACTGCTCAAGACAATAAACAGACCTTTCATAAAAACCTTTACGCCGATAGGCTTCCGCCATTACTCTCTTTACGTCAATAAATCTGTCGTCAATCGACAGCGTTTTCAACCCTTTTTTCAAGGCATCGTCAAATTCTCCCTGTTTCAACCGTATAAAACTCAGGATGGAGTACAGCTCGGCATTAGCCGGCCACTTTAACAGGGCTTTTTGAATGGTCTCTTCTGCGCCTTTCAGATCGTCCATCCGTATTTGCGTTCGTGCGATGTTCATCCAGGTAGGCGGATATCCAGGCTTGATCTTTAACGCCTCTTCAAAATGATTCAGTGCTTCATTATAATTTTTATGATGATAATAATAGGATCCCATGTTGCTGATCGGCGCCGCCACCATGGTTAAAACGCTAAACCTGTTGAGTTGATATGACTTTTTGTACGATTCATACGCAGAATCGTACAATCCCCGGGCCCAGAGGATATCGCCAAGATTGTTATGTGGCCGGCTCAGATTAGGTGTCTTTTCAATATTGTCTGACCAGAGAATATAAGGATCTTTAAAAATAAAATTATACATAATAACGGTATGTCCCTGGGCTGCGATTAAAAAACCGATCAGCAGGGTTATCATAAACTGCAAGGCTTTTCTGTAGGAGAAAAAGTCCAGAATATTAACAATAAAAAGAGAAAGCGGAACGAAAAAAAGCATGGAGGGGATATAATTTCTATGCTCATAGACAATATCCAGTGAAATAAATGATCCTTCAATGATATGGTTCAGAAAGAAAAAGATAATACAATATGAAATTAAGGGCTTTCGTCTGGCAATGGCAACAGCAAGAGCGAGACAAAACAGGATTAGTAAAATTGCAGGAATCGTCGTCCATGGTTCAAGCATGGAACTGGAAATTATAAAATCATGATTGAGCATCAGACGGGAATAGGTGGGATACAGGAGCAGCGTAATATAAAAAATAATGACCCGTGGTTCAGTCAAAAGCCTTTCCCACATGGAAAAAGGTCTGATCGAATAATTACCTGCAATTGAAGAGATATTCATTGATAATGCAATGAAAACAAGAGCAACAAAAACAGGAAGAATAATATATTTAAGACTTCTATAAAGATTTTCCCTGTTAATGCCCTGAATCAGCAGGAGGTCAAAGAGGTAAATGCTTACGGGCAGCATGACGGCATTCTCTTTGCTGCCGACAGCCAATAAGGCTGATACCGCGCTGAGTAAAAAAAAGAGTGTGGCTCTCAGGGGCCTTTCACCGGTCCGTCCCATAAGATAAAAATAGAGACTCATGATATAAAACATACCGGCCATGCTCGCCATACGCTGCACAATGTAGGTAACTGCCGTAACCTGGACAGGGTTTACCGCCCAGAAAACAGCGGCCAGCAAGGCTACCGGATACGACGAAGACCCGTAATCATCCTTTAAACGAGGCAGGTTCAGTGTGCGATAAACAAATAAAAACAGAAATATAGCCGAACAGAAATGGATAAGAAAATTGACGGCATGATAGCTGAAAGGATTGAGCCGGCCGAAGTAATAATTGAGCCCGAACGTAAAATAAGCAACAGGTCTGGTAATTTTATTTTGATCAAAACCATAAAACGTTTTCTGGATATTGCCCCAGGCCAGCGTCTTTAAATGGACATACTTATTTTGTATAATATTTGGTTCATCGTCGAAAATCCATGAACCGTCGAAGCTGTTGCCGTAGATAACGAGAATAAGGAGCAGGAGAGCAAAGAAAATGAAGGCGACCTTTCGGACACCGGGAATGGATAATCTGAAGTTGAGATCAAATCCGTTGGATTTGTCTATCATGTTTGATACCTTCGTAAAAAGGTCCAAAACAGAAAGGGGAATCGCACGATTCCCCTTCATATTGCCGAAAACTTAATAATTTAAGCTCTGAACTCAGTTAGTTATATCCGGGTATTCACCCTGTTTCGCATTATAAATTAGGTGCTGCTAACTTATTGTTGTAACAGCCCATTGTGCGGGCTCATTGATATTGGGCTGAGCGGTTTTTGTGAATGTAACACTTTTCCCCTTGAAGGATACAGCGGTTCCACTAACTATGGTACCCCAGTCAGCGCCGAGGTCGTAAGAAGGAGGCGTATAATTTGAATTCGACGTGGCATCGTTTAATTTGCTTTGCGCCAGAGCGAGACGCTCGCGGGCATTTAACTCAGATTTGGCTCCCTGAGCGGCATTTCTAATAGCATCTGTCCGCATATCAATATATTTGGGAATGGCAACAGCCGCAAGTATTCCCAGAATAACAAGAACCGCGATTATCTCAATTAGTGTAAAACCCTCATTATTTCTAATAATCTTTTTTGCCCTCATAACAAAACCTCCTCGAATTGATTATCCTTATTTAATATATAGTAAAGAGTTCCCACCTTTTTTAAACATTGATTGATATTTAATGCACCTCTCTACCAAATATTTAGCGCATTTTTCATGCCATTTGATCATGGGTCGGGAGTCAGAAGGCAGGTTACAGGAGGGCAAATAGCACATAATTATATAATAATATTATATATTACATGGTAATAAACAATTAATCATTTTTATGCCGACATTTCAAACAAGTTCAATAAACCGCCCCTTCTACACGAAATGATGATTAATCTACATTTTTTGTTGATATTTCAGAGAGCCAGCATCGATGCCGAGCTTCTTGATACGATGCCAGAGGCTGCGCTGGTTGATGCCTAAAAGTTCCGCAGCCCTGACCTGTATTCCACCAGTTCGGTTCATGGCTTCTATGATCAAACTTTTTTCAATTTCAGCAAGACGATTATCAATTGTCATAGTATTACCAGGAGACATCTCCTGAAAAATATTACCCTGCATTACGCCTTTGATTTGTGCAGGAAGATGCGCCGGTTCAATCACACCTGTTTCTGTAAGAACGGCTGCGCGCTCTATCGTGTTCTGAAGTTCTCTTATATTTCCCGGCCATGAATATCCTGTGAATATCTGAAGAGCCTGGGTGGAAATGATAAGCGGTTTGGAATTTTTACCAATAAAATGATCCGCCAGATAAGGTATGTCTTCTTTGCGTTCTCTTAATGGCGGCAGATGAACGGCAAAGACATTAATGCGATAATAGAGGTCTTCCCTGAACAAACTCTGTTTGATCATTTCGGGAAGGTCTTTGTTTGTTGCCACGATAAAGCGGGTATCTACCGTAATTGTCCGGGTGCCCCCAACTCTCTGAAATTCCTTTCCCTGCATTACACGCAATATCTTTGCCTGAGTCGCAAGAGGCATATCACCAATTTCATCTAAAAATATGGTGCCACCGTCAGCCGCTTCAAATTTGCCGATTTTTTGTGATATTGCGCCTGTAAATGCGCCTTTTTCATGACCGAACAATTCACTCTCAAGGAGACTTTCCGGAATTGCAACGCAATTAATTTTTATAAATGGCTCTTTATTACGGAGGCTGTGTTCATAAATACTTGTAGCCAGGAGTTCTTTTCCGGTGCCGCTTTCTCCTGATATAAGCACGGTTGAATCCGTAGGCGCAACTTTCAGAAGATGTGTAAATATTCCCCGCATGCTTTTGCTCTGGCCGATGATATTCGGAAAAAGTTCCCTTGCTTCAACTTTACCCAGAATATCTGCAATCTGATCGAATACCAGTGCGAAATGTTCCAGAGCGTCCTTCGTTTTCTCATCTCCTATTTTTGGCATATTGGGGAAAACAGGGAGACTCTCCGTCCTTTTTATAAATTTCATAACCGGTCTTAATATAAGCCATGTAATCAACATGCTGATCAGAAAAGTTAATATAAAGACAGCAATTCCCCAGAATAATAAAGCATTGGAAAATCCATAACCTCCCTTAAATTGAATGCGGGCTGTTATAATTACCCACAGGAGCGAAAGCCCACTTAAAGTAAATGGGATTATTAGATACAGACTGACCTGAAAATTCGTTTTTTTCATTTAAGTGTTGATAAACCCGTAGAAAGTAAAAATCCCGTCACTCCCGTGAAAATCCGGACTTTTTATGAAGCCGCCCTGATTGTCACCTTGCCATTTTGGTCATGTCCCACATGGGCATGAAAATGGCTAGAGCAAAAAATCCAACGACACCCGCAAGGCCGACAATCAGAACAGGGCCGATGATCTCCGAGAGTCCTTTTACCGCATAACTGACTTCATCGTCGTAATGTAATGAAACCGCATGGAGCATCTCTTCTATATTCCCCGTCTCCTCCCCTACGGCAACCATATCAATAACCATTGGGGTAAAATATTTAGCGGTTTTGAGAGTAACGGCAATTCCCTGCCCTTCCGCCATATGCTCCCTGACACGATCGAATTCCCGTGAAATGGCCCTGTTGCCGATTACACCGGATAAAACCTTCATAGCATTCATAACAGGCACACCACTTGAATGCAATATTCCAAAAATACTGGCAAACCGGGACATGGCCGATTTTATGAAGAGTTCTCCAAGAATCGGTATCCGTAGAATGAAAGAGTCTCTTATATACAGACCCCTTTCTGTCTTGAACCAGGCGCGCAGCCCGAAGATAAGTGCAAGAAAGCCGACGATTAATAAATGCCAGTAGCTCGATAAAAACTTATAAAGATTCACGGCGATCACGGTCGGGAGGGGAAGGTCAAGTCCGGACCTCGAAAACGTCTCTGCAAACTTTGGAACAACAACGGTCAAAAGAACGAAAAAGGCGACGGTGAGAGCTACGGTTACCATAACAGGATACTGCAGGGCAGCCTTGATATCCGATTTTATTTTTCCCTCATGTTCAATGATATAAATGAGACGCTCAAGCGCTTCGGGAACTGTTCCGCTCAGCTCTCCTGCCTCGATCATACTGCAATACAGAGGTGAAAATATGGAGCCGTGGTTGCCCATTGCAACTGATAACCCAGCTCCTTCCTTTATATTCTGCGATATTGACGAAATAGCCTGCTTTAAAGCGCGACTCTGCGTTTGAGCTTCCAGGATCTGAAATGTTCTTACCAGGGAAATTCCTGCCTTGAATAAAGATTGAAACTGCTTGGTAAAAATAATCAAATCCGCAAGCCTGACGCGGGGTTTAATCCTGAACAAGCGGGCTGATTTTGATCCTTTAGCTTTCTTTTCCGTCAATTTATAGGGGATATATCCTCTCTCCGCAACCGCATTTGCTGCTTCATCGGACGATTTAGCCTCAATATCGCCCTTTACAGCAGCTCCCCTTTCGTCTATGGCCTGATATGAATAAATCGGCATGATTTCCTGATCCCTGCCCCCTGCCCCATAAGCGCTAACTTGTTTTATCAAGTTTGTTAATAAAAAATTGAATATCGAATATCGAACAAGGAATTTCGAATTATGAAGTTTTTTGATTCTTACTCTTTGAAGTTTTAATGCTTGTAACAAATATTGATATTAGTTGATCGTTTTCATTAAGTAAAGGCTCAACTTTTGACTCCGGCTTTATTAAATTTGCTTTCATAGTCATTTTCAACCACACTTTTGTTTCACGCAATTCTTTTAAGCATATTTTCATTTTGTGAATAAAATCAGACCGGGATTCCGCTCCTTGCGCTTCTCCATAATTAGGCGCCGGAGCAGTTCCACTACGAATGATCTGGTTTGCTATGTGACCTCCAATTCTTGTTTTTGGTAATGATCCGGCTAATATGATTATTCTCACAGCAAAATCTATTAAACGATCCTCGATATCATATCTTTTTTCTTCCTTCGACATTCCTTATTCCTTATTCGATATTCGATATTCAAATTACTTTCAAATAGTTAATATAGATTAATTAGGTTAGCGCTTATGGCCCCCTGCCTCCTGCTCCCTGGCCCCTGTTCCCTGATCCCTGTTTTATTACATAATTACTGCCGAGCTCGCTTCCTCGAGGGTCGTGATACCCTTCAGTGCCTTGATGCCTGCATCATATTGTAAAGTTTTCAGGGTACCGGCCTCTACACATCTATTTGTAATCTCGTGTGCCGGCCTTTTATTTATAATCATATCGCGAACAAGTTCATCGTTAATGAGCACTTCAAATATGCCTGTTCGCCCCTTGTATCCCGAATTAAAACACTGGTTGCATCCCTTGCCGCGCTGAAAATTCGCTGAATCCCAGTTTTGAACACCCAGCGAGATAAGTACCTTTTCCGGTGGATTATACGGTTCCCGGCAATAGGGACAGATGGTTCTGACCAGGCGCTGGGCAACACACATCAGAAGCGTTGAAGAAAGAAGAAAGGGCTCAATTCCCATATCAATAAAGCGGGTAATCGCTCCTACTGCATTATTGGTATGTAACGTGCTTAAGACACGGTGGCCGGTTTGGGCAGCCTGTACCGCAATTGCCGCTGTTTCAGCATCCCTTATCTCTCCAACCATGATTATATCAGGGTCCTGACGGAGTATTGCTCTGAGTCCACTGGCGAATGTCATTCCCGCTTTACTGTTCAACTGTACCTGCCTGATATTTTGAATCCGGTATTCAACAGGATCTTCAAGAGTCATGATACTGCTGTCAGTGCTGTTGAGTTCGTTCAGTATGGCATAAATACTTGTACTTTTCCCGCTTCCGGTCGGGCCTGTGCTCAGGATCATTCCGTAAGGTTTCTGGATAATTGACCTGATTTTCTCCGTATCCTCTCTGTTTAAGCCGATACGATCCAGAGAATAGATGCCTGAGCTGGCATCCAGAAGCCGCAGGACAAGATTTTCCCCATAAATAGTAGGTATGGAAGATACACGGACATTGATTTCTTTATTTTCCATTCGTAGAGTGAAACGTCCGTCCTGGGGTATTCTTGTTATAGTAATATCCATATTACCCAGTATTTTTATCCTGGCGACAATCGGCAAAAACAGTGACTTTGAGGGAGCTGTTGCTTCATGGAGCTTGCCGTCTATGCGGAACCGCATCTGAATAGAATTCTGCTGGGGACTGATATGGAT
>Ga0315268_10003184_pt1 | contig 18171 bp, 17 predicted proteins | sample C1_top_MG_FD_204535 | JGI IMG/M metagenome (GOLD analysis project Ga0315268, IMG submission 204535) | Sediment microbial communities from Yellowstone Lake, YNP, Wyoming, USA - C1_top | ecosystem: Environmental > Aquatic > Freshwater > Lake > Sediment | place: USA: Wyoming | collected 2017-08-01
AGGAGTGGCTTGAGCGCCGCCCAGGTCAGTTCAGCCGTCTTTTTCCAGGAATAACCCTTGGCCCGTTCCAACCCCTTGGCGACCAGCGCGGCGCGCGCCGCCCGGTCGCGGCTCATCCGATCCATGGCCGCGGCGATGCCGGCCGAGTCTGCCGGATCAATATACATGACGGCGTCGCCGGCGACCTCCGGAATGGAAGCCAGCCGCGAAGCGATGACCGGCGTGCCGCAGGCGAACGCCTCGATGATCGGCAGGCCGAAGCCCTCGTACCAGGACGGAAAGACCAGGGCAGTCGCGTCGGCATAGACGAACTTGCTGTCCTCAGCGCAGACATAGCCGGTCTGAACGATCCGTTCGCGCACGGACTCGGCGATCCCCTGCCAAGACCTCTCGTATCCGACGCCGCGCTTGCCCACCAGCGCCAGCTGGAAACCGCGGCCGGCGTCAAATTTTTCCAGGAAGATCGCGAAGGCCCGCAGCAGACCGGCCAGATTCTTCTTGTCCTCCAAACGGCCGACGAACAGGAAGTACGGCGCCTTCAGATGATAACGGCGCGCGGCGGCATCGGCGGCGGCGCGGTCGGCGACCGGCTGATAGGAGTCGCGGTCATAACCGAGCGGTGTCACGGCCAGCTTGTCCGGAATAGCGCCGAAATACTCGATCGTCTCCGCTTTGGAGAATTTCGACACGGTCAGCAGCAGATCGGCCTTTTTCACGGCGAACCACGCGGCCCAGCGGTTATACAGGCGGCTGAGGAAAGAATACGCCTCCGGCCGCACCATGAAAGCCACGTCATGGATGGTGGTAGCGGACCGGCGCGGCAGGATAAGCGGCAGTGCGTGAGCCGGCACGTACAGCGTGTCCGGCGGACGCCGCAGCATCTCCCAGGAGAGGCGCAACTGCGTCCAGAACCTGCCCGGGGACCAGCCCAGCACGCGGCTCTCCCAGTTCAGCGGCAGCTCTTCCAGCCCGTCGCGCAGGGCTTGCTTGGAATACAACACGACCCGGACCGAGGCCGGAATGACCGCCTTCAGCTCCTGGATGACATGCAGGGCATACCACTCGACGCCGGTGCGCTGGCTGGCGTTGGCGCGGGAAGCGTCAATGCCCAGGACCGGCTGGCGGCAGACGCCTTTGACAAGGGTTTTTTGCGAGGATCCATTCATAAAACGGTTGACAATCAAGCGGCTTTATTGTAGCATATCGAGTCGTTCTGACCATTCCGAAACCGCGGAACGAACGGGAACGCACCTTGATAACCGCCACCCGCTCCGGCGCTGAACGCTCCGGCGCGAAGAAAGGAGAATGACCATGGACAAGGTCGATCAGGGCAGGATCCAGGGCTGTCTGGCCGGGGTCGCCATCGGCGACGCTCTCGGCATGCCGGTGGAGATGATGACGCCCGCGGAGATCCTCCAGGCGACCGGCGGCGCCGGCGTCACGGACCTCCTGTCGCCCATCCAGCGCCGCATCAAGGGCACCCAGGGACTCGCTCCCGGCGCGACCACCGACGACACCCAGCTGACCTTCGCGGTCGCCCGGGCGCTCATCGACTGCCGCGATTTCAAGATCGCCCGGCAGGCGCTGGAGCTGGTCATCGCCTACGAAAAGAACGATTTCGGCTGGGGCCGTTCGACCCGGAAAGCCGCGAAAGAACTGCGGGCCTACCTGGCCGACGGCGGCCGGAGTCCCGGCGTCGGACGCCATCCGGAATTGCCCGTTCCCCCGCCGGTTAAGCCCGGCGACGGCTGCGGCAACGGCGTGGCCATGAAGATCGCGCCATTGGCCGTCTTCCACGCGCTCGGCGGCGGCTTTCCCGAGCCGTTCCTGTCGGACGCGATGGCCCTGGGGCTCATGACCCACGGCGATCCGCGCGCCTCGTTCGCCGCGGCCGCCCTGGGCGCGGCCATCGACGCGGTGCTGTCCAACCGGTGCAAGCCGTGCGACGGCTTCTGTCTGCGCCACCTGGTGCTGCGCCAAGCCGTCCAAACCGCCGAACGACTGGAGTTCCGCTACCAGTTCTTCCGGAACAACGCGGCGGACACGCTGTCGGCGCGGCTGAAGGTCCTGTGGAATTCGCTCGGCGACGCGGCCGGCCTCCGCGACAAGGCGGGTACGGGCTGCTTCGCCCTCGAATCCGTGCCTTTCGCCATCGGCACCTTCCTGCGCCATCCGGCGGACTTCCGCCGCGGCGTGCTCGAAGCGGTCAACGCCGGCGGCGACGCGGATTCGACGGCCAGCATGGTCGGCGCGCTCATCGGCGCCAACGTCGGCCTCGCGAACCTGCCGCCGGAATGGACCGGCCGCGTTCCCGCGGTCGCCCAGGCCTTGAAGATCGCGGACGAGCTGACCGCCGCCGCCCGCTGAAGTTCCTTGCTCAAACCAAAACCGCCCCGCGCGTTCTGCGCCGAGGCGGTTTTTCTTATTTGTCACTTATTTATCCAATTAACCGGCGGCTAGCGCGTGGTCAAAATGGACCGCTTGTACGAAGCCAGATTCTCCAAAGCTATGCCCGTGCCGCGGACGACGCAGGTCCAGGGCTCGTCGGCGACGTAGGCCGGGACGCCGGTGGCCTGTGAGAACAGTTCGGCCAGGTTGCGCAGCTGCGAGGTGCCGCCGGACAGGATCATCCCCTTCTCCATGACGTCGGCGGACAGCTCCGGCGGCGTGTTGTTCAAAACTTCCTTGAGCGCGGCGACGAGTCCGGTCAGCTCGTGCTGAATGGCCTCGGTCACGTCGTCGGAAGTGACGGTGATGAGGCGCGGCAGGCCGGTGACCATGTCGCGGCCCTTGATCTCCATGGTCAGCTTGTCGTCGAGGTACAGGGCCGAGCCGATGTTGATCTTGACGTCCTCGGAGGTGCGTTCGCCGATGGCCAGGCCGTACTTGCGGCGGATGTGCTCCTGGATGGCGGCGTCGAGCTTGTTGCCGCCGATGCGCTCCGAAGCCGAGGCGACGATGCCGCCGAGCGAGATGACCGCCGCTTCCATGGTGCCGCCGCCGATGTCGATGATCATGTGGCCAGAGGGGCTGCCGATGGGAATGTCGGCGCCGATGGCGGCGACGATGGGCTCCTTGATGACGTAGGCGGCGCGGGCGCCGGCGCGGATGGTGGCGTCGATGACGGCGCGGCGTTCGGTCGAAGTGATGCCGCCGGGCACGGCGACCATGACCTCGGGACGGAAAAGCCGGGCGCCGCCGAGCGCCTTGTTGATAAAGTAGCGAAGCATGGCCTCGGTCATCCGGTAATTGGCGATGACGCCGTCCTTGAGCGGCCGGTAGGCCACGATGGTGTCCGGGGTGCGGCCAAGCATGTCCTTGGCCTCGGTGCCGACGGCCAGGATCTTCTTGTCGATGGCGGAAACGGCGACGACTGAGGGCTCATTGATGATGACCCCGCGCTTGGGCACGTAAACGAGGACCGTCGTGGTGCCCAGATCGATGCCGATCTTCGGTATGAACATAATTTCCGGTCCGGCCTAGAATCCGATCTCGAAGTGCCTGTCGATGTCCAGGTCGGTGCTGAAACGATACTTAGTGTCGCCGAATTCCCGGGTGTTCTCCGCGGGTTCGGCTGCCGTCAGATTCTTACCAAAATCAAGGTCGAGTGTCAAACCCCGGCCGGAGGTGCCGGCCTGCTTGTCGACGTCCAGCAGATAAGCTCCGCCGTCGATCATCTTGACCACGGACGGCGCCAATTTAAAGCTGAATTCCAGGGTCTTCTTCTCCCCCGGCTCAATGGAGATGAAAGCGCCGAAATAACGCCGGCCCAGCTCGTCGCCGACGTCGGCCCTGCCCGGATGTCCGGCCGGGTCCTTGAGCTTGTCGTTCTCCATGGCGCCGCTCACGCCCAGGAGCTCCGTGCCGTCGGGAACGTAGACGCGGGTGTAGGTCCGGTAGCGGGTGGTCTTCCAGGTGAACTTGCCGCGGTTCTCGTAGGTGACGGCGGCCTTGCCGGCAAACCACCCTTTGCCGTCAGGCGCCAACGAATAGCGGATGGAACGGCTGACCACGGGATCGGTCTTGAGGCTGGCCAGGTTGGCGTCGATGACCGCCAGATAATCGCCGCGCGGGTCGCGCAGCCGACCGCCCCAGTCATTGTCCAGGATGATCTTCTGCAGGGACTGATCCTGGGACCAGAGCAGGATATCGCCTTCCGCCAAGTTCTTGTGGATGTCGCCGACCAGGCCGACCAGCTGGGCCAGGGAGAACGAGGTGACGCGGGAGATCATCTCCCGGAACAGCTTGCCGACGATCTCCTTGCGCTGGTCGAAGGGGATACCCGCGGTGATGAAGCCTTTCTCCACCTGGAATTCCAGCTCGTCCACCAGATTGGCGGCGTCGAACTTGTATTTGTTGTCGATGGTGATGGGGCCGGTGACGCGCAGGATGTCGGTCGCCAGCTCCGGTGTCACGACGATGATGCCGTCGATCCGCGGCGCGGCGGCGCCGGAGTGCGCGGCGGCGTATTCTTCCTGGTAGAACTTCCCGATGGTGCCGGCGGCGACGGTGAAATCCGGCGACCAGTTGGCGTCGCGCAGGTACCACTTGTCGATGACGATATACTTGCGAATCGGCGCCGGCGGAGCGGGCCGGACGGTCGCTTCCGACGGGCCGTCGAGGGCATAGACGTCGTTCAGGTCCGTGCCGGCGAGTTCCGCGTCGCGCACGGTCAGTTCGCCGACCATGCTCAGGAAACCGCCGGTAGGACGCAGCTCAGTGTCGTTCTGGAAGATCAGCAAATAATTCTTGGCGTCCGGATAGCCGAGGACCCCGGGCAGGATGTCGGCCGCCGGCAGGATCGAAACGAGCTTGCCGCGCAGCGTCGCGAGCTTTCCCCGCAGGGGACCGATCTTGGCCTTGAGCGAAATGACGGTCGGACTTTGCGGCAAGCCGTCAAAGGACAGGATGGCCGCGTCCACTTGGTCGACGGCCGCCCTGATCCGGGGCGCGCCGCTGGCCAGGCCGGCCAAGATCCGGCGTTTCTGGTCCGGCGTCATGTCCTTGAAAAGCATCGAGGCGTCGGGCAGCACCGAACTGAGCGTGCCGTTCAGTCCTTCGACGTCCCGGACCACACTGAAGATGTCGCGCACGGCGCCGAGGGTCTGGCGCAGAGCTTCGGCCGCGGCCGAGCCGGTGTGGAGCAGGCCGTCGGCGGCCTGGACGCGTTCATCGACGTAGGGCAGGAAAGACAGGAAACGCAATTTTTCGAGTTCGCTCCGGGAAGTGCTGAACTTATCGGCCGCGGAGTCCACCAGGCGGATGGCCATGTCGACGTCCAGGGATTCCACCGCCTGTTCGGCAGCCAGGATGTCGTTCTTGCCGGACATGGCCTGATCATAGACGCGCCGCGCGATCAGACCGAACGGCAGCAACAGCATCGCCGCGACGAAAAAAACGAGCGCCAGGGCGATCAGGACCGACCGGGCCCGGTTCGTGGTCTTATGGCCGCCGAAGAAGATCTTCGCCCGCAGCAGATTGTGATGTTGCTTTTTGCCGAACATGAAAGTTAATGAGATATGAAGATAAAAAGTCGAAAAATTGCGGCGGAAAATGCGGAGATATAGTGCTCCACCACTTCACTGCTTCGCGACTTCATCATTCTTATTATCGCCGGTCGGCCGCCATTTCCGCAAATATTTGAGCCAGCTGGTGATATGGACCCGCGTGGAGCGGCGGAACAGGCTGGTGAACCAGTTGCCCCGGGCCGAAAGCCTCTCGTGGTAGTGTACCATTTCCGCCCCCACGTAATAAACCACCCGGTAGCCGGCCTGCCAGAAACGACGGCACCAGTCGGTATCCTCGAAATACAGGAAGAAACGCTCGTCGAACAGGCCGACCTGCTTTAAGGCGGCGCGCCGGACCACCAGGACGGCTCCCAGGAGCCAGTCGACGTCGCGCGTCATCTGGCGGTCGTAGTCGACCATGAGGTACTGGTTAAGCGCCCGGCGGCCGGCGGCCAGCTTGCCGAGCGGCGTCCGGCGGTAAAGCGGGATCAGGCGGCTGGGAAAACGATAGCAGGATTCGTCGACCGAGCCGTCCGGCTTGACCAGCTTGGGGCCGAGGAGGCCGATGTCCTGGTGCCGTTCCATGTAGCCGACGGCGGCGTCGATCGATCCGGGCTTGACCGTGATGTCCGGGTTGAGGATCAGCAGGTACCGGCCGATGGACTGGCGAATGCCGGTGTTGTTGCCGGCGGCGTAGCCCCGGTTCCCGCCCGTCTGGACGAACTTGACCTCAGGATAATTCTGCCGGAGCATCTCCTCGACGCCATCATGCGAATCGTTGTCGACGACAATGATCTCGTAGCTCGCGGCAGGCTCATAAAGCTTGACGGTCTTGATGCACTGGCGCACCAGCTTGGCCGTCCTGTAATTCAGAATGATGATGGATAGGTCCATAATACTTGGAATGGCTGAGTGTTTGAACGGAAAAGCGGCAAAGCGGCCGGCGGAAGGAAAATATTATTTGAACCATTTGCGGACGTCCCCGGCCCGGACCTGGCGGCGGGACTGGATCAGCCGCCGTTTGGCCAGCATCCGCGGCGCCAGGCGCAGATAGGAGAACCAGGCGCCGAGGGTCGAGGGCTCGCGGAACAGGATGAAGACGAACTTCTGGAATTCGTACAGCCAGATCAGCGGCCAGTGCAACAGATAATTCAGCGCCTGCTCGTTCTTGAGCAGCAGCAGCAAATGATTGCGGTAGGACAGGAAATTAACCCGCTTGGACCGGTCGCGGCGGCCGAGGATGATCTCCCGCCAGGAAGCCCTGACCCGTCCGGCCGCGGTGCGGTAATGGTAGGCGCGGGCCGCGGGCACGTAGAGCGCCGGCCAGCCCCGAAGGCGCAGGCGCCAGGCCAAGTCGATGTCTTCCTTGTAGGCGAAAAAATCCTCGTCGAAATATTCGCCGCCGTAGGCCGCGTCCTCGAGGGCTTCCAGGCGATACAGGGCCACGGCTCCGGACACTCCGAAGACCTCCTCGGTCCGGTCCGGCCCGCCTTTGTCCAACTCGCCGGCGCCGCGGTCATAGGCGCGCCGCGCCCGGGTCAGCTGTAGTCCGGTGCTGTCGATGACGTTGGTCCGGACGGCTTCTTTCACTTCCCCGCCCTCCTGATGGACCTTGAGCAGCTTGCCGCCGGCGCTACCGGCATCCGGGCGGCGGTCCATCTCCGCCGCCAGTTTTTCCAGGAAATCCGGCTCGAGCAGGATGTCGGGATTGGTCACGAGCACCATTTTGTCGCCGCCGGCGGAATTGAGATGGGTCTTGGCGTAGACGATGCCCTGGTTATGAGCCCGGGCGAAACCCAGGTTCTTGAAGTTGCGCAGCACGCCGGCCTGCGGGTAGTTCCGCCGGACGAATTCGGGCGTGCCGTCGCCCGAGCCGTTATCGATGACCAGCACGAAAAAATCCCGGTAGGTCTGGCCGTAGATCGAAGCCAGCGCCTCGGGCAGGTACTTCATGCTGTTCCAGGTGACGATGTTGATGGCGATGCGGGCCATATTGGAGTTGCGAAGACGTGAAGACGCGAAGTTGCGAAGTGTAAAGTTTAAAGTTTAGAGTTAAAGAATTTCCTTAACTTTAAACTCTAAACTCTGCACTCCATGCTCGATCCATGCCGCTATTCTACCACAAATTTACTGTCCTTATTTGACCGAGGATGCAGCGGCGGCAGCGGCGTCTTTGCGCTTCTTTTCGGTCACGTTGAAGCCGAGATAACGCCCCGTCATCATCCTGGTCTGGGCGTCGATGGCCGGAATGGAACCGAACAGGATGAAAGTCACCGGCACGAGCAGCCACTGCAACGCCATGATGATCATGGCGTGGCGCTTCTTGTGGGCCGGCCGCGGCGGCAGCAGGCCGAAGCTGAGGAAGGCCGAGGTCAGCACGCCGATGAGCGACAGCGTCATCAGGGTCTGCAGGGTGTGCGGCGTGTTCTGGTAGAGGGCGGCCGAGCGCAGCGATTCCGGCGCGAACCACATCGGCAGGTAGCCCAAAAGGAAGATCAGAAGCGGCGCCGTGGCCCAGGAATACATGCCTTCAGACAGGGTCCAGACCTGGTAGATCTTCTTGAACAGCGGAAAGTCCGGCCTCTGTCGCAGCCGGGTCACGAGATACGGGAAATGCTCCACGCCCCAGGCCCAGCGGCGCTGCTGCTTGTAGAGGTTCACCAGGCTCTTGAAGTAGGTGTCGGCCATGACCGTGTCCATGGACACGGGGATGTACATCGGCGTCACGGTGTAATCGCCGTCGTAGCGCAGCAGGCACTGGAGGAAGATGCGCGAATCCTCGGTGACGATGTCCTTCTCCCAGAAACCGACGTCGACCAGCGCCTTGAAGGACATGCTGTGCGAGGCGAAGGTGAACAGCCGTTCCGGACGGGCCAGTTCGGTCAGCAGCCAGAAGGTCGTGCCGAAAGCGGCCACGCGGACGACCGACGGCGAATCCCAGATGTTGTTGTTGTACAACGCCACCGGCTGGAAGGACGTCCGCGTCGGATTCGGATGGGTCAGGTACTTGTAGGTCAGGCAGGCGAAATACTGCGGATGGACGCAGGTGTCGATATCGAACGAGGAGACGATGACGTTCTCGTGGGGGATGCCCAGGCCGTCGATGAGTTCCTGCGCCCGGTGGCCGGCCCAGTGAATGTTCGAACCCTTGCCCGGGATCTCGTCCGGCAGGCCCCGGGGATGCAGCGTGACCAGGAAACGGAAGAAACTGCCGCCGAATTCGGCCTCGAGCGCCGCGGCGTTGGCCAGGAAGCGGTCCTTGTCCCGCTCCTCGCCGGCCAGCACCACGATGAACCGCTCCTTCTTGGGATAGACGTCGGCGATCAGGCTCTTGAAGGTCGTCCGGATGATCTCCAGATCCTCCTTGTAGGTCGGCAGGAAGACGACATGGTAGATCTCGCGGAAGCGCGGCTGCTTATCCGCCAGGATCAGCCAGTCGACGCGGATATCGTGGCGGTAGCGCCGCCAGGAGATGGACAGGAAGAGCACGAAGAAGGTCACCCGGAACAGCCAGAAGGTGTCGAAGATGATGATGAAATAGATGACAACGAGCGGGCTGAAATACGACAAAAGGACGGCCAACGAGAGGGTCAGCCAGACGGCGGCGCCGGGGATCATCTCTAAAATACGGTAAGAACGGGTGCGGACCATAGCCAAAATAACGTATGAAGATTATCAGCCGCGGCCCGTTTAATCAACACCGCCAAGGAGAGAATAGGGCCGGCCCGGCTTATGCCCGATGCCGCTTGCTTTTTGCCGGATAATCGGTAAAAATAGGCCGAGAAGCCAGTCCGATCGTACTTTAAAAGTCAGATGAGGAGGCGCAAATGTCCTTCTATTCAAACCGCAGACTCGTTGACGAGTTCGATTACCGCGACGTCCACGTCGAGATCTTCTCGGCTCTCATGGGCGCGACCTGCTGCGACCTGGAGCACGAACCCGAGAAACGCAAGTGCGACGCCTGCGGCAAGCCCATCCGGCCGATCCGGGTCCATATCATCACCGTCTTCGGCAACGACATCAACTCGCTGATCAACGTCACGCCTCTCGCGGCGCGGCGCATCGCCGAAAAGATGATCGACGACGTCATCGACCGCCAGCCTGACGACCTCGACCCGTTCGCGGACAAGCCGGCGGACGACAAGCCGAAGGATGACGCGGGCGACCTGCTGCTGCCGCCGGACGATCCGGACCCGCGCGACAACGGGCGCGGCCGCGGCGAACGGCCGCTCGCGCCGACGAACCGCCTGGCGCGGATCGCCGACCGGATGAAGAAGCTGGGCTGGCCGCTCAAGGCCGCCAACATCATCCGCGATGAAAAAAGCAGGCGCGCCGACAAATGACCCGGCGCCGCCTCCTCCCCTCCCGACCGGCCACCCCCTTTGGCCGGTTTTTTTATAGGTTGCGGAATTCACCCCGCATCCACGGAACGCGGGAGTGGACACGCGGCGGCGGCGGACGTAAACTGTCCTGTATGTCCCTCAAAGCAATTATATGGCAACTGAAACCAAACAACCTTTTGTCACCGCCCTGATTACCGACCGCAACGTCGCCGCCATCAGCCGCAGTTCGCCGTTCCTGATCCGCCGCCTGCTGCGCCGGCTGGACCTCAAGAACATCCGGACGCTCGTCGAACTGGGCCCGGCCGACGGCGTGGCCACCAGGCCGATACTCCAGGCCCTGTCGCCGGAAGCGCGGCTCCTGGCCATCGAGAACAATCACGGATTCGCCGAAGCCCTCAAGAAAACGGCTGACCCGCGCCTCGAAGTCATCGAGGGCGACGCCCGGCGGCTGCCGGAGTATCTCAAACAGCGCGGCCTCACCGGCGTCGACGCGGTCATCGCCAGCATCCCTTTCACCTACCTGTCGAAAGAAGAGCGTTTTGCCCTAGTCGCCGCGGCCAAAGAAGCGCTCCAGCCCGGCGGCGTCTTCATCATCTTCCACCAGTATTCCTGGCTGATGAAGCCTTACGTCGACAAGATCTTCGGCAAGTCCTGGCTGGAATTCGAGCCGCTGAACATCTTCCCCTGTTTCCTGATGATCGGCAGAAAATGACCGGCTGAACGGATAACGCAAAAATACCGGCCCCAGGGCCGGTATTTGGATTTACAGCGTCTTCTTGGACTTGGTAATGTTGGGTTCGCCGCTGTAGGCGGCGCTGACCCAATTCCCCGTCTTGGCCGGCTTCGCCGCCTTCCAGGCGGCGGCGGCCAGCGTCTGTCGGGAGCTGAGACCATCAGGCGGCAGCCCGACCACCGGCACGTTCCAGGAATAGGCCAGGGTGTTGGCCATGGCCACTCCGGCGCGGACCGTGCTCCAGGAAACATGCGGTTCCATCTTCCGGTCCGGACCGCCGCGCTCAACCAGGACCACGGCTGTTGGAGGCCGGCGGCGCGACCCGAAAGCCCGCAACGCCTTGTCCAGCGCGCCCTGGCCGCCGCGCAACAAGGGATATTCCAGCCAGCGCCCGCCGCGACCGTCCACGGCCCCGAAAACCAGCCGGTCATTGGTCAGGTCGATGACCAGGATCATAATCAGGCCCCGACCGACGGCAGCTTCTCGTCCAGCTGGTCCAGGACGACGATCTTCTTCGATTCCAGGATGCTGTACAGGAAACGATCGGTCACGTCGCGGCGGTATTTGTATTCCTGCGGCGTCATCACGGTGTAATTGACCTCATGGCCGATCTCCTGCTCGAAACTCTTGATCATGGAGACGATCTTTTCCCGGTTGACCCGGCCGACGATAAAGACGTCGGTCGGCGCCGGTTCCGGCCCGACGAAGACGCCGGTCAGCGCCAGGTAGGAGATGCTGCCCAGGCCGGCCAGTTTCTTGACCAGGTCTTTTTCCAAAAGCACCCTGGACTTGGTGAACAAGGCCTTGAGTTCCGGGTACAGCAGGGCGTCAGTATTCAGCTTGTAGAATTTTTTCTGGCTGGCGCCGGCCTTCTTCTTCGTCCCGGCCGCGGCGGCGGTATTCTTCTCCTCCTGGACCACAATCAGGATGCCCATGGCCACGAGGTTATCCAGCTCGTTGCGCACGGCGTTAATCTGCGAACCGATCTTGCGGGTCAACTCCCGGACGAAATAAGCCGCCTTATGGTTATTAAGGAAAAGGCGCAGCAGCCGGACCCGGGTTTTTGAACCAAACAATTGTTCAAGCATGTCCGTCGAATGAGTCAGTCCTTGGCCGGCCGGCGGCTTTGCCGCGGTCTGACGGCTGATTGATGATATTTATACCGATGTAGTATAATACCTGCGTTATACTCGGTCAACGCGACCGTTAAGCGCTATGCCTCCTATCCAGACCAGCATCAGCCATCTCCTGCGCTCAAGCCTGCGCCGGGGCGAGGCCTACGTCCGGACCATCTCCCCCGACCTGTCGGACAAGACCCAGCAGCGCACCGGGCTGGTCTTAGGCGTCATCCGCATGGACGCGTCGCCGGCCGTCGGCAACGTGCTCGTGGCGCATATCGAGGACGCACTGATCCGCGGACTGAGCGAGGCCTTGCGCCGCCTGCCGGAATCAGCCGGTCAGGAGGCCGTCTTCGAAGCGGCCATGACCAAGGTCAACGACTCGCTGTCCCGGGTCATCGGCGAACGCCGCCTGGCGGTGCGCCTGGAAGATATCGACGGGGTGATCATGGCCCAGAAAGGCGTCGAGGTCGTCGCCGCCGCCTGGGGCCAGCCGACCGTGCTGCTGTTCCATCCGACCAAGGACCAGAAGATCAAGGTCTACGACCTGCTGGAAGAGGAGTCGTCCAAGAAGGACGTAACCGCGGCCAAGGCTTCCGGCCGGGGCTTCCTGCATCTCATCACCGGCCGCGTCGGCTGCGGCGACCGGATGTTCATCTGCACCGAGGACCTGCGTTCGACGCTGGGTCCGGCCGAACTGGCCCCGATCATCGCCGACAACGACCCGGAGGCCGCGACGGCCATATTGAACGAAGTGTTCGACGCCCATAAGGCGGAGGGTGCGCTGGCGCTGTTCGTGACCGACGCCACCGAATGCGACCCGGGGGGCGATGCCGGCGGCGAACGCCCGGCGAAACGGCTCTCCTCGGCCACCCAAAGATCGATCGAGAAACTGCTTAACACCGAATCGGACACCCGGAACATCATGCAGCCGGCGATCCTGCCTAGCCTGGCCAAGAACATCGGCAAGGCCGCGGTCGATGGATTTAAGGCGGCCGCGTCCGTTTTCCGGCCGAAACCGGTTGAAGACGCGGGCGTCGAAGAGACTGCCACCCCCGCCGATGGCGGGACGGCCGCGGACGAGCCCGCCGCGGAGACGGGCCTGGAAACGCCGCCGGCTGACGATCAAGCCGTGGTCCAGCCCGAAGCCTTGGCTGCTGAACCTCCGGAAGCGATACCGTTCCCGGAGGAAGAATATGCCGAGCCGGAGGTCCAACCCGCGCCGGAGCCGAAAACCGCTCCGCCGACCGAGCCTGCTCCGAAAATGCCGTCAAAAGCTGCGGTCTTCGCCGCCGGCCTGGGACGCGCCCTGAGAACCGCCGTCTCCGCCGCGAAGAACGCCGCGCTGACGCTGGCATCGAAGGAAAGGCGCCGTGCCGGATGGCAGGGCGTCAAGGACGGCGCCGACCGCCGGCTGACCGTCGCGGTGGAACGATATAACGGATTGCCGGCGGCCAGCCGCTACATCCTGCTGTCGCTGCTGGCCGTGATCTTCGTCTTCAACAGCAGCCTGACCGTGGCCGGCTGGCAGCGGCAGCGCGAAGAGGTCGTCGCCGCCTACGACCGGACCACGGCCGCCGTCAGGCAAAAGATCGACTCGGCCGAGGCCAGCCTCATCTACCGCGACGAGGTCCGCGCCCGCGAACTGCTCGGGGAGGCCGAAATGATGATCGCGGCCATGCCCGGCCGCAAACAGGAACAAAAAGCTCTCAAAGAAGCGCTGACCAAGAGGGTACAATCGGGCTATCAGGCCGTCAGGCGGGAGGTCCGCCTGGGCGCGCCCGAGGTCGTAGCCGGCATCACCACCAGCGCGGCGACGCCGGTCCTGACCCGCCTCGCGGCGGCCGGCGGCATCGTCTGGGCCGCCTCTGACCGGGGAGAGATATTCAAGGTGACGCTGAAAGACGGCGCCGCCGCCAAGACCGGCGATGTACCCGGCGGCGGCTCACCGGCGGTCTTCCTGGTGAGCGGCGACGCTTTGCTCGCGGGCGACAAGGCCGGAAAAATGACCTCGATCAGGGCCGGAGCGGCATCGGCCAAGGATATCGAACTCGGCAAGACCGAGGCGGTCATCGTCGACGGCGAGATCTATAACGGCCGGCTCTACCTGCTCGACCCGACCCATAACCGCATCCTCAGGGTCGATCCGGCCGGCCAGGGTTTCGGCCAGCCCCAGTTCTACCTGAGGGACGGCACGGACGTTTCCGGCGCCGTCTCCCTGGCCATCGACGGCCTGGTTTACGTCCTGCTCGGCGATGGCTCGATCGCCCGCTTGGTCAAAGGGACGCGCGACTCCTTCGCCGTCGGCCGGGTCGATCCGGCAATCAAGGCCCCGACCAGGATCCGCAGCTGGGCCGAATCCGAATACGTCTATGTGCTCGACGGCGCTCCGGCCCGGCTGATCAGCTATGACAAGAAGACCGGCGCCCTGGCCGCCCAATACGTGTCCGAATCGCTCCAGGGCGCGGCCGATTTCCTGGTCGATGAAAAGGATCGAACCGTGCTCGTCGCCGTCGGCAACAACCTGCTGCGTTTCAGCCTACCGGAAATGAAGTAATAAAGTGATGAAGTTGCGGAGTTCAAAGCCTAAAGTCTAAAGAAAAAAGTTAAGGAACTTCTTTAACTTTGAACTTCAAACTCTAAACTTTGCACTCGATCTCTCAACCGTTCAAAAACCGGCCCCGCAAGGGGCCGGTTTTTTCGATGCGTCCGTGACGGTTATTTCAGGGTGACCTTGGCGCCGGCCTCTTCCAGCTTCTTCTTCCAGGCGTCGGCATCGGCCTTGGACACGCCTTCCTTGAGCATCTTGGGGGCGGTGTCGACCAGATCCTTGGCATCCTTGAGGCCCATCTGGGTCAGCTCGCGGATGACCTTGATGACGCCGATCTTGTTGGCGCCGGAATCGGTGATCTCGACGTTGAACGAGGACTTCTCCTCGACCGGAGCGGCCGCGGCGCCCGGAGCGGCGGCCATGGCCATGACCGGAGCGGCGGCGGAAACGCCGAACTTGGCTTCCAGGACCTTGACCAGCTCGGCCAGGTCCAGGACGGACATCTTCTCGAGGGCGGAGACGAGATCCTGGAACTTCGCCGGGACCTCAACTTTGGTTTCTTCTGCCATATTCGTAAGGATTATCGCCGGTGACTGTGACGCCGGCATTAGGCTGATTTAGATTCCTTGATCGCGTTAAGCACGTAGACGACCTTGCGGAGATTGCCCTGCAGGACGCCGACCAGGCCGGACAGCGGCGCGCCGATCGAACCGACGACGCGGGCGATGAGTTCCTGCTTGGAGGGCAACTGGGCGAGGGCCTTTACCTGCTCGGCGTTGAGCCACTTCGACTCCAGGATGCCGCCGAGGACGACGGCGTTCTCATGGGTCTTGCGGAAGGTCTCGAGGACCTTGGCCGGGGCGATCTCGTCGCCGTGGGCCAGGAGCATGGCGACGCTGCCTTTGAGGGCGGCATCGTCGACGTCTCCGGCCTTGGCTTCCTTGAGCGCCAGGCGCAGCAGGGTCTTCTTCGAGGACACGATGGCGACCTCGGCCGCCCTGGACTTGCGCCGCAGGTCGGTCGAATCGGCCACTTTGAGGGCGGACAGGTCGGCGAAGACGACGGCTTTGGCCTCCTTCAGCTCCTGAGAGTAGCGGCTGATATCGGTGCCTTTTCGGACTCGGGTTTTTGCCATATTTCTTAAAATTTACGTTGAATGGGAATGATCCCTTCTCGACCTTTGGGGACCCCACACCTTTGCGGCGCAGCTTGATCCTGCTGCCTCAAGGGCGTGGGGTAAAAAAAACCGTGGTCGATGACCACAGACAATGGGCTCCGGGCCCGTTCAAGCATGACGCGGGCAACCGGTTACGGCCAAATAATACGGCCGTCTACCTCGATGGGCTCGCTCCGCTTAAAACGGCGCGAATTGACCTCTCGGGACCCATTGTCTGCGGTAATCGGTAACGCTGATAGATTACATCGGGAACGAAATGCTGTCAACTGTCGGCGGCGCGCAAGCCCCTTAAGGCTTGACCAGCACCGGTACCCCGGCGGCGGGCTTCAGCTTGACCATTCTCGTTATCTTCGTCTCCTGACCCTTGTCATCGGCGACCGATATCTCGAAGGTCAGATGATCGCTCTCCAGCACCTTGGCGTTGTTGACCAGCCACGACAGATAGATATCAGAGGTGTACTCCCTGCCGATCATGCCCTCGATGGGCAGGCCGATGGTCTTGTCGATCTCGACGATCCGAAACTTATAGGTCGTAAAATCTAGAGCGTGATCGTCCTGAAGCGACAAGAAACCCTTGAACTCCTGCAGCGTCACCGGACCGAGCGGCGACCAGGTGAATTCCACTTCCGGCGGACGGTCGGCCAAGGGGCGCAGCGGCGTCCTGGTAGAATCCCGGAAAACGAGCCAACCCATGACCGCGAGCACGCCCAGGCTTACGGCCAGGGCGGCCAGGCTGATGGTCTTTTTCACTCCGGAAGCGGCGGTTGTCATAACTCTCCCACCATACCCAATCATCCTTTTTCAGGCAACTGGCGCGAGAAAACAAAAAAAGGACCGGGGCCGGTCCTTCATGGACGCTTAACCGATGACCGACCCGCGGAACGGCCGTCCGGAGATGATATGGTCGATGTTGGCCAGGTCGCGGCCGTCGGCGACGACCACCTTGATGCCGGCCTTTTGAGCCGCCCGAGCCGCCACCGGATCGAACGGACTATTGAGTCCCGGACGCCATCGGCCGCCGAAACGCCGGCGGAACTCGGTCCAGGTCAGCTTCAGGAGCGGTTTGGCCTGAGGATACTTGCGCGGGTCACGGTCGTAGACGTAAGGAATGTTGGAAAAATTGATCAGCGTCCCGGCGCCGAACTGCCGCGCCAGGAGGATGGCGTCGTGATCGGAAGAGCAGCCGGGCAGCCAGCCGGCGCCGATGATGACCGGGGCTTTCCGCCGCAAAGAGACGCGCGGGTCGGTCACGACGCGGTCGTCCGCCAGCTTGCCGAAGACCGTCCGCACCAACTGGGCGTTGAGCAGCGTGGCTTTGATGCCGATGTTGTCCAGCTGATCCCGGGTCGCCTTGACCATCCTGGACGCGGCCTGCTGGTAAGAGCGGCAGACGGCGCCGCCGCCGCAGACTACGACAAAACGCCGGCCCTGCCGGACATGGCGGGCCAACAGCCCCCTGAAGCGGGACAGGAAGACCGTGTCGACGCCTTCAGGTGGCGCGATCAGCGAGCCCCCGAGAGAAATGACGATCTTTGAACCGTTGGCAGACATACGAAAAACTTCATTTGAACTGACGCCAGCCGGGCTGTCCGGACTGGCCGCCTTTCAATTTCTGGTCGATCACGCGCCGCTGGGTGTTGGCCCGGAACAGGCTGGGCGTGCGATAGCCGACGCCGCGCTTGCCGCGGCCGCGCGAATGGTCTTTCATAGGACGACGGATGGTCCGGAAACGGACTACTTCTTGGAACGAAATTCCAGCTTGGCGATGTTATCCACGTAGCGTTTGGCCCAGACCATGACCTCGGTATTCATGGTATCCAACTCCCAAAGCAGGTCGACCAGCATCAGGCCGATGGAAATGTCGACGCCGGCGACCAGACGTCCCATGACCGAATCCTGCGCCGACAGGATGACCGTCAGCACGAACCCGGTCAGCATCATCATCACCATGAGCCAGCTGTAGGACGAAAGCCGGGCGTTCAGCAGTTCCTTGATCTTCTGGCGGGATTCGGCCACCACGGCGGTGGTGCCGAGCAGGTCGGAATACAGCACCTGCTCTTTGGCGCCCTGGAGTTCCGGCATGGTGTAGACGTGGTAGCTCAGCTTGCGAAAAGCCTCATTGGTCTGCTTGTAATTGTTGAGGTCACGGTTGGCGAACTCGGACATGTAGGCGACCAGATGTCCATGCAGGTCAGTGAACCAAAGGCGCAGCCGGGGTGAGGATTCGGCCAGGTTGCGGCTGATGTGGTACATGCGCCGCAGCTTGTTGAGTTCCAGATATACGGTCGTGAACAGCTCCTGCCGCCGCGCCGCGGCGACCCAGGTCAGGAAGATGGCGACCGAAGCGAACAGCAGCGCGGCCACCAGGTCGCCCCGGTCCAGGAAGCTGGAATTCTCGGGCAGCGGCAGGGTGTAAGCGAAACAGAAACTGCCGATCGTCACGATGAGCAGCCGCGACAAGGTCTGTTTATTTACCGGTATATTCATAAGGCATCTGATGAAAAGATTTATCTTTTAGTGGCCTTGTCCATTATGGCACAAAAATGCCCGTCGCGGAATGGGCTTAAACCGCCTGGCGTCTGGTTGTGAACGCGCGCGAAGACTAGGCCCCGGCCGCCTCATCATCACCGAGATCGTCGAACCGGACCTTGATGGCGCTGACCTTATTCTCCACTTCTTTGAGCCGATCCTTGCATTTCTTGGCCAAGGCCAGGCCGCGTTCGAATTTTTCCAGTCCGACGT
>Ga0315268_10003185_pt1 | contig 18165 bp, 18 predicted proteins | sample C1_top_MG_FD_204535 | JGI IMG/M metagenome (GOLD analysis project Ga0315268, IMG submission 204535) | Sediment microbial communities from Yellowstone Lake, YNP, Wyoming, USA - C1_top | ecosystem: Environmental > Aquatic > Freshwater > Lake > Sediment | place: USA: Wyoming | collected 2017-08-01
AAGTAGGGAAACAGCAGAAGTCCAAAAGGGAAGTGCCAATGTCGGCTCAGCGACGGCCGGTGCGCTGTCGCCTACTTCCCATTCGCTACTTCCTACTTCCGTCCTTTTCGGTATCGTGCAGGGGGGGACAGACAAAGACCTGCGTCGCCAGAGCGCGGAGGAGCTGCTGGAAATCGGGTTCGCTGGCTACGCCCTCGGCGGGCTTTCCGTGGGGGAGCCCAAGACGGAGACTTACGAGCTGGCGGAGTTCACTGGGGCTTTACTTCCTGAGGACCAGCCGCGCTACCTGATGGGCGTGGGGACGCCGGAAGATTTGGTGGAGTGCGTGGCGTGTGGCATTGACCTGTTCGATTGTGTGATGCCGACCCGCAACGCCCGCAACGGATGTGTCTTCACCTCAGAAGGGAAGCTGGTCATCAAGAATGCGCGCTACGCGCGGGACGACCAGCCTCTGGACCCGGCCTGTGTCTGCTCCGTCTGCCGGCGATATTCGCGGGCCTATGTCCGGCACCTATTTGTAGCGGGCGAGATGCTGGCGGGCATGCTGGCCACGCATCACAACCTGCACTTTTACCTTGACACCATGCGCAAAATCAGGCAGGCTGTGTTGTTCGGCCAGTTGGAAAGGTTGCGTTCTAGGGTGCGTGGGGGGTCTTGAACGGCTTCACTCATTCCTGAGGCGGTCGCGAACAGCCGCACCAACGAACCCTGCTAATCCTGCCGTGGTCGAGTGGGATTTCTCAATTCTAAGCTGAATCCTTGCAGCCCGACCTTGATCGAGAGCTTGTTAGTTAATCCTCCTGTTCTGGCCGCCGACTCCGGCGCGGGTTGGGGCTTAGCCCAACTCCTGCCCTTTATCCTCATCTTCGGAATCTTCTATTTCCTTCTCATCCTACCCCAGCAACGGCAGCGCCGGAAGATTCAGGAGATGCTGGCGAACCTGAAGACAGGAGACCGCGTCATCACCAGCGGAGGGATTTACGGCACCATCGTCGGGTTTCGCGACAGCGGCGTGGTGCAGTTGCAGGTGGCGAGTCAGGTAAAGCTTGACGTGGCGCGCTCCGCGATTGCCGGGCTCCAGGCCACGGAGGGCGAAGCTGGAACTTCCTCCGGGCGAGAGGCGGCGAAAGGGGAGGCACCTAAGAGCAAGAAATAACCGGGGCGGAAGATACAGCCCCGGGTTTTGCCAAGTCTGATCTATGGGAATCAAGATTCGCAACCGAGCCATTATCATTGCCGCCGTATTGCTGTTGTGTGTCTTTGGCATAATCTGCTACCCGGCGGGCGAGCACGAGTTCCTGGGTTTCCCAAGGAGCTACCAGCGGCTGAAAGAGAACATCCGCAATCGCATCCGGCTGGGGCTGGACCTGAAGGGCGGCACGCACTTGGTGCTTCAGGTCCAGGTGGAAGACGCGGTCAATATCACTAATGATCTGACGCGCGAACGCTTGGCGGATGAGCTGCGGGCGAAGAATATTCCCTACGCGGATCTTCAGAAGGTGGACAGCACGCACATTCTCATCAAGGGGATTCCGCAAGAGAAGTCCTCGGACGTGCAGGCGATGGCGAGCGAGCAATTCCCCGATTGGGATCTCTCGCGCGAAGCGGGCGACCCCCTGGCGCGCCGGCTGACTTTGAGAAACAGCGCGGCCGCGGCGATCCGCAGCCAGGCGCTCGAGCAATCGCGCAATACCATCCGCAACCGCATCGACCAGTTGGGAGTGACGGAGCCGACCATCGCGGATTACGGTGGGCAGACCGATTACGAGCTGGTCGTTCAGCTCCCCGGCGTGGATGACCCCGGCCGGGTGAAAGACATCATTCAATCCACGGCCATGCTGACGCTCAAGATCGTGCAGGATGGCCCGTATGCGAGTCGGGAGGCGGCCCTGGCGGCGCATGGCGGGATTCTGCCGCCCGACAGCGAGTTGCTGCCCGGCAGGCGGGAATCGCGAGGTGAGGGCCAAGGGGGCGAGGCTTGGTACATTCTCAATCGGATCGCGGCGGTTACCGGTCGCGACCTGCGCGATGCTCAGCCACGGCCGGATGAGAATGGACGCCCCAGCGTCAATTTCAACTTGACGCGGGATGGCGCCGTCCGGTTCGGGCGGGTAACCGGGCAGAACATCGGCAAGCAACTGGCCATCATCCTGGACAATCGCGTGGTTTCGGCTCCGGTCATTGAGAATCAAATCACCGACAGTGGCAGAATCACCGGGTCGTTCACTCCCCAGCAGGCGTCGGACTTGGCGCTGGTGTTGCGCTCCGGGGCGCTGCCCGCTTCGATTAAGTACCTGGAGGAACGAACCGTCGGGCCGTCCCTGGGAGCTGACTCGATCCGGCATGGCGTGGTGGCCTCAATCGTAGGGTTGCTGGCGGTGATGGGTTTCATGCTTTTCTACTACCGGGGAGCTGGGATCAACGCCAACCTAGCGCTGATCCTGAACGTGATTATACTTGTGGCGGCACTGGCGTACTTTGGGGCGGTGCTCACACTCCCCGGCATCGCCGGGGTCATCTTGACGGTAGGCATGGGCGTGGACAGCAACGTGCTGATCTTCGAGCGCATCCGCGAGGAATTGCGCATGGGGAAGACTGTGGGGGCGGCGGTGGCCGGGGGCTTCGATCACGCGTTCGTCACCATTATCGATACCCACGTGACCACCATCGTCTCGGCCATGATCCTGTTCACCTTCGGCACAGGTCCGATTCGAGGATTCGCGGTCACCTTGACCATCGGCTTGCTGGCGAACCTGTTCACTTCGGTCTTTGTGTCACGGGCGATTTTCGACTACGTGCTCAGCAAGCGGCAGAAGGGTGAGGCAATCAGCATCTAGAAGATTGTGGAACTTCCGGACACTTTCCGGTGTCCATCCTGGTGGCAAGGGGCAGAGTTAGCTCATGGCGTGGTTTGAGTTCTTTCACGAGCCGAAGATTGACTGGATGGGGAAGAAATGGCACTTCATCACCCTATCCCTTATCTTGCTCGGGGCCGGATGGATTTCCATTGGGGTTCACCGGGGGTTCACTTACGGGATTGATTTCCGCGGGGGGACTCTGGTGTACGTGAAATTCGCCAGGCAACCCGACCTGGATGCCATCCGGAGCGAACTGAAGCGAGTAAATCTGGGTGGTGCCACGATCCAGCGCTATGGCCCGGCCGCGGACAACGAGGTCATTGTGGGGCTGGAGTTGGGCGCGACGGCTTCTGCCGAATCTCTGGATGCCGGGAAGCGGGCTATCTTCACGGCCCTGGCGGGTCTTTATGGGGCCGGGCCGGCGGGGAAAGTGGATTTCAACAATGCCAGCCCGCAGACCGTGGCTGAACATTTGGTGGTGGCAGACCCGCTCCGGTTGGCTGCGAAGGGCTCGGACGAGGCGATGAAGGGGTATCGTGAGCTGGCCGAGGCCATGGTCGGTTTCCGGAACAACCCACCCCCGGGCGGCCGGGGCGGGCTGATCGCGGATTTCCAGGACTTGCGCGGCGTTGCCGGGGTGACGGCTGCGGTGCTGGAGGCTCTGGGAAGGGACTTTTACCTTTCCAGCTATGCCATTCGGAACACAGAGATTGTAGGGCCCAAGGTGGGAGGCGACCTGCGCCGCCAGGCCCTCTATGTGACGCTGGCCGGCCTGGGCGCAATGCTGGTTTACATTTGGTTTCGATTTGAGCTAATCTATGGCGTGGCGGCAGTCATTGCCACCTTTCACGACGTTCTGATTACGCTCGGAGTGCTTTCTTTATTGCATAAGGAAATCTCGCTGACGGTCATCGCCGGCCTCCTTACCTTGGTAGGTTACACGATGAACGACACAATCGTGGTTTTCGACCGGATTCGGGAGAACGTGCGGCTGGCCAAGCGCGAGGACTTTGTCAGCCTTGTGAACCGGAGTATCAACCAGACGCTGAGCCGAACCATCCTGACCTCCGGGCTGACCTTTCTGGCAGTGCTCTCTTTGTACCTGTTCGGAGGGGAGGTCATCAATGGATTTGCATTAACCCTGGTGGTTGGGGTTATTATTGGGACGTATTCGTCGATTGCGATTGCCAGTCCGACCCTGGTGTACCTTCAGGAGCGGGTGGGACAGAGGCGGCCTGGCGTGAAAGCGCGAGCCTACGAACGCGAGACCGCAGGCGCCCGGCGCTAGTGAGCGGCGGCGGGCTCGCGGGTCTGGTACGGTAAGTCAAGGCAGGAGGTAGGAGCGATGTTTGATGAGAGCTTGTTGGATTCCTCACCGTCACGCGCGCCAGTGTTGACGGGCACCCACTGGGCCATATGCTTCGCGGCAGGGATTCTGGGCTTTCTGGCGGCATTCTTCATCCTGCCCACGCTCTTTGTTCCGCCGGAGACCAAAGTGCTCGTCGCCCAATGCATCATCTTTGCTGCCGTCCCCTTATTCTTCATGGCCCTGTTCCTCTGCTATATTTATGCAGATTCGCGGCACCTGGGGCTCAGCACTTGGCCGTGGATGGTTATAACCCTCCTACTGAACGTGGTGGGATTCCTCTTCTACCTAGTGTACTCCGCAGCCAAGACAGACAACTGGAAGCGGGCCACCATCCCCATTGCTTACATCATTGAGTGCATCATCGTGGGCGTGACCATCCTGGTCCCGCTCATTTACACGGAAGCGCTTCCCAAGGCGCAGTTGATGACCTTCCTGGTGGCCCCGCCGCCTCCTCCCCCTCCTCCGCCTCCGCCGGTGGCGGCGGCGCCGGTGAGGGCGGTGCGCCGCGTGACCGCAGAGGACATCATGCGCGCGCCCACGGTCATTCCCAGGACCGTCAAGAAGATAGTTGACGAGCCGGAGCCGGTTCAGTCGGCGGCGGTCGGGGTGGTCGGGGGGGTGCCGGGGGGCATGCCGGGAGGCTCGCCGGGTGGGGTGCTGGGCAGCATTATCAGCAGCGTGGCTTCGGCGCCTCCGCCTCCGCCGCCTCCGAAGGCCACCACACCCAAACGCATTCGCGTCGGTGGCCAAGTCGAGCAAGCGAAACTGATCTTCCAGCCCAAGCCGGAGTATCCCCCCTTGGCCAAGATGGCACGCATTCAGGGGACGGTGCGCTTGGAGGCTATTATCAGCCGCGATGGAACGATTCAAGACTTGAAAGTGATCAGCGGCCACCCGCTTCTGGTCAAGGCTGCTCTCGAGGCGGTGCAGCGCTGGCGCTATCAGCCTACGTTGTTGAACGGCGAGCCGGTAGAGGTGGTCACGGAAGTGGATGTGACCTTTACTCTGGCGGAGTAGTTGTCTAAGCTTTTCGAAAATCTTCGAGGAGGAAACAGAAAATCATGCTAGGGGCAAAACTTATCACCCTGAGCTTGTGGTTGTTCCAGGAAGAAGCCGTTAGTTTCGACCCGATTAGCATGTGGCGAGCTATGGGTTGGCCCGCCCGGCTGGTCGTCATTCTGATGTTTGTCATGTCGGCGTGGTCCATCGGCGTCATGATTGACCGCTGGATTGCGTTCCGGGCAGCCCGCAAGCAGTCGCGCCTCTTCGCTCCCGCCGTGGCGGGCGCGCTGAAGGACGGCAAGATCGAGGAGGCCATCGCCATTGCGGAACAGAACAAGCGAAGCCACTTGGCGAAGGTGGTGACCGCCGGACTGCAGGAGTTTCAGGCGCACCAGATCTCAGCGGAAATCTCCGGGGAGACCATCGAGGCCTCAAAGCGCGCTCTGGAACGGGCAGCGGCGATCGTGCACGCCGAGCTGAAGCGGGGCGTTTCCAGCCTGGCGACGATTGGCTCCACGGCCCCCTTCGTCGGCTTGTTCGGCACCGTGCTGGGCATCATCAACGCGTTCCAAGGCATTCAGGCGCAGAAATCCACCGGCCTCGCGGCGGTAGCGGGCGGTATCGCCGAGGCGCTGGTAACGACGGCGATCGGCCTCTTTGTGGCCGTGCCAGCCGTCTGGATGTTCAACTACTTCACCGGCAAGATCGAGGCCTTTGATGTGGAGATGGACAACTCCTCTTCGGAGTTGATCGACTACTTCATCAAACGGAGCGCGCGGGGGAAGAGATAATGGCGTTACCACGGATGAAAGCTGGACCGGTTTCTGACATCAACGTGACTCCCATGGCGGACGTTATGCTGGTGCTGTTGATCATCTTCATGGTGGTCACGCCCATGCTCCAGAAGGGGGTCAGCGTGGACATGGCCAGGGTGGAGAATCCGCGGCAGATGCCCGACGCCGACAAGGAAGATGCGGTAGTGCTGGCTGTCACCCGGGATGGCAAGATCTATCTGGGCGCGGATACGATCCGGCTCGCGGACGTTACCACCAAGGTCAAGGATCGGATCTCCAGCAAGCTGGATAAGACCGTCTACGTGAAGAGCGATGCCCGGGCCAAGTATGGGGATGTCGTGGCGGTGGTGGACAACGTGAGGGCCGCCGGCGTGGACTCACTGGGTCTGCTCACCGAAAAGGTCGAGCGACGCCCCATCCCAGGAATGGGCGGAACTGCGACGCCCTGACGGCAACCTCGGATGGTGACAGCCTTAGGAGGGTACAAGTATGGCTATGGCCGTGGGGGGTAAGAAGGATGTCATGGTGGACATCAATATTACCCCTTTAATTGACGTTCTGCTCGTTTTGATCATCATTTTCATGGTGATCACCCCGTTGACGCCCAAAGGGCTCGACGCCCTGGTTCCCCAACCGAATCCCAACGCGCAACCCAACGAAGAGATCATGAGCCGAACGATCGTGGTCTCGATCGATGCCGAGAGGCGGGTGAAAATTAACCAGGATCCCGTGGACATCCGGGACCTGGGGGGACGGCTGGTGGACATTTTCAAGACCCGCAGCGATCGCGTAATGTTCGTGAAGGGCGATGCCACGCTGCCTTTTGCCGATGTGGCGCAGATCATCGACATTGCCAAGGGAGCGGGAATCGATAAGATCGGGCTGATCACCAAGGAACTGGAACAAGGGAGATAGGTCCCGGTTTCAGGGTTGAGGGAGGAACCCAGATGAGACCCCACAAGCTCGCTCTGCTCAGCGGGGTGTTGCTGCTGCTGGTTGCCGCCAACGCGTGCAGTAAGCTGAAGGCGCGCGACCACCTGAACAAGGGCGTCGCGTCCTTCCGCAACGCCCAATTCCAGCAGGCCATCATGCACTTCAAGACGGCGGTGGATCTAGATCCCACGCTGCTCAATGCCCGCCTGTACTTGGCGACCGCTTACGCGCAGCAGTACATTCCCGGCGGGGATTCCCCGGATAACATTAAGCTCGGCAAGCAGGCCATCGAGAGTTTCGAGGACGTGCTGAAGGTGAAGCCCGATGAGCCGACCGCCATCGCCAGCATTGCGCAGATCTATTACAACATGAAGGAATTCGACAAGGCCAAGGAGTATCAACGGCGCCGCCTGCAATTCGATCCTAACAACCCAGAGCCTTATTACTGGATCGGGGTGATTGACTGGGCCGTTGTTTATCCGCGGCGCATGCAGTTGCGCAAGGACCTGAACCTGACCATGCCCAGGGACACGTCCCGGCCCGACGTGCTGCCTCCCCTTCCTGAGAAGGATCGGGCGCAGTTGCAGGCCGATAACGACCCGTTGGTGGAGGAAGGTATCCAGGCCCTGCAAAAGGCGATTGACTTGAAGCCGAACGACGCCGACGCCATGGCCTACTTGAACTTGATGTATCGGGAGCGGGCTGACTACCAGAAGGATGCTAGCGCGCGCGAGGCAGACCTCAAGCAGGCCGAGGATTGGGTGGAGAAGGCACTCGATATCAAGAAACAGGCAGCGGAGAAGGCTGCGGCGGCGGTGCGATAGGCCCGCCGGGGGGTGCCAACCAGCTCTTGGCTTGGGCGCTCCAGCGCGTGGAGCGCCGAACGCGGAAGCCCTGGCCCGAGAGCCAGGGCTTGTTGTTTTAGCTGAGCCGTCTCACGGATCCCCCTCGCTGCCGCGAAACCCTACAGTCGGCCTCTCCCAGCCGGAGGCAGAGGACGCCTTGCTCGTTTCGCACAGCACAATGGCGCTGCGAGCCAGGCTATAGCGACTTCTTGCGGGTCGCCGCCGCCGCTTGGAACTCGGCCAGGTTCTTCTGGTCCACTACGGCGGTTCCCGTATCCACTCGCGTGGGGAGGGGTGAGGCTGGGGCGGTGCGCCAGTCCTTGAATTCGTGGACGACGTTGTGGTGCAGATCGTCCAAGAATCTCAGGCCGTAGAAACTCATGGTGTAGGATTTCTGGGTGATCGTGGCCGAGATCACTCCGCGCGAGATCCAGTCCAGCGTTTCCGGGCTCTTGTCCATCGCTACGATAGGTATCTTGCCGTCCAGGTTAAGCCGGTGCAACGCTTCGGCGGCGCCGGACCCACCCGAGGCCTCCAGGCAGAGAATGCCTTCGATTTTCTCTTTTGCCTCCAGCATATGAGACACCTCGTCGTTGGCGATGCGCGGATCACCCTTGTCGTCAATTGTCCTGAAGATCTTGATGGCGGGGTATTTCTTGAAAGTTTCGTTGACGCCACGCAGGCGCTCTTCGAGGTTCAGCTGGCCGGGAATCGTGATCAGAACAATCTGGCCCTGGCCGTGGAGAATTTCGGCCACGCGCCGCCCACTTTCCAACCCCGCCTGGAAATTGTCCGTGCCGATGAAGAGAATGCGACGCGAATCGGGCGCGTCCGAATCCACACAGATGACGGGGATCCCGGCTTCTACCGCGGCGTCGATTTCCTTGTTGAAGAGCTCGGGGCGCGTGGGCGAAATCAGGATGCCTGCCGGACGCGCGGCTACCGCCTTGCGAAAGGCCTCCAATTCCTCCTCGGGAGCGTAGGACGTCGGCCCCGTAAACTCGACCTTCACGCCGAGCCCACGGCCCGCGTCCTGGAAGCCCGCCTGGGCCTCCTGCCAGTAAGGCAGAGAAATGTTCGCCGCTACGAAGATGTAGCGCTCGCTCTCCTCGTGCAAGGCTTTTTGACACGCTGATAGCGTTATGCCCAGAGAAATCGCAAGGTAAACGGTCCCTATTTGCCGCGGTTTCATGGATCCCTCCATTCCCCGGGGCGGATCTCGCCCTGGTTGATTGCCCCCTGCAACGCAAGACTCGTACAGGGTGTGCTAGCGCGCAAGAGTATCACAAAATCCTCGCCAAGGATGAGGGTACTCGGCCTTCGCGGACAAGCCCGCGGCTGGTGAATGTCGGGGGAGGCCGCGCTTCCCGGAGCGGTTGCCTTAGCGTCGGTCCACCTGACCCAGTTCCGTCTCCCCACCCCTGTTGCTTCCCCGCTGGAGTCGGAGGGGCAAGTGCGCTACAATTGGCCGCCAGGAGGCCTTCGAGCTTTCCGCGTTCCCAGGGAGGGGGAGTTCGTCGCAGTAAATTGGCAGGAGGTGAATCTCCATGACTTCGCGCACCCGGGTTCTGCTGCTGGTTCTCCTGGCTGGGGCTACGAGCCTGGGGCTTCTCTATGCCCAGGCGCAGAAGAAGCCTGCTATCGCTTTTCCTACGGGCTACCGGAAATGGACGCATGTCAAGACCATGGTCATCTTGACGAATGCGCACAAGCTTTTTACCAGGTTTGAGGGGCTGCACAACGTCTATGTGAATGACATCGGCTGGCCGGCCTTGCAGCAAGGCAAAGCCTACCCTGATGGTTCGATGTTCGCCTTCGAGCTTTTTAACGTCAGCTCCTCCGGGGGAGCCATTGAGACACGCGGGGGACGGAAGTTTCTCGCGGTGATGAAGAAGAACACCAAGCTTTACCCGCAGACCGGCGGTTGGGGCTTTGAAGTCTTCCAGGGTTACCAGGGCACAGGATCTCTGAAAGACATGAAGGAGTGCTTCGACTGCCACTCCGCTCAGAAGCGCAAGGACTACGTGTTTTCGGACTACGTGGAATAGCCCCACCGCTCGCGGCCAGGGCCGGCGACTCGGGCTTTGACTCATCTCCAGCGTACGCGGGGGAAGGTGGACGAGGGATCTGCGGGGATGCAGTCTAAGCGGCGGAGTTGGGCTCGGCGTGCCCTCGGTGCTGAACGATCAACGCAGTGAAGGTGATTCTCGGCCCACGGTACCTCAGAACTATCCGGTTACGTCGTCGCCGGCCTGATGAATGAGCGTCCCTGGCCGTCGGCCATTGCGGGCGCTAATGAAGCGCAGCCGTAGCGGCGCGATCCTCGGTCGGCGGCCGCGCGGATGGGTTCCCTCCTGATACTGGCTCCCTTCGGCAAGCCCCCACCCTGACACGCCGGAGGTTTTCCGTCGCCCCGCTTGAACCCTGCTTCCTCACTGGCCTAGAATGATTGTGATGACCACGACGCAGCAGTTCGGAGAGCTCGTGCGGAAGGTCCAGACCTATCGACCCGGTGAGGACGTGGAACTGCTGCGCAAAGCCTACACCTTCAGCGCCACCGAACACGGGTTACAGAAGCGCCTCTCCGGCGAGCCTTTTGTCTCGCACCCGCTGGAAGTGGCCCACGTGCTGGCCGATATGAAGCTCGACGCGGTGTGCGTGGCCAGCGGCATTCTCCATGACGTGGTCGAGGACACGCCCACGCCCATCGAGCGGGTGCGCGAGGTCTTCGGCCCAGACATTGCGCGCATCGTCGAGGGCGTCACGAAGATCAGCCGCCTCGAGGCGCTGAAGGCCGAGGAACGCCAGGCGGAGAACCTGCGCAAGATGGTGCTGGCCATGGTGGACGACATTCGGGTGGTGCTGGTCAAGCTGGCGGACCGGCTCCACAACATGCGCACGCTCCAGCACCTGCCGCCCGACAAGCGCGAGCGGATCGCCGCCGAAACCCTGGAGATTTACGCACCCATTGCGCACCGGCTGGGAATGGGCAAAGTGCGAGGCGAACTGGAGGACTTGGCGTTCCAGTACCTCGAGCCGGAGGCTCACGAGGAGGTGAGGAAGGCGGTAGAAAGCCGGCGCAAGGTCAACGAGGAATTCCTCACCGAAGTGCGGGCCGTGGTGGATGCGAGGATGAAAGAGCACGGCATCCCGGCGCGCATCGAGGGCCGCGTCAAGCGCTTGTACAGCATCTGGGGGAAGATGAGGCGCCAGCACATAACCATCGAGCAGGTATACGACCTGCTGGCTATCCGCATTATCACGGACACCGTTCGGAACTGCTACGGAGCCCTGGGTATCATTCACAACACCTGGCGACCGGTGCCGGGCCGCATCAAGGACTTCATTGCCATTCCCCGCCCCAATCTCTACCAGTCGTTGCACACTTCCGTGATCGGACCGCACGGCCAGCCTTTCGAGGTGCAGATCCGCACCGAAGAGATGCACCGCGTAGCAGAGCAAGGTATTGCGGCGCACTGGAAGTACAAGGACGGCCAGCCTCCGGCCGAGCAGGACGAAGAACGGTTCGCCTGGCTCCGCCACTTGGTGGAGTGGCAGCAAGACATGCGCGATTCGGGGGAATTCCTCTCCACTCTCAAGATCGACCTCTACCCCGAAGAGGTCTATACCTTCACGCCCAAGGGTAAAGTAATCGTCCTGCCGCGTGACGCCACGCCCATCGATTTCGCCTATGCGATCCACACGGAGGTGGGCCACCGTTGCGTGGGGGCCAAAGTGAACGGACGGATTGTGCCGTTGAAGTATCGGCTGCGGAACGGGGATATCGTGGAGATCAGCACCCAGGCCAATCACACGCCCAGCCGCGACTGGCTGGGGTTGGTGAAGACCTCCCGGGCGCGCAACAAAATCAAGCACTGGATCAACGTCATCCAGAGGCAGCAGGCCATCGAGATCGGCAAGAAGTTGCTCGAGAAGGAGGCCCGGAAGTATGAGGTCGTCCTGAAGAAGATCCCTGAGGAGGACTACCTGCGGGTAGCGCGCGATTACGGATGCACGCAGCCGGACGACCTTTATGCTAGCCTCGGTTACGGCAAGTTCGCAGCGCGCAAAGTCCTGGCCAAGCTGGCCCCTTCGGTTCCCGTCGAGGCGGAACAGCCCGCGCGCCTAACGCCGGGCGCCAAGCGCGCGCTCGGCCTGGCGCGCGACCTGGCCATCCAGGTTCATGGCCAGGACGATTTGATGGTTTACCGGGCCAAATGCTGCAACCCGATCCGCGGCGAGGAGATCACCGGCTACGTAACGCGCGGCAAAGGGATTGCCGTCCACTCCAAGAGTTGCCCCAATGTGCAAAACCTCATGTATGATGCCGACCGCCGGATCGACGTGGAATGGGCGGGGCCGAAGTACAGCCTCTATCCCGTCAAGCTCACGCTGTTCACGGCGGACCGCCAGGGTTTGTTGGCCGATGTGACTTCCGCCATCAGCGGCGTGCACTCCAACATTCAGAACATCGAGGCGCGCACCGGCGACAACCGGGCGTTCATCGACGTGACGCTCGACATCGTGGACGTGGAGCATCTGGAGAAAATCGTCTCGTCGCTGCGGAAGATCGAAGGCGTTTACGAGGTCGAGCGGGTCATGCATACGTGAGCTCCCGCGCGGGGGCCTTGTCCGGGCGCCGGAAAATCTTCCGACGCGCGCTTCCCCTTTGTTCTCGCCGATCACAGGACAAACGCCACCTTCGGGCTGGCGGCGGAGGGAGCGGGGCACGTTCGTCAGACAACACCACGGCGGAGGAGAAAAACCTTGAGCAAGCAAGTGATTTCCACCCCCAACGCGCCGGCAGCCATTGGCCCGTACTCGCAGGCAGTCCGGGTTGGCAACCTTGTCTTTGTTTCCGGCCAGATTCCACTTGATCCCGTCACGGGCCAGCTTGTGGGGGGCGACATTGGCGTCCAGACCGAGCAAGTATTGCGGAACCTCGCGGCGATTCTGGAAGCGGCAGGTTCAAGCTTGGCGCAGGTGGTGAAGGCCACCGTCTATCTCCGGGACTTGGGGGAATTTGGCAGGATGAATGAGGTTTACGCCAGGTTCTTCGCGGAAAGTGCGCCGGCACGGGCGACGGTGCAGGTGGCGCGCCTGCCGCGCGACGCCGGCGTGGAGATTGATGTGGTGGCGGAAGTCTAGCCGGAAGTTCACCGCCGGGCAGAAAAAGCCCCCTGCCTTCGGGGATTTGGGTGGGATTACGGTTACAGAAGACAGCCCAGGGAGGCGGCAACGGCCCGCGGGCCATGCCATGCTGAGCCGCAGCTTAGGTAGCTTTCACCACTTTCCCGGCACGGATGCAGGCCGTGCAAACGCGGATCGTTTTGTGGGCGCCCTTCACGAGGGCCCGCACGCGACGCAAGTTGGGGTTCCAGCGACGTTTGGTGATATTGTGCGCGTGGCTGATGCGGTTTCCGTACACCGGGCCTTTCCCGCAGATTTCGCACGCCTGAGCCATGCCTGTACCTCGTCAGACAACTGAATAAGATGAAATCCAGCATTACATCTTACCACGACTGCTGCTTCTTGCCCAACGCCTTCCGCCCGCCGAAAGTTGTATTCAACCAGCAAGTAGCACCGCGATGAGTCGCGGCGGCTTTTCCAGACCTTTTACGGACGTGCTTGTGACGCAATTCCGGTCCGTGAGCTGGCGGATGGCGGCTTTTCTAAATCTGTTGTTGTGCAATGGGGCTCGCGCCGAGCGCCCGGAAATACCACAAGAAAGCCGCAGGTCTGAACAGCCCTTCGGCAAGCTCAGGGCGATGAGCGAAGTCCAACCGCGAGCCCTGCGCTACATGCTTGTTGCCACAAACGCGCGCCAGGGCCAGCGCCTCAGCATAGACGCCGGATCATGCAGGCGGCCTTGCATTGCCAAGCGACCAGTGCGACCATGAGGTATACGCTAACCAGACGCAGGTGAGCGCATGCTCAGGAAGACTCCCATCATGCATGTCGAGCCGGGGGGCGGGTAGGCAGTCCTTCCTTGGATATTGTTGTTCGTCGTTGGGGCTGCCTTCATCTACAAGTCCGCGCACCTGGGCAAGGAGCTTCGAACTGATCCGCCGCCTGAGTTCTTTGAGGTTGATTCCAGATGGAGCCTGCAGGGGCGTGAAATGGAGGGCCGGCTGGCGCGCGCTTATTGGGAGTGCGTGGTGAAGGTCATTCAGCTACGGTACGCCTATGGTTCGAGCCTGCCAGCGTCTCCTCCTCCCGCGTTCTCGCTCGCGACCCTCGGGCTGAGTGCAGGACTCCAAGAAACGCCCGAGGTGCGGACGCGCTTCTGGGAAAAGCTTCGGAAAGCCACGAACATGCCTGAAGTGTGGCAGACGACTCTTCACTGGAATTGGAGTTGGCTCCGCTGAAGTAGCCTGCAGCGGGTCTCCAAGTTCGAGGTTGCGCCGCGCCGCCCGGTTGAGTCCTGCAATGACAACCGGGTTGAGACACGGGACGTTCCCCCAACTGATCCACCGCCCAAAACTCTGCTTCGAGTTCCGGGGCGAACCGGGCTACAATGTCCGCATGGACACGCGAAGGCACCTTTTTGGACGTTTCACCAAAGCGGCAGTCATTCCGAGCTTGGCATTCCTGGCGGCGCTGGGCGGATGCAGCCGCAAGACTCCGTCCGAGCGCGAGGTTTGGGCGGAGGTCGATGGCAAGCCTATCTACCGGGAGCAGGTGGAGAGGTACTACCGCAGCCGCCTGGCCGCAGGTTCGGAGGCGGGCAGCCCGGAACAGGCGCTCAGCTTCCAGTTGAACATCCTGAACGAGCTCATCAACAACGAGATACTAGTGGCCCACGCTTCGCGGGCGCAAATCCGGATTTCGGAAGCGGAGGTGGACACGAAAGTGGCCGAGTTGCAGAGTCCCTACTCCAAGGAGGAGTTCCAAAAGAAGTTAGTCGAGCAGGGGCTGAACCCGGCCAGCCTGCGGGACGAAGTACGCCAGAGTCTCATCATCAACAAACTCATTAACAAAGAGATTGCGTCACGGCTCACGGTCACCGATGCGGAGGTGGCCAACTACTACGAGCGCAACAAGGCCACTTTCAATGTGCCGGAGACGCAGTACCACATCGCTCAGATTGCCGTGACGCCCACCGCCGAATCCCAGGTGCGGAATACCAAGAACGACGATGCGAAGAATCCCACGGTAGCGGAGCGCAAGGTTGCGGCCCTCTATGCACGGTTGCAGTCCGGGGAGGACTTCGCCAAAGTGGCCCAGGAGTACTCCGAGGACGCGCGCACGGCGGCGGGGGGCGGAGACATGGGCTTCATTCCCGCCGCCGCGCTCGCTTCCAACGCTCAGCTCAAGCAGGTCATCACTTCGCTCAAGGTGGGACAGATGACCGGGATAATCCGCTCCGCAGACGGCTATCACATCCTCAAGCTGCTGGGACGCGAGGAGGCCGGGCAGCGTAGTCTGGCCGATCCCCAGGTCCGCAGCGCGATCCGGCAGACCTTGATGAACGAGCGCGAGCAGCTCCTGCGGGCCGCTTTCCTTGAGGACCTGCGAAATCGGGCTAAGGTGCACAACTACCTTGCGGAAAAGGTGGTCGCGGCAGGCGCTAACGCCGCGCAAATCAAATAACCGGCGCAGGTCGGCCGCTCCGCGGAGCAACGTGCGTGGCCGCGGGTTAGACCCGCGGAAACTTGTTCCTCGAAAAATCGCCGACCTCGAGCAGGGAGGGCGGAATCAGACCAGCCGCACCAGGCGCGAGCCGGTTTCCACTCCTTTCCCCGGCACGACATAGATTTTCTCCACCCGGCCCGCACGCGGGGCGCGAAGTTCGTTCTGCATTTTCATCGCTTCAATCACCAGCAGGGCTCCGCCCTGGCCCACTTCCTGGTTCTCGGCCACCAGGAGCTTGACGATCTTCCCGGGCATGGGGGCGACAATCTCTTGCGGGCCATTGGCAGCGACTGCGGAGCCCGCGGTTCGCCGCCGCCGCGGGTCGTGCACCTCCACCCGGTAGTGGCGCGTGCCCACGGTTACGACGCGGCAGAGGTCACGGGCCGGCGCCCCGGCGGGCGGAGACGTCACCTGCGCCTCGTAGGAGCGGCCGCCGATGAGAATTGAATACGTCCCCGGGGCTACTTCCGCCCAGTCGGCCTCGCCCGCTTCCTGGTCGAGGACGTAGGCCAACGGGCCACTGTTAGCCGCAACGTCCACGGGCGGCGAGAGCTCAAGCTGGCGCTCACTCGTGCGGGAACCGTGCTGGAGCGTAATGGTGAGTTTCATTCTTTCCCTGCGACGGCGATCCCGACCAGTCGGGACGGGTTATCCCCTTCGTCCCGCCTCGCGAGACGAGGACGCCGCCGTCATAGATTACGTGCCGCGCGTCGGCCAGCGGTTCAGGAGTGCGTCGCGGCCGGCAGTTTTCCACGCGCTTTCTCGCGCCGGCAGAGCAGGATGCCCTGGGCCGTGCCGGCTGGCATCGAGCGCCGCCGCGAGCACCGCGACGCGTTCCAGTTCCGCCGACGGCTCGTCCTCGGAGAGAATTCCTTCGGCCAGGGCGCGGTCAATGAAGCCCGTGTCGATCCGCCCGGCGACGAAGTCCGGATGGTCCACCACGCGGCGGAAGAAAGGAATGGTGGTTTTGATCCCAAGAACCTCATATTCACTCAAGGCCCGGCGGAGGCGGGCTACCGCTTCCGCGCGGTCGTTTCCCCAGACCACCAGTTTCGCGAGCAGAGGGTCGTACTCCAAGGGCACCGTCCAGCCTTCGTAAACGCCGCTGTCAGAGCGAATCCCCGGGCCTCGCGGAGCTTGAAGCCGCTGGATCAAGCCCGGAGAAGGGAAGAAATTGTTGGCGGGATCTTCGGCGTAGATGCGACACTCCAGGGCCGCGCCGCGCAGGCGTACCTCCTTTTGCCGCCAGCGGAGGGGCTCTCCTGCCGCAATCCGTAGTTGCTCCTTCACCAAGTCGATGCCCATCACCATTTCGGTGACGGGATGCTCGACCTGGAGTCGCGTGTTCATCTCCAGGAAATAAAACTCGCGCTTCTGGTCCACCAGGAATTCCACCGTGCCGGCGTTGAAGTAGCCCGCCAGTTTTCCGATGCGCACCGCCATCTTGCCCATGCGGCGCCGCAGGTCGTCGTCCACGAGCGGCGAGGGGCATTCTTCCATGACCTTCTGATGCCGGCGCTGCAGCGAGCACTCGCGCTCTCCCAGATAAATCAAGTTCCCGTGCTGGTCGCCCAGGATTTGGATCTCGATGTGACGCGGGCGCTCCAGATACTTTTCTAGGTAGATGGTTGGGTCGTTGAAGGCATTCTGCGCTTCCGAGCGCGCGTCACGGTAGGCCGAGGCAAGTTCCTCGGGCGCGAAGACCAGCCGCAGGCCCTTGCCGCCTCCGCCCGCAGAGGCTTTCAGCATCACGGGATAACCGATTTCGCCCGCCACCCGCTCCACTTCTTCCAGAGTTTCGAGATTCCGGTCCGTTCCAGGCACCACCGGCAGGCCTGCTTGCCTCAAGGCACGGCGCGAGGCGGTTTTCGAGCCCATCAGCTCCATGGCCGCGACGGGTGGGCCGATAAAGACAAAGCCAGCTTCCGCGCAAGCGCGCGCGAACTCGGGGTTCTCCGCCAGAAACCCGTACCCAGGATGAATGGCCTCCGCGCCGCTGCGGCGCGCCACTGCGATCAGCCGATCAATGCGCAGGTAACTCTCGCTGGAGAAGGCGGGGCCAATGGGGTAGGCTTCGTCCGCGTAGCGCACGTGCAGGGCTTTGCGGTCCACGTCGGAATAGACCGCTACCGTGCGGATGTCCATTTCGCGACAGGCGCGCATCACCCGCACCGCTATCTCGCCACGATTGGCAATCAGGACTTTGCGGAACATTTCCACCCCCATGCTAACCGGGCGAAAGGACTTTTTCAAATGTGCCGGGGTGTTTTTAGACGGCGGAAGACCAGGTGGCTACAAGGCGGCGCGGTGTGCCGTGGGTTCCGCGGAGGCAGTTCCCCATACGCCCCCGGCAAAACAGCCGGTGCCGTGGCTACAATGGAATATTCCCGTGCTTCTTGGGCGGGTTGGTGTCGCGTTTGGTTTCGAGCTGGCGCAGGGCGGCGATGAGTTTGGGGCGGGTGTCGCGCGGCTCGATGACGGCGTCGATCCAGCCGCGCTCGGCGGCTATGTAGGGGTTGGCGAAGCGCGCGCGGAACTCTTCCACCTTTTCGCGGCGCAGCTTTTCGGGGTCTTCGGCCTTTTGGAGTTCGCGGCGATAAACGATGTTGACCGCCCCCTCGGGGCCCATAACGGCGATCTCGGCTGTGGGGAAGGCGTAGTTCACGTCGGTGCGGATGTGTTTGGAGGCCATAACACAGTAAGCGCCGCCGTAAGCCTTGCGCGTGATG
>Ga0315268_10003186_pt1 | contig 18163 bp, 12 predicted proteins | sample C1_top_MG_FD_204535 | JGI IMG/M metagenome (GOLD analysis project Ga0315268, IMG submission 204535) | Sediment microbial communities from Yellowstone Lake, YNP, Wyoming, USA - C1_top | ecosystem: Environmental > Aquatic > Freshwater > Lake > Sediment | place: USA: Wyoming | collected 2017-08-01
GGGCGGCCGTGGAACTGGTCGGCCTGGAGCGGCGCGAGTTCCGGCTGGCCGACGCCCTGCTCGAGGTGCGCAACAATTTCGATTACATCATCATCGATTGTCCGCCGTCGCTCGGCCTGCTGACGGTCAACGGCCTGGCCGCGGCCGACCGGGTCTTGATCCCGGTCCAGGCCGAGTATTACGCGCTCGAGGGCCTGAGCCAGCTTATCAGCACGATCGAACTGGTGCGGGAAAGCCTGCGGCAGGACCTGGAAATTCTGGGCGCCGTGCTGACCATGTTCGACGCCCGGAACAAGCTGTCCGCCGACGTCATGAACGAACTGTATAAATTCTTTCCCAATAAGATCTTCCGTTCGGTGATACCGCGTAACGTCCGTCTGGCCGAGGCGCCGAGTTTCGGCCAGCCCATCGCCCATTACGATCCGTGGTCCAAGGGGGCCAAGGCCTATGAGCGCCTGGCCCGGGAGATCCTCGATCTTGAACAGCACATTTGATTATGGCCAATAAATTTTCAGGTTTGGGACGCGGTCTCGGTTCGCTGATCCCGACCAGGACCGAACGGCCTCCGGCGGCGGCTCCCGCGGCCGCGGCCCCGGCCGGTGACGGGAGGCCGGACAACCGGGTGGTCTTCGTGCCGGTGGCGGATATCGGCGTCAATCCCTCCCAGCCGCGGACGGTCTTCCGCCACAGCGAGCTCGAGGATCTCACCAATTCCATCCGCGAACACGGCATCATCCAGCCCCTCGTGGTCTCCCCGCGGACGGGCGGCGGCTTCGAGCTGATCGCCGGCGAGCGCCGATTGCGGGCGGCCAAGCTGCTGAACCTGCCCACGGTGCCGGTGCTGGTGCGGTCGGCCAGTTCGCGTGACAAGCTCCTCCTGGCGCTCATCGAGAACATCCAGCGCCAGGACCTGAACCCGATCGAAGAGGCCCGCGCTTACGCCCGGCTGGTCTCGGATTTCAACCTGACCCAGGAGGGCGTGGCCCAGAAGGTCGGCAAGGCCCGCTCGACCGTGGCCAATACCATGCGGCTTCTGGAGCTGCCGGACGAGATCCAGCAGGCCATTTCCGCCGGCACCCTGGTCGCCGGGAGCGCCCGGGCCATCCTGAGCCTCAAGGACGAAAAGAGCCGGCTGGCCTTTTTTCACAAGCTGATGGGGCGCAAGGTCTCCACGCGCCAGGTGGAAGCCGGCGTCAACCGGTCCGGCGGCAAGCGCCGCAAGGACCCGGCGCTCTTGGCCGCCGAAGAGCATCTGCGCCATAAGCTCGGCACCCGCGTCGAGGTCAAGAAGCGGGCCGGCAAGGGTTCCATCGTCATTTCTTTCTTTTCCGAAGAGGAATATCAGGCGCTCCTGAAGCAGCTTCAGCGCTGACGCATCGCCGCCATCAAAGACCGCGCCCGTTCGTCGGGCGCGGTTTTGTCATCGAAGTTTCTCCTTTCTTTTCTTTTTGGGCGGCGGTCTGACCGGTGTTTTCGGCTCTTCATCGTCGCCGGGTTCGGCCGTTTCCTTCAGCCACCTGGTAAGTTTGGATTTGGTCATGCTCTTGATGTGGGAGCGGGCGCCGCCGGTCTTGACGAATTCCAGCCAGTCGGGATTCGGGCCCTTGCGGTTCTTGTCCGCGATGATCTCGCAGAAATCGCCGGAGGACAGCCGGGTATCCAGGCTGACGATCTGGTCGTTGACGCGCGCGCCCACGCAGGTGTCGCCGAGCTGCGAATGGATGGCGTAGGCGAAATCCACCGGCGTGGCGTTCTCCGGCAGGTCGATTACGTCGCCGTTCGGAGTGAAGACGAAGATGCGGTTATGGAAGACGTCGATCTTCACCGGCGACGCCGTTTCGGCGCCGTTCTCGTTGTCGCCGGCGGGCCAATGCTGGTCGGCCAGTTCCTGGACCCAGGCCAGCTGGCGGCGCACCGCGGCCGACGCTTTCTTGCCGTCCTCGTCGTATTGCCAGTGCGCGTAGATGCCGCGTTCCGCCTCTTCGTGCATCTTTTCGGTGCGGATCTGGAACTCGACGATCTCATTGTCCTCGCAGAAGACGGTGGTATGCAGCGACTGGTAGCCGTTGGGTTTGGGCACGGCGATGTAGTCCTTGATCCGGCCTTTGAGCGGCTTCCAGAGCTTGTGGATCAGGCCGAGCGCGGCGTAGCAGTCGCCCACTTGAGGTACGATGATGCGCAGGGCGATGACGTCGTGGATCTGGACGATGTCGCGGTTGTATTTGAGCAGCTTGCGATAGAGGCTGTAGAGGTGCTTGACCCGGCCCTCGATGCGCAGCAAGGGTACGCCGGCTTGGCGCAGTTCCTGCTCGACGAGCAGCCTGATCTTCTCGATGTAGGACTTCTTGATCTTGATGGTCTTGGTCGCGAGCCCCGAGACCCATTCGTATTCCTTGGGCATGGCGTAGCGGAAAGCCAGGTCCTCGATCCGGCTTTTGATCTCGTTCATGCCCAGGCGGTTGGCGATGGGCGCGTAGATCTCCAGCGATTCCAGGGCGATGCGCATCTGCTTGGACGGCGGCAGGGCCGACAGCGTTTCCAGGTTATGGATGCGGTCGGCGAATTTGATCAGGATCACCCGGATGTCCGAAGCCATGGCCACGAACATCTTGCGGAGATTCTCCACGTAGCGGTCGATGCCGCGGTATTTGATCTTGCCCAGCTTGGTGATGCCGGCGACCATGGAAGCGATGTCGTCGCCGAAGTTCTTGCGGATATCTTCGAGGGTCACGGCGGTGTCCTCGGGCACGTCATGCAGCAGTCCGGCGATGACGATCGGCACGGGCAGGAGCATGTCCGCCAGCTGTTCGGCGGTGCGGAGCGAGTGGACGATGTAGGGTTCGTTCGAGATCCTCTTTTGGCCGGCATGGGCGTTATTGGCGTAATCGAAAGCCAGCCGGACCATGTCCAGGTCGGCCTTGGGCTGGTAAGACCGGATCTTCTTGACCAGATTGTCGGAGGAAATCCTCATAGGTCGCCGCGGCGCAGCGGGCCGGTCCGTACCGGCGGCGGCTGCTCCCGTCATTTTACTCTTTATCGGGACGATTTGGAACTCCATTTCTGCCGCGGGGCGGCGGCTTAACAAAATCGGCGGCCGGAGCCGCCGATCAGGCCGTCGCCGGGCGTCATTTTTCCAGGCGGCGTTCGAAATGACACTCCTTGTTGGAACAGCGGACCATGTCGGCCTTGGCGAAGACGACGAGCGCGCCGCAGTCCGGACAGATCTCGCCCGTCGGGCGCGCCCACATGGCGAACTTGCAGTCCGGATAGCGCGAGCAGGCGTAGAACATCTTGCCGCCGCGGGTCTTCTTCTCGACCATGTCGCCCTCCTTGCAGGACGGGCACTTGACGCCAACCTTCTTGAGCAGCGGCTTGGTCGTCTTGCATTCCGGGTAGTTGGAGCAGCTGATGAACTCGCCGAAGCGGCCGTGGCGGATCATCATGGGCGAGCCGCATTTGGGGCATTTCTCGTCGACCAGCTGTTTTTCCGCGGCGGCGGATTCGGAGCCGGGCAGCGGTTTGGAGTTGCGGCAGGCGGGGAAGCCGGTACAGGCCATGAATTTGCCGTAGCGGCCGATCTTGATCACCATCGGCTTGCCGCATTTCTCGCAGACCTGGTCCGTGACCTGTTCGGCGACGTCCTTTTTCGAGATCTCGCCTTCCTTGATCTTGAGATTGCTCTTGAAAGGGCCGTAAAAATCCCTGATGACCGGCACCCATTCCCGGCGGCCTTCGGCGATCTCGTCGAGGTTCTCTTCCATGCGGGCGGTGAACTGGTAATCGACGATGTCCCGGAAATGGGCGACCAGCAGATCGCTGACCAGGAAGGCCAGCTCCGTCGGTTCCAGCCGCTTGTTCTCCTTTTTGACGTAGCCGCGGTCGATGACCGTGCTGATGGTCGGCGCGTAGGTCGAAGGGCGGCCAATGCCGTTCTCTTCGAGCGTCTTGACCAGCGTGGCCTCGCTGTATCGCGGCGGCGGCTCGGTGAAGTGCTGTTTCGGCGTCACTTCCTGGGGTTCGATGCCGTCATCCTTTTTCAGTTCCGGCAGCAGCGCCTCCTTGACGTCGCTTTCGTAGACCTGCAGGAAACCTTTGTAGGTCACGGTGGTGCCGTTGGCCCGGAAAGTATAGGTCGTCCCGCCGGCCGCGGCCGCGTCGATGTCCACCGCGATCGTGGCCAGTTCGGCGTCGGCCATCTGCGAGCCCAGGGCGCGGCGCCAGATCAACTCATAGAGTTTGCGCTGATGGTCGTCGAGGTAGCCGGCCACGTCGTCGGGGTGCCGCCCGGCGTCGGTGGGGCGGATGGCTTCGTGGGCTTCCTGGGCCGACTTGGATTTGGTCTTGTAGCGGCGCGGTTCCGCCGGAACAGCCCGGCCGCCGAATTTTTCCCCGAGGTAGCGGCGGGCTTCCTCGATGAATTTCTCGGCCAGGTTGACCGAATCGGTGCGCATGTAGGTGATGAGGCCGGTCGAACCGTCCGGTCCGAGTTCGACGCCTTCGTAGAGCTGCTGGGCGATGACCATCGTCTGCTTGGCCGAATAACCCAGCTTGTTGTTCGCTTCCTGCTGCAGGGTCGAGGTGGTGAACGGCGGCAGCGGACTGCGCGACATGGTCTTGCGCTCGACCGCGGCGACCTTCCAGGGAGCGGCCTCCAGCTGCTTGACGATATCGGCCGCTCCGGCCGTGTCCTTGATGGCGAACTTGTCGAGCGTGGCGCCGTCGCGCTTGGTCAGCCGGGCGTTGAAGCTCTCGCTTGAAGCCGCGCCCTGGCGGGCCAGCAAGGCTTCGATCGTCCAGTACTCCTGGGGGACGAATTTCTGGATCTCCCGTTCGCGTTCGACGATCAGGCGGACGACCACGGATTGGACGCGGCCGGCCGAAAGGCCGCGGGCGACCTTGCGCCAGAGGAAAGGGGAGAGCTCATAGCCGACCAGCCGGTCGAGGACGCGGCGGGCCTGCTGGGCGTCTACCAGGCGCCGGTCGATCTCGCGGGGATTGGCCAGGGCCTTTTCGATGGCTTCCTTGGTGATCTCATGGAAAGTTATGCGCCTGGTTTTTTTCGGGTCGAGATCCAGGAGTTCGCTCAGGTGCCAGGCGATAGCTTCACCCTCGCGGTCTTCATCGGACGCGAAATAGACCGTCTCGGCCGAAGCCGCGGCCCGTTTGAGTTCGCCGGCCACCTTCTTGGATTTGGTGGGGATGACGTATTTCGGGGTGAAATCCTTCTCGGTGTCGATGCCGATCTCCTTCTTGGGCAGGTCGCGGATGTGGCCGAAAGAGGACAGGATCTTGTAGCCCCTGCCCAGGAACTTGGTTATGGTCTTGGCCTTGGTCGGGGATTCGACGATGACGAGTTTGGTCTTCATAATAGTGTTCCGGTCCGGCCGCGCGGCGGTAAAGAGAGTGCCGCTTGCGGACCATGCTGCTCAGATTAGCCGTCTTTGGCGCGGGCTGTCAAACCGCGGGCTCCATTGGTTGCCGATCTTTTCCACTAACCCGGCTATCTCCAGCCTGGCCAGGGCGGCCGTCAGCCGGCTGATATCGAGGCCGCTGGCGCCGGACAGCGTTTCGGCTTCGAGCGGCCCGCCGGCCAGCGTTCGGCAGACCAGGAGCTGTTCCGGATCCAGCTCAGCGAGCGCGATCCGGCCGGTTCCCGCCGGTTTCCAGCCATAATATTCCAGTATCTCGGCGGCGGAGACGACCGGCGTCGCGCCTTGCCGGATTAGGTCGTTCGATCCGGCCGAGGCCGGCTGGGTTATCGGACCGGGGACCGAGAAGACGTCCCGGCCGTACTCCAGCGCCGCCGCCGCGGTGATCAGCGCCCCTGATCTTAAGGCGGCTTCGATGACCACGGTGCCCCGGCTTAGGCCGGCGATGATGCGGTTGCGCAACGGAAAATGGTGTTTTTGACCTTCGACGCCGGGCGGATATTCCGAGACCAGGGCGCCGCCGGCCGACACGATCCTTTCAGCCAAGCCGAAATTGCTCCTGGGTCCGACCGAGGCGCGGTCCACGCCAGACCCGAGCACGGCGACGGTGGGACCGCTGCCGTCCAGGGCCGCGGCATGGGCGACCGCGTCGATGCCCAGGGCCAGGCCGCTGACGATCCCGACGCCGGCGGCGGCCAGCGGCCGGCAGATCAGTTTGGCCGCGGCTTCGCCGTAGGTCGTCAGCCGGCGCGTCCCGACCACGGCTATCAGCCGATCGGTTTGAAGAACGGCGACGGAGCCGCGCACGAAGATTATCGGCGGCGCCCCGGGCAGTTCCCGGAGCGACCGTGGATAATCCGGGTCCGCCCAGGTCAGAGCGGTCAGGCCTTCTTTATATATAAGGGCCGTTTCCCGGTCTGGATCGAGACTGCGCCGTTCCCGGTTCAGCAGCCCGGCTGACGCCGGCTTAAGTCCCGAAGCCAGGAGCGCCGCGGCCGGCGCCCGCCACAGCCGGCCGGCGGAACCGAAGAACCGGAGCGGCGCCGCCAGCTCGACGGATGATATCAGGGTGATCCTGGCCAAGGCCGCCAGAAAGCCCGTCTCAGAGCATTCCATAGCAGGCCGGAGGATAGGCCGTCCGGAAAAAGATGTCAAATCGGCATTATAAAAGCCGGCCCCCCGCGGGCCGACCCGTCATCATTATCATTTTGGCGAGGCGTTCACCCTGTTCATCGCCGCTTCGATGCCTTCCGCCACGATGGCGGCGACGGCTTCGGCCGCTTTTTGTTCGGCCGCCTCAATGAGCGTTTTTTCGTTCCGGCCGAAGCGTTCGAGCACGTATTTATCAGCCGGCACCCGGTCGCGGAGCGCGCCGGCGATGCCGATGCGGACGCGTTTGATCGCCGGAGTTCCCAGCCGCTCGATGATCGACCTCATGCCTTTGTGGCCTCCGGCCGAGCCATTGGCGCGGACGCGGATGGCGCCGACCGGCAGATCCAGGTCGTCGTAGACGATGACGATGTCCTTGATCGCGACACGCCAGAAGCGCGAGGCCGCGAAGACGGCATCGCCGGAGTTGTTCATGAAGGTCTGAGGCAGGAGCAAGATGACCTTTTTGCCGCCTTCGATCACGCCCGAAGAGATCCTGGATTGAAATCTGGGATTGTTGGTCCAATCCTGATAAGCAGCGCCGCCGTCGTTTTTGAAGAACTCGACGGCGGCGGCGCCGACGTTGTGCCGCGTCGCGGCGTATTTCTTACCCGGGTTTCCCAGTCCGACGATCAGCGTAGGCATAGTTCGATCCCGGCCGGTCAGGCGTGCTGCTGTTTGGCGATCTCCCGCGCCATGATCTTGATCGGTGTGCCGGCGAAACCGAACTCGTCCCGCAGCCGGTTCTCGATGAAGCGCAGGAAGTTGGGATGCAGCGTGTTCTTGTCCTTGATCACGATCATGAAGGCCGGCGGCTTGGTGCCCACCTGGGTCATGCCGTAGACCTTGGGGCGGTTCTCGCCCCGGCGGAAGGCCGAGTGATGGATCTTCTTCAGCTTCTCCATGAAAGCGTCGATCTGCTCCTGCGGCAGTTCGCGCTGGCGTTCGGCGTTGACCTCCAGGGCGTAACCGAGCAGGCGGCCGACATGGCTGCCGGTCTTGGCCGCGATGAAGGTCACCGGCGACCAGGCGTAGAAGGGGAGCTGCGTCTGGAGATATTTTTTATATTCCTCGGCGATGCCCAGTTTTTTGTTGTCCGCCAGGTCCCACTTGTTGACGACGACGATGACGCCGGGCGACTTCTCCTCGATCAGTCCGGCCAGCCTTTTTTCCTGCATGTCGACGCCGGCGGCGGCATCGACCAGCAGGAAGACGACGTCGGCGCGCTCCAGTTCACGGAGCGTCAGGCTGACGCCGATCTTTTCCATCCCGGGTGCGACCTTGGACCGTTTGCGGATGCCGACGGTGTCGACGATCAGCGCGTTCTTGGGGCCGTGCTTGTCGTCCGTGAACGACAGCAGCGTGTCCTGCGGTTCCTTGGTCGTGTGCGGCACCTCGCTGACGATGACGCGTTCTTCGCCGGCCAGGCTGTTGAGCAGCGTGGACTTGCCGACGTTGGGCCGGCCGATGATGGCGATGCGGACGTCGATCGGCGGCAGCGGCCGGCTGTCCAGTTTTTTCTCCCTGATGATCTTCACCAGTTCGTCCAGCATGTCGCCGACGCCCGAACCGTTGGCCGCCGAGATGGGCAGCGGCGGGCCGAAACCGAGTTTCAGCCATTCCGGTTCTTCCGCCAGCCGGCGCGTCCTGGGGTTATCGGATTTGTTGGCCAGGAGCAGCAGCGCTTTTTTGGTCTTCTGCAGATGTTTGGCCAGCGCCTTGTCCTGGGGCATCACGCCGGCCGTGACGTCGGTCACGAGGAGGATGATATCCGCCTTGTCGATGGCGTTCTTGGCCTGCCGTTTGAGGTCCTCTTCGGTGGCGCCGCTGGCGGTCAGGTCGAGGCCGGCGGTATCGATGACGGTGATGTTCTGGCCGTTCCAGTGGCAATGGCCGTAATTCATGTCGCGGGTGGTGCCGGCCAGGGGCGAGGTCAGCGCCTTCTTTTCTTCCAGCAGACGGTTAAAAAGCGTGGATTTGCCCACGTTGGTCCGGCCGACGATGGCGATGACCGGGGTCATGGTGAGACGAGCGTCCATAGGTTGGTCGTTAGCGCCGCGATCCGCGGACCGCGGCGTTCGGTCCGGCTGCCGGGCGATCAGATGTTATCGGGAGTGCTCTTGCCCAGGATTATCAGAAGATCGGCGGATCGGGACGTGCTGCCGGCGAAGGGCAGCGGCGAAGCGATCACGTTCACGTCGGGACCGAGCATCTGTTTCAGGTCATTGATGACGGCGGCATTGCCGCCGTTGGACAGGTCGTAGATCGCCGTCTTGGTATACTCGAACGAACCGGCGTTGCCGATCTTGACGACCGTGAAGCCGGATTCGGCCAGCCGTCCGGCGACGGCCCTGGCCAGCCCGGACCGGCCCGAACCGTTCTGCAGTTCGATCTTCGGCTTGGCTGCCGGCGAAGCGGGCGGCTGCTGGCGCGAGCCGGCGGCGACGGCGACGGGCGTGTCCAGGATGGTCTCGGCCACTTGCCGCAGATCGCTCCAGTCGTCCTTGCGCGGCACCAGCACATAGGCGCTGTTGATCACGGCGGCCTGGAGCGGCGAATTCGGACCGTCGTCGATCACCTTATGGATCACCGTGGCCGGGTCGATCGACCGGCCTAATTTGGCCAGCCTCAGGATCTCGCCGACCTGCATGTTGGTGGTGATGTTCGACTGCAGCTCGGCCAGCATATTGCTGACGCGGGCCGGATTTTTCAGCATGTTGAAAGCGGTCGCCCTCTCTTTGACCGCGGCCAGGACCTTCTGCTGGCGCTTGGCCCTGGCGAAATCCGAGCCTTCGCCGCTGTTGCCGTGCCGCGACCGGGCGAAACGCAGCGCTTCGGAACCGCTCATGTGCTGCCAGCCCTCCGTGAAGGAGATGGTCTGGAGGCTGTTGAACGTGGCCGGGTAATTGTGATCCGTGAATGACCGGTCGACGTAGATGTCGACGCCGCCGACGTCGTCAATCAGTTCCTGGAAAGCCTGGAAGTCGACGCGGACATAGTAGGGGATGTCGATGCCCAGCAGGCCTTCGAGCGCCGTCTTGGTGAATTCGCCGCCGCGCCCGGGCGACTCAAGTTCGCCGAAAGCGTTGGCGGCGTTGATCTTGCGCCAGCCGGCTTTGGGCAGCGGCACCAGCATGTCCCGGGGTATGGACAGCAGGGCCACTTTGTTCTGCGACGGCTGGAAACTGGCGACCATGATGGTGTCGGTGAGCAACGGTCCGTCATGCCCTTCGCCGCCCATGCCCAGGAGCAGGACGTTGATCCGGTCGTCGCCTTCGCCCTTCAGTCCGCGGTCCGGGCTGCCGATGAGGTGCATCTGGTTCAGCAGCGGCAGGTTGGTCAGGTTGGCCAGGGCCGCCGAAGCCGTTTCCGAAAGCGATAGTCGGCCGATGCCGAACGAAAATACAAATATGCCGGTTATCAAAACCAGCGCCAACAGGCTCTTGGCCGGCTTGGTGCCGGGAGCGGGGTCGGCCGGAGATACGTGATCCCCGGAAAGGAAATTAACCTTCAATAATTTCATGAGGATGAAGTGACATCGTGTGCGGGAAAATTCAGGCAACGCAAACCATCGGTCCGTTACTATATGATTAAGCAAAAAAGCGATTTTGACAAGGCGGCCGGCGGGGGAAAACTCCAAGCTGTTGACAGGCGCCGCATTATGGTTTCATCATCCACATTTGACGGCGCTGCCGGACAAGATCGCCAGGTTTAAGCTCACACCCCGGAGCAGGGGGACTTGCCAAGAGTCATTTTTGTGCTACAATTGCTTTACTTTGACGAAAATTTGCCCAGTTAAGCGGCATATTTTCTTTTTGGACGCTTTGGCCGCTGTTTTGAGCGGAGTCGTCCGATTTTCGTCTCACAGTGTTCATTGCAGTTTTTCTGGTGGTCGTAATCAGGGCGTATGGCTCAGTTGGTTAGAGCGCTGTCCTCACACGACAGAGGTCGGTGGTTCGAATCCACCTGCGCCCACCAGAAAGACGGCAATGTCTAACTACGCCCGGGTCTTGGCGTTCGATCGCCGATCAGGCGTCAGAGATCTATGACGGAAAATCAGGGACCGATCGTCACCGAACCGCGGCCCGAAGAGGGCTCCGAGGGCCAGACCTTCATCTCCAAGGCTCTGGAATTTTTGGGCGAGCTCGTCCACGTGGTCCTCATTTCCCTGGCCATCATCGTGCCTATACGCTACTTTTTGATCCAGCCATTCTACGTTAAAGGAGCGTCAATGGAGCCAAATTTCTATGATCACGAGTACCTGATCATCGATGAGATCAGCTACCGCCTGCACGAACCCCTGCGCGGCGACATCGTCGTCTTCCGCTACCCCAACGATCCGCGGCAGTTCTTCATCAAGCGCATCATCGCCTTGCCCGGAGAGCGCATCAAGGTTTCCGGCGGCAAGGTCACCCTGTTCAACGCCGCGCATCCGGAGGGCGAATCCTTGGATGAAACTTCCTACCTCGGTTCCGCGTACACCGCCGGCGAGAAGGACCTTACGCTCAGTTCCAGCGAATATTTCCTGATGGGCGACAACCGTTCCGCCAGCCTCGATTCCCGCATCTTCGGCGCCGTTCCCCGTAATTTCATCGTCGGCCGGGTCTGGTTCCGCGGCTGGCCGCCGGAAAAGATCCATTTCTTCAATACGCCGCCCGCGGAGTTCACGGCCATGCGTTGACCCGCCGGCGATCCCCCAACCAAGCAATATCGCTAATTTTCGCGAGAATATGCCCAAGAAAGCTCAAAAACACCCGATCGCCGCCAAGAAGAAGGCGGCAGCCAAGAAAGCGGCGCGGCCGGTCAAGGTCCAGCAGCCGCCCAAGACCCAGGTCGCGCCGGCACCGGCGCCGCGGCCGGGATTGACGCCGCAGCTGCTCCGCGGCATGCGCGACATCCTGCCCACCGAGCAGAGGTACTGGCGGCACGTCTATCGCACCGTCGACGGCATCGCCCGGTCCTACGGCTACGAACGGATCGATACGCCGCTCCTCGAGGAGACCGGACTTTTCGTGCGTTCGGTCGGCAAGCAAAGCGACGTGGTGGAGAAGGAGCTTTTCTCCTTCCTTGACCGCGGCGGCGAGAACGTCTCGCTGCGGCCCGAAGGCACGGCCTCGCTGGTGCGCGCCTACATCAACCACGGGATGTTCAGCCTGCCCCAGCCGGTCAAGATGTATTACATCGGACCGATGTTCCGCTACGAGCGTCCGCAGGCCGGACGTTTCCGCCAGCACCACCAGTTCGGTTTCGAGGTCTTCGGCGACAGTCAGCCGGTGCTCGACGCCGAAGTGATACTCATGGCTCATCTTTTCTACAAGGACCTGGGCGTCAAGACCGTGGTCCATCTCAACAGCCTGGGCTGCAACATCTGCCGGCCGAATTACCTGACCGAACTCGTCGCCTATTACCGCAGCAAGCGTTCGCAGATCTGCGAGGATTGCAAGCGGCGGCTGGCGAAGAATCCGCTGCGGCTGCTTGACTGCAAGGAGCCGGGCTGCGCGGCGCTCCGCGAGACGGCGCCCCACCTCGTCGATTTCCTGGATGACGAATGCAAGAATCACCTGATGCGCGTCCTCGAATATCTCGACGAACTCATGGTCCCGTACGTTCTCGATCCGCACCTGGTGCGCGGCCTGGATTATTACACCAAGACCGTGTTCGAGATCATGCTGGCCGACGAGACCCAGCCGGGGCAGTACGCCCTGGGCGGCGGCGGCCGTTACGACAACCTGGTCGAGCAGCTCGGCGGACGGCCGACGCCCGCTTGCGGGTTCGGCATCGGCATCGAGCGGGCTATCCTCCAGATGAAGAATCAGAACATCGAGCCGCAGGACGATTTCCGTCCGGAGATATTCCTGGCGCAGCTGGGCGATACCGCGCGGCGTAAATCCTTCCAGTTGTTCGAAGAGCTGCGCAGCGCCGGGGTCAGGATGGCCGCGACCTTCTCCAAGAGCGCGCTCAAGGCGCAGCTGGAAACGGCCAACCGCCTGGCCGCCAAATATACCGTGATCATCGGCCAGAAAGAGGTCCTTGACGGCACGATCCTGGTTCGGGACATGGAATCAGGCATGCAGGAGATCGTCGATTACAACAAGGCCGTCGCCGAGATGAAGAAGAAATTAGGCAGAGCTTAGCCGTTTTTCGCCGTAACTTAGTCCCAGGCGGGAGTGTTGACGCTTTAAGCTCAACGGTGATAAGATGATAATATGTATAAGCACGGTTACTGAACGTACCGTCATTTATTGAAAGGGGGGTGACTATTGTGGCAGAAGTAAAGAGAAAGAAAGGCGAGAGTTTCGAGAGTTTGCTCAGGCGCTTCAGCCGAAAGGTCCAGGAGAGCGGCAAACTTCTGCAGGTCCGGAAGATCAGGTACCACTCGAAGATCAAGAGCAAGGCGGCTACCCGCGATGCCGCTCTTAGGCGCGAATATCTGCGCGGCCGTCGCGAATTCCTGATCAAGACCGGCCAGGCAACTGAAGAAGATTTCCGGCCGGCCAGAAGGCCGGGCCGCTCCCGCTAACCATAAGCGATCAAGTCGATGACCACGCGAGAACGCATCGATAATGATTACGCCCGGGAAGCCAAGGCGCGCAACGCAGCCGCTGTGTCCACATTGCGGCTGCTTCGCGCTGCGCTCAAGAACGCCGAGATCGAGAAGATGAAACCCCTAGAGGAAGCCGACGTCATCGAGATCATCGGCCGCGAGGTCAAGAAACTGGTCGACGCCCTGGATTCCTACCGCGCCGGCAACCGCCCGGACCTGGCGGCTCAGGCCGAGTCCGAAGCGGCGCTGATGCGCGCCTATCTCCCCGCGCAGCTCGGCGAGGCGGACCTGAAGAAGATCATCGCGGACAAGATCGCGGCCCTGGGGGCCGCCACGGTCAAGGATTTCGGCAAAGTGATGTCCGAGGTATCCAAGGAAACCAAAGGCCGCGCCGAAGGCGGCAAGGTCAGCGCCCTGGTGAAAGCGGCGCTCACAGGCGGGACTTGACCCGCCGCGGATCGAACGATTCGCTAACCTTCTTACCATGCTTCTTAGAAGGAACGATCAGCGAAAGGATTCTCCGGACGGAACGCGGCGCGCGGTCCGGTCCGTTGTCGGCGCGTTTTCGGCGGTCTTGTTCATGGCGGCCGTTTTTTTCGTTCTGCCCGGAATGGCCCACGCCGCCCGCGTTGACCTGGGGCTGGGTTACGCTTCGGCCACCGGTCTCGCGACCACGGACATCCGCACCATGGTCGGCAACGTCCTCAAGGGCTTCTTCGCGCTGCTCGGCGTCGTCGCCGTGCTGCTGATCCTCTATGCCGGCGTGATCTGGATGACCGCCGCGGGCAACGAGGAGAAGATCTCGCAGGCCAAGAAAATACTCATCAATGCCACCATCGGACTGCTCATCATGATGGCCGCTTACGCCATTACCGCTTTCATTTTCGGCGCTATTCTCGGCGCCCAGGGCGGCGAGGGCGGCGGGGGAGGCACGGCGGGCCTGGCCGGCATCCACTGCGCCAACTGCGCCGAGTCCGAGCTGGGTAAGATCCTGGAATACCATTATCCGGAAGCCGGTCAGGCCGGCGTGGCCCGCAATACCAAGATCGCCATCACCCTCAAGAAGCCGCTGGTATTGTCGACTATTTTCAAGAATTACGACGATAAGGGGACCTACGCCGTTAACGATGACGTGCTGTGCGACCCGAATTGCGCCGCCCGCACCGCCGAACTGAAATGTTCGGACAAGATCGACGAAAATACCTGCGTCAACGCCATCATCCCCAGCTCCGGCAAGAACTACTGCAGCTGGCAGAAGACCCCCGGCGCCTGCGTCTTCGCCCTGAACCTGAACACCGATAATTTTAAGATCCTGCCCAACGCCGTCCTCGGCGCCGTCCAGAATTCCGCCGACAAGGACGATGATTTCAACACTCGTTACATCAAGGATCCGACGATCGCCGCCCAAAAGGGCGCCCTGGTCGATCCGGCGCCGCTGGCCATGGTCACGGTGGTCAATACCTCTTTCGATCCCAACAATAAAGGCCAGACCCTGGTCATCAAGCCCAAGGATCCCATCGGCAGTTCCAGCGTCGACGTCAATTATCGCGTCGCCCTGCGCGGCGGTGACAACGGCATCATGGTCTGGGACGATCCGAACGCTCCGGGGGTAGCCTGTCCGCGGCAGAATACCGGGGAGAAGACCGCCAAGTGCGTCAAGGCCTTCGATACGGCGCGGGCGGACGGGTCATATTTCTGGTCCTTCACCACCAGCACCGCGCTCGACACCACGCCGCCGCAGATCGTCTTCGTCGGGCCGCGTCTGGCCGTCAATCCGGTGGATCGGCCGATCGTCCGCAACCAGCTGCTGCAGATCTATTTCGACGAGCCGATCGATCCCTCCACGGCCACCGGCAAGACCGGGTCCGGCGGCTTCTCTCAGATCAACGTCGAGGCTAAGTGCCTGAGCGGCCTCCCTGCCGGCCGCTGCCCGTGGAACCAGACCGGATTCGCGCCGATCAACGGCACGCTGGACATCTCCAACCGCTACCGGACGGTCGAGTTCACTCCCAGCGCTCCTTGCGAAGGCATCTCCGAGAACTCCTGTGGCGATCCGGTCTACTGCCTGCCGAAGAACGTCGAGCTGCGGGTCACGGTCAAGCCGTCCACGGTCGACACGGCCAATCCGCCGGCCGGAGTCTTCCCGCCGGATGGCGTCACCGACATGGTCGGCAATTCGTCCGACGGCAACATGAACGGCAAGGGCGAAGGGCCGAGCGGCACTTACACCATCCTCGACAAGGATAAGAAGCCGCAGACCGTCACGCTGACCGATTACGATTATAACCTCTATTTCACCAGTCCCGCCTCCGACCTGTCGACCTACAGCGATACCGCCACCTGGCGGCATCAGGTCAACGACGAGGTCGATCTGGTGCCTCCGGTGGTCACGGATATCCTGCCGCTGAGCCTGCCGCCGGAGAGCCTGCCGTTCAATCCCGACAAAGGTCCGTCATTGGTCCCGACGACCCTGGACGTTGCCATTTCCTGGAGCAAGACCATGAGTCCGTCCTCGATGGTCGCCGGAACGACCGTTTACATCCTGTCCCGCGAGTGGCAGAAGAAGACGGGCGCGAAGGTCAGCGGCTGCGGCACGGGTTCGGGTGATTGCGATTGCGCCACGGGCATCAAGGATTGCGCCGACCCCCTGGCCCAGCCGACCGTGATTATCGACGCCGGCAAGCCGGTCGAGGATAAGAGCGTGACGCCGTCGCGGGATATCACCGTGATGAAACTGCTGCACCGGCCTTTCTACTCGGCCGGCGAGCTGGGTTGGGGCGAGCAGGAGGCCAAGGCCGTGCTGGAAGCCAACCCGGCCTACCTTCCGGTCGTCCGCAACAAGGTCAAGGATGACCGCCAGAACTGCTTCTATCCGAGCCAGGGCTATCTTTGCGGAATAGCTACATCTACGCCGACGACCCCCGATATTCCCGCGGGCACCGGTTTTCCTTCCTGTCTGAACCGTGATCGGGGCAGGACCTTTACCTGGTAATCGCCGAGCGCCGAAGACCATATGACCACCAATCCCAAACGACAATTCGTGAAGAAGCTGTTGATCGCCGCCGCGGTGAGCGGGCTTGGCGCCTTGCTGGCCGCTTGGCCGGCAGTGGCCGCCCAGGTCGATCTGGGTTTGGGTTATGCCTCGGCTACGGGGCTCGGCACCACGGATATCCGCACCACCATCGCCAGGATCATCAGCATTTTCCTGGGTCTTTTGGGCATCGTCGCCGTCTGTCTCATCCTGTACGCCGGTTTCCTCTGGATGACCGCTCAGGGCAATGAGGAACAGATCACCAAAGCCAAGAAGACCATGACCGGCGCGGTGATCGGCCTGATCATCATCCTGTCGGCTTACGCCATCGTCCGGTTCATTTTCGGCGCCATCGAGGGCGCTCAGACCGGCGGCGAAGGCGGCACCAACTCCGGCGGCGGCGGCCTCGGCGGCGGCGCCGGCAATGTCTTCCGCGTCACCAGCACGATCCCGGCCGGTCCCGGCCTCGGCGTCGTTCCCGGCGGCTGGCCCAAGAATTACCAGGTCCGCGTCAATTTCAACGAGGGGGTCCTGAAGGCCAGCGTCGATGCCAATAAACCGATCTTCAAGAAATGCAATTCCCGCCTGGACGGTTCCGGCAGTCCGACCGCCTTCGACCCCGCCGCCTGCGCCGACTACCCTTTCGATTACGAGGTCAACGGCAGCCAGCTGACGATCAAGCCCAAGGATGACGGCGATCCCAACACTCCCGACTACTGGGCCGGCGAATTCTGGTATTACGCCGAGGTCAAGGGCAGTCCGTCGGTCCTCAGCGGCGATATTCCCGCCACCATCCTGAAGGACGTGCGCGACCCGGCCCGGGGTCTGGTTTGCGCCCCGCCAATCATGCCCATCGGCCTGCCGGCGCCGCAGATCTGGGAAACCAGCTCCTACGCGGCCGAGCTCTGCAAGCGGGCCATTGCTTTCAACGATCTGGTCGACTTGAACCCGCCGACCGTCACCATCAATGATTTCTACGACCATTGCTCCATGCCGGCCCAGGTCATCGGCGAAGTGACCGACGACTTCCTGCCGGAGCAGGCCGACTTCAGCCTGGCCTTCCCGGCTGATGAGACCCACAGCCAGACCGAGGTCGGCGAACTCCAGAAAGCGCTCAGTCCGCAGCCGCCGACCATCTTCAACGCCACCATGGTGCAGACCATCTCGCTGCCGCCGCCGCAGATCGATTCGGCGCTGCTGATCCCGAGCCAGCGTTACCTGGTCCGCGGCACGGCCAAGGACCCGGTGCCGCACACGAGCGCGGTGACCGAAAAAACCTACGTCCGCGACCCGGCCGAATGCTGCACCGAACCCTGCGTGACCAATCCCAAGTGCCGCAAGTGCTCCTGCGATCCCTGGGGTACGCCGGCCTGCACCGGGGACAACTCCTGCACCAAGAACGAGGATTGCCGCTCCAACATCTGCATATTCAGCTGTCAGGGCGATCCCAACCCGGGCAAGATCTGTACGGCCGATACCGAATGCGCTCCCGGCCTGTGCAAGGGTTTCTGCGCGGAATTTCCCGTCATCAGCAGCGTTTCGCCCCAGGTCGCCGGCGCCGGTTCGCCGGTCACCATCAAGGGCCGGTCATTCGGCCGCGCTCCCGGCGAGGTCTGGTTCCTGGGACCGAAGGACGCCATCACCGGAAAATATCCCGATCAGAAGCTGGCGGCTCCCTGCGCCCCCGGCGCCGACTGGTGGTCCCTCGATGACAAGACCGGAGAATACACGGTCAGCGTGATCGTGCCCGACGGCGCCAAGAACGGTCCGATCAAGGTCATCGCGGCCAACGGCAGCGATTACATGTGGGACGACACCACCAAGGACATCGCTCCGCGCCGCAGCACGTATTACGGCGTGGTCATGTCGTTCACGGCGGAAGGCGCGGCCTTCAAGCCCGGCATCTGCTTCGCCTCGCCTAACAGCGGCCCGAAGGAACAGGCCTTCGACATCATCGGCGTCGGCTTCGGCAAGGACCTCGGGCTCGTTAACATGGGCAGCAACAACGTC
>Ga0315268_10003187_pt1 | contig 18159 bp, 23 predicted proteins | sample C1_top_MG_FD_204535 | JGI IMG/M metagenome (GOLD analysis project Ga0315268, IMG submission 204535) | Sediment microbial communities from Yellowstone Lake, YNP, Wyoming, USA - C1_top | ecosystem: Environmental > Aquatic > Freshwater > Lake > Sediment | place: USA: Wyoming | collected 2017-08-01
AGGTAGTACCGCACCCAACCATAGTAGTACGTAGCCATGCCGCCAAAGCCGAAGTATAGGAAGGTGATAGAGTACCGAACCCACGAACATGTGATCCCGCCACGGTCTAATTCTGCAACGCATCTCGGCGACCCTATGTAAAGCTCCTGCGGAGGTAGAATTGGAACAAATATCAGAAACAGAATCAGGGCGGTAAACCCAACAATGATGAGGGAGCGATGCCTACTACTCCACCATGGCTTGGGCATTGTTCTCTCACTTCCGCTTCTCTTCAATTCTTCCGTCCATTGAGATTCCAAACAATGGTTGCAGATCCAACTCCTGTCAGCACGTAGAACATGGAGACAAGCATCTTGGAGGCAAACCACCAATTTTGTTCCATCCCAGGAGAATTTGAGTCACCAGTCGAGGCCGAGTGTAACAACTCGCTTGGCGCATCGATGATCTTCCACTTGATTGTTGCCTCCAAGAGCATTTTCCACTCAGCTGTCTGACCAGATTTCAATTTGGCGTTAAGGTCACTTAGGTCGGCGACCGCCTGCGTCTTTGCTCCCTGCCCAGTTGGAGCTGAGGGCATAGCCAATCCCGGGATATTCCAAAATCGGTAAGCAATCGAATATGCGCCGGTCATGCCTGTCAGCTCGCCTAGGTTGAACGATTGCCCGCCTCCACCTTCAGTAAGAGTGGCTCCCTTGCAGTCTCCTGCCAGACCAATCCAGTCCATGCGCACATCAGGGCTAACGAAAGTTTGCTCAAATCCAAGGATGCCAGCACAACCCAATTTAGTGAAATCGACAAAGTAGCGACCGTCGAATGTGAACTTAGGGTCGTTTACAAAGGTCTCAGCCTTATTCGTTGACAGAGTTATGCTGATAGCGTCGCCGTATGATGCCGTTACCACATTCTGCGATCGCGCCGTTGACTGGTCAGCACCAACAAGCCCCATAGGTAGAAGAACCATCAAGGCGAAAAGTAGCACTAAGTGTAAGCCCAATGAGTGAACTCTCAAAGACCCCACTTGACGTCACTATGCTATAACATATGCAATAACCTTGCTCCGATTTCCATGGATGAAAAGAGCAAGACGCAACCCCATCATGGAACTCTCCATGATTGCTTCGACTTCGTCAAGTCGATGAACTGTTCGAGCTATGCTCAGCCGTCGCTCGTTGCGGATTGGGGTGTGGGTTAGTTGGCGAGGGCGTTTCAAACTCTAGATTGATTTAGCTGCCAAACTCGTCAATTCTAGGAGCCTCTTTGCGACTCAGATTTGCCGCAGCGATTGCAGTAGGGCTCTTGCTCGCAGGGTTCTCCGTTTTCGTCCAAGCTTGGCAACATCTCACATTTTGGACATGGTGTTACTCTAAGAGGATACCTTGCCCACTATTTTCTCTCGACTACCACATTCTCGGACTGAACTTTTCAACCGTGAATTACCTAACAGCACAAGCTTTACTCAACCTAGCCTTGGACATCGCAATCCTCGGTTTCGCGCTAATCTTTCTCGCAATCAAGAAGACACTAACTCGTGCCCAGAAGTGAAGTTGAGTTTTCAAGAAAATCATTTTTTCGACCAGGCCGCGAGCCCCTGGAGAAGAACCACTTGTTAGAAGCTCGTACCCTTGAAAGCTAGATTGAGAAACAAGTTCATCATCTGCATTTTCCAAGATTATTGGCCTTATTGTCTGCAACAGTTGTTTGCTATTCATTGCTGCCACCACGATCGTCCTTTATTGGAAACACTCATGAAAATTCATGAGAAGATAGGATGTTACTGGCTCTTCTGGAAGGAAAATCGAAGTGGGGACATGGAAACCCATTTGTCTAATTCCATCGTGGAGTAGGATTTACAGATTGGTTTTGCTCGCGGGGATGTCGAGATGAGGTCACTAGTACGATTCATCGGCAATGTTCGTAGTCAATGACAATCGCAGGTCCATACGCCGTTAGCAAGTATGACGGTGAAACAAGCAACTGGTCAAAACAGACATCGGGTCTGAAGCCCCATCCGTAATAATCGTAGCAAGCTTTGCTGTAACCGCAATGGAAGAGGCCAGCGCCCCCTAACTTGTAGATAGGCACGTATGGAGCGATGAATGCCACAAAGAAGGCAAACAGGACGAAGATGGCCCCAAAGATTCGTTTTCTATTCAATTCAGGTTCTCTTCTCAGTTCGGCTAGTCAACTTGCTATCACGAATTCGGTTGCGGTTGAATCCGAATATTCTTCGCTCGAAAACAAAAACAGCTATTCCAACAATGGTCGTCCATATTGCGAAGTCTGCCACAAACTGAGCTGTCGCTATGTGGATGATTTCTCTCGCTTGACCCGTCGGGGCCGTAATCTTCTCAATAATAATCCACCTGAGCGGAAGACCATAGACGTAACTTTGATTGAACCCGCTGTAGTTGGCTGGGGCTTCAACAAGAACCAAAGAAGTTGCAACCGAGACCAACAGACCCACGAATGATACTGCCGTGACCACGAGCAATGCCCGTCGGTCAATTCTACCTGACAATGGTTTTGACATTGTTTTCTTGCATCCCAACGAAGACCGCTGGCTTGCGACAATACCTGTAAGGGCTCTGTTGCATCTATGGGACACGCCTTCTTTCGGTTTCCGTGTTGCTTCTCGGGACACGGCTAGCCGCTTGTAGATGTGCTATTGTTCTCGCAAAGATACTTTAGCCGATTCACCAACAATCATGACGAAGAATGCAATTAGCGACCACGTGGCAACGTCCGCAAGGAATCCTATGCCCAAAAACTTTGGCTGCGTGAGACGAATTAGCGCAGACTCGGGAATCGGCCCAAGGACAGTAACTATCCGAAGAAGCCAAGGAATAGGAAACCCGTACTGATGAGCTACTGCGAATCCCGCGCGAATCATCTCTGAGTAACCATCGGCAACAGCGCTATCCGATTGAACAAGTCTCTCGTACAGCCCTGATAGCAACGTAGCAAGAAGCCCAACAGCAATTGGTATAATGATTTGTAGCTTACCCACACGGGTCATGGGCCATCTCCTTCGTGCGGATTCGGTAACGCGTCGTGGTCATTTGCTGAATGAGGGCGTGCTACTCATGTTACGACTTAAAGGTCTTCCTCGATTGGGTTCTGACAAGTCTCCCCAGATCGCCTCCCCAATGAGGCCATGACCGCCATGCGAGCCTACGGTGAGGAAGCCAAGCCACGAAAGCCGTAAGCAGACGAAGATTGCACCCGCCGATGCCGAACCGCCGACACCGAACAGAAACCTAAACCCGCCGACTAGCGAACAGAGTCCTCTGAGGGAGGGTTTTTATGAGGCCGAACCCCGTCGCATCCCATAATAAGCCGTATGTCATGAATTGGTGATGGTCCTCATGGAAACCGTAAGCGAGCAGCCCCTTACCCTGACTGATAGGGCTTTAGCGCGCGCGAAGGTGATTCTGCAGAAGCCTGAGAATCAGGGGAAGGCCTTGCGGATCTTCGTCATGGGCGGTGGCTGTGCGGGCTTGAACTACGCCATGGCGATCGGCTACGCGAAACCTGACGATTACGTTCTGGAATCGGAGGGCTGCAAGATCGTTGTTGACTTGAAGAGCATGACCTTCCTGAAGGGCATGCAGGTCGACTACACCGAGACCATCCAATCCTCCAGCTTCACCTTCCACAATCCAAACGCAATCGCAAGCTGCGGCTGCGGCCTATCCTTCAAAACCGCGCAAAAGTCCGATATGCAGAAACCACAACCGTGCCACTGACGCTCGTTTTCACGCGGCGTTTTTCCCAGAAAAAGCCGGTTCTTCCGCCTAGGGCGGAGGTACCCTCTTGATCGCCAATTGTATATCCTGGGCTTTAACCGTCTTCCTGCCCGCGTGCCTCGCCAGGCCGGTCGCCTCTTTGCCGACTTTGATGGCGAATTCCTCCAGTATCTTGCCGAGTTCTTCGACCGCGTCGTCACCCACGCGATCTGCTCCCGCTATCTCGATAAGTCTGCGCACCGCGGCCGTTGAAAGCTCTTCGGGAGGCATGAAAAACCACGAATTGAAACGCGTGGCTGGTGAAGCTATTAAAAGTTCCTCAATCTCGCCAAATAGTCTCGTCAACTCTGGCTTTTCACCTCTATAGCGCACAATGGGCGAAGCCAACAGTTTCGTTGCAAAAACACCCCCACCGAAGCCCCACACCGAGCTACATCAAGCCATAATTGTAGCGCGGGAAATGAGGCGGTGAATCGAGTCTTGAGCTTCATAGACGCACACATCCACCTCGCTGACCCGGGTTACAAGGGAAAGATCGACGAAATCCTAGAGGATGCGACCCAAAACGGCGTCAAGCACCTGCTCTCGAATTCCGTGGACCTGACAACGTCCCTTGAGACAATCTCCCTTGCCAAGCATCACCAAGGCTTAGTTCTCGCGGCCGTTGGCATCCACCCTTCCACGGTCGCGAAGGAAGGAGACCCCGACAGCCAAGGATTCGAAGACCTGCTAAATCAACATCGGGAATTCGTGACCGCAATCGGGGAGATCGGTATTGACGGCACATACACGCAAGACGAAAACAAATTCGGAATACAGAGGGATACCTTCCGATTTCTTCTGAGCGTTGCAGAGAAGAGGCGACTCCCAGTCGTCGTCCATTCCAGATCTGCAGTGCGTGAGGTCTTCGATGATCTTTCGCGATTTAATCTGCCAAGAGTTCTTCTCCACTGGTACGATGGACCCACAGAGGACCTGAAGATGATTCACGATCGGGGTTGGATGATTTCCATTAGCCCGGCTGTTCTGTACTCTAAGCGTATTGCTCAGATTGCTCATGCAGCGGATATGACAATGATGCTTACCGAGACTGATGGGCCCGTCCGCTTTCACGGGCCATTCGAAGGAAAACCTACTAGACCGTCCTTCGTCATCGGCGTGGTTGGAAAACTATCAGAACTGAAATCGATTGACCCTCGTGATGTTCAAGAGGACGTCGGCAGGAACTTCCGAAGATTTGTACAATCATAGGAGGACTCAATTAGCAAAGTTTATGTTGCGTGCTCCTTGCCTGTGTCGAGTTCCGTAAGAGCTGTTGGGTTTGGGTAAAGTTCGAACTGAAACCGTGAAGAGGGTCTCCAGGGAACTCTTACGGAAGTTTCCCGATCGATTTAGCGGGGATTTTGAATCGGACAAGGCTGTTGTTAATGATCTTGTGATCACTCCTTCGAAACGATTGAGGAATAGGATCGCTGGTTACATTACAAGGTTGAAGGTCGTGGAAGCGGAGCGCGCTGCGGCCACTCAGGTGGCGGAAGAGTCAGCTGAGGGCCCTGAGCCGGCAGCGGATGTGGAATAGGCCCGCAAGCTCAGCTTTCCAACCTCCCTCAGTTCGGGAAACACTAAAAGGGCAGACTGACCTGCACCTGACGGAAAACGGCTAATTCCCGAAAATCTTCGAGAAGCGTTGAAGCGGATTGCATATAGTGCTCTGTGTGAAACATGTCCCCGACGCGACAGACATCCGTTTTGACCCGATCACGCTCAATCTTATTCGCGAAGGCGTCCCTTCGATAGTCAATCCCTTCTGTCTCAACGCAATTGAGGAAGCTATTCGCCTTAAGGAGAAATATGGTGGGAGGATAACAGCGGTCTCAATGGGCCCTTTGCAAGCACAAGAGGGGCTGCGAGAAGCGCTGGCGATGGGTGCCGACAAGGCGATTATGGTCTCGGATCGGGAGATGGCTGGGGCAGACACTCTCGCCACTTCCTACACGCTATGGAAATCCATCGCAAAGATCGCGGAGAACGAACCGTTCGACCTCATTCTGACTGGAAAAGTGGCGATTGATGGCGAGACGGGTCAGGTGCCTCCAGGGCTTGCTGTCCGGTTCAAGATCCCCATCATTTCCAATGTCACAAAGATAGAAAACATAGACCTGAATACCCGCACCATCATCGCGAGGCACAGGTTTGATGATGGCATCGAGACAGTGAAAGCCAGACTTCCTGCTGTTCTAACGATTACTGAGGAAGCGAACAAGCCCAGAAAGTTCACCATTGATGGCATGCTGAGAGCAAAGCAAGCGAAGATAGATGTGTGGGACAAGGCCAAAATCGAAGCAGATCCTAACCTTCTCGGCCTGAAAGGATCACCAACCATCGTGAAAAAGGTCTTTCCGCCCCCTGGACGAAAACAAGGTCAAGTATTCGACGGAACCAACAACCCACAAGGAGCCGCAAAATGGCTAGTCCAGAAGCTGGTGGAAGTAAACGCGCTTGGGTCGCCTCCGCCCAAGCAGGTCAAGCCTGAGGGTGAGGTGCCGGAACAGAAGGCTTCATCGAATCATCAGTACGGTGAGGTGTGGGTCTGGGTCGAGCACTTCCATGGTAAACCAGCAAGTGTTTCGTGGGAGCTTCTCGGTGAGGGAAGACGCCTCGCGCAGATCTACGGAACCAAGCTCTCGGCCTTAGTCATAGGGCATAACGTGTCACACCTAGTACAGGAGGCTTTCGTGTACGGCGCTGACAAAGCCTACGTGATCAAGCACGAAGCACTTGAGAATTACAGAACCCAACCCTACGCTATCGCCATGGCTCAAGCCGTGCGGCAATACAGACCTGAAGCCCTTCTAATCGGAGGAACAATTCGAGGACGTGACTTAGCGGGATCAGCCGCAACTTTCCTTGAAACCGGCCTGATCGCGGACTGCACTGCTCTTGATGTTGACACTGAAACTGGGACTTTCATGGGAACAAGACCAGACTACGGTGGCAACCTAATGTCAACCATAATATGCCCCAAGCACCGGCCAACGATGGCCAGCGTCCGTCCCCGAGTGATGAAGAGCCTGCCTCCGTCTAGGGATAGAGCGGGCGAGATAGTGAACGTAGACGTGAACCTCAACTCAGATGCCTTGAACACGCAAGTGCAGGATTTTGTTCCAATCGAGAAGATCGGAGTCAGACTCGAAGATGCTCAAGTGATCGTTTCCGGAGGGCGAGGATTGGGTTCAGCGAAGAACTTCTACGTCATCGAAGAGCTGGCGAAAGTTCTACGCGCCCAAGTTGGGGCATCACGCGCAGCTGTGCGTGCGGGCTGGATCGGATCCGAACATCAGGTTGGCCAGACAGGATTCACGGTCAGACCACGCCTTTACGTGGCCGTCGGGATCTCAGGAGCAATACAACACATTGTTGGCATTATGAATGTCGATTACATCGCGGCGATCAACCGCGACCCAGAGGCGCCCATCTTCAAGATGGCAGATTTCGGCATCATTGGCGACCTCTTCAAAGTAGTCCCCGCACTGATTGACGAGCTCAAGAGCATACATCCAGCTGAGTTGACGCCATGGCAGAGAAGTTCGACTCGATAGTTGTTGGCGCTGGTCCAGCCGGAGCTGCAGCCGCCTACACAATGGCAAAGGCGGGCTTGAACGTTCTGGTGCTTGAGAAAGGCGAGAAACCTGGAGCGAAGAACGTCTTTGGTGGAGTCATCTTCAAACACCACACCGAACAGATCGCTCCCGATTTCTGGAAGACCGCCCCAATCGAACGCCGCGTAGTCGAATACCAATACTGGTTCATGTCGAAAGAATCCCATGTGCTCGTCAGCCATCGAAACCAGCGGTTCAACAGCCAATACAACGCATTCACGGTTCACCGAGCGAAATTCGACCCCTGGTTCGCGAAGCTTGCTGAAGATGCTGGCGCGACGATCATAAACCGAACAACAGCGGACGATGTGATCAAGAACAACGGAAAGATAGTCGGCGTCAAAACGGAACGTGGAGATGTTTACGCGGACTGTGTCATTGCTGCTGACGGGGTCAACTCCGTCCTCGCCCGGCAGGCCGGTCTAAGGGGTGAACTGAACCCCGATGCTGTTGTCCTAGCTGTGAAGGAGGTAATAGCTCTCCCCAAGCAGCGGATTGAGGAACGATTCAACGTGGGACCAGACGAGGGGGTTGCGGCGTTGTTGGTTGGTTGGGGTTCCGGGATGCATGCGGGGTTTCTGTACACGAACCGTGATACTCTCTCGATCGGAATCGGTGTCAGCATGCGTGACTTGGACAAGAGCGGTGAGCGTCCCAACACCCTTCTTGAGCAGTTCAAGAGCCACCCATCGATCGCTCCACTGATTCAGGACGGGGAGTTGAAGGAGTATGCGGCTCACTTGATCCCAGAGGGCGGTTACGATCACGTGGCACGAGTGTACATGGATGGGATGCTCGTCGTCGGAGACGCCGCAATGCTGGTCAACGCCATCAACTGGGAAGGAACAAACTTGGCACTGACCTCGGGAATCATCGCCGGAGAAACGCTTATCGAAGCGAAAAAGAGGGCTGACTTCTCCAGCCGAACTTTATCCAAGTATCGCAAACGATTGGAAGAAAGCTTCGTGCTGAAGGACCTGCGCCGGTTCCGCAATGTACCCAGCTTCTTCTCCTCACACCCTCATTTCTTCACTCTCTACCCCGAGCTCGCTAACGAACTCGCTTACATGTGGCACATTGCAGACGACGAGACGAAGGACGCAAGGATCAGGCGAATGAAGGCCACGCTTTTCAAACGGCGCTCAAAGCTCGGACTGGCGAGAGACGCGTTCAACCTGTGGAGGCTGCTCTCATGACAACTGCGCAGCGAACTCTGAGCATCACGGACAAACTGTATCGCGATCGGTACAAAGTCGACGAGGAACCGCACCTGTGGATCAAAGACCCAAACATGTGCGTGAAGTGCCCGTTCAACTTCGTCTGCATACGCGTGTGCCCAACCGATGTGTACAAGTGGGAAGAGAACAAGATCACAATCACCTACGACGCATGCGTAGAGTGCGGAGCATGCCACATCGCATGCTACAACGTAGGGTGGAAACATCCCAAAGGCGGATTCGGAATCTCTTACAAATACGGGTAGAAGCTTGCATGAAGACAAAACCACTAGCTAATCATCTACTGTACCACAATGTACCGTACCGGGAACACGTTGCCAAGAAGAGATTATGCTTCAGTTACAGTTCCCGTCAATCTGGTCAACCAGGCGCGTAGAGTTGTGAAGGGAGGGACGCGGAACAAATATCGTAGTGCGGCTGAGATCGTCGCTGAAGCTCTTGAAGAGAAGCTCGAATCACTGAAAGGAATCCCTGTGGTGTCAGTCAGGGAAGTGTCACGTGAGTATGCCGAGCGCCTCATAATCAGATACCTTCAGAAGAATCCGGGGTTCCATTATCCCAGCGACTTGGCCAACACGCTCGGCTTGGACATAGAGCCAGTTTTCGAGATAACCCAATCCCTGCTTCGCGAACAGATTATTGAGACCACGGCGCGGAAGGAGGCTGAGGCTCGGTGACAACGCTAACCGGCTATGGCGATACCATCGTAGGAGAACGACTAGTGTATGTTGGTCGAAAGCGCTCTGGCGAGAGACTCGTCATGAAGAGCGGCACACATAGAGGACTTACCGCAACCATCTACGATGCCAAGTGTTGGATCGAGAGGCCCATCCGCATCAAACAGCAAGAAGCCGACCAAACTATTCAGTCGTAACCCGACGCCGTTGGCATCAACACCGATGCGAAGCCACTCACAGTCGGGTAGGCTGGAATTCTATCTCCAGGCCTGCGTTTTGTGGTGCCCAGTTGAACTTCGGCACTCTTCTGCGCAATCTCTTGAACCGTTGACTCAGAGCCTGAACAACGATTGGCAGAGCAATTGTTGCGTCAGCGAAGCATTGAACCATCTTGGCGCGGGGGTTGTACTTTCCCCAGCTCTGTGCCTCTTCGAAGGTTGAACCGCTGAGTCCCCCCCACTGAGGGACATCGGTGGTGAATTGTATCGCGAAATTGTGAGTGCGGTCGTGGCGCGTCTGGTAGCTGGCGATCACTGCAGTCTGCTGTATGAAGTTCTTTGGGACGCCTCCCCCCACGATTATCACTGATGTGTTCTTGGACCTCTCAGTAATCTTGGAACTCTCGTCAACATCATGCATGTGATCTACTATGATGTGCCGCCTTCGCCGCCTGTTTGCAAACATCAACGAGAACCCGAGGCCACTGTCGCAGAAAGACGGAATGAAAACGGGCACACCAGATTCGTATGCAGCAACGCATATGCCATCTTTCTCGTGTTTCTTTTCCGAGATCCATTTTCCGAATTCGAACATGATTTCTCGGGACGAGTATGGCCGTCCACTTAGCAGACGCGAAGAGAAGTCCTTCTCGATCATTGTGTCCAGTCGATAGAATTTGTTCTCGTCCGCGTACACATCATAGACTCGGTCGATCCTGTGTCGTCGTAGCATCACGTTGTCGATATGATCGGTGCCGAGGAAATGCTTTCCGCCGATAGTCTCGTACGCATCGTGATAGAGCGTGGCGCCGGTTCCGACGAGAACGTCAACCATTCTTCGTCGGACTAGGTATGTGATTAGTTCTCGCATTCCCGCGGGAACCATTGCACCCGCAAGTCCCAGCCAAATAACCATTTCACGTTTCTTGAGCATCGAGGTCCAAGCGTCAGCGGCCTCACCGAGCTTTCGCCCCTGAAAACCGGTTAGAGCCATGTCCGCGACAAGTTCGCTTATCGTCTTCTCAGGATCTATTTCAATCGGCTGCGTTGGATGCTTCAGAACTTGCTCGCGGTCCAAAAGTACTCGTACCACTAGTCCATTCCTAAATCAATTAAAGCCTATCGAAACGCGAAATTCTTCGTCGTCAGGCACTGCCGAGAATTCCGTTCATCAAACTTTTCTGGTCATCGCTCTTCGTCTTCTGTTGCTTCCAGTGTTTTTCAAACCTGTCGATGATCGCGAGGACATCGGTCACGGGAACCCAATCGGAAGTTATGGGATAGATCTTCGCAGCTACGGGCGATTGACCTAGTTCCTCGATCTCTTTCTTTACCTGTTTGAGATTCACTTGTAATCTACCGTATTTCGGTAGTCGGATCAGTGCGGATTTAGCTTATTCTATGCCGTGAGCTCACGCGTTTCAAAACATGCAGAACTTCAGACAATGCCAACTCGCTGCCTCTTTCAGAGTCAACGATCCGCAAGGCCATGGTCCGCGAGACCTTCCGTTTGACCGATTTGGCGACTTTCAACTGCCAAGGTTCTTCCGTCACCATAACGCATCGCTTGTAGGCTGCTGACTTCAGGTAAGTCACGACGCGTGTCGTTGCGTTTGTTATGCTTCGCGGGGTTGCCGATAGGGAGTCGACTGATTGGGATAGAGGGAAAACGTCGAGTAGCTCCTCCGGTATGATCGCGTATGTGAGATTGTAGGCGCAGATGTGCACGTTGCGCTGCCTTCTGATTTTTCTAAGAGACTTTTCCACCGGTGCGTTCTCTCGGAACGGCTTGAGGTAGGATTCAGGCAAGACGACGCCTGTGTCGGCGTAGGGAGGCGGTCGATATCTCTTAAGGAGCCTCGCCTGGTGCCTGAGGATCTCAGGGCGGTTGAGGGAATCCGCCGTTAGGATCAGCGGTCCCCTATTCTTTCTGACTGGAGTGTCGATCTCGAAATTGGGCGCATAGTGAAGGAATCGTCGATAGGCCCTTTGGAGCGCCGGATGAGCATGCGAACGCATCTCTACGAGCTCCCAGAGCCTGCCATCTGTGATTGCTTGTTTGATCGTTTGCAGTTCGGCGTGGCAGGCGTGTAGGTTGTGGGAGGCGAGGAATCGCTCGCGGTCGACGGGAATCATGCTCCTGACTTTCTCCGGTGAGCTGCCGTGGCAGGTGGGGCAGTTGCATGGGAAGTACTGTAGCCCCTCCAGCTTTGCTGTGCCTTGAACCGTCATGTATCGTCCGTTGCGCGCGAACAGAGCGTATGAGGCCGAGTCGAAGATGTCGCATCCCATCGCCACAACCATAGCGAACATCATTGGATGCCCTGCTCCGAACAAGTGCAACGGCCTGTCAGGCGGGAGATTGAGCTTGGCCGCCATCACCATTTCAACCAGCGTCCCGAACTCATACTGCTGCATGACAGGCGTCGGGCTACCAAGGGCATGAATTGAGAAGTCCCTCTTGGCCATCTCACGAGCAGAGTATGAGACCAGATCTGGATAGGCTCCTCCCTGCACAGGTCCTACCCAGAGAATATCCTTCCGCGTCACCACGCGAAGTGCCTCGTCAGCTCTCCGAATCGTTTCTTCCACTGTCCTTTTCGCGCGGTCCTTCGAAGATTCGTGACCAGTCGGCACGTCCAAAATTACGGCGATATCGCTGTCTAAGTCCTCTTGGAACCTGATGATTTCGTTCGGTTGAACTTCCACGTCGCCATATTGGAGGATTTGGTAGGCTCCCGAATCGGTCTCAATCACGCCATCAAACTTCAGGAGGTCATGAACCTTCACCACCCGGCCCTCCTCGCGGGATCGTCGCCAGACAAGATAGGAGTTCGTAATTACGGCGCCAAATCCAAAATCGTCCCGCAGTCGCGTTGCTGAGATGAGCTGGGAATTCGGGTTGACAACCGGAAGCAGTAGGGGGGTCTCTACGGTTCCATGTTTTGTGCGGAGATGGCCGATTCTTCCTAGGAGATCTTTGCTGCGACTCTCGAAGGACAATTCGTCGTCAAGCTTCGCCTTTTCATGGAACCCAGCGCGGCACCCTTAGGCCTGGGTCTGTTCGCGATTAAATTCCTCGAAGACTTTTTGCACCCTTTCCGCTGCCGGGCCGGAGCCTTCGACTATCCCCTTCTCTGTAACTCTGATTCTGTCCATGACTACTATCACTCCTGCGCCTTCGCTCACCTTGACCATTCTTGGAAAGACACGGTCCAACCTATCCGCGAGGGCCTGAAGGTTGAAGGGTTTCACGGAGCTGATGATCTGTGCCACCCTGCCGCCATTCAGGAAGAGCTTGTGAAGCAACTTGCCCGAGTCATCCTTAGCGTCCGTCAAGCAGATATTCATGGTATGAGAGTCCACGCCTGAAAGAACGCCAGTATAGTTCTTTCCTTCGGTTGTGGAGACGCTCACGACCTTTTGCAAAAGGGAAGTGATTTCCTCCATGAAACGGCGATCAGGTAGAGACGACATTGAGTTTCGCCCCACACAAGCAACACGAGGTTACTAATATTATCGGAAGTTGGCAGTAGTCGAGCTAAGCGAGAAGCAATCGTGACCTTTCAAAATGTTTCAATTGCGTTTCTTGGATTGTTCGGAACCCTCACGAGTCTTCAACTCCTGAATGACAAGCCTAACTTCCTCGGAACTTTCTGACTTCGCCAAGACTCTAGCGTCTTCCAGTTTGACACGCTTACCACAGTAGGGACAGGTGCGGGTTTTCTTGTCAGATGCTGCTAGGAGGAAACGGTTACAGTTGGAGCATTGAACGGCGAGGTAGTGCTTCTTCGGGTTTGGTATTCTGCGTCACCTCAGGAATTTGTCAAGGTTCCCCTCAGTCTCCAATGCGGTCAGCCAGTCGATCTTAGTTAGACTCCTGGCATGTTTACCGCTTAATGCAAGTCGGATCTCATTGACACAGGCTCGAGTGCTCCTGTTGGAAGTGTTGACTTGAATTACTTTTCTGGCTCCGTAATACTTGACGGCGGCGAGGAGGCATGAGTCGAGTATCTCCGCGAGCACGTTCTCGCGAATCTTGCGAGCGCTCCATCTCTTTGCATGCAGGCGGCGCTCAAGAATTCTTGGATGGCACCTGAGGACTACCGCCAACCTCACAAATCTCTTTGGGACGATCCCTTCCGAAAGGTGACTGTCAACGACAACCCACGTTGGCGCCTTTACCAAGCGCCTCCGCAGACTGGTTCGAGTTCTGGCCAGATCCACTATCCTCGTCCGCCTCTTTCGATCAATTCCACGATGGAGCCTGTGCTCCGCCACGTAGCGGGTCAGAGACAGGTAGTCTGCTCCGATCGTGCTCGAAAGTTGCATGGCGAGCGTGGTCTTGCCCGTTCCCGGTGTCCCGCTAAGTACAATGACGCGGCGCATTCCTATTGCCACAGACTATCCATGCTCCTTCTGTATTTTCGGCCTCTCCTTTTCGCGCAAGTATTCTCGTATAGCTTCCTTGATGTGACCGTAAAGCTGGGAATATGGAATTGTCTTGGGCTCTTTGGCGTCCTTGTTTGCCAGGTATTTGGAGACGAACAGGAGAAAATCTTCGCCCTCAGGGTCGATGTTCTCGGAGTAGCGTTCGAACATTTCCACGATCCGTTTGCTCACTTGAGCTATGTAGGGATCGATTTGTGGCAATTTGTGTGACACATCACGAAGGCGCTAGGTGGTTCTAGCTGAATGCGCGGCTTAGTGAATCGTAATCTTCGGAACTCATTCTCCAGTCTGCTGCTCCCGCGTTCTCTCTGACATGGTCGGGCGCGGCGGCTTTCGGAATCGCAATGACCTCGTCCTTAGCGATCAGCCAATTCAATGCCACCTGACTTCTGGTTTTGCCGTACTTGGATGCGATGCCGTCCAGGACTCGCCATCGATCTCCGCGGCCGCCTTGGGCTATATGACCTCGAGCGACTGGGCTGTACGCGATTATTGTGATGCGTTCCTTCTGGGCGTAGGAAAGTAGGTCCTCCTCGATAGATCTCTCCAGCAGGCTGTACTCGACTTGGTTCGATGCCAGTTGATTCTTCGAGAGAGCTTGCTGGGCTTCAAGTGTCTGTTGTACTGAGAAGTTGCTTACGCCTATGTGACGAACCTTGCCCTCGGCGACGAGGCGCTCCATGGCCTTCATCGTCTCAGCTATGGGAATGCTCGGACTCGGCCAGTGGAGTTGGTAGAGGTCAATGTATCTTGTTCCGAGCCGCCGCAGGCTGGCTTCACACGATTTGATCACATTGCCATGGGAGAAATGTTGAGGCGATACCTTCGTGGCAATGAACACATTCTCGCGCTCGGACTTTACAGCCTTCGCAATGACCTCCTCTGAGTGACCGTGAGCGTACATTTCCGCGGTGTCTATGAGCCGCATCCCAACCTTCATACCGATCCGCAGAGCACGGACCCCCTCATCATCATTTCTCGGGTTGCTGGTACTGAAGCCACCTATCCCCCAGGTACCCAACCCAAGAACGGGAATCTTCACACCAGTCTTCCCCAACTCTCTGAATTCCAATCGTGACAAGACCTACATCCGCTTAGCTCGTTGGAGTATCGCGGCAGCTCTTTTTTCCACTTGCTTTCGTCCCCCGAAGCTCAATGGCCTCGATCTTTCGACCAAGATGGAAGCGACAGACATTCCAACTGATGCGGACCATAAGAGGTCAGATGTACGAGCCCATGTCACAAGAAAGGCTCCGAGCAGCGCGTCTCCGGCGCCCGTAGGATTGCGCGCGTGAACTGGATAGGTTGGCACTTCGAAAGTTCCTTCGTTCCTAGACCAAAGAACCATGCCACGCGCACCGCGGGTCCAAAGCACAACATTTGATCCGAGTTTGGCGATCTTGTTCGGTCCAATTGCCCTAGGATGAATGGCGGAGAGTTCATCGTCGGAGACTTTCAGGACATCGATTGCCCTAAGGAGCCTCATGTTTCTCCATTTCCTCCTTTGCACCGTCCCATTTCGTGCCAACTGCCGCACGTAGCCCTGAGGATCCAGCGCAACAATCGAATCTGTGGTTGTCAGATCATGGGCGATTGAAACCGGAACTTCTCCCAGAACGGGCCCGATGTGGATTGCGCGTGTCTTTGGAAAACTCACAAAATCATCCTTGGCAAGGGGGTCGCACACCGAGGAAACTCTCATGGTTCTACTTTCGTTCCTGTAGTTGATCCGGAAGCATGTTGTGGGGGACGTAACGACCTCAAGGCTGGCGATGGAAACGCCATGTTCTCTCAACCACGACATTCGGCGAATTCCGAAATCGCGACCTACCTTGCTGATTACACCCGCCCGTGCATTAAGCGATCTTGCGGAGAGGCAGGAGTAGACGCACGGTCCACCAATCTGGCCCTTCCTGAATTGGGCGTCTCGCCTTATGTCGTCAAGGACGATGTGCCCCACGGTCACAAGGTCATACTTCATGACGGATTCACATCTCATCCGCCTTCCGGTCAACATAAGAAGGTCTTTTCCGGACTGCCAAGCAAATCGCGAGAACGATGAACACCGCAATCATCAATATTGGCACCGAGCTTTCCGACGAGATCTGTGTCTTTGGAAATCTGGCGAGCGATGCATCGTCATAGACTAGAATCGTCAGCGCGGTTGTTTCGGCGTTTGCGGAGCCGGCCTTTATGCCGTTCGCGTCGCTGAGGCTTGCTATTCCTCCATCCTCGGTTTGCATGCTCCACAGTTGCGATTCCATTTCGCGCTCATTTTCCAAGCCAATCCCTAGCGCCCGAGCAGTAAAAAGCAGCAGGGCGAGTTTCTGGTTGCTGAACATGTGGTCGTGGATTGTGAACGACCAGTCCCACAGCCCTTCCTCCCTCCAGAGCCGTTCAGCTTCATGGACCAAGAAAGAGGCGGTCGCAAGGTCGCCGTCAAGGCAGCGTTCCAGTGCCTCGTACATCCAGAAGTCTACGTACTTCCCAAGTGCGACCGTGGAAGCGTTATGGCGTCGGATCATTACGACGTGCTCCGCGTCGTTCGCCACAATGTAGTCTTGCGGGTTGCGCAACGGGAGTGGAATCCGCTGGCCGAGCAGAACCTCGAAGAGGTTGGACGTCGGTTGATCGTATGCTTGAATGCTTTGAATGATCTGATTCGCGATCAGCGGATAGTCATGTCTCAGGGCCAAGTAGGCGAAGAGATTGTCCGAGTACAACCAGAACGTTTGATTATAGTTCCATGTGAAATTAGAGAATTCAGATTTGAGCCAATGCTGACCAGGATCATCGCTCTCGTAGATCAATCCTAGACTCGCTATGAAGTGGTGAACCAGATACGTTTCCGCTTTAGCAATCCGATCTTGGTAAGGTTGTGACCTGGCAGATACGGGCGGGAATGTCATCAGAACCAGCAAGAAGAGCGGAGCGCCGATTGACAAGTCCATTGCACAGTAGGATCTCCTCTCGAAGAGGCAGTGAGGACTCTTCCTATAACTAGGATATTTGTGCTCGGTTCTAGCTCTGTTTACGCTTGATCGGATGATAGTGAGTGCACTCTCTACACTCACTCCGCGTAGTGAATTGCGAACGTGATCGTTCTGGGATTACTTTGACCGTATGGCCAGCAGATAGCCTACGCCGCCAGCGAAGAAGCCAAGCAACGCCAACCCTATCGATATTCCAATCGGATTGATGAAGTTCACCAGCACTAGATGGGCAGCTCCAGGCTCCCCACCCCCACCGCCAACATTGGTTGGCATTATTGCCACTGCGGCGAAGTAGCCCCCATACATTGCCATGAGCGACGCGGCAGCGACACCAACATTGCCCAGCACCAAATGAGCCCAAGCCAGAGCATTGGACACGCCCTTCAACTTGTTGCCCTGCATCGTCTCAAAGTAGAAGTAGAAGAGCGATGTCACAGCCATCCCCACCACTCCGACAATCAGGTACACCAAGTATCCCATGTTAAACCAGCTACCGGGCCCCCCGCCGGCAATCACGCGTGAAACGGCCACGGGTAATACTCCAATCTGATCACCGTAGGCACCGAGAAATGTGACGCCCGCTGCGATCGCACCCTGGACTATGGCAGCGTATATGAAGTATCCAGCCATCTTGCTTTGAGATCCTTTGAGTGCCAAATTCCCATCCCACCGTTGATCTATTTCGGCGGCGTACTCAGGGAGCTGTTATTTATGCTCTGCTCCGACGCACCAGATAGTCATCGGGGTGCAGCAGTGTCCTACCTAGTCCTCAGTCACGGGCTTCTTTACGTCAACGATGACGCACTCACAGGGAATCTTCACACCATCTGATGAGAGATACCTGGCGATATTCTTCTTCGTCTTCTCGAGAACCGCCTCCTGAACTTGCTTGTCTTCTTCGCTTAGCGAGTGGCCGAGCGGGGTTCCTTCGAGAATCATCTTGAGATACTGATCTACACTTCGCGCGGACCAAGTCCCAGTCACCCGATCTTCCCTAGCTTCGAAGCCGACTTTCTCCAGCATGTCTGTGAGTTCTCTTGGGCCGCCAAGCTCGTACGGGGTTGGGAGGTACCCATCCTCGTCTGGTGTTGCGTGTTCGAGCATCGGATCGATGATGACATCGATCGCGGGCGCCTTTTCTGCGGTGCTCCACACCGTGAAGCCCGCGCGGCCTCC
>Ga0315268_10003188_pt1 | contig 18158 bp, 19 predicted proteins | sample C1_top_MG_FD_204535 | JGI IMG/M metagenome (GOLD analysis project Ga0315268, IMG submission 204535) | Sediment microbial communities from Yellowstone Lake, YNP, Wyoming, USA - C1_top | ecosystem: Environmental > Aquatic > Freshwater > Lake > Sediment | place: USA: Wyoming | collected 2017-08-01
AATCAAGTCCATAGGACGTGAGGTGACCTTTCAGGAAGACACCGCAGACTTTGAGATTATCCTGAGAACCATAGACGAGCTTTCAGAAGACGTGCATAATGATGCCTCGGCTCAACATGTCTACTTCAAAACTGTAACTCTCAAGGTGCGCTACGAGAACTTTGAGACCCACACACACAGCAAGACGCTGCCATTCCTTACAGATCGCCTGCAGGACTTGAGGAAAGCCGCTAATGAGCTTGTGCAGCCTTACCTTAGGCCCGATAGGAAAATCAGGCTTGTCGGTGTCAGAGCTTCAAACTTCGTTTCTGGACAAAGGCAAAAAACCCTCATGTAAACATGTTTCACCGGCTTCCCGACAATAGTTTTTAATACGACAACCGAGACATTTCGTAATTTCAAGCGAAAGGGAAAGAAAGTTGGGGAATAGCGCAGGCGTTAAAGTAGTGCTGACTGCTTCAGCAACCGAAATGAGCGATTTTGCTAACAATCCCTTCGTTGCTTTCGTTGGGGGATTCGCAAAGGGACCAATACCCCTGTGGCTTTTAAGAAAGGTGCTTTATCCGCCGGTGGAACGCAATCGCGACAACGGAAGGGCCAAATATGCCCCGTACGGCCTAAGAAAAGTTGAAGCCTTACTTTTGGAGAGCGGTTTTGACGAGTCGGAAATAGCAGTGGTACACCCGAGCGATCTTGACACATTCGTCGGACCCAACACGAGAGCCGTTGGCATATCTTCGATGGACCCGACTGGGATGGGATACGTCAGCAAGACCTATTCTTCAATCGTTGGCGGCGGAGAGCCGATGAACGCAATCGAGTTCAGAGAGCTGGTGATGAACAGGAGCATCCGAACATACAGGCCGAAGGTGATCGTTGGAGGTTTCGGCGCTTGGCAACTTGAACGCAAGAAAGTGGCCGACAGCTATGGCGTGGATTGCGTAGCAATCGGAGAAGGAGAAGAAGTCGTTACAGACATTTTCACCAAAGTGGTTAACGGAGAACCAGTTCCCCGAGTGGTCCGCGTTAACAGAAGCTCTAAGAATGAGAAAGTGCCGGCAATTAGACACGCAGCAATTCACGGATGCGTAGAGATTTCAAGAGGTTGCGGCCGGAACTGCCAGTTTTGCACGCCTACCGTACAGAAGAAGCGTGACGCCCCATTGAAGAATATCCTAGAGGAAGTGCAAATAACCGCGCGAGAAGGTTCTTCGCGAATCACGCTTGTGACCGAAGACCTCTTTCTGTACGGCGCGAAAAACCAGCGTTTCATTCCAAACAGGCAGGCAGTGGTGGAACTCGTCAAAAGCGTGGCATCAGTGCCAGGAGTCAAGGCTATACAGCCGTCACACACGTCTCTAGCTCCGGTTGTCGCTGATCCCGCGATGGTTAAAGAAGTTGCTGAAATCTTGCTGGAGCACAGTTGGTATTCTTATGGCAAGAAACCTATTGTGACGTCTGAGACTGGTCTGGAAACCGGAAGCGTTAGACTCATGCGGAAATACATGGCTGGAAAGATGCTCCCGTTCAAGCCTGAAGATTGGAAAGAGATAGTCAACGAATCTTTTGGGATAATGAATGACAATGATTGGTATCCGCTGGCAACTCTGATAATAGGGCTTCCAGATGAAGAAGAAAAGGACGTCTCTGAAACGCTTGAGTTGATGGACGATTTGAAAGACTTTCAAGCGTTCTATGTTCCTTTACTTTTCGTTCCGCTTGAGAACTGTCTGCTGATGAACAAACGAGGCGCTGAGCTCGATTCACTCTCAAAAGCCCGGTGGGAACTGCTAACACGGTGCTGGGAATACGACATCAGAATTTGGCGAGACACGTTCCTAGAACACAGAATCCCCAATCCATTACTTTTCAATTTTGTCAAGCGGGTAGCGATTCCGTTTGCCGGCAAGGTTGCAGGAATCTATTACGGAATGAAACACGGCGAGGAAATGGAAATGGCGATTTGGAGAATGGCAAGCGCCCAGTGACGCCAACGATATTTCCTATTTTTTGATCCTTCGAATTTCAAAGACGACGGGATTCTCTCCGTCTGGACAGGCATTGAGAATCACATTTTTGTTCTCAGCCCACGGGAAATTCGCATCGTACCGCATTGCAAAAACCTTGGGGAGCAGCACTATCAAAGCGCTGTAGCAGATGTCGCCCTTCACTGATTTTCCATCAAAGACTATCTTGTCCCCGACCCTGTGCCCAAACCCGCACTTACCTTTCTGACTCTTGATAGTGACTTCAACAACAGACATCAATATTCACCTCCATCGCGTTTCATGTCGGGGTATTTTTCTCTTATTTTTTCATCAGCTATTTTTGCGATCATGACGCTAGAAATCAAAACACACTTGACTCCTGTCAGCTCTGCTAGATCCGCCGGTTTCTGATCTTGGGTTACAAGCAGCAGATCATTCTTTTTTGCATATTCAACGATATCCTTGTCCTTCGCCGCTTTTAACCCCACATCTTGAGCCACAAGCACCTCCCATCCTAAAGTCTCGAAGTACTCTTTCAATCCTGCGCACATTTCATCCAGCAGCAGCTTCAATACATTTCACCCTTGCCTAATTGACTTCATGCTGACACTTATTTAGACTATTCCTTGCCGTGCGCAAGACTATTACGGTAGGGAAAGTAAGATAACCTTCTGAATCTGGATTACGAATCAAGAGTTGAGGTTATGTCTGGCACCGAAACGCTACTTCCCTACCTCAAGGAGAAGAAGGACGACGAACAGGGTCATCCAACAATTATTGTTGATAGTCGTGAAGCAAATACTGCACAGAAAATTGTCAAGGGGCTCAGAGAACGCGGTGTAAACGTTAGAATTGAAATTCTTGAAAAAGGGGATTACATTCTGTCTGACGTGTGCGCAGTGGAGAGGAAAACCGTTCACGATTTCGTCTACACATTGACACGACGCTACCTTTTCGAGCAGCTGTTCAGGCTTAAGGAAGTCTATCCAAAATCCCTGATTCTGCTGGAGGGTTATCTGCCGATAATTTACAAGTACAGTAGAATCCAGCCGGCATCTGTTTGGGGAGCAATGTTTAACTTGGCGAGAAACGGAGTGGCAATGATAAACACGACATCTTACAAAGAGACCGTTGACTTCCTTTACGTAGCTGCCCGGCAAGAGCAACTGGTTGAGAAACGGGCGCCAACAGTTCATCCGTTCAAAAAGATGGACACGTTAGCTGACGCCCAGCTGTATTTTTTGGCCAGTTTGCCGAACGTCGGAAGAGAGAAAGCACTTTCAATCCTCAACTCATACCAAACCCCGTTAAACGCCCTGATTAACGTTGATGACTGGCCCGAAACTGTCCATGGACTCGGGCCTAAAATCAGTGGTAAGGCTAGAGAGGTGTTAAACACTCCATTCAGAACGTAACAATATTGTAACAATTAAGCGCGCGTTTGGTGTCTGAACAGGGCTTTTAGGATTCTTCGCTCAAGCGGTTGGACAGATCGTCCCAAGTGAACATTTCGAAGCAGATTAGGGTTTCCGTCTTACGAACAAATGGAGACTTCCTCATCTCCATGACCCTGAGGTCTATGTCCTTGACTGCTCCCCGAAGTATGATGACAAAGTCAAAAGATCCATGAACGAAATCCATCCTCTCCACTCTAGAGTCTAGAATCAATCCCTTAGACAGGACTTCATCGCAGAACTCTTTCTCCTTCCCAGGTTGTATCTCTACGAGCACATAGGCGCGCGCGAGATTATCTTGAGGTGCCATATGTATTTTTCCTGTCGGCTACCTTATTATTGTTTCCCATGAAGCCTCGCGTGATAGCAAACGAGCGCGAACAATCGCGGTGAAACTTGCTCAGATTGGTAACAGTTTGCAAATAGCCATTCCTGAACCAGTGCTGCAAACTCTTAAATGGCACGAGGGAGACATGTTGGAAATAGGCATTGATGATGGCACAATTGCTGTCAAAAAAGCCCTATAGCATTAATAGAACGACAAAACCACTACATACCATTCAGAGAGTGAAGAAACATGGAAGTGGATGTTGCACCGACAAAGAAAATCACCCTACTTGGTGTAGACAATCGCTCAGTTGGAAACGTTGCATGGTGCGCGGCAACTTACGGAGTGAACAGGCTCTATTGGGTAGGCGGATACTTGCTTTGCCTAGAGGTTTATGAAAAATCCTTTGAGCACGAGCTGCAAAAGAAAGAGTTTCCGATTAGCCAAGTCTGTTACGCGAAGTTTCCAAAATACGAGAAGCTCTATGAGATTGACAAGAGCTTCCAGATTCCCGTCGTGGACGTTTCAGACATGAATCTGTTCCAAAGCATACTCAAAGCAATACTTGAGAATGAAAAAACATCCGCGACAAATACAAAGGCCAAGGGCAGCTAGTTCCTTTTCTCGCTCTTTTTCACGCTGTCGTATCCGAGGCCAAATGCTCTGACGTTTATTTCCACGTGCTTTGCTGGAACGAGTTCCCTCAAGGCTTCAACCAGCCTTTCAGGTTTGAAGGGCAGTTTCTCAGACGCGGCCAACGCACCAAGCAGAACGATGTTCTGTGTCACGCTGCTTCCAGCTTCACGAGCCATTCGCCTAGCTTCCACAAGAATCACTTTTTTGGTGAAAAGACGAATTTTCTCCACGATCTTTTTGATGCTAGGATATTTCATGTTTTTGGCTGTGAGGAACGTTGGAGGAATGGGGTCGACACTCGTTATTACGAGGGTCTTTTGTGAAGCGTACTTCAGGTTTCGCAAAGTTTCGAGAGGCTCGAATCCCAAGAGCACATCGGCTTGCCCTTCCAGTACCGTCGCTGCCGCGACTTCTTCCCCCATTCTTAAAGTGGACACGACCGCTCCGCCACGTTGAGCCATCCCATGGATTTCCCCAACTCGGACATTGCATCCATCGTTGACCGCGGCTGTCCCAAGAATTTCCGCCGCTAACAGTGTCCCCTGGCCACCTACGCCGGCCAAAACAACGTTAAACTCTTTCATTCTGCGCAACTTCCCTCAATCGCGTTGTAAGGACATACCGAGGCACACAGTCCGCACGCGGCGCAAAGGATTTCGTCAATCCTGACCTTTCTATCCTCAACGACCAAGGCGGGACAGCCCAATAACCTCACACATGCCATGCAGTCTGTGCACTTGTCAGCTGCTGTCCTGAATGGCACTACATTTGCGCCCATTCGTCTTTTCTCCCTGGAAGCCAGCAGAACGCAAGGAGCACGAAAAACCACGACAGAAGGCCCTGACTGCTGAAGAGCCTCCTTCAAAACCGCGGCTGCCTCTTTGATTTTGAATGGATCAACCACCTTCACATATTTCACCCCGCAACCTTCAGCTACTTTTTCGATAAGAATTCTCTCCGTGGAACCGTGCATTCCAGTTACGCCAGTTCCGGGGTGTGGCTGGTGACCAGTCATCGCCGTTGCAAGATTGTCCAAAACAGCTACAACCACCTTGTGATTGTTGTAGACAGCGTTTATGAGTCCAGGAATTCCCGCGTGGAAGAATGTCGAATCGCCAATTATCGCGATGTTGTCCTTGCCTGTCACTCTGCTTATTCCTTCAGCAATTCCTATACTGGCGCCCATGCATATCATTATGTCACCGATACTCAACGGCGGCGCAATTCCTAGAGCATAGCACCCTATATCGGTCGGATAGATCGCTCTTTCGCCTCCAACTTTTCTTATGACATAGAAAGACGCTCTGTGAGGACACCCAGCGCAAAGTATCGGCGGTCTCGGCGGCAAACTTCTTGCGATTTCAGCGTATTCTTCATCAATCTTCTCAAAGTCCACTGGCACTTTTCTACCTGTTATCTTAGCTAGACCTGTTGCAACCGTGCGCGTTGAAAACTCTCCTTCTCTTGGGAAATATTGTTTGCCCATCTTTCCGTATATTTCAACGGTTGGCACGTAATTCTGAGCCACTGCTTTGATTTGCATTTCCAAGTATGGTTCAAGCTCTTCAACGATAATGACTTTCTCATGCTTCTTCAGAAATTCTCCGATCATCTTTTCTGGAAGGGGATGCGTCATGCCGAGCTTGAGGAAACCGATGTCTAAGCCCAAGAGGTCTGCTGCCTCGATTGCGTAGTTGTAGGCTGAACCTGAGGAAATGACACCCAGTCGCGCACCTCTTCCTTCTCTGATAACTCGGTTGTACGGAGAAGCCTCGCTGATCTCCTTGGCCTTGTCGAACATCTTCAGTAAGACCTCATGTTTTGGTCTGGAGTTTGCGGGGACCATCACTAGACGTTTCACATCTCTGATGAATTCACCTTGCAGCATTGACTTCTTGATTTTGCCGTACGCCACAGGCCCACGAGTATGGCTCACGCGAGTCGTAGTCCTCAGCAGTAACGGTAGTTCCAGTTTCTCAGAGATTTCAATAGCTGAAATCGTCATGTCTTTCGCTTCTTGAGAATTTGAGGGCTCAAGGCATGGCAGATTTGAAAGCAAAGCATAGAAGCGATTGTCTTGCTCATTTTGCGAGCTGTGGCACTCTGGATCGTCTGCGGTAACGATCACATAACCGCTTCTGACACCCGTGTAAGCCAAGGTCATAACCATGTCAGAAGCTACATTCAAGCCGACATGCTTCATCGCGGTGAGGGCTCGTACCCCGCTGTTCGCGGCTCCCGCTGCGACCTCCACCGCTACCATCTCATTGACTGAATATTCCATGTACAGTCCAGCCTCGGCAGCTATCGCCGACATAGAATCTCCTATCTCGGATGCAGGCGTACCAGGATATGTCGTCACCACGCCTATGCCTGCCTCCAGAATTCCCCTAGCGATGGCTTCATTGCCCAGCAGAAGCACCTTTTTTCCAGAACTGTCTTTCAACAACACGTGCAAATCTGGCAACGAACTTCTCTCCGAACTTTAAAGAAAAATTCCTTACTCATATCCTTTCACATATAAGTTTTGGTCAAGAAAAGAGACAATGTTGGATGAAGTGAGTCATGACCGAAAGTGATATTAAAATGCACATCCGATAACTGCAACACTCTGAGGTTTGCAAAATGTCTATAAAATTGTCTACGGGTGAAGAGATACCCATCGAAATGCACAAGGCACGAATGGTGCAAAAGATCGCACTCACACCAGTTGATGAAAGGCTCAAAGCTATAGGAGAGGCAGGCTACAACACGTTTCTACTCAAGACCAAGGACATATTCTTGGACATGCTCACAGACAGCGGCGTGAACGCGATGAGCGACAACCAGTTCGCCGGCATGATAAAAGCTGATGATGCTTACGCGGGAAGCATGACGTTTTACGAGTTTGCTGAGGCAGTGGAAGACGTTCTAGGTTACAAGTACGTGATGAACGTCCACCAAGGCAGAGCGGCTGAACACTTGATAGCAAAGGTTTTCGCCAAGTCAGGCGATGTTGTCCCGACCAACTACCATTTCACGACGACCAAGGCACACATTGAACTCACGGGCGCGTTGGTCTTGGAAATCTACTACGATGAGGCGTTGAAGACTGAGAGTACTAACCCCTTCAAGGGCAACATGGATCCGCAAAAGCTGAAGAATGCCATCAAGAAATATGGTAAGGACAAGATTGCCTTTGTCCGGATGGAAGCTACAACCAATCTTATCGGCGGGCAACCTTTTTCCATGAAGAACTTCAAGGAAATAAGACAGATTTGTGACGAGCATGGCATAATGGTCGTTTTGGACGGAAGCCTGATCTCCGAAAACGCTTACCTGATAAGGCAACGAGAAAAGGGCTATGAGAGCAAAACGGTCGGGGAAATAATCCAAGAAATGTGTAGCATTCCCGACCTGTTCTACATGAGCGGAAGGAAGAACACGTCTGTGAGAGGAGGATGCATGGCGACAAACAACAAGAAACTCTTTGACAAGATAAGACCTTGGCTGCCCGTGTACGAGGGTTTCTTCACGTACGGCGGCATGTCGATGCGAGAGATCGGAGCTATGTCCGTGGGAATGAGGGAAATGGTGGATCCCTCGGTTGCAGGCAGCTCGGTTGAACAGATAAAGTACTTCGTCAACAAACTCGTTAAAATTGGGATTCCAGTGGTCACACCACCAGGTGGATTAGCTTGCCACCTAGACGCGATGAAATTCCTGCCCCACGTACCACAATCTCAATACCCAGCAGGAGCATTAGCAGCTGCCCTCTACCTAGCCTCCGGGATAAGAAGCATGGAAAGAGGCACCATTTCAATGGACAGAAACAAGGAAGGAAAGGAAGTTCTCGCCGACATAGAGCTGACAAGAATCGCCCTTCCAAGGAGAGTTTACACGGTGTCTCACATTGAATACGCAATTGACAGGATAAATTGGCTTTACAAGCACAGAAAACTGGTGAAAGGGCTTAAATTCGTGTTTGAACCGCCAGTGCTAAGGTTCTTCGACGGGAGACTGGAAGCCGTTGACAACTGGGGAAAAGACCTCGCCGAAGCATTCAAGAAAGAATTAGGTGAATGCTAGGGCGGTCACTCGCCTCGGAGAAGTGTTCTCTAACCTTCCATTTCTTCAATGAAATTTTGGCACGTTTCTGTTTCGATCAGAGAAACAGAGACTCAGGCCCAACCTTCGTTTTGAATTCTGCCCCGGCGCCTTATGCGAGTCCCAGCTTTCTCAGGCCATTCAGAATTTCTTCCACCGCCTCCTCCGGCGGCAAATCAAGCCTATCGCACTTGAACTTCACCAAAGGAACCTTCTTCTCCCTATAGTGTTTCAAAATCGGTTGAGTTTGACGCTCGTAGACTCCTATTCTGTCTTTGATGACTTCTGGCGTGTCGTCTGAGCGTTGATAGAGCTGTCCGCCGCACTTGTCGCACAGGCCTTCTACCTTTGGCTTGAGATAGCGCACGTTGTAGACTTCTCCGCAGTTCCTGCATATTCTTCGCGTGGATAAACGCTCGACAATTATCCAGTCCGGCACTGTCAATAGAATGACAACGTCTGCACTGGTAATCTTGTCTAGGGCCTTGGCTTGCTCGATTGTGCGTGGAAAACCGTCCAAGATGAAGCCATCCTTGCTGGAAGACTTGGCTAAGCGACGCTTTAAGACTTCTATCACAACGTCATCCGGAACAAGCAAACCTTTCTGGACAAATCCCTTGACCTTTCTGCCTAATATGGTGTCTTCTTTCATGATCTCTCGGAAAATGTCACCCATAGCAATTACGTCGACACTCAACTTGGCTTGTAAACGCGACGCATAAGTGCCCTTGCCAGAACCCGGCGGACCAAAAATGATTGCCTTCATCTGCTTGACCCCTCCATCTACTAGTACATCGAGTGCGGTAGGCTCTTTCATGCACTCTCATATATTGCTTCTGAAACATCTTTCAAGAACTTGGCTTGAGAACCTCAGATTACGCCTTTGCTCTAAAAGATAACTTAAAGTGCTTGTTGAGGGCAATTACTTCCCCTTGAATGTGGGCTTCCTCTTCTCTGTGAACGCCGAAACACCTTCTTTCAGGTCTTCTGAGGAAGCAACGACTCCGAAACCCTCACGTTCCAGAGCTAGTGCTGAGTCCAGGCCTATGTCTGCGCCCTTGTTGATTAAAGCCTTAGCGACCTTTATCGCAACAGGTGCCTTTGACGTTAATTCCAATGCAAACTGCCGAACTGTTTCTTTGAACTTGTCTGCCGGCACGACCATGTTGACTATACCTAACTGCTCTGCAGTCTTTGCGTCAATCATTTTTCCTGTGAAAACAAGCTCTTTCGCCTTTGTCATGCCTACCAAGCGCGTGAGCCTCTGAGTTCCTCCCCATCCTGGAATCAGTCCTATGTTAATTTCTGTTTGTCCCATGCGAGCGGTTTCAGAAGCTACGCGAAGATCGCAAGACATCGCAACTTCTAGCCCGCCGCCCAAGGCATATCCATTCAGCGCAGCGATTACTGGTTTTTCCAAGTTCTCCAAAGCAACGCACAGCTTCTCGCCCATGAGTGAAAGCTCTCGTGCCTTTAGCGACGTCATTCCCACCATGGACTTTATGTCTGCACCTGCCGAGAACGCCTTCTCCCCTGCTCCGGTCAATACGACGACACGCACGGTTTCATCGTTTCTGACGTCTTCCAACGCAAGCAGGACTTCTTCAACAACGTCCTTGCTGAAGGCATTCAGCGCTTCAGGCCGGTTCAAGGTGATGGTTGCAATTCCCTCGCTTTTCTCGTGAATTATGTACTTAAATTCCATTTTTGTTCGACCTCCCACTATTTTTGTGTCCAATCGTAGAAACCTCTACCAGTCTTTCTTCCTAATAGTTGTGCCTTTGCGATCTGTTTCAGTCCAGTGGTTGGATGAAATTTCGGGTCTAACTCTTTTGCCAGAACCTCCGCGATTGCCAGCGTCGTATCTGACCCTATGTAGTCCAGAAGCATGAGCGGACCCATTGGCCAGTTCAATCCAAGCTTTACGGCTTTGTCTATGTCGTCCCTGTCAGCAATGCCCTCCCAGTATATGGCTACAGCCTCGTTCAACGCTGGAATCAGTATACGGTTCACGATGAAGCCGGGACTGTCCTTCTTGACGAGAACGGTTTCTTTGTCCATCTTGTGAGCAGTGTCCAAGACTATCTGTATGGTCTCGTCCGAAGTCTTTGCTCCCTTGATGACCTCCACAAGTTTCATGAGTTGCGGCGGGTTGAAGAAGTGCATCCCACAGACCTTCTCGGGCCGTTTCGTCGCTGAAGCCATTTCAGTTATGCTCACAGAAGAAGTGTTTGAAGCGATTATGGCGTGCGCTGGAGCATTGGCATCCACCTCGCGAAACGTTGCCTTTTTCAACTCCAAATTCTCTGGCACCGCCTCAATTATCAGATCGGCGTCAGAAACGGCCTCTTTCAAGTCAAGCATAGGATGAATTCTCGTCAAGATGGTTTTCATATCTGCTTCCGTGAGCTGGCCTTTCTTAACAAACCGTTGCAGGCTATCACGGATCATGTTAATTCCTCCGTCAATGAACTGTTGCTCGATGTCCCTGAGATTCACTTCGTACTTGCCAATCTGTGCCGCTACTTGCCCAATTCCATGTCCCATCAAGCCTGCCCCTAGAACCGCGATTCTCTTAATTTCAGTCAAGGCCTTCACCTTTTTCAAACAGGGAAATGGTTAGCCTCCTGTCATGATAAAAAGGTTTTCCAGCGCTGTGAAGACTTCATTCTTGGAACAACAATGCAAGGCTGAACTGAAGCTTGTGCAAAATGCAGTCCTGTCAATGAAGAAAGTGCTGAGAATCGAGTCATCGCGAGAGGACTTCATCTCGGAGCGGTTAAATGCTTAAATATCTTCGATCGCTAATCCTAACGGAAAACTCATGAAAAATTCGGTCGGATACATACATTTTTTCAATACCCTAACACGCCAAAAGGAAAGATTCATCCCGATAGAAAACGGCGAAGTCAAGATGTACACGTGTGGACTCACGGTCTATGACTTTGGCCATATAGGGAACTTCAGAGCCTTCGTTTTCGAAGACTTGTTGAGGAGGTGGCTTGAGTACAGAGGATTCAGAGTCACTCAAGTCATGAACCTGACGGACGTGGATGATAAAACAATTAGAGCTTCCAAGAAGCACGAGAGGTCACTGGGGGAAATAACGGAACGGTACATAAAGGCGTTCTTTGAAGATGTGGCAACATTGAACCTTGAAAAGGCAGAATACTATCCAAGGGCCACAGAGCACGTCCCTGAAATGGTGGCACTGATCAAGAAGCTAGTGGAAAAAGGCTATGCCTACAGAGGTGAAGACGGCTCGATCTACTATGACATTTCAAAATTCAAGGACTACGGAAAACTCGCAAAAATCAAAGTTGAGGAGCTTAAGCCCGGGGCAAGAGTCAAAGTAGACGAATACGCGAAGGAGGAGGCACAGGACTTCGCCCTATGGAAGGCTTGGGATGAAGAAGACGGCGACGTTTTCTGGGAAACAGAGATTGGCAAGGGAAGACCTGGATGGCATATTGAGTGTTCGGCAATGTCTATGAAATATTTGGGTGAAACATTGGACATACATTGCGGCGGCGTGGACAACATGTTTCCTCACCATGAAAACGAGATAGCTCAAAGCGAAGCAGCCACAGGTAGGAAATTTGTGAATTACTGGCTTCATTGCGAGCATCTGCTTGTCGAAGGAAGAAAGATGGCAAAGCGATGGGGCAATTACTACACACTGAGAGACTTGATTGCCAAAGGCTACGACCCGAAGGCTATACGCTATCTGCTGATTTCGACACATTACAGGCAACAGCTCAACTTCACGTTTGAAGGGGTGGAAGCCGCCAAGAGCACTGTTGATCGTCTACTGAACTTTGTCTATCGATTGGCGGACGCCAATGGCAAAGGCTACGGAGAGGAACTGTACAAACTGATTGATCATGTGCAAAGGAGCTTCGAAGAAGCCATGGACGACGACTTGAGCATAAGCGTGGCTTTGGCTTCACTATTCGACTTTGTCAGAGAAGTCAACAATCTCCTAGACGACAACAAGCTCAGCAGAAACGAGTCGCAAGAGATTTACAGGCTGATCCTCAGTTTTGATAGAGTCTTAGGCGTGATCGGCGAAATCAAAAAAGAAGAGAAACTGCCGAAAGAGGCCGAGGAACTCGTTCAACAAAGAGAAGAAGCCAGAAAAGCTAAAGACTGGAGGAGGGCTGATGAGATCAGAGAACAACTCAAGGCCATGGGCATCATAATTGAGGACACATCCCAAGGCGTCAAATGGAGAATTGAAAGGCATTAGCCGACAACGTTAGAGTGAAACGAGCCGAGAATTTTGAGAAGGAGAGTCAGCAACCATAGACGCGCTTGAAGCATTAATACTTGCATTGCTTCGAACCATCAGGACGCTTCGCCTCGACAGGATGCTCAACATCAGAGGATCGTTGCACTCGTTCACCGATTACTTCAGAGGTCTGGAAAAAGTCCAGTCCGTCAGAGAGATCTTCGGTGAAAATACTGAAGAAGTGCTGCGCAACGTCAAGGTCGAGTTCACATGGTTTGGCGGTTATATGTCGGTCAACGGCAGGAATGGACACATCATGATCAGTTCCAACTATCTGAAGAACGGCGACCGAGTCGACATATACCTCGACCTGATCCACGAACTCGTCCACGTGAAGCAATTCATGGATGGCAAGGAACTCTTTGACACCCACTACAGCTATACTGAGAGACCCACAGAGATTGAAGCTTATCGTTACGCGGTTGAAGAGGCCAGAAGACTAGGATTGAGCGAGGAAAGAATCTGTGAGTACCTCAAAACCGAATGGATGAGTGACAACGACCTGAAACGATTGGCAGCGAGCCTGAACGTCAAATGCGAACAAAGACCTACTGCGCCGCACCGAAATCAGTAGCCTTTGATCATTCTTCGTCAACAACACGAACTTCTACCCTGAGAATTCCAGTCATTGGTGGCGTATTTTTCTCTGGCCAATTCTCTTGCCACTTGCAATTCATCCGTTGTCAACTTCCCATCGACGAGCTTGATGCTCAACGCTCTTCGGAAACCTTGGGTCAGAGCTCGGGTCACTTCCTCCAAAGATACATCTCTTTTAAGCTCACCACTTACCGAAGTGATCTTGTCCCTTGCGATATCAAGTATTTCAATGCAAGTCCTAGCTGCGGGCGGACGCAGGAAAGTGAACATCCTTTCAAAGTTGACCCTCACAAGAAGCGTGCCATGTTGCAAAACAACCACTCCTTTGTGAGACTGGGCACTTCCAGAAATCTTCTTGCCATTAACTGTTAGATTTGGACAGACCTTTTCGTTGCCTTTGTCGAAATCAGCGGTCACCCCTAAAATCCTTAACGCTTCAACTAAACCGGCATAAATCCTTTCGTATACTGCCGCTATGTCTGCACCTTGCAGATCTTCCTTTCTGGCAATGACACTGTAGGTAATTTCATCCTCAGAGTCGTGGTAAACAGCACCCCCACCAGTTATACGTCTAATGGTATCAACTCCCTTTTCCTTGCAGCTTTCCACATGCACCTCGTTTTTAAGGGTCTGAAATTTGCCGATAGAGACAGCCGAGGGCTTCCATCGATAGAATCTGAGAGTATTTGGTGCAGTGTTCTTGATCCTGGCTCGAAGAACCGCCTCATCAATCGCCATATTCATGGACGCATCGTGCGTTTCAAGCTGAAGTAGTCGCCAAACACTCAATTTGATAGCCGCCAGAAAAGAAAGAAGATCGCTGCGTTTAAGCATTTGCAGTCTAGTCCAATATTGCAGGTTCAGCCGGACCTAGACCTTTTCGAACGTTTTTGAAAACATGTTTGTGGCATTTTCAGCTTGATCACGTAGGTCACCAACGATATTTCATGATACCCTCAATTCATGTTTTCAAACAGAAATAAAAAAAAGCAGCTTCACGCTATATTCTTGTGAGGGTGGAGAAGAAGGCAAATTCTGAGGAGGAAGAAGGACGGACGCGATGGTTTCGATTAGTGAAGAGTTGATGGATGCAATTTTTGAAGGCGCAAAAAAGCTCTATCCGAAAGAAACAATTCTGCTTCTAAGAGGAAAGAGAAAGAAAAATCTGATCACAATTTCCGGACTTGTTGTCCCGCCGCTCGCCAATTACGGTCGAGGCTACGCAAACATTTTCCTTCACATGTTGCCAATGGATTTCTCCATCATTGGGACGGTGCATTCGCATCCTTCTGGGAATCCAACACCTTCCTATACTGACTTGAACCACTTTCTAGGAGTTGTGTTGATGATTGTGGCTTTCCCTTTCGCAGACGAAGGAAGCGTGGCCGCATATGATCGCTCAGGGAACAGACTTGAATTGAACGTTGCGAAGGCATAATTTGGAGTCTACAAACGGAAACTTGCTGGCTCTGGTATTTACAGAGTATTGTAGCGTCGTAAACCGCATAACGAGAAATTCTGTTCCAAAGGAACATGATCCCATACTTGTCCTACTTCCCTCGGCCGCCAAAGGATTGCAGGTATTCCCCTAGCAATTGCAGTCCCTAATCCTAGTCCCTGACCGCCCATCTAGGTTGCCACACTTATCACCGAGAAAGCCAGAACAAACACGCCCCACAACAGGTGTCGTGGCGGGTTTGCGTGGAGCATAACCGCTGCGATAATCACCACCAAACCGCAGACTACGCCTAAAAGACCTAATGCGAACGTCACTATTTCTACGTTCCAAGCATGCATGCGGCTATCCCAGTCGCGCATAATGCCCTCCATCCAACCCATGCACCAAGCCCAGTGAATCGGAATCACCATAGGAAGCCACCCAGAAGTATGAGTATGCCTGAAAGCAACGAAAGAATAAACGGTGTAACAGGTCTTTCATTTGCACTCACAAAAACCCCCGTAATCATATGGGTGAAAAACTAATAACCTTCTTGACCTTGCACACTTTGGGCCACAGAAGAAAGGCGTAAATGTATTGCGAGATTTCTGTTTTGTGGGGCAGCCACCATTGCAAAAAAGGGCAATAATGCTCGTTGACTTGGACTATTTCTATGCTCAATGTGAGGAATTGAGAAATCCACCCATCAAAGACAAACCAGTGGTCATATGCGTCTACTCGGGACGCAGTGAAGAGAGCGGAGCAGTGTCCACCGCGAACTACATTGCCAGGAACTACGGAGTGAAGTCGGGGATGCCCATATTTCTGGCCAAAAAGAAACTGGCAACCGTTGAAGCGGTATTCTTGCCTGTGGATTTCGCTTTTTACGAAGAGATCTCGGAGAAAGTGATGAACATTCTGAGGAGTTTTGCTGACCGCTTCGAACAGGTTGGAATAGATGAGGCATATGTGGACGTAACGGAAACGACTGACGCCGACTTTGAGCGAGCAAGGGAACTGGCTGGAGAGATCAAAGATGAACTGCGGATTCGGCAGGGACTCACGTGCTCAATCGGCGTTGGCCCGAACAAACTTGTTGCGAAGATTGCAGCTGACAGCAAGAAGCCTGACGGGTTGACAATTGCTGAGCCGGAACATGTTGAGAGCTTCCTTTCGCCACTCCCCGTCAGCCGCCTCATTGGTGTTGGTGTGAAAACCAGAGAAAAAATGCAAACCCTGGGGATCAACACAATTTTCGACCTTGCAGACTATGATATGCAAAAGCTGATTGCAGTTTTTGGCAGAACGTCGGCGACGTACTTCCACAATGCCTCTCTGGGGAGGGACGATGAACCTGTTTCGGAAAAGGGCGAAGCGGAATCCATCAGCAGAATTGCCACCCTGAGACAAGACTCGCACGACTTAACGTATATTCTCGGAAAGACAGACGAACTGTGCCAAGAGATTCATTTAGCAACTGTTGAAGGAAGACTGAGCTTCAAGACGATCGGAATAATCGTGATCGCAACAGACATGAGCATTCACACAAGATCAAGAACCCTTGAAACAGCAACAAGTGATTCAGATACAATGAAGAGAACCGTGAAAGAGCTCTTGATGAGATTCCTGAGCGAAAATGACATGGAGGCACGGAGAGTCGGCGTCAAGGTCTCAAACCTAGTCAGAGAAGAAAAGTACCAAAAACAGTTGACAAGTTTCATAGAACAAAAGAAAGACTAGAGTCACCATTTGCCATGTTGTGACTGGCAAAACCTATTTCCCATCCACCGCATTCCTTTCTTGAGGAATCATGATCTCTGAAAATGGTGAAGACCAGCGTGAAAGACTTCCCCCGGACCAGACTCAAATAAGACAGCTCCTGAGATGGGGAATAGATCACACTGGGATCACACGGTTGAACCCAAAAATTGACTTGAAAACATACGTTCTGACGATCGATGGCGAGGTTGGAAAGCCCCTTAAGCTTAACTGGGATGAAGTTCTGGAACTTCCAAAAGTCGAATCCGTGAGCGACTTCCACTGCGTTGAAGGGTGGAGCGTTCTCGGCTGCAGGTGGGAAGGTGTTAGGTTCAAACAGATAATTGATCTGGTAAAGCCTAAGGAGGCCGCTAAATTCGTCACCTTTGAGTGCGCAGATGGCTACACAACCTCGCTAACGCTACAAGAACTTTCGGGCGACGATGTGCTTCTAGCGTACGGACTCGATGGAAAACCTCTAGAAGTAGGATTCGGGTTTCCACTTCGGCTTGTGGTGCCAAGCAAATACGCTTACAAAAGTGCTTTATGGGTTACGAGGATCAAGTTCACAACAGAGAAGGAACTTGGATACTGGGAGAAGCGAGGATACAGCGACACAGCAGATGTCTGGAAAAACGAACGGTTCACAAAGTGAGACCCGACGCCATCAAGAGAATTGAAAGTCCAGCATTAATTGCAAAGTCTCAATCTCATCACGAACAAGTAGACCGAGCAATGGTTCTAGTTGCCGCGACACTTCTCGCCCTGTTCATCACTAACGAAAGCAGGGCTTCCGTTGCTTATCGAGGCCCTAGCTTCCAGCCTGAATGATTTTCCCATAAATCTCCAACGTTTGCTCGGCTGCTTTTCTCCAAGTGAAGTACTCCAGAACCCTCTTGCGGCCGTTTTCGCCCCAAAGCTTCGCCCTTCGCGGATCGCTGAGAGTTTCCTTTATTCCCCAAGCTATGTCAACCGAATCCTCACCGTTGACGTGAATCCCATTCTGATCTGAACCAGAGTTGATGACCTGCTCTCTGAAGCCCACCACTCCACGGGCGCCCACGACAACCGGTTTCGCCATCGACATCGCCTCCAGACTCACTATGCCGAAGGGTTCGTAGGTTGACGGAAAGATACACACGTCTGAGGCTGCATAATGTAAAATTCTTTCGCCCTCAGGAACAAACTCAAAGCGATAAACAACGTTGTCTCTTATCCCTAGCCTGTTTGCGGTCTCAACCACATCGCTCTGCTCTTCCCCCTTGCCCAAGATCACAAGCTTCGTTTTTGGATATTCCTCCAGAACCATGGGCATCGCTTGCACGAGGTTTTTGACACTCTTCACCCACGTCAGTCTGCCAAGAAACAGAAGCATATTCCAATCCTCTGGGACACCATATCTTTCCCTGATTTCCATCACATCTTCGTTTTGGCAAGTTGAAGCGTCGTACAACTCCGGATCCACGCCGTTCCACACCACATTTATTTTCGGTTGAGGCCAACCATGCCGCATTAAATCCTCTTGCATAGCGTTACTTACCGTTATTATTGCGTCTGAATTCTGAGCCGTGGCACGTTCAAG
>Ga0315268_10003189_pt1 | contig 18158 bp, 16 predicted proteins | sample C1_top_MG_FD_204535 | JGI IMG/M metagenome (GOLD analysis project Ga0315268, IMG submission 204535) | Sediment microbial communities from Yellowstone Lake, YNP, Wyoming, USA - C1_top | ecosystem: Environmental > Aquatic > Freshwater > Lake > Sediment | place: USA: Wyoming | collected 2017-08-01
CCGGTCCCCATGGCAGGCATCACCGCCCGGTTCTTCAGGGTCAAGGTGTTGATCGTAACAGGTGAGAAAAGGTGTTCGAGTTTCATGGCTCCTCCTTTTGGTTCGGGGAACAAAAAGACGATCCGACGCCTTTGGTCAACGGTGGATAGAGGTATTGTTAAAACCAGATTTTCCCTCTTTGTCAAGAAAAATGGGGAAGGAAAAAGGTAAGGGAAAAGGAGCCGGAGGTGAGGACGAATTTCGGAGATCTCAAGAATGCCGTGATTGACCGCAAGCCGGGGGAAATGGCTTCGGTCGGGAAAGAGGAGCAAACGGGAATGGTTTACCGGGGAATCTCTTCCCCATGGCCGGGTTTCTCTGCGGCAGCCGGAAGATCGGTGTTCCCCCCTCCCAGACCGCTGTCTTCACCCTGAAGAACCGGTTCCGTCTCGTCCTTCGGCTGCTTCGCTTCCGCGCGGCGGGCCGCCTTGTCTTTTTGTTTCTGTTGCCGGGCGATTTCCCTCTGTCGCTTCTCGAAGGTGAATTTTGTTCTTGCCATCGTTCGTCACCATCTTCCTCTCTTTCCCTATCGGGAAACGTATGAGCGAAAAAAAGAGGCACTCCGGGGTGATTCTCACACGCCGGAATGCCTCTTTGGTCGTTGTGTAAAAAACTACACGGGTTTTACGTTTTCGGCTGCCGGACCTTTTTGACCCTGTGCAACATCGAAACTGACACGCTGGCCCTCGGCTAACGTCTTGAAACCGCCGGCCTGAATCGCGCTGTAATGGACAAACAGATCCCCGCCGCCATCCTTTTCGATAAACCCGAAGCCCTTCTGCTCATTGAACCACTTCACTGTACCTTCTGACATCATTTGCATCCTCCTTTCATAAATTTCACTTAGTCGGATGAACACGATGACAGAAAGAAAAAAACCGCCAGACTCTTTTAAGAGCATGGCGGCCGCCTTTGCACTTCAAAATGTCTATATCCAACTCGTACCGTACCCTAGACCAACCATGCCGGAAATAGAGTACGAAAGTAGTTATACAGGGGACGGAGGGAAAAAGTCAAGGATTATTTGGCCGTATCAGTAAATATATTTTCCCCGCCTCCATTCACCAAAAATCTGTTTTATTTCCTTAGAGATGTTTCCAAACGTTTCTCTCCTTTTAAAAAGGTTTTCCGCTTGGTCTAAAGTTTCGCAACGAATAAGTCGATAATAATTATGAACGATAATCATGAACTGCCGCAGTGATGATTTTGCGTAAGAACCGTGGGCTGCCGATCCACTTTGGATGAGCCCATTAGAGGGAGGATGGAGAATTGAAGATACAGTTGCGATTGTTCGTAGAACGCGTACGTCTGTCACTGATGATCTTGCTCGTGCAAAGGCGCTTGAAAATTTTCCAATCCTCGCTAACTGCAGGACAAAAAGTGACGTTAAAAGAGCTGTTAAGGGATTGCAGAGAATGTCTGATTCTGTTGAAAGTTTATCCTCTTTTGATAAAGAAATGAAATAGCGGCATCCCGCAGGTCGCCGAGCCTGCCCGCCTCGCATCCAGTGTCGGAGAAAACGAATTTCCTTTCCTTTTGCATCCATTTTCGTGTAATCAACAAATTCGTGTGCTTTCTGACAGAAAAGCCGGATACTATGTATCCAGTCGGATCCCCGATCTGGATAATTGGTATCCAGTCTTTTACCCGCGGTGAAGGGCGCAATATAATTTAATTTGCAATTTTAATAACTTAGATGAAAGCTTCAATTGGCATGCGGGTTGCTCTTCCGGGGGTAGAAAAACATTCGATACGAGGCGGAAGGAGGGTATTCGGGCTTCCTGCTCCGGAGGGCAGAAGGGGAGGAGATCAACGGATTCCATGTTAAAAGTGTCGAGGGTTCCCATGCAAAGAGTCGCCCTGTTCTTCATGATGTTCTGGATGCTCCAGCCGACGACGGCAGGAGCAGTTGGTCCGATTGCGAAAGGCGAGACGCTGGATCTGAGCCGCTGCGTTGCGATAGCCCTGGAGAGGCATCCCTCTATCCTGGTGGCGGCCGGCACGCTTAAGGCCGGCGAAAGCAAAATCGGCCAGGCGCGATCGGGATACTATCCGCAAGTGAACGGATCCACCGGCTACAGCCGGACGGAACCGATATCCGACTCGGCGAGGGGAGCGGCCGGAGGAGACGCCTTTGACAGCTACTCCTCCAGCGTATCTCTGAGCCAGACTATCTACGATTTCGGCAAGACCTCCACCCAGGTGAGGATTCAGGAACTGAACCGAGACTCCTCCCGTTCGGATCTGGCAAACGTCCGCACGCAGGTGATCTTCGCCGTCAGTCAGGCCTACTACGGGGTGTTGCAGACCAGACGGAACCGGGATGTCAACCGGGAAGTTGTGGGGCAGTTTCAGCAGCATCTCGATCAGGCCCGGGCGTTTTTCGAGATCGGGACAAAACCGAAATTCGATGTCACCAAGGCCGAAGTCGATCTCTCCAACGCGCGTCTGAACCTCCTGAAGGCCGAAAACGCCTTCCGGCTCGCCCAAGTTGCGCTGAACAATGCTATCGGTATGCCGGAGGCGCCTGAGTATGACGTCGCCGATGAGCCCTCGTTTCAGCGCGTGGAGGTCGATCTGGAGGAAACTCTGAGAAGGGCCTATGACCGCCGGCCGGATCTCCGGTCCCTTGCCGAAAAGAAGCGATCGCTGGAGGAGTCCATCACCCTTGCCCGGAAGGGCTATTATCCGTCAATATCGGGCAATGCCAGTTACGGTTGGGGCGGGGGCAGTTTCCCTCTGGACCAGGGCTGGAGTTTCGGCGCTACGCTGAACATCCCCCTATTCAGCGGCTTCTCGACGAAATACCAGATCGAGGAGGCGCAAGCCAATCTGGAGGTGGTTGCAGCCAATGATCTCTCGCTTCGGCAGACCATCTATCAGGATGTCAAACAGGCGTGGCTGAACCTGGGGGCGGCGGCGGACCAGGTCGAGACGGCGGCGCTCTCCGTCCGTCAGGCCGCGGAGAACCTGGATTTGGCCAACGGCAGGTACGCCTCGGGGGTGGGGAGCCCCATCGAGGTGACCGATGCCCTCGTGGCGGCGAGCAATGCGAAGACTTCCTATAATTCGGCTCTGTATGATTATAAACTGGCGCAAGCATCTCTGGAGAAGGCGGCGGGGGGGAAATGAAAAAGATCGTTGTGGTAGTCATCCTGATCGGCGCTCTGGCGGCAGGCGGATTCTATCTCTACAAAAACAAGGGAAACGGCGTTCAGTTCCGGACGGAAAAGGTGACCCGGGGGGATCTGCGCGCTTCAGTGACCGCAACCGGAACGGTGAGCGCGGTGACTACGGTTCTCGTGGGCACCCAGGTTTCCGGAACGGTCAAAGAGCTCTTTGTGGATTTCAACTCCTCCGTCAAGAAAGGGCAGCTCCTGGCCCAGATCGATCCGGCTCTTCCCCAGGCGAGGGTGGCGCAGGCAAAGGCCAATCTGCTGTCCGCTGAAGCCAATGTGCAGAAAGCGGAGGTCGCCCTCAAGGACGCCAGACGGACGCTGGAGCGGAACCGGGATTTGTTTGGACGGAACTTCATCGCCCGGAGCGATCTGGATACGGCGGAGACGAATGAACAGTCGGCGGCCGCCCAGCTCAATGCCGCAAAGGCGCAGGTGGAGCAGAACCGGGCGGCGCTGCAGCAGGAGGAGACCAATCTGCAGTATACCCGGATCCTCTCCCCGGTGGATGGAGTCGTCATCTCCCGGAACGTGGACATCGGGCAGACCGTGGCCGCGAGCTTCCAGACGCCGACCCTCTTCAGCATCGCCCAGGATCTGACCCGGATGCAGATCGACACGAACGTGGACGAAGCGGATATTGGCCGGGTCGTGGTCGGCCAGGTCGTCAGCTTTACCGTTGACGCCTATCCGGATACCACGTTTCCCGGGAAGGTGTCGGAGATCCGCAACGCCCCCACGACGGTCCAGAACGTCGTCACCTATGACGTGGTGGTCAAGGTGGCCAATCCGGAACGAAAATTGAAACCGGGCATGACGGCCAATGTCTCGATCATTACCGCCCTGGAAAAGAGCGTCCTCACGGTCCCGAACGCGGCGCTCCGTTTCAAGTGGACTCTTGACAAGGCGCCCGACCAGGGAAAGGGCGGAACGTCGGCCAAGCGTCCGGAGACTGCGGGGGAGACGAACGGGCAAAAGAAGCAGGGCGTCTGGATCCTGGACGGCCAGCAACCCCGCCGTATTCCTATTACCGTCGGAATTAGCGATGGACGCAATACCGTCGTCTCTTCCGGGGGGCTGAAGGAGGGGGATGCGGTGATCGTCGAAGCGACGGGAGAAGCCAAGAAAACTGAACAACGGATCGGTCCGAGGGGATTCTTCTAACGTAAGCGCTATGGAATTGATCGAGACCCATCATCTGACCAAGATCTACGAACTGGGCGACAGCACCGTCCATGCGCTGGATGACGTTTCCCTGACGATAGCACAGGGGGAATTCGTAGCCGTCATGGGACCATCCGGTTCCGGCAAATCAACCTTCATGAACGTGGTCGGCTGTCTGGATGAACCGACGGGCGGACAATATCTCCTGGATGGAACCGATATCGGCCATCGGGGACATGACGAGCTGGCGGAGATCCGCAACAAGAAAATCGGGTTCGTTTTTCAGGGATTCAATCTGCTTCCCCGGACATCCGCCTTGGAGAACGTGGAGCTCCCGATGCTCTATAATGGATTTCCCCCCCGGGAGCGCCGGCAGCGAGCGATGGCTGCCCTCAAAGCGATGGGGTTGGAAGGCCGGGAGGATCATCATCCGAATCAGCTCTCCGGCGGTCAGCAGCAGCGGGTGGCCATTGCCCGCGCGCTCGTGAATCGGGCGCCCCTGATCCTGGCCGATGAGCCCACCGGCAATCTGGACACCCATTCGAGTGTCGAGATCATGGAGCTTTTCGTGAAACTGAACCGGGAATCGGGGATCACGATCATCCTCGTGACCCATGAGTCGGATATAGCCGCCTTCAGCAGGCGGATCGTCCGATTCCGGGACGGGCGCATCGTCAGCGATGAGCCCGTGAAACCGAAAGAGACATAGGCTGGCACAGGGAACGCTATGAGAACATCATGCACATTCGCAACGAGATGCTGCGGGGAGGGGAGGCGGAGATGATCGGCATTCTCCCAACCTTCAAGATTTCGCTGCGTGCGCTCAGGGTGAACAAGATGCGCTCCGCCTTGACGATGCTCGGCATTATTATCGGCGTGGGCGCGGTGATCACCATGCTTGCCGTGGGGACCGGCGCGAGCGAGAGGATCTCGCAGCAGATGTCCAGTATGGGAAGCAACCTCCTGATCGTCATGTCGGGGAGCAGCACCTCCGGAGGCCTCCGGATGGGAAGCGGCACACAAGCCACTCTGACCCAGGACGACGCCGAGGCGATCGCCAGGGAGTGCCCGGCCGTCTCCGATGTGGCCCCCACCCATAATGGCGCGGCCCAGGTGGTATACGGCAACCAGAACTGGTCGACGGGGGTTGCCGGGACTACACCCGGCATCCTGCCTGTCCGGGACTGGTCGCTCGCTTCCGGAAGGCCGTTCACGGATCAGGATGTGCGCAACGCCACCAAGGTCTGTCTCTTGGGTCAGACCGTCGTGGACAATCTCTTCGGCAATGCGGACCCCCTGGGTCAGATCATCCGGATCAAGAAAGTCCCCTTTACCGTGATCGGCGTCTTGGCCAAAAAAGGGCAATCGGCCATAGGACAGGACCAGGATGATGCCATCTTCATCCCCCTTTCCACGGCGCAGAAAAAGATCTTCGGGACGCCCTTCCTGGGCATGGTCCGATCGATTGCGGTGAAGGCGAAAAGCGCCGACCAACTGTCGGCGGCGGAACAGCAGATCGGAGAGCTGCTCCGCCAGCGCCATCGGATCGGTCCCCGTCAGGAACCGGATTTTACGATTCGCAATCTTACCCAGATGATGCAGGCGGCCGAGCAGTCTACCCAGGTGATGGCCCTCCTGCTCGCGGCGATCGCATCCGTCTCCCTTCTGGTCGGCGGCATCGGCATCATGAACATCATGCTTGTTTCCGTAACGGAGAGGACCCGTGAAATCGGCATCCGCATGTCCGTGGGGGCGAAGACGTGGGACATTCGTCTTCAGTTCCTCATTGAGGCGCTGACCCTCTCCCTTATCGGCGGGATTGCCGGGATCATCCTCGGCGTGTCGGGATCCAAGGTCCTTTCCGCTCTGGCCGGCTGGTCCACCGTCGTCTCTCCCCTGTCTATCCTGCTGGCCTTCGGTTTTTCCGGCATGGTGGGCCTCTTTTTCGGATTCTATCCCGCCTACAAGGCGTCCCTCCTTAATCCTATCGATGCGCTCCGCTATGAGTGACGTTTTTCTCCCGGATAACGTCGGCTGAAGCAGGTGATCAGCCGGTTAGGGATTGCCCACGACGATCTGCCTTGAACCGGTTCAGTTGAACGCCAGTTATGCCGATAGTGTTTATGAGTTGCAATATCATCGGACTGCCATTATCATGCGAACGGGCATCAGAGGGATCGGTTCGCTGCCGGTTGTTGGTGAAGGTTGGTATATTGGTTATGGTTGCATGAAGACTCAACGGGAGGATCGGGTGGAAAAGCCCCTGCGCGTATTGATTGTTGAGGATTCGGAAGACGATGCCCAACTGCTCGTCCGTGAACTGAAGCAGTGCGGCTATGAGCCCCTCCACGAGCGGGTGGAGAGCGCCGAGGCTATGCATGTCGCTTTGCAGGAGAAGCCGTGGGACATCATCCTGTGCGATCGCGATATCTACGGCTTCAATAGTCTTGATGCAATTGAAATCATAAAGGAATCAAAGATGGACATCCCCTTCATTATCGTCTCCGGCATGATGGGCGAGGAGATGGCGACCGAGGCCAGGGAAACCGGCGTTCACGACTGCATCAGGAAAGACTTCCGGCAACGACTCGTCCCGGCCATTACGAGGGAACTGCGCGAAGCGGAGCTCCGTCAGGAAAGCAGGCAGTCGGAGGAGAAATACCGGCAGAGCGAGGAGAAGTTCCGTCTCCTCGTCGAGAGTGCACCGAATGCCATCTTCGTGCATATCAGCGGCCGTTTTGCCTATGTGAACCCGGCGGCCGTCCATCTTCTCGGCGCTGAATCGGCAAAGCAGCTTTTGGGACGGCCGATTCTGGAGCGGATCTCGCCTGAGTATCACGAGACGATCCGGGAACGGATTCGCCTGCTCAATGAAGAGCGGCAAAAAGTTCCCCCGATGGTGCAGAAGTATCTCAAACTCGACGGTACGGTCATCACTGTTGAGGCTTCTGCCGTTCCTTTTTCCTACAATAACGAGATCGGCTCCCTCACCTATCTCCACGACATCACCGAGCGGATACAGGCGGAGGAAAAATTATGGGAGAGCCGCGAGAACCTGCGTAGGGCACTGGAGTCGACCGTCCGGGCCATCGCGTTGATGGTGGAAACGCGGGATCCCTATACGGCCGGCCACCAGCGGCGGGTTTCCGATCTGGCCCGCGCCATTGCGCAGGAAACGGGAATCACCCCGGACGGGGTCGACAGCATCCGGATAGCCGGCATGATTCACGATATCGGTAAGATCTCCGTTCCCGCAGAGATACTCAGCAAGCCGGTCCGACTGACGAAGATTGAAATCAACCTCATCAGGATACATCCGCAGGCGGGTTTTGACATCCTGAAGGATATCGAATTCCCCTGGGCGATCGGTCAGATCATCCTGCAGCACCACGAGCGGATGGACGGCACCGGCTACCCGCTCGGGTTGAGGGGGGATCAGGTCTGTTTCGAAGCGAGGATTTTGGCGGTGGCCGATGTGGTGGAGGCCATGGCATCCCACCGTCCCTACCGGCCGGGACTGGGCCTGGAGTCAGCCCTGAATGAGATCTCCGCGAATCAGGGGACGCTCTATGATGAACGGGTCGTTGAAGCCTGCCTGAGCGTCTTTGCGGGCGGATACGATTTGCCGGTGATGTGAATCGCTGGAGGAAAAGAGGCTACGAGGAACGAGATGGGAACACCTCTGCGCGTATTGATCATCGAGGATTCGGACATTGACGCCCTCATGCTGATCCTCGAACTGAAACAGGGCGGCTACAGACCCACCCACGAGCGAGTGGAAACGATCGATGCCGTGCGTGTAGCCCTCCAGGATAAGACATGGGATATCATCCTGTGCGATTACTATCTGTCCGGCTTCACTGCCCTTCAGGTCCTCGCAATCGTGAAGGAAATGGGGAACGATGTCCCCTTCATCCTGATCTCCGGCGCGATCGGTGAGGAAGCGGCCGTTGAGGCGATGAAGGCCGGCGCCCATGACTACATCATGAAGGACCGGCGGCAGCGACTTCTTCCCGCCGTTAAACGAGAGTTGCGCGAAGCGGCGATGAGGAGGGAGCACCGTCGAGTGGAGGCTGCATTTAGGGAGAGCGAGGAAAAATTCCGTCGCCTTGTCGAGAATGCGCCCGATGCCGTCTATGTCCGGGTCGAGGAATGTCTTGTCTACCTGAACCCGGCGGCCGTCCGTCTCTTCGGCGCCGGATCAGCGGAGGCCCTGCTTGGGAGTCCGCTGATTGACCGTATTCATCCCGGTTGTCGCGCACTCGCCCGGGAACGGATGCGTCTGCTCAGCGAGGAGAGAAAAGCGGTACGCATGATCGAGCATCAGTACCTGAAGGTGGATGGTTCGGTCATCGATGTCGAAGTTTCCGCCGTGCCCATAACGTATGAAAACCGTGACGGATCCCTCGTCTTCGTTCGCGACATCACGGATCGGAAGCGGGCGGACGAGGAGCAGCGCCGGAACCGGGAGATCGCCGAACGGTTGGCCGGGGAGTTGGCTGTCGTTGCCGAGATCGGGCGGCTGATCGGCTCCACCTTGGCAATCGACGAGGTGTATGAGCGGGTTGCCGCCGAGGCCCACATGCGCATTCCCTTTGACCGTCTCAGCGTAAGCCTCAACAACCTCCATAACGGCACCCAGACGGTCGCCTACGTTTCCGGGTTTGATATCCCGGGGCGGAGACCGGGGGATGCATTTCCTTTGAGCGGGACGGTAAATGAGATCCTCGTGCGGACGCGGAGAGGCCTGCTCATCCCTTCGGCGAAGGTCGAGGATCTGATCGATCGATTACCCGGGCTCATTACCGTCACCCAGGCGGAAATGCGTTCGGTGATGAGTGTTCCTCTGATCGTCCGCGATGAGGTGATCGGCGCCCTGCACTTCCGTTCGAAAAAACCGGACACGTATACACCCGAGGATCTCCGCCTGGCGGAGAGGATTGGGGCGCAGATCGCCGGGGCGATTGCCAATGCACAGCTTTTTACCGACCTCAAAAGGACGGAAAATTCGCTGCGGGAAAGTGAGGGACGGTTCCGCGCCTTGTTTGAGCAGGCGGCGGTCGGGGTGGCTGAGATCGAGATCGGGACGGGCCGTTTTCTCACGGTCAACCGGCGCCTTTGCGAAATCGTCGGCATGACGCAGGGGGAGATGCTGGCTACTACCTTCCAGGCGATAACGCATCCGGAAGATCTTCATCTGCATGACGAAAATACCGCGCTGCTGGTGGTCGGGAAGATTACGCACTACCGCATAGAAAAACGCTACATCCGGAAGGACGGGGCGATCGTTTGGGTGGACCTCACGGTATCGCCTCTCGGGAAGCCGGAAGAAGCGCCCGGGCGGAGCATCGCCGTCGTCCAGGACATCACGGATCGCAGGAGGATGCAAGAGGAAAACGAACGTCGTTCCCGGCAGCTGGCCTTGCTGCACGAGACAAGTGTTGAGCTCTCGGCCGAACTGAATCTGAACGAACTGCTCCACTCCATTGTCCGGCGCGCGTTGGACTTGATCGGCGGCATCTACTGCAACTGTTATCTCTACCGGCCGGAAGAGAATCTGATGGAGCGGGTAGCGACGGCCGGTCAGCAATTGTTTCCCACCCAGGCATTGCGGAAACGAGGCGAGGGGCTTGTCGGTCATATCTGGGCGACAGGCGCCCCGATCTTGGTTGATGACTACCACTCATGGCCGGGGCGAAAACGGGAGTATGACTCTTTCCCGTCCCGCGCTCTGGTGGGGGCGCCGATCCGCTGGGGTGATGATTTGCTCGGGGTTCTCGACATCATGTCGTATGCGCCGCACCGATATACCCAGACGGATATGGATATGCTCTGCATGTTTGCCATGCAGGCCGCGATCGCCATACGCAACGCACGGCTCTACAACCAAATCGAGCAGATCGCCGTGACGGACGAACTGACCGGCCTGTTCAATCGCCGCGGATTTTTCCCGCAAGGCGAACGTGAATTCGAACGGGCGGTGCGTTTCAATCGACCTCTCGCGGCGGTGATGTTCGACATTGATCATTTTAAGAGCGTCAACGATACCCACGGTCATCCAGCCGGCGATCAGGTTCTGCACGCCCTGGCAGCCTGTTTCCGCCAGAACACGCGCGGGATCGACGTCGTGGGGCGCTATGGCGGCGAAGAGTTCATCCTCCTCTTGCCGGAAACCCTTCTTCCGGAGGCTATCCAGATCGCCGAGCGCCTCCGTCTCTCCATTGAGGAGCTCGCTATCCCTGTCTGCCCGGCGAATGGCGATTCACCGACCGTCAATGTCCGTATCACCGCGAGCGCCGGCATTGCTGTCGTGCTACCGGATGTCCGGACATTGAATGTCCTGATCGACCTCACGGATCAGGCTCTGTATCGCGCGAAGGCATCCGGGCGCAATCGCGTCGTTGTCTGGGAGGGGGCGGAGACACCCCGTGGGTGAGTTCCATTCTCAAGGGTGCGAGGCGGTCGATAAAGGTTTTGGTCATCCCGGCGCCGCTTCTCCCCGGTTGCGTTCGAAGTGCTGTTCGATGACCCGGGTGCCCCACTGTTCCCCTTCTCCTTGAGAAACCAGGCGAAACCCGAACGACTCATAGAGGTGACGGGCCGTATCGAGCCCCACAAAGGTCCACAGACCGATCCGGCGGTACGCCCGCCGGTCGCAGAAGGAGACCGCCTCCGTCATGAGCCGCCGGCCCCAGCCTCTGCCCGTGATCTCCGGCGAGACGATGAACCAGCGGAGATGCGCCCCCTCATCAGCCGCTTTCCGACCATCTATGGCAACCGCACCCTCGATGCGATTCCCGCTCAGAATCGTCCAGAAACCGTCGCGCTCCTTCTCGAAGCGACAGAGGAACTCTGCAAGTTCAGTCGCCACCTTGGCCTCGAAGAACAGGCCGAATCCCCAGTGGCGGTGGTAATAGTCCGCATGCATTTCGGCGACGCGGCCGATCGCCCCGGGGCAGTAGCCGCCGATCTCCATATGCATCAGCTCCTCCTTTTCAGGCACTATCTCCGGCGGTCGTGAACCGGTCGCCCTGCTTCAGACCGCTTGTCGCGGCGAAGGCCGCTGCGTCCTGTTTCCCCGCGGCCGTTCGAACCTTGCCGATGCGGATTGCACCGCTTCCGGCCGCGACGGTGAAGCCTCCCGCATCCACTGCCGTGACCTCTCCCGGCCGGCCGGCCGGGGCGGCATCGGGCCGGTGCGTATCGAAGAAACGGATCTTTTCGCCCCGATAGTGCGTAAACGCCCCGGGCTGGGGGTCGCATCCCCGGACCAGGTTGTGGACCTCTTCCGCGGTCCGCCCCCAGTCGATCCGCGCGACCTTGTCGTTGCAGAGCGGCTCGTAGGTGGCCAGATGGTCGTCCTGGATGAGACGCGGCGCCCGGCACGCTTTGATGAGATCGACGGACTCGGCAATCGCCTCCACTCCGAGGGGGAAGAGGCGGTTGAAATAGATCGATCCGGTGGTGTCGTCCTTTCCGATCGGGACCCGTTTCTGCAGGAGGATCGGTCCCGTATCGATTCCAGCGTCCGCCCAGAATATCGAGAGCCCCGTCTCGGTGTCACCCATGATGACGGCCCAGTTGATCGCGCTCCCGCCGCGATGACGGGGCAGGAGGGAAGGATGGTAGCAGATCGCCCCCTGTGAGGGCGCTTCGATCAGGGTCCGGGGGATGATGTCCGTGACGAACGCCATGATCAGCAGATCGATGCTCAACGTCTGAAACTCCTGGATGATCTCGGGCGCCTTGTAGTTTTCCGGCCGATACGCGGGGATCCGGCGTTCGTCGGCGGCGATCTGCAGGGGGTCGGGTTTTGCCCCGGATTTCCCCTGGGGGAGCCAGGCGGCGATAATATCCTCGCCGCGGTCGGCCAGCGTTTCCAGGACCTTTGCCCCAAAGGCGGCCTGTCCCATGATGGCGATGCGCATGATGTTTCCCTTTCTCTTCCTCTGTCTTCATCCCTCCGATGTTTCCGGAGAGAAGCAGTCTCTCCGCGATCCCTTTAGTCCTGCATCAGAGGGATAGCGGGACTCCCGTCTCAGCAGCTATTTTCCGAAGATCGTTGACGATGTTGATATGCAGCGGGATCCCCACCTGCCGCCTCGTCTGCTCCTTCAGGAACTCCGGCTCGCCGGGCAGATAGATGACCTCTGCCCCCTTCGCTTTCTTGGATCCTTTGATCTCGTCGATGTATGCATCCATGCGCGACTTGAAGGCGGCGACCTCGTCGAACGCCGAGATGCTCACCGCTATGAAGGTATGGCCGACCCCTCCGATCGCATCCACGATATCCAGGCCGTTCACCCGAGGGCCGTAGGAGGAGTCCGCCAGTACGCCGGTGAGCAGGTCCACCATCAGCGTGATGCCATATCCTTTGTATCCCCCGACGGGCAGCAGGAAGCCGGCAAGCGCAGCCTTCGGATCGGTCGTCGGCTCGCCGGTTATGGCGATGGCCCAATCATTCGGAATCGGCCTTCCCTCCTTGGCGGCAAGGCGGATCTTCCCCCGCGCCACCACGCTGTTGGCCATGTCCAGGACCACGGGGAACCGCTCGCCCGCCGGGACGGCCACCGACCAGGGGTTGTTGCCGAGGAGCTTCTCCGCGCCGCCGGTGGGGGCGATCTGGGGAGAGGCGTTGGTGAGCGAGATCCCGATCATGTCATGGGGGAGGGCCATCATGGAATAGTGGGCGGCGGCGCCGAAATGATTGCTGTGCCGCACGGAGACGCAGGAGACGCCGACCTCCCTGGCCTTCCGGACTGCGATGGCCATTGCCCGGCTGCTGACGACCTGTCCGAAACCGTTGTCGCCGTCGATAAGGGCCGTGGCCGCCGTCTCCCGGAGCGTGTGGAGGGACGGTTTGGGGTTGATGAATCCCCCTTTGAGCTTGTCTGTGTAGACGGGCATCCTGAGTGCCCCGTGCGTATCCACCCCGCGCAGGTTGCAGCGAACCAGGGCATCGGCCGCTATCGCGGCGTCCTCATGCGGCATCCTGAGCTTTTCGAAGACGCGCAGACAGAACTCCGTGAGCGGTTCATGCCCCGCGATAACCATATCTTTTCCCTTTTTCTCTTCCATTCATGCACCTTTCATAAGTTGTAAAAAGTTTAGTTTAACCCATCAGCACCTTGGGGAGCCAGAGGGTGACGGGCGGATAGACAATCAGGATCACCAGAGCGACCAGCAGGGCGATCAGAAAGGGGATCAGTGCCCGGGAGACAGCCAGGATCGTCGATTTCGAGATGGCCGTCACAACGAAGAGGTTCGCCCCCACCGGCGGGGTCAGAAGCGCCAGCTGGATGTTGACCGTAAAGACCACGATGAAGTGGACCGGGTCGATATGCAGCTGTTTGACCACCGGCATCAGGATAGGGATCAGCATCATGATCATCGGCAGGGGCTCCAGCGGGAAGCCCAGAAGCAGGATCAGGATGTTGATCATGAACATGATCAGGAGAGGGTTGTCGGTGATTGCCAGAAACGCCTGGGCCAGCTTCGGACCGACCTGCTCGGATGTCGCCACCCACCCGATCACGCTCGCCCCGGCGATCGTGAAGGTGATCGAGGCCGTGGTCAACGCACTGCTTCTGAGCGCCTCCTTGAGCGACGGCCAGGTGAACTCCCGGTAGACCACCCCTCCCAGGAAAAGGGCGTAGGCCACGGCGATCCCCGCCGCTTCGGTGGGCGTGGCGATTCCCAAGATCATCGTCCCTAGGACAACGATCGGCATCAGGAGGCACAAAACGGCGTCCTGGGTGCTCAGGAGAAGCTCTTTTACTTCAAACTTCGAATCCTTGGCCATTTTCCTCTTCCGGGCGATCAGATAGGTGGTGATGAGAAGCATGATCCCCATGAGGACGCCGGGGATGGCCCCTCCCAGGAAGAGCCGGCCGATGCTCACCCCGGTCATGCTGCCGATCAGGACGAAGGGGATGCTGGGCGGGATAATCGGCCCGATCGTGGCGGAGGCTGCAATGACGGCGGCGGCCATCTCCGGGGGGTATTTCGCCTTCTTCATGGCCGGGATGAGGATCGTGCCCGTGGCCGCGGCATCCGCGACCGAGGAGCCCGACATCCCCGCCATGATCATGTTGACGACGACCGAGACGTTGGCCAGTCCCCCCGTGATATGTCCCACGAGGGCCCGGGCGAATCTTACCAGACGCGCGGTCACCCCTCCCTTTTCCATCAACTCCCCGGCCAGCATGAACAGGGGAACCGCCAGGAGCGGGAACGAGTCCAGTCCGTAGACGAAGTTCTGAGCGATGATCGAAAGGGGGATCGGTGAGGGTCCGAGCCAGGAGTAGAGGATGTAGACCATGCCGCTGAGCCCCATGGCCGTACCCAGTTCCATGCCCAGGAGGATAAAGACCAGCATTGTGCCGAACAGGAGGAGCATTCAGGGCCTCCTTTCTTTATACAGATCGAGCCACATCTGGGCGATGAGGGCGGAGAGCCCCAGGGGGATGATCAGATAGACCAAGGCCATGGGGTACTCAAGCGCCGGGGTGGTGACCTCCATCTTGGTGAGCTCCAGCATCGACCGGGCGGCAATGACGATCACGGCGATGAGAAAGGCGGAGGCGAGACCGACGACCGAAATCTCGACGATCCTTCTGAGCCTCGGTGGAAGCTCGATGATGAGGGCGTCGACGAACATATGCCGGCGGCGGCCATAGGCGGCGCCGATCCCGATGAACGTGAGGTAGATAAAGACGATCCGGGCCATCTCCTCCGACCATGTGAGGGGGTCGTTGAACACATACCTAAGGACAACCTGGGCAACGACGAGGACGGTCATCAGGGCGATGCACGCCATGGTCAGGTACTCCAGAACGGCCGTCAGGCCTTCGGCAAATCGATTTTCCGGCCTTATCATGCTTCTTCTCTCCTTTCCGCTGCCATTGCATGGGCACGGATAGAGCGGGCCGGAACGATCCATACCGTCATCCCGGCCCGCGGTACCGCGCCGTGCTTGGAGAATTTTCTGATGCTGAACGTAACACCCTCGCGCCGGCCCTGTTCCGGACGGCGGTTACGGAGGGCGTCACCCTGCGTCTCGAAGAGAGCCGCAGATCAGCGGACTGCCTGAATCCGTTCGTAGAATCCCTCTCCCCAGGCCTTGGGGGCGAATTTCTTCCAAACGTCCTTCATCGCCTCCCGGAAGGCGGGGACGTCCGGGACGATCACCTGGCCCCCTTTGGCCTTCCAGATCTCGTGGTTTTCAGTCTCCTTCGCGATCATCTCCTTGCGCAGTTCCATGGAGACCCCGTTCCAGACCTCCATCCACACCTTCTTCGTCTCCGGCGTCAGATCCTGCCACACCTTGTCGCTGATCTGCACCCAGCCGGGCGGGTTGACGTGGCCGGTCAGCACCAGGTATTTCTGGACCTCGAAGAAACTGCTCTTGATGATGAAATCGGTGGGGTTCTCCTGGCCGTCGATCGCCCCCTGCTGGAGGCTCGTGTACACCTCGGCGATGGCCATGGGGGTCGGCTTGGCGCCGACGGCCCGCCAGGTATCCATGTTGACCGCCGATTCCGGGACGCGGAGTTTGAGGCCGACCATGTCGGCGGGTTTGTGGACCGCGACCTTGCTGAAGGTGCAGTTGCGCAGGCCCCGGAAGACCCAGCCGGCGGTCCGGATCCCCGATTTTTCCACCAGCCTCTTGTTCTGCTCCTCCCAGAGCGGCCCGTTGATCACCTTATCGGCATGATCCAGATCCCGAAACAGGTACGGAAGAACCGCCGTGTCCAGGATCGGGTTCCACCCGCCCATCCCGGAGATCATGAAGGCCAGCGCCCCGCCCTTGACGGACTCGATCATCTGGCGCGCCGAGCCGAGCTGGGAGCCGCCGTAGTGGGTGATCTGAATCTTGCCGTTGGTCGCCTTTTTGATCCGCTCGGCGAAGCGGACTCCGGCCATCCCCATGGCGGCGTTATCGGGATCTTCGGAGCCCGATTTGAGAACCAGGGCCTTCTGCCCGTCGCCGGTGTAGGCCGCTGCCTGCGCTCCCCAACCACCCAGGTTTACGAGAAAACACGAACAAACCACAACGACGGCAATCCAACTTTTTTTCATGATCTCTTCCCTCCTTGACGTGATGGATGTCTCTTGTGACCAGGCGTCCGTAAGAGATCCCCGCCTGCCTTGACGCAGGTGGAGGATTTTCTACCGGATGGTTCCTGCCTTCTTCAGCTCTGCAATCTCCGTTTCCGAGTAACCTGCTTCCTTCATGATCTGATCGGTGTGCTCGCCCAGGTCGGGGGCCCGCATCCGGATCTCCGCGGGCGTCTTGGACAACTTGACCGGGTTGTTGAGGACCTTGATCCTGCCGTACCGAGGGTGGTCCCATTCCACAAAAAATTCATTTGCCCGGGCCTGCTCGTCCTGGGTCACTTCCCGGGGTGTTTTTACCGGCGACCAGACGAGCTTGTTGGCGGAGAGGATCTCGATCCACTCGGCATAGGTCCGTCTCCGGAACACTTCCTCGATGATCTCCACCAACTCCTCGGAGTTCCGGGCGCGGGCTTCCAGCGTGGCAAAATTGGGGTTATTCTCCAGATCCGCCCGCTCGATGGCTTTGCAAAAGGACGGCCAGTAGTGCTGGGCATTGGTCATCCCCAGCATGACCCATCGGTTGTCCTTCGTGGGATAAAGGTTGCGGATGGGGTTCCCGAGGGTTTTCCGCCGGGGGCGGAAGGCGTCTTCACCCGTGATGAGACAGTGGCTGATATCGAATCCGAGGGCGTAGGTGGCGGTGTTGAAGAGGGAAACCTCCACCTCCTGACCGACCCCCGTCCTCTCCCGGATGAGAAGTGCCGCCATGATGCCGGCCAAGAGGCACAGGGAGCTGATGCTGTCCCCGTAACCGGGCCGGGAGATGTTGGGGGCGCAGTCGGCCTCATGGAGGAGATCCATGACGCCGCTTCGCGCCCAAAATGCCACGGAGTCGTAGCCGCCGGCGTTTTTCTCCGGCCCCTTCAGCCCGTATCCGGTGAGGTTGGCGAAGATGATCTTGGGATTCACCTTTGCCAGGGCTCCGTAGGTCAGGTTGAATTTCTCCATCTCGTAGGGGCGCAGGTTATTGAGAAAGACGTCCGCGTCGGCAACGAGTTTATAGAGAATGGCTTGCCCCGCCGGAGTTCCGATGTTGACGGCGATCCCCTTCTTGTTCCTGTCCATGTGTTCCCAGAGATAGTTCACCTCATGGGGTTTCATCCACCCTCCGGCGCCCTCTTTGAGAAGCGTCCGCATCATATCGCCCCGTTCGGGCGGCTCGACATGGATCACTTCGGCGCCCCAGCCGGCCATGAGCTGCCCGGCCAGGGGCATGGCCGCGGCGCCTCCCACTTCGATGACCCTGATCCCTTCCAATCCTTTGGCCATGAGCTTACCTTTCGTTTAACCAAAGCAGCTTTGCGGGAGAGACGTTACTTCCCCTTCACGGCGGCGAGTGCCGCGGCCTTCTCGGCCTCGCGCCGGGCGATCGCCTCGGCGCGAGGCAGGATGTAGTTGACGTGCTTCATGTTGGCCACATCGTACATCCGCCCGTCGACGGTCACGGAACCTTTACCCTGGGCATACGCCTCGTCGAGGGCCGCCTTCACCTTCCTGGCCATATCCAGGTCCTTCTGCGGCGGCTTGAACCCCTCATTGCAGGCATTGACCCATCCCGGATGGATGATGCTGGCCCCCATGAAACCCATCCACTGGGCGTGCTGGCAGGCCTTGAACATCGCTTCATCCCCCAGCGATATATCGGTAAAATCGACGCCG
>Ga0315268_10003190_pt1 | contig 18157 bp, 14 predicted proteins | sample C1_top_MG_FD_204535 | JGI IMG/M metagenome (GOLD analysis project Ga0315268, IMG submission 204535) | Sediment microbial communities from Yellowstone Lake, YNP, Wyoming, USA - C1_top | ecosystem: Environmental > Aquatic > Freshwater > Lake > Sediment | place: USA: Wyoming | collected 2017-08-01
GGCGGTCGAGGATCGTGTCATGGGCGAGATAAACTTCGCCCATCCCACCTTTCCCAATGAGGCGGATGATTTCGTAGTGTTTAATCTTATCGCCTGGAGATACCATGGATGCAACTTCTATGAAAACTGACCTCGCGTTTTTTTACGCGACCAATTCTATCCTTGGCGCTGATATCACCCATCATTTAGCTTCGAATGATATATAGCATAGGGGAAAAAGGGTGTCAAATAAACATACCGCCGCCCACTATGGGGTCGGCGGCGAACGGGAGAGGAGGGTTGGCTCGAAGCCCCTTTTAATAAGGGGGATTGCTATATGAAAAAGGAAGGAATGGGTTCAGGCAAGCGGGAAAATCCGTTAGGGTTTCAAGAGGCAGCACTCGAGGACTCTGCCTACATTTTCGGCATGGCCGAAGCGTCGACTTCGGCGTCCTCGTCCTCGACATCGGATTCCAGGCCGAGAAGCTTGGCCATCCCTTTATAAACCTGCTGCAGGGATTTTTTAGCCTGCTGGAAGTCTGCCAGGCGTTCGCGGACTTTCTGGATTTCCGACTCGATTTGACCGTCGATGTCATCGATCTGCTTCTTGACCTCATCCATAGTCTTTCGGTAAAGATCCTCTTGGTCTCGTCTTAATGGCATCGTTCACTCCTTATGAGAACTCGCGCCTTCATCTCTTAAGCTTGAAGGTTATCACAAAAGGCTTCCAGACTTTGACATTCACGCCGTCTTTCTGGGCCGGCTTGAATTTCCACTGTTTGACCGCGTTTTCGGCGGCTTTTTCGAACCCGAGGTTTCCTTGAATCCCCCGGATGATTCGCACCTGGAGGACGTCCCCGAATTCAGAAATCAGGGCGCTTACCGATACTTGGCCCTCAACCTTCATTATCTGGGCCGCGGCCGGATAGATGGCCTCGACAGTCCTGATGATGATCGGCTGGCTGTCCACTAGGTCCAGGGAAAGGAGGTCACCCTGGTTGGGCTTCGTTTGCGCTTCTTCCGTCACCGGAGGATTCTGCTTTGCTTCGGGGTTGGCAGCCTGGCCTTGGCCGGCCGCACCCTGGCCTTGAGCTTCCGTTTTCGCTTCGGCAATCTGCTTAGCATCCGGGAGCTGGATTTGGAGCTTAGAGTTTTCCGTCGGCGTAATAGGTTTCACGTCTTCCGGACGGATCGTGTCAACCGGCGGCGCGTCCGAGGGAGGAAGGTTCATTTTGTCCTGGACGGTATTTTTTTTCCCCGTTTCCTGTGTCTGTCCCATTTTTTCGATCGTGTTCAGGAGCTGTTGGGACGAAAGCGGGACCTTTTCGTCCTGATTTTGCTGAGTCGAATCGGCGACCTGATTGTTCGGCGGGACGTCCGAGGCGTTGGAATTTTTGTGCGGCCGGAGGAAATAAAAAGCGACGCTGCTGATGATCAAAACACCCGCCGCGATTCCGATCAAGCGCGGGGATATAGACTTTTTCTTCGCCGGGTAAAATTGCAGAAACGGATCCCAGGCGCCTTTTCCAGCCTTCTTATGTGGCTCGGCCTTGGGGAATGCAGTCTCTTCGCGATATTCGAAACCCCTCTCCACGGGCGGAGGTTCGACAAATGCCGGTTCTTTGACTTCCGGTTCCTTATAATCCGATTCTTTGTACGCCGGCTCCTTGACAATGGACTCCTCGACAACAGGCTTCATAATTGCCGGCTCTTTGAACGGAGTCTCTTTGACGTGGATTTCTTTGGCGGGTGCTTCTTTAACGGGCGGGTGAACTGGTTCAGCCGGGGGAGCGACTTGGGCCGGGCGAGGCGGCGGAATCGGGAAGGTTTTCTCTTTGTGAGTCAGATCAGCAGGCTTGACCGCAGGTTTCTTCTTTTCTTGGCCCAAGCCGAAGTCGGCCAGAGCGTTATTCAGGAGGCGATCGACTTCGGCGTCGCCAAGGTGAGCGCTCTCTTTTTTCTTTTCGACGCGGAGCTTGTCCAAAGGAGAGAATTTCTCGGCGGCTTTGGCCGGTTTCGTCTCAGGAGCGGGGCGGGCGGGGACGGCTTCTTTTTTCTCTTCCTTTTTGGCGGGGATCTCGTTTGTATTGAGAATCCGGCGGATTGTTGTCCGGAGGCTGTCCAGTGAAAAGGGTTTTTCGAAATAGGCCGTGGCGCCGAACGTGCGCAGGGCTTCCGTTTTATAGACGGGGTCCTTATAGACGCCGGTCATGATAATCACCGGGACATGACGTTCGTCCTTAGCGATTTTTGAGCAGAGTTCGAAGCCGTGAAGCCTGGGCAGCATGGCCTCCATGACGACCAGGTCCGGCTCCTCCGCCTTGAACTTTTCCAGGCCGGCGATACCGTCCATGGCGTTGACGACTTGGTAACCATCGGTCCGCAGGAATTGGGTGACCGTCTGCAGAAATTCTGCATCGAAGTCGATGACGAGAACCTTCTTGTTGCTCATGGTCCTATCCTTGCGTCGTGATAACGCCATTGATCGGCGCTTGGATCCGACTCTTCAAGCGAGTTCCTTTCGATCAATTCGATACATTTATTCCATTGATCAGGCTAGACTGCAATCATCTTTGGGGGTGAATTAATGAGGCAATTTATCCCCTGGACGGGGTGAGAAGGCATCCTCACCTCAAAGATCGAGGTTTTTCCTGACCTGTTTTTCGAGGAAAGTGTCGGGCAGAAATCTTCTCAAAAAGAGGAGAAACGGCCCCGCTCCGCCGACCGCATAGACCGGCTTGGGGTTCTTTTTCTCCAGGATTTTCAAGACTTTTTTCGCAACAACATCGGGACTGGCTCCCTTGCCGACGTGCATTTCCCTCCAGCGGATGACTTTTGCCATCTCTTCCTCGAAGCCTGAGCCCGGCGGCACAATGATGTCGGGTTCGATAGCTGTCCGGATGTGGTTGGGCTCGAGGGTTACGACCTTAATGCGGCGGCTCCGGACTTCGTTTCTCAGTGCGGTGGCAAAGACCGTCAGCGCCGATTTCGAAGCCGCATAGCTGGACTGGAAGGGGATCGAAAACCTCCCCGCCAAGGAGCCGATGATGAGGATGAATCCCCCTTGCCGCTGGATCATGCCGGGCAGGAACCCCTGGCTGAGTTTGATCGGACCGAAGACGTTCAGCTGAAATTGCTCTTTGACTTTCTCTATGGGCGCTTCGACGGCCGGCCAGATGTGGCTTCCTCCAGCGTTGCTGACCAGAATATCGATCGGAGAGGCTTTTTGGACACACGCCTGAATCGAACGGTCGTCCAGCAAATCGAGCTGGACATATTCGATCCCAGCGATCCTGTCTTGGATGTCGTCAGGGTGGCGGGAAGTTCCGACGACCTGATATCCGGCCTGCGCCAGAGCGACGGCTATGGCTCTTCCGATCCCCCGCGACGCGCCCGTTACCAGAACCTTTCGGCTGATCACGTCAGGGGACTAATCCCTATGCTCCTGGGCCATGGTTTGTTTGGCTGACTTCAGGTTGAGCTTTAGATCATCCCGGACCTTGCGGAAAGCGGAGATCGTCCGTTCGATATCTTCGTCCGTATGCGATGCGGTGGGAACCATCCGGAAGAGGAGAATCCCTTTAGGAACCACCGGATACGTGACGCCGGTGATGAAGATTCCCTGGTCGCGGAGCATTTTTATGATGGCCATGCCGAGGGGGACGTCTCCCGCAGGAACATAGACGGATGTCAGCGGGGAAAGCACGTCTCCCACCTCATACCCAAGGTCCTTGAGCCCGCCTTTCAGCTTGGCGGCGTTCTCCCACATCTTCTGGCGAAGCGGCTTGCCGTCGCGGATCATGTCCAAGGTCCTCGAGAGGACCTCGACATAGATCATAGGCAGACTTTTGGCGAAAACCTGGGTCCGGGCGTTGTAGCGAATCCACTCCGCGACGGATTTAAAGGTGGCGGAGACGCCGCCGATTGCGGCAAAGGCCTTGGCGAACGTGCCAAAATAGATGTCCAACTTGTCATGGATTCCGTAATATTCGCCGCTGCCGCGGCCGTACTCGCCCATCACGCCGAAGCCATGGGCATCATCCACGAAAATTCGGGCGTCGTATTTTTCCTTCAGGGCGCAGATAGCCGGCAGGTTGGCGATGTCGCCCCGCATGCCGAAAACGCCCTCGGTCACTATCAGGACTCCGCCCTTGCGATCCTTGTTGACATGCCTGAGATGGGCTTCCAGGCTGTCCATATCGTTGTGCTTGTAAACGCGGAACTTTCCAGGGGACATGAACACGCCGTCGAGCATTGAAGCATGAGAGAGCTTGTCGACGATGATCGTATCGTTGGCATCGACCAGGGACGTGATCGTTCCGATGACCCCCAGGTAGCCGTAGTTGAACAGGACGGCATCCTCTTTCTGGAGAAAATCGGCGAATTTTTTCTCCAGCGCGATATGGAATTCGGTGTTTCCCGTCATCATCCGGGCGCCCATTGGCGCGCTGGTCCCGTATTTTTTCGCAGCTTCAATGGCTAAATTCTTGATTTCTTTGTTTTCGGCCAGGCCAAGATAGTTGTTGATCGACCACTGGACGACCTTCTGGCCGTGAAAAAGCATTTCTCTGCCCGGAATGGGATCCAGGATTGGGCGGCTGAAGTAGTGATCTTCTTTAACCCTGAAGGGCCCGAAGTAGCCTCCGTCGCCGTGGCATTTGTCGAACAGGTCCATTGCCAATCTCTCCTTTTCAGGGTCGCCGCCGGCCCAGGCGTAAGATGATAAATTGGTCCGCCCGGAAAAGCAAGCCCCCTCTTTCTCGGCGCAGATATCTCCGTGTGTGATTTCGAGGAGAGGCTGGCGTCGCCCCCAGCCCACTGGGGAACCAGTCCCGTCGGACACTCTTGGAAGGAAACCCTTTGTAGGGTTTTCCTTCCAACGGTCGCTTCACTCCCTGCCTTCCTTCCAAGGAGCATTTTCCGATGTATTTTTGGTGAGGAGTAAAGTTTGATTCCGGAAATCGGGGACATACACGGCGTTTGTTCCCAATCTCTTGTCCCCGATTTTTGAGGGCTCAAGGGCGATGCCAGCGTCTCCTCAAAATGACATTTCTACCCGGTGCCGTCCGTTGAATGTCGTGCATCTTTGAATTACAATAAGACAAAACCAATAAAGGAGCTTCCCATGAAATATCGATTCATTCCCATCTTTTTTTTGATCGCGATCTTTGGCCTGGCGTCTCTGATGTTGAATTTACAATCACGCGAAAAACCTGCCCCCGGGCCTGGAACGGAGAGAATCTCAGCGTGCCCCCCGTAGTCGATGACCTCAAGAGAATCCTCAAGAAATATTCCATCGATTAAAACATTTCTCGAATCAGCGAGACTTGCCCCCTTTTGCGGCCCAGTCGTCAAGGGTTTGCCCTTCAGAAATCATGGTGACTTTTTCTGCGCGGGCGGCCTGGAGGAACCAGTCCAGCCATTCTTGGCGCGTCTGGGGCCAGGGCCAGGCCAGATTTTTTTTGGAAGCTTTTTTTTGGAAATCGTCCCAGCGGACAAGTACGGCATAGGCCAGGGGCATCTGGACCGACCGAATCCTTCTAGCGTATTCGAGCGTGCCCTTTACCCGATTCTCTGCTTTTTTAAGGATGGCCCAAGCGCGAAGGATGGTGTCTAAGGACAGGAATTTGGCGTCTGGAGGGGAGTAGCACCCCAAGTGGTCTCCGGAAGCTTGGACGGCTCGCTCGAGCAAAGCCATATAATCTGAAACATAGCCGGCCGCCGGACCATAATAGCCCTTCAAGAATTCCAGGCGGAGCGCCTGGGAGTCCAGCCAAGGTTTCCAGAGGAGCTTGGCCAGCAGCCAAGCCCGAAATTCCGCCATTTCCGCCCCTGGCGATTGATAAGCTCCCTGCTCGAAGATCCCTCTGACTTTGTGTTCGAGGAAGAGAAGGATGTTCGGTCCCAGGACCTCGTAATTCGGATGGGGCTGTATGTAATGGGCGAAATTGGTCGTGTAGTCCCAGATGAACAGGCGGTCGGCGATTTTCGACCAGCCCTGCAAGTCCTCAAAAAAGGCTTTGTTGCGCTCTCCGTTCAAGGGTTGGCTAAATGAGCATTCGATGCTGCACAGTCTGATAATGACGTTAGGGCGCGGCCGAGTGAGGAGTGGCGGCTTCCGGGTATATTGATAGGCCAGGGTATCGATGACGACGCTGGGAAATTCAGGTTCGATTTCTGCGGCGACGGCGTTGACAAATCGGAGCAGCGATCCCGAAGGGCTTCCCTCTTCTTCATCCACGGCCCGGCAGCGCGGGCAGGTGCAGTTGTTGAAGCAGTCGTTTTGGGACACAGAGGCGATTGTGGCTTGGGGATTGAGGCGCAGGCGTTCTCTGAGGTTCTTGACGAGCTCCCGCCTCATCTCTTCATTGGTCAGGCAGAGTTGGGCGTTTTGGGAAGTCCTTTGGCCATTCGTCTCACTGAACCATTCCGGATGAGCGGCGAAATATTTTTCGGGAGGGATGAGCGGATAGAATGTGTGTACGAAGCCCTCGTAGATGTGCCTTCCGCCCTGGATGTCATCTCCGCCCGCCCTGACGCCATTGGCCCTATTCCGTGCGTCCCAGACGGGGTCAAAGGCTACGAACCAGAATGGCTCCCGGTATTCAAGCCACGGAGTATACCGGATGAGGAGGGGCTTGATTTTAAGGGTTTTTTTCCAGGGTATGAAGCTTGCCGTCGAGGTCCACCAGCGGCAGCCGATCACGTCTTCGAGAAGTGTATAGACGGCGTAGAGTGTGGCCCGTGCGCTTCCGCCGGCTAGGATTAAATCGGACCCTACGGTTCTGAGAAGGATACCTTCTTTTCCCAACTCCGCGGCGGCAAAGTTCGGATCGGCAAGCCGGGCGGCTCCTTCTCCAACCAGCAAGCGGCCGCGGTCTGCGGATGCTTCTTGAGAAACCGGGAAATCGCCTCCGGTCAGGATGTGAAGAAAGAAGGACAGCTCACCCGCAGCATACTTTTCCGTTTCGCTTGCCTCTGCGGCCACAACCACCTTGGCCACAGCTTTTCCGCGTTTGGCGATTGTCATATCGGCCAGACCCTTTGACGCCAGGAAGGAGGTCAAAAAACACAGAAAGATCCATTTCTTGAGTGAGACTGCTCGCATCTGTTTCATCCTCTAGAAACCAGATTGAAAATAAGCATGAGAATCTTATCATAAAAATGCCTGTCTTTTTGGCGAAGTTTTTGTACAATGAGTTTCTTGGAGGCTGATCATGACTTCACTTCGAGATAAGGTCGTTTTTATCACCGGGGCGAGCTCGGGCATCGGCCGCTCCTGTGCGCGAGCTTTTGCCCGTCAGGGCGCCAGGATTCTCATGGCGGCTCGGAGGCTGGAGAGGCTCGAAAATCTGGTCTCAGGCCTCAAGTCTGAGTTCGGCGCGACGGCGCACTCTTTCGGGCTTGATGTCCGCGACCGGACGGCCGTCGAGCGCGCTATCTCCGCGCTTCCGCCGGAATGGGAGGCTGTGGACGTCCTCGTCAACAATGCCGGACTGAGCCGCGGTCTGGAGAAGCTCCACGAAGGAAAGATCGCGGACTGGGAAGAGATGATCGACACAAACGTCAAAGGGCTGCTCTACGTCAGCCGGGCGATCATCCCGGGGATGGTCCGCCGCGGCCGGGGGCATATCATCAACATCGGCTCGATCGCCGGGCGAGAGATTTATCCCAACGGCAACGTGTATTGCGCTACCAAGGCGGCCGTGATCGCGCTTTCTAAAGCGCTTCGCCTCGACCTTTTGGGCACGCCCCTGCGCGTCAGCAACGTTGATCCGGGCATGGTCGAAACCGAGTTCAGCTTCGTCCGCTTCCACGGCGATGGGGAGCGGGCCGCCAAAGTCTATCAGGGCCTCACCCCGCTCGGGCCGGACGATATCGCCGACACCGTCCTGTTCTGCGCCACGCGGCCGCCTCACGTCAACATCAGCGAGCTGGTCGTTTACCCGACCGCCCAGGCCTCAGCAACCCTGGTCCACAGGAAATAGCGAGTCCGAGCCCGCCTTCGGTCACGTTTTTTTTCGAAGAATTACAGCCTGCCGTCGGTTTCCCTGTTGAGACGCTCAAAAAATTCGACCATGAACTCGTGCCGATCCCGGGCGATCCGTTTTCCTTCTGGCGTGAAGATGCGGTCCTTGACCTTGCCCAGCTTGACCAAATACTCCCTGTAGGCCGTGTCTTCTTTGGTGTAGGGCTTCGTTTTATAAATATCGACATCCTTGTCGTGCAGGCGGGCGCCGACTTCCCCGGCGAACAAGAACGCCCGGCCGATTCCGACGGCGCCGATGGAATCCAGCTTGTCGGCATCAAACAGGATTCGGGCTTCCTGCGAGACGGGAACAGCCCCTTTCCGGAATCGATGGGCCTGAATACAATGGATGACACGGGCGATGGTCTTCTTGTCGACGCCGTGCGCCTTCAGGATCTTGCCGGCCATCGAGGCGCCCGCTTGGGAATGGCAGATTTTTCCGTTCGAGAGGTCTTCTGCGGCGCGCCCGATATCGTGTAGAAGGGCGGCCAGCCGCAGGATGTCCAGGTTTGCCCTTTCTTTTTTTCCGATTCTCAGGCACAAGCGGAGGACTCTTTGGGTATGATCCCAGTCATGGCTTCCCCTGGCGCTCCGGAAAAACCTCTTGGCTTCTCTTTCGACGCGTTCAAAGAGCTTTTGGGGAAAGCACTTTTTTGCCGTGGAGCATAAAGATTGGTTGACTTTCAATATGGCAAAATTAGGATAATCCGCAGAACGACAGCTGTCAACTTGTCTTCGGAAAAAGATCAAAAAATGAAACTCATTCCGAAGCTCGGTCCCAGGCTCTGAGTCCGGAGCAGCTTGCCCCACTCGGGTCCACCGTGCCCCACGCGCAGGTCATTAATGTCCCTTCCTTTGCCCTCGCCGGAGACATAGAGGAATCCAAGGTATCGGTAAACGACCCCGCCGCTGATAAACAGCCGGGGGAGCAGGTGGATCGTCAGGCCGGCGCCCAGGTTGAGCCCCATTCCGTAATATGTCGCATTGCTCGTCACGTCGGCCAGCTGGGCGCCCTTGCGGACTTGGAGCCAAGGAATACTGATGCCGAAGAGGAGATTGGGCTGGATGGGAGATTTTTTGAAGAGAAGCGCCCGGCCGGTGGCTTCGACGGAATAGAAAATTGTTTGACTGGCCGTTCCTTCGAGGTCGGTCTCATGGGAGGAGCGGAGAAAGACGATATCCCAGATAGCGGATGGTTTGATAAAGCCGAATCCCAAGCCGAACCCGGTCGCCTGTTTCATCTTAGGGACATAAAACGCCTTTTCGAAATGCCACAGGACGAGGCTTTCGTTCAGGTCGCCGCGAGGGGCCAGGTTGTAGCCGGATATTCCGATAAAAAAACCGTTTTTGGAATATTTGTTTTCCTCGGCTGCGGTTAGAGAAGCGGCGAACAGCCCGGCCAGAATGGCTGCCAGGAATTTTTTGGACATTGTCAGGGTTTGACCGGAAAGCTGGGCAGCCGCCTCATTATTTTGGTCGCGCTTCCAGCTTCTTATTTGAAAAAAGCGCGAGGTTTCCGGATAGTTCTTAATCGCTGACCAGCTTGATCTGGACCTTGCGTGTTTTGTCTTCCCGCGCGACCGTCAGAGTGACCGTGTCCCCGATCTTGTAGTTTTCCAGGGCGCTATAAAGATCGTCGTAAGATTTGACTTTGGTCTGGTCGATGGCCGTGATGACGTCGCCGATATAGTATTGACCGAGGCGGCCCCGGCTGAAGCCATTCAGGCCGCTTCCGGCAGGGGCCCGGACGATCGCCACGCCACTGATATCCACTCCGTATCGCTGGGCTTGCTCATCGGTCAACAGGTCTAAGGGTAGCCCGGGTTTGGTTACTTTTCCATAGCGGATGAGCTGGGGAACGATTTTCTTAATCGTATCCACGGGCACGGCAAACCCGACGCCGCTCGAGGCCCCCGACGGAGAAACGATCATTGTGTTCATACCGATCAACTCCCCGCTTGAGTTAAAAAGCGGACCGCCGGAATTGCCGGGATTGATGGAGGCGTCGGTCTGGATCATGTCGCGGATCGAGACGCCCCCCGCTCCCAATATCCTTCTTCCCAAGGCGCTGACGATCCCTTTGGTGACGGTGTAATCAAAGCCGAAAGGATTCCCGATGGCGATAACCTTCTGCCCGACCTCGAGGCCTTCCGAAGAGCCGACTTTCAGAGCCGCCAGACCCTTTAGATCTCCCTGGAGCCGAAGAACGGCGATATCCTTGCTGGGTTCCTTGCCGACAATCCTTGCCTGCCGCTGTTCCTTGTTGGGGAGGGTGACGCTGAACAAGTCGCCTTCTTCGATGACATGATAATTGGTCACGATATGGCCCTGCTCGTCCCAGATGAAACCCGAGCCGCTCCCTCGAGGGACCTGCTCTTCGTTGTAAAAGAAATCGCGGACGAGCTGGATGTTGGTAATGAAAACGACGGAATTCTTGGACTTTTTGACGATATCGATCGTATTCCGCTCATCTTCGGTCAGCTGGGCCCGGAGGGGCAAACCGGAGAGAAGAAGGGCGGCGAGGGCTAATGGAAAAATTGAAAAAAGGAATATGTTTCTTTTTCTCATGTCAGTTTCCTTTCTTTCCATTGAGTATTTTATCACAGGTCCGGCAGCCGAGGTCGGCCGTCTCAATCGAGATATGTTTCAACCTGGAGATCCTCTGCGGCGGGCGTCCGGATTTTCGGAGCCTCTTTGAGCCTGCCTCTTATCGAACGTCCCATCCAGGCAGACCACAGTGTCTGGAAGCCGAGATATGCAATTGATGCTCCCAGAATATTCAGGGCCTTTGCCAGCCAGAACATGGAGAGGAAATAAACCAGCATGCTCCAGAGTGTTACCCGGAAAATATCGCCGGGATGCCCCATGGCCAACAGAATTGATTGAAAGTGGAAGGTGGCCATTGCAATGACCACGCCGGCCAGATAGACAAGAATGGGGACGTAGGAATCGGCGAAGCTGGGTCCCACCGTCAGGCGGAGAATCGGCCTTCCCAAGACCAAGAACCCCAACCAGGCGATGACGCCCAAGCTTCCCATCAAGAGGGCCGGATTCCTGAGGAGTTTTCGGAAACGGGCCATATCGCCAAGCGCCCAGTTTTTCGCCAGGTCAGGATAAATGGCCTGATTCATCGCGTCATCGACCTTGCCCAGGGCTTTGGCGAACTGTCTGACGATTTTATACGTGCCGGCCGCGGCGGTTCCTAAGATTCCGCCGACGAGCATGATATCCAGCTCTCGCACACCAACCCTGAGCGTCATGTGGAGGTTGCTGGTGATGAAGAACCTCCAGATGCCTGGGAATTTTATGGTTATTCCTTTCAGAGACGATTTCAGGATATGTCTGATGCCTCTGCGGTGCATTTCGGTCCAGCCCAGGATGAAAAGGGCGAGGTATCCTATGATTTCAGTTGCCAACCAGATAATGAGGAACCAGAACAGGCCTGCCCGCCGGACATGAAGGATGGCAATGCCGATCAGGCGCGCAGCCGCGGCGCCGGCCTGCTGAAAGGCAGCGAGGTCGAATCTGTTGAACAACTTCAGGGCGGCGACCGCGGTTCCCGAAAAGCGGGAAAGCACACCCAAAGCGAAAATGACCGAAATGGTGAGGATCGCCGGGTCCAGGTTTTTCCAGCGGCCGTAGAAATAGACGCTGGCGGCCCCGATCACCGCTCCGATCACGGCGCTGGAGACGTCCAGAATAAAGCCGAATTTAATCAGACTCTTAAAATCTTCTTGCCGATCGCCCACGAGTGCCCGGGCGCCATAGTGGATGATCGCCTGCGAAGATTGGAAGCTGACCAGGCCAAAGATAATAGAGAATGTATATGTGCTGAGCAGAACGAGATAGCCGAAGTCGCTGGGCCCCAGACGCCTGGCGGCCAAAACATTCGTCGCCAGGGCGAGCAGCGAAGCGCCTGCCGAACCGGCCAGCAGGGTTCCCGCGTTTGCAAACAGCCGGCCAAGGACGTCGTCGCGAAGCCAGCGGTTTTTAAGGCGAGAAAGCACGATCGTATACCCTTTCGTGTTTTATATTTCATAAACGAAGTGAAATCAAGCTGGAATGCTCTCCTCAGCGTGAGGTGTTTTGACAAAGACTTCGGTTTGGGTTAAGCTCGTTGGCAGGCCAACATGAAAAGCAGGGGATTCTTGGTTGTCTTGATCTTGGGGGTGGCCATCGTCTTTCTCCTTTGGTTCTCCAAATCGGGCAATAAGACGCATTTGGAGCAGCAGGTCGACCGTTTTGAACAAACCAAAGAAGAGTTGACCAGAGTCAATATGCAAACCCTCCAGAAAATCATCCAATCCTATATGGCGACGGAAGGTCAAACCCCCAAAAGTCTACAGGAGCTTCGGACGGCCAATCTCCTCATGGGCAATATTCTCGATGGTTGGGGGAAAACGCTCAAATACGAAAGGCTCTCGGATTCTTCGTTCAAACTTGTTTCCGCCGGCCGGGATAAGGCGTTCGACACTCAGGACGATATCATTGTGGAATATTAGGCTTTAGATAGATCGGCGACAAGCTCTGATGACACGCTTTCCTTTGGGAAGAAGATTATTGTCGTTGATTTTTCCTCTCATTTTTATTGTATCTTTCTTGTTTTCTCAAAACGTGCAAATTATTAAAACAACCGCGCATAAGATTCTTGCCAATCGAGGTCGGACATATATTGAGGTGGAAATTGTCAAAGAACGAAATGCGGTGAGTTTTCTTTTTACTCTTCTTCGAGTCAATTCGGGAGATAAACTCACTGAGGATTTTGTGGCCTGCGCTGAGGCGGTCGCTAAAATAACCCAACAGGCATCCTGGGCTTCACGGGCGGCATATTTTAAGGGACAGGGAAAAGTGATTTGCTGGGTGTACGTCAAGGAATGCCAAGCGGCTATGAAGTTGCGCTCGGTCGAACAACAAGGCAAATATATTATGGGGCACTTGCACTATTCACCACAATGACCCGCTTCCCAAAATTTCCGATAAAAATCCAAGCCATTATCACTTCCAGCGGATGATATATATGAATGGTTAGCCCAAGTTCAAGCTTTTGGCTTTGAAGGGACGAAATTGGAGACTTCGAAGGCGATTCTCCAGTCCTGGCTTGCCGTTTTTTCCCAGATTCTAAGATCATAAAAAAACATTTCTTTTCTGCCTTATGCTTTCATCGGCTCATCACGAATTTTGACAGGGAGGAGGTCTTGTGATATCAGAAAAGCATAGAGGAGGGAAGGATGTGCAACCGTCGATCTTATCCTGTCTTTATCGCAGTCTTATCTCTTGTTCTTTCCATTCGGGCCGGCAATCAGAAACAGGCCTCGGCGTTGGATCGGGCGGGGACGGATTTTATCTACGTCTCCAAGGATGGCGGCGCCGGGGGATATGAGGCCTTTCCCGACGTTTGCCGCTTGAAAGATGGCCGACTGATGGCGGTCTTTTACGCTGGATACGGCCATGTCTCCCTCCCAAATGCGATGTGGCCGCAAGGCGGAAGGGTTTGTTATTGCCTTTCGAGCGACGAAGGCCGGACCTGGACAAAAGCGCGCACCCTTTACGACGGTCCGGACGATGATCGGGATCCGTCTATCGTCCAGCTCAAGTCAGGCCGCCTCCTCTGCAATTTCTTTTCCCTCCGAAAAGTCGAAGGCAAGCCCTGGCAGGGGATGGGGACATGGCTCGTCGCGTCCGATAACCTGGGCAAAACCTGGTCCCGGCCTCAGCTCATAACTCCCGACTATTATTCGAGTTCGCCCATTCGCGAGCTTTCCGATGGCCGGCTTATTCTTGGCCTCTATCGCGAGGAAAAGGATAAGAGCTGGGGCGCGGTCATCTTCAGCGAAGATGGCGGAAAAACATGGGGCCAGCCCGTCGACATCAACAACGGCGGTTACAAACTCGATGCCGAGACCGACATCATTCCGCTCAAGGACGACTCCCTTTACGCGATTCAGCGGGAGCCCCAAACGACCATGTGTTACTCAGTATCCGGGGATGCCGGGCGGACGTGGAGCGTGTCGAAGCCGATCGGCTTTCCAGGACACTGCCCATACCTTTTAAGAACTCAGGCTGACATCATCATCCTGGCCCATCGCCTTCCACAGACATCTCTCCACTACAGCCTCGATGAATGCCGGACCTGGAGCGAAAACGTGACCGTTGATAATTGCGGCGGCGCCTATCCTTCCATGGTCAACCTCAAGGACGGCTCCGTCCTTATCGTCTATTATGAAGAAGGCGAAGGATCAAACATCAGGGCGAGGCGCTTTCGAGCGACTCCCTCCGGGATCGAATGGCTCTCTTTCAGTGACTCTGGGAGGATTGCGAGCACTGATCTCCAAGGAGATAGGGGAGCGCCCGAAGTCCGGGTCGGGCTGGAACAGGGGCGTTGGCTCGTCGCCGGCCGAAAAAACAGAATCGAGCTCGATCCCGAAAATCTGCGGATCAGCGTCCAAGCCGGCCCGGCCGCCTGGCCGATGGTCGCGTCCTTTCCGGGCGATCTCTCCGTCAGGTCGGCCGGAAAGGTCTATGGGCTAAGGCTGGCGGACGCATCGGCCAAGCGAGTGTCTCCTTATCGGACAGGCTTTAGATCCGGACTGAAAATCGATCTCCAAGATTTCCGCTGCGAAGCGGGACCTCTCGATGTAGAGCTGCAGTTATTTTTGGGCTTGGAGGGCGCCGAAGAAGACTTGGTCTGCGAGATCATCGCCTCGGACGGGGAAACGCGGGTCCGTGAATGTCTATGGCCGCCGGCTTTCGATTCCAGCGCATTCGAGGCGACCGCGGTTCCCTTCATGCAGGGAATGCTGCTCCCGAAAAATTGGCCGAGGAAAGTCTGGCTCTATGACACTTTATCCTACGGCCGCGGGCTGTATATGCCCTGGTGGGGACACCAGCAGGGACAGTCGGCGGTCCTTGTCCTTCTCGAGACACCTGCCGATGCCGGTTGCCGCTTTGAGCATCCGGCCGGCGGTCCGACGCGCATGGATGTGCGCTGGGTCCATTCTTTGGGCCGGTGGGCCTATCCGCGCCGGGTTCGTTTCTCGTTCCTGGACAAAGGAAATTACGTCGAGCTGGCCAAGCGCTACCGGCGCTATGTGGTCGAGAGCGGGCGGTTCGTCTCCCTCAGAGAAAAAATCAGCCGCAATCCGCTCGTCGCTAAACTCATCGGAGCGCCGGTCGTCCATACGAGTATCCTCTACCATATTCAACCGGCCTCGAGCTATTATGATAAAAAGGACCCCGCAAAAAACCATCAGTTGATTACTTTCGACCAGAGGGCGGCTGAGCTCGGCGAGCTGGCCAAAAAAGGAATCCGCCGCGCTTACGTCCATCTCGACGGCTGGGGATTTCGCGGCTATGACAACCTCCATCCCGATATCCTGCCTCCATGCCCCGAGGCCGGCGGCTGGGAGGGGATGAAGCGATTCGGCCAGGCCTGCCAGGATTTGGGCTTTATTTTTGCTATCCATGACCAGTATCGCGACTATTATCTGGATGCGAAATCCTATAATCCGCGACTGGCGGTCCTTGACGAGAATGGAAACCGCTCATTCCACAGCACTTGGTACGGAGGAGCGCAGACGTTTCTATGTCCGAGCCTGGCCTTGGGTCATGTCCAGAAAAATCATAGGGCGATTCTCGAACATGGTGTGATTATGCGCGGCGCCTACCTCGATGTCTTTGCCGTTGTCCCTCCCGATGAATGCTACAATCCCGAGCACCCGGTCACGAGGGCCGAATGCCTGGAGTTTCGAGGCGACTGCCTGGATTTCGTCCGGTCCTGGGGAGGTGTCGTAAGTTCGGAGGAGCCGGCCGATTGGGCCGTCCCCCATATCGACCTTGTCCATCACGGCCCGTATGCCTTGGATCCCAATCCCGGCCAAGGAACGGCGATGGGCATCCCCGTGCCGCTCTTCAATCTTGTCTATCATGATGCGCTCATCCTGCCCTGGTCGCTGGGAGGGGGAGCCTGGGGCATCCCGGAAAAGGATTTAGGCTATCTCCACGGGGTGGCTAATGCCGGCATCCCCTACCTTTCTTTAAATCCCACTGAAGAAGAACTAGCCCGGGTGCGGACGATGTGCGCTTTGCATGAGAGGGTCGGGCTTCTCGAGCTCGTGAATCACAAGTTTTTAAATGGAACCTATGGGCGGCAGGAATTCAGCTATGCCGACGGAACCAAGGTTGTCATCGACTTGGACAAAGGCCAGGTTGACGTCTCGCCTCGTTTAGATGTCCGGCGCGAGATTCGATAGAGCTTGTCCTAAGCTTCCCGCACTTTTGTGATTTCGAAGACCACGGGATTGGCGGCGTCCGTGCAGGGATGGGTCTTTTTGTCCGGATTTTGAAGCCAGGGGAATTTCACATCGTAAAGCATGGCGAAGACCGCCGGCATCATGCTGTAAAGGGCATGGATGCAGATCTTGCCGTCGACCCCCGTTTCGGTGAACGTGATCACATCGCCGACCTTGTGGCCCAATCCGCACGTGCCTTTGACGCTGATGACCTTTGCCGTGATCGCCTTGACCTTTTTCTCCATGAAAGACTCCTTGCCGAAAACTTGGCCGCCCAGAGAAAGGAGAGAAAGTGTCCCCCAGGCGGCGCAGGGGAGCTTTTTGCAGAACTCTCTTCGGATCATGATTTGTTTGTACGCGATTGGGAGGAATTTGTCAAAACCCCGACGGGTCCCTTTGGGATGCCTGGGCTATTGAATTTCTAATGGATATGCCATACATTTCTTTTAGAATATTTGGCATTCAATTTTGGCGGCGAGGAGGTATTCCGCATGACTCCTTTGATCAAAGCGATCCTTCCTTTGTCCTAAAAATCATGAAAAAGGCTCCTGCAAAATGACGGTGAAGTTTCCTTATCGCATCGCGCTGGCCGGAGGCTGGATCGATCAGCCCTGGGTTTCTCGAATCTGTCCCGGATCAATGGTCGTGGCCTCGCTCCGACCGACCGTCAAGTTCCATGACCGGTCGGGCATGGCGACGAGTTCGAGACAAAAAGGGATCGAGATCTGGGGGAACCGGCTTCCGGAAGGGGAGCCGGTCAAACTGGCAAAAATTCTTTTTGGAGCCGAAAACCCGCCGGGAAGCCCTTATATTTCCGGCTCGCAGGATCAGATCGGCCTTCTCGTGCCCGGCATCAGCAAGCTCTATTATGACGGCGGCTATTGGCCGAGCCGGATCACAAACACCCGCGATTCTCAAACCGCCGCTTGGCTGGAGAGCGTCATCAAGCTCATCCCACTTCGGCCGCGGCCGAAAGGGTATGATCCCCTGAGGATCAAGCGGCTCACCTATGATGACGTGAAAAGCTTGGGGCAGTCGGGCGAGCTATGCTGGAAGAGTATTTTGAGAAACGACTTGAAAGGCTTCGGGGAATCGCTGACCCAGAGTCTAGAATGCTGGAGAAGAATCTTGCCACTGACCGCTAATCAGGAGGCCATGAAAGAGCTCAGAGAATATCCAAGGATAGCGGGAGCGACTTTCACAGGTGCTGGGGGCGGCTATATCATCCTGGCGACGGACAGACCCGTGGCCGGCGCGATCAAGATAAAAGTCCGTACCTAATTTCAACGCAATAAACAAAATAACATTCTCGATCAGGCTGTGCTAATTCCGTCCGTATTAGCTATTTTGAAAAGTCTACCCCGCCATAAAAGCGAGCGATTTCGTCTATCTAATTAAAATTCGAATAGATGATTTCCGTGCCAATCTCGGCATCGATCGGCTTTTCCGTGGCGGGATTGCGGCTAGCCTTCCACTCGAAGACCTGCTCTTTTCCATTCTTCTGGGTCCTGGATTTTCCCACGATGGAATGGCCGCGCACTTTTCCCTCGAAAATGATCGGGGCCGTCTCGCCCTTCCTCTCCACGGCGAACTTGATGTCGTCTCCCGAAAGCGTCATCTCTTTCATGACGGCCGAAGCTCCGTTCGCGGAAATGTTTCCCGTAACCTGCTGGAATTTCTGTTCAATATTCAGAACCCAATCCAACTTGGTCTCGGGCAAAGTCCATTTCCATGTCCCGCTGGCATTGGCCGGGACAATCCACAGAAAAACGTCATGGTTGATTTCATCGACCATGACCGATTCGGTCTTATCGGGCTTCCAGGTGTCCATTCCGAAGTTGTGGGAGACGACGCGCGTGCC
>Ga0315268_10003191_pt1 | contig 18156 bp, 16 predicted proteins | sample C1_top_MG_FD_204535 | JGI IMG/M metagenome (GOLD analysis project Ga0315268, IMG submission 204535) | Sediment microbial communities from Yellowstone Lake, YNP, Wyoming, USA - C1_top | ecosystem: Environmental > Aquatic > Freshwater > Lake > Sediment | place: USA: Wyoming | collected 2017-08-01
CCCTCTTCGCCCTGATCCTCTCCCTGGGGCTGTTGGTGGACGATCCCATCATCGACGTGGAGAACATCCACCGCCACTTCCAGCTGCGGGACTATCCGCCCCTGGAGGCCACCCTGGTGGCGGTGGACGAGGTCCGGGCCCCCACCATCCTGGCCACCTTCACGGTGATCATCAGCTTCATCCCCATGTTCTTCGTCACCGGCATGATGGGCCCCTACATGCGCCCCATGCCCCTGAACGTGCCCCTGGCCATGCTCATGAGCCTGGCCATCGCCTTCACGGTGACGCCCTGGGCCACCTACCACCTGCTGAAGAAGGAGTACGGCAAGGAGGAAAAGCCCTTCGTCCTGGAGGAGACCTGGATTTACCGGGCCTACACCGGCACCCTGACGCCGCTCCTGGAATCCCGGCGCCTGAGCCGCCTCTTCCTGCTGGCGGTGGTGGGCCTGTTGGTTATCTCCGTGCTGCTGCCGGTCCTGGGGCTGGTGCCCCTGAAGATGCTCCCCTTCGACAACAAGAGCGACTTCCTGGTGGTGGCGGACCTCCCCAACGACACCCCCCTGGAGGGCACCCAGGAGGCCCTGAAGGATTTCGGGCGCTACCTGGCTACGGTCTCCGAGGTGGACAACGTGGTGACCTTCGCGGGGGTGAGCGCGCCCATGGATTTTAACGGGCTGGTGCGCCATTACTACCTGATGCAGGGTCCCTGGGTGGGTCAGCTCCGGGTCAACCTGGCGGGCAAAGAGGAAAGGGCCGCGGCCTCCCATGCCATCGCCCTCAGGATCAGGCCCGCCCTGGAGGAGATCGCCCGAAAGTACGGGGTGCGGCTGAAGATCGTGGAGGTCCCCCCCGGGCCGCCCACCTTGCAGACCCTGGTGGCGGAGGTTTACGGCCCGCCGGGCTCCTCTTACGCCAGCATCATCGGGGAGGCGGACCGGATCAAGGAGTTCTTCCGGAAGACCCGGGGCGTGGTGGACGTGGACACGTCGGTGGAAACCGCGGAGCCCCGGTTCCGGTTCCTGGTGGACCGCCAAAAAGCGGCCCTGAGCGGTCTGAGCCAGGTCCAGGTGGCCCGGGGAGTGGCCCTGGCCGAAGCCGGGGCGGCGGTGGGCAGGGTTCACGACCCGTCGGAAAGGCTGCCCCTGGAAATCTTTCTGCGCTGGCCCCTGGCGGCGCGCTCCGCGGTCCTCTCCCTGGGACAGCTCTATTTCAAGAATCCCCGGGGCGAAATGGTGCCCCTCAATGAATTGGGACGCTTCGACCTGGACACGGCCCCCAAGTCCATCATGCGGAAAAACCTGGAGCGGGTGGTGTTCGTCACCGGGGACACCGCGGGCTTAAGCCCGGTAAACGCCATCCTGGACCTGATGGGCGACACCAAACGCCGGCCGCCGCCCCCGGGCTATAAAGTGAACTACGCCGGGGAAGGGGAGTGGAAGATCACGGTGCAGGTCTTCCGGGACTTGGGAATCGCCTTTGCCGGGGCCCTCATCGGCATCTACATCCTGCTAGTCCTGCAGACGGAGTCCTACACCATGCCCCTGGTGATCATGGTGGCCATTCCGCTGACCATGATCGGGGTGATGCCCGGGTTCGCCCTGCTGAATCTGCTCTTCGCCGGCAAGGTGGCGGGCTTTGCCAACCCCATCTATTTCACCGCCACCGCCATGATCGGCATGATCGCCCTGGCCGGCATCGTGGTGCGCAACTCCATCATTTTGATCGACTTCATCCACCACCACCTGGACCGGGGTTTCTCCCTGGAGGAGGCGGTGCTGCGCGCCGGCGCGGTGCGCTTCCGGCCCATTCTGCTCACGGCCCTGGCGGCCATGTTCGGCTCCTGGGTCATCACCCTGGACCCCATCTTTTCGGGCCTGGCCTGGTCCTTCATTTTCGGGCTCTTTGCCTCCACCGCCTTTACCCTGGTGGTGGTGCCGGTGATTTTCTACCTCCTGGCCTCCCGCCGGACTTCCTAAAAATCCGTTTTTCGTTTTTGGTTTTTCGTTTTTGGGGGGGCGGCAGTTTCCGTCTGCCTCCGATTAGAGATTGACCCTGTACATTTGCCAGGGTCCCTTGACGGGGAGAATCCGAATGATTATCAAATGGTTGTCTCCTCGTACTCCTTGTTCCCCGCTCGCAATTGCGCCGCTTACTGCTCAAATCACCGAGGAGAATCAGGCCAAGATCGCCGCCGGCGCCTAATCTTTTGACTTGAGGCTGCCGAATAAGGATGGAGGAATATTTATGGGTTTGAAGGAAGCCTATCAGGAGAAGTTGGAGGCCCAGTTGAAGGAATGGTCCGCCCGGCTGACGGAGTTGAAAGCCAAGGCGGATAAAGCCACGGCCGAGGCCAAGACCAAAATGTATAAGGAAATTGAGGAATTGAAGGCAAAGACGGGAGCCGCCCAGGAAAAGCTCAACGAAATCAAGGCGGCCAGCGCCGAAAAGTGGGAGAGCCTGAAGGCGGCCTCGGAAAAGGCCATGGAGGAATTGAAAAGCAAGTGGGAAAGCATTAAGGGAATGTTTCGCTGAGGCCTCGGCGAGAGAACGCCGGGTCTGGGAGAGAATCCGGCAACGCATCCGAGATGGAGGCGGGCATGAGAAGGGCGGTCTTGATAATCCTGCTGACGGTTCTCTTGCTAACGACGGGCTAAAGCCGGGACCGGGCTTTCTCGTGGTTGAATAAGACGGGGCCGGGGTAAGTCGCCACGCCTGCCGCGGCCGGCCTGGGCAACGGTTCCCGGCGGCTAAAGAAAAATCCCCCTGGAATGATTCAGGGGGATTTTGCTCGTTTTATTGCCAATCTTTTTTCGCGGCGATGGCGTCGATTTCCACCGATACTCCCCGGGGCAGTCCCGCGGCCTGGATGGTGGTGCGGGCCGGGGGATGCTGGGGGAAAAACTCGGCGTAGGCCCGGTTGAACTCCGGGAAATCGGCCAGGTCGGCCAGGAACACGGTGGTTTTGACCACATCTTTCAAGCCGAGCCCCACCGCGGCCAAGACCGCCTTGAGGTTGGCGATCACCTGGCAGGTCTGAACCACAATGTCTCCTTCCACCAGGTTGCCCCGGGCGTCCAGCGGAATCTGCCCGGAAACGAACACCAGGGGCCCCACCGCCAGGGCCTGGGAGTAGGCCCCGCTGGGAGCCGGGGCTTGATCCGTAGAGATGACGACTTTTTTCATGACATTTTCCTTCCAGAGTTTAATTCGATGTCCTAACAGCCATAAAGGACTTGAAGAATCCTGTTACTTCTGCTAATGGTAAGGAAAAATCTGGAGGACGGCCATGGGGCTGCGTTTGAAGTGTCCGGGGTGCCAAGCGACCAATCTCCTTACCGCCCAAGTCTGTTCGGCCTGTGGGCGGTCCCTGGATAATCTGCCCCCCCAACAGCGGGTTTATGTAATCGAGGCCCCGGGGGCTGCCAGCCCACCGCCGGCTCACCGGCCCCAGGCGCCGCTGCCGTCTCCCGAGGCACCTCCCAAGGCCCCCAGGAAGCCTAGCCAACCCAGGAAGAAGAAGGCTTAAGCCCCGGTTGCCGGAACCACTTTGATAACCCCCAAAACCAGGTCCACCAGCCGCGGTTGAGCCCCCGTCACCGTGGCGATGATTTCTTCAATGGCGATGGGGGCCATGGCGTCCGGGATATTGACGTTGCTGATGACCGAGAGGCCCAGGACCCGGAGCCCGGTGTGCACCGCCACGATGGCTTCGGGCACGGTGGACATGCCCACCGCGTCGGCGCCCATCATCCTCAGAAAGCGGGTCTCCGCCGGGGTCTCCAGGCTGGGGCCCTGGACCGCCACGTAAACCCCCTGGCGCAGCACCGTCCCCTGGCAGCGGGCCACCTCTTCCGCCGCGCCCCGGAGCTGAAGATCGTAAACCCGGCTCAGGTCCGGGAACCGCGGCCCCCAGGCCTCCACGTTTTCCCCCACCAGGGGATTGTCCCCCATAAAATTGATATGGTCGCTGATCAGCATCAGGTCGCCGGCCCGGAAGTGAGGATTGAGGCCCCCCGCGGCATTGATGAGGACCAGGATCTTCACCCCCAGGGCGGCCATGACCCGCACCGGAAAGGTCACCTGCCTCAGGGTGTAGCCCTCGTAGGCATGGAACCGGCCCTGGAAAAGCAGGACCTGGCGGCCCGCCACCTGCCCCCAGGCCAGCTCCCCGCGATGACTGGGACTGGTGGCCGGCGGGAAATGGGGCAATTCTTCATAGGGCAGGCCGGCGCCCCATTGAAGATGCGAAACCCAGAGGCCCTGGCCGGTTCCCAAAATAACCCCCCACTCGGGCGGGCGGTCCAGCCTGGACCCGATAAACCGGGCGCATTCCTCAACCTGCTCCTGATACTGTCGGATCGACACGCTCCCCCCTTCCGCCTTGAACCTTTTTCGCCGCCCGGGCGGCCTTTCCGGCTTCCGGCTCCACCTAACATAAGCCGGTTTCCTGGGTTCGTCAATGGCGGCGAGCCGGGGGAGTGCTCAATTTTCGGGTTTCCCTTGACAGTTTCCCGGTTTCCTTTAAATATATAGTATCAAAGATTTACGGGAAGTTATCATGGGAAGACCTAAAAAATGCCGCTGGGTGGAAACGGAGCCGGGGGTCACCTTTTTCAAACCCCGGGGCATCCCCTTGCGGAGTCTGGAGCAGGCCGTAATTACCGTGGATGAGCTGGAAGCGATGCGCCTGGCCGACTTCCTGGAGATGACCCAGGAGGAGGTGGCCCAGAAGATGCAGGTCTCCCGGCCCACGGTGACCCGGATGCTGGCCCGGGCCCATCGGGCCCTGGCCGACGCCCTGGTGCACGGCAAGGCCATTTGCATCGAAGGGGGGGACTACCGCCTGGGGCAGCAATGCGACTCCTGCGGCCAGTGGTCGGAGCTGGAGGGAGAGGCGGCCCCGCCGGAGTGCCGCCACTGCCAGGTTCCGGGGCCCGAGCCGCGCAAGACTTAAACGATCAATAACCTCAACCAGTCTTTCTAGATGGCCGAACGCCTTTGAAGGGGGAGACAAAGGGAATGGCCGAAATCAGCACTTACAAGGAAGCCGGGGTCGACATCGACAAGGCCGAGGCCTTCATCCGGAACATTCGGCCCCTGGTGAAATCCACCCACCGCACCGGCGTCCTGGGGGAGATCGGGGCCTTCGGGGGCATGTTCCACCTGGGCGCGGAGCGCTACCGGGACCCCGTCCTGGTGTCCGGCACCGACGGGGTGGGCACCAAGGTCAAGATCGCCATCCTCATGGGCCGCCATGACACCATCGGCATCGACCTGGTGGCCATGTGCGCCAACGACATCATCGTGCACGGCGCCACCCCGCTGTTTTTCCTGGACTACCTGGCCATGGGCAAACTGGCCACGGAAACCGCCGTCCAGATCATCGAGGGCATCACCCACGGCTGCCGCCTGGCCAAATGCTCCCTCATCGGCGGTGAGACCGCGGAAATGCCCGGCATTTACCAGCCCGGAGACTATGACCTGGCCGGTTTCGTGGTGGGGGTGGTGGAGCGGGACCAGATCATCGACGGCTCGGAGATCGCGGTGGGCCACCGCATCATCGGCCTGGCCTCCAGCGGCCTCCATGCCAACGGCTACTCGCTGGTGCGCCGGGTGCTCTTCGAGCGCAACAGCTACCGGGTCAGCGACGAAATCCCCCAACTGGGGGGGCTGTTGGGGGATGAACTGCTCAAACCCACCCGCATTTACGTGGAGACGGTGCTGAACCTTCTCCGGGACTTCCCCTTGAGCGGCATCAGCCACATCACCGGCGGGGGCCTCACCGACAATCTGCCCCGCATCCTGCCCAAGAGCTGCCGGGCCGTGATCCGCCGCCAATCCTGGCCGGTGCCGCCCATCTTCCATTTTCTGAAAGAGCAGGGCAATATCCCGGAAGCCGAGATGCTGCGCACCTTCAACAACGGCATCGGGTTGGCCCTGGTGGTGGACGAGAAACTGGTGGCCGACGTGATGCTCCGCCTCCAGGGCCTGGGCGAACAGGCCTTTGTCATCGGGGAGGTCGCGGCCCGCAAAAACGACGAGCCGCCGGTGGCGTACCTCTAGCGCCCGGTCCCGGCGCCGGCAACCTTTTGGCTAGGGTCTGGGACAGCCCGTGGGGCCGCCTTTGACTTCTCTTGGGCAACTTGGTAGAAAACCCAAGAAAATATTGACATTCCCTTGACAAAAGATAATAATTTGCGGAGAATTTAACCCAGAGCTTGGATCCGGTGGGAAACGGACTGAGACTCGGCGGGAGCCCAGGCATACCCCAGAGAATCGGTCTGGGGTTTTTTTATGGAGATTATCGGCGAGCCGCAGGCCATGCAGGCCCGGGCCCGGGATTGGCGGGCCCGGGGTCTGAAAATCGTGCTGGTGCCCACCATGGGGTACTTTCACCGGGGGCACCTCAGTCTCATGGAATACGGCCGCACCGCGGGCGACCGCCTGGTGGTGAGTCTCTTCGTCAACCCCGCCCAGTTCGGACCGAACGAAGACTACGGCCGCTACCCCCGGGACCTGGAGCGGGACGCCGGGATGGCCCGGGAGGTGGGAGTGAACGTGCTCTACACCCCCACCCCCGAGCAGATGTACCCGCCGGGCTACCAGACTTATGTGGAGGTCACCGGGCTCACCCGGGGACTGTGCGGCGCTTCCCGGCCCGGGCATTTCCGGGGAGTGGCCACCGTGGTGCTGAAGCTCTTTAACCAGGTGCTGCCCCATGCGGCCGTTTTCGGGGAGAAGGACTACCAGCAGCTGGCGGTGATTAAAAAGATGACCGCGGACCTTGATCTCCCCGTGGAGATCGTGGGCCGGCCCATCGTGCGGGAACCGGACGGCCTGGCCATGAGCTCCCGGAACACTTATCTGAGCCCGGAGGAGCGGAGCGCCGCCTGGTGCCTGCACAAGTCCCTGAAGGCGGCCCGCCGGCTGGTGGCAAACCGGGTGACTGCCCGGGAAAAAATTCTGGCCGTGGTGAAGGAGATCATCGACCAGGCTCCGCATACCCGCATTGACTACCTGGCCCTGGTGCACCCGGAGACCCTGGAAGAAGTGGAAACCGTGCAGGAGGAGGCCCGCCTGCTCCTGGCGGTGTGGGTGGGGAACACCAGGCTCATTGACAACTTTCAGCTCAGGGAGAGCCCAGCATGTTGCGTGTAATGATGAAATCGAAAATCCACCGGGCCACTGTCACTCAGGCCGATATAAATTATGAAGGGTCCCTCACCATTTCGGCGGAACTGATGCAGGCCGCGGACATCCTGCCTTATGAAATGGTGCACGTCTACAACATCAGCAATGGCGAGCGCTTTGAAACTTACGCCATCGAAGGGGAGGCGGACAGCGGCGTCATCTGCCTAAACGGCGCCGCGGCCCGGAAAGGGGCGCCCGGAGACCTGATCATCATTACCACCTACGCCACCTATGAAGCAGCGGAAGTCGAAAAACTCAAACCCAAGGTGATCCTGGTGGACCGACGCAATCGCCTGAAAGATACCTCCTCAGCCGAAAAACCCCTGGCTTTTTTCTCCCTTCCTGGTTAAAATTGATCGATTTGGCGCGGGGCCGCCCCGCGCCTTAAGAATATCTTGTAAAGGAGTCCTTCGAGGATGGCCGAATCCGATTTTCTATTCACCTCGGAATCCGTGACCGAGGGGCATCCCGATAAGGTGGCGGACCAGGTCTCCGACGCCATCTTGGATGCCATCATCGCCCAAGACAAATACGCCCGGGTGGCCTGCGAAACCCTGGTAACCACCGGTTTGGCCTTAATTGCCGGGGAGATCACCACCACGTCCCGGGTCGACTACCCGGACATCGTCCGCCAGACCATCAAGGAGATCGGCTACGACGACTCCTCCGTGGGCTTCGATTGGGAGACGTGCGCCGTCCTGACCTCCATCGACCGGCAGTCGCCGGACATCGCCGCCGGCGTGGAAGGTCGGGGTCTTACTCCCGAGCAGGGCGCCGGCGACCAGGGGCTGATGTTTGGCTATGCCTCCACTTCCACGGAAAATCTGATGCCCATGCCCATCTGGTATGCCCACCGCCTGGCGGAGCGTCTGGCCAAGGTCAGAAAAGACAAGACCCTGCCCTTCCTGCGCCCCGACGGCAAGACCCAGGTCACGGTGCGCTATGAGAACGGCATGCCCAAGAACATTCACACCGTGGTCATTGCGGCCCAGCACAACCCCGAGGTCAAGTACGAGGATCTGAAAGAGGCCATCGTCGAGGAAGTGATCAAAAAGACCATTCCGGCGCACCTGCTGGTGGATACCCGTTACCTGGTGAACACCACCGGCCGCTTTGTGGTGGGCGGACCCCTGGCCGACTGCGGCATGACCGGCCGCAAGATCATCGTGGACACCTACGGCGGCCGGGGCTACCACGGCGGCGGCGCCTTTTCCGGCAAGGACCCCACCAAGGTGGACCGCACCACCTCATATATGCTGCGCCACGTGGCCAAAAACGTGGTGGCCGCGGGCTTGGCCAGCCGCTGTGAAGTGCAGGTGGCTTATTCCATCGGCTTGCCCGATCCCTTGTCCATCATGGTCTATACTTATGGCACCGCCGAGATTTCCGAAGAGAAGCTCCTGTCCATCATCAAGGACACCTTCAGCTTCAAGCCCGCGGGCATGATCCAGTACCTGGACCTGCAGCGCCCCATTTTCAAGAAGACCGCGGCCTACGGGCATTTTGGCCGCACCGACCCTGACTTCACCTGGGAGTATCTCAACAAAGCCGAAATCTTGCGGGAGAAGGCGGGTCTCAAAGGCCCCGCGACCCTGAAATGCGTCAGCTCCCCCCAGTAGAATCGAGGAATTGATGAATTATGACGTGAAGGACATCAACCTGGCCCATAAAGGCGCCTTAAGGGTGGAGTGGGCCCGGCGGGACATGCCGGTGCTCAATGCCATCCGGGAACGCTTCGAGCGGGAAAAACCCCTGAAAGGCCTGCGTCTGGCCGCCTGCCTCCATGTAACCACCGAAACCGCAGTGCTGGCCGGCACCCTGAAGGCCGGCGGAGCCCTGGTGCACGTCTGTGCCTCCAATCCCCTGAGCACCCAGGACGACGTCGCCGCCTACCTGGCCCAACACGAAGGCATTCCCACCTTCGCCATCAAGGGCGAGGACGGCGAGACTTACTACCGCCACATTCACCAGGCCCTGGACCTCAAGCCCCAGGTGACCATGGACGACGGCGCCGACCTGGTTTTCACCGTGCATACCAAGCGCCAGGAATTGCTCCCGGACATCCTGGGAGGCACCGAAGAAACCACCACCGGCGTCATCCGCCTCAAAGCCATGGCCCGGGACGGCGTCCTGCGCTACCCCATGATCGCGGTGAACGACGCCCTGACCAAATATCTCTTCGACAACCGCTACGGCACCGGCCAGAGCACCATTGACGGGATCCTGCGGGCCACCAACCGCCTGATGGCCGGCAGCATCTTCGTGGTGGCCGGATACGGCTGGTGCGGCCGAGGCGCGGCCATGCGGGCCCGGGGCCTGGGGGCCCGGGTGGTGATCACCGAGGTCAACCCCCTGAAGGCCCTGGAGGCCCTGATGGACGGCTACGAGGTGCTCCCCATGTCCCAGGCCGCCCAGATCGGCGACATCTTCTGCACCCTCACCGGCGACATCAACGTCATCCGGGAGGAGCATTTTAAGGTCATGAAGGACGGGGCCATTCTGTCCAACTCCGGCCACTTCAACGTGGAAATCGATATTGCGGCCCTGGAGCGGCTCAGTTCTTCCAAACGGCGCATCCGGGATTTCGTGGAAGAATACACCCTGAAGAACGGCAAGTGCCTCTATCTGCTGGCGGAAGGCCGGCTGGTGAACCTGGCCGCGGCCGAAGGCCATCCTTCCGCGGTGATGGATATGAGTTTTGCCAACCAGGCCCTGGCCACGGAGTTTATCTCCAAGAACCATCAAAAGTTTCAGAAGCAGGTCTATCCGGTGCCCGAAGAGATTGACAAGGAGATCGCCCGGCTGAAACTGGCGGCCATGCAGGTGGAAATCGACACCCTGACCCCGGAACAGGAAAAATACCTGGCGTCGTATGACCTGGGGACTTGAAAAGCAGCCTGGAATAATTAAGGTAACCTTGGGGGCGGGTTTTCAACCCGCCCCCAGTTTAAGAAGGCGAGGCGAATAATATGCCGGAGATCAAATTCGGCACTTCCGGCTGGCGAGGAGTGCTGGCCGACGACTTCACTTACGCCAACGCCCGGCTGGTCTGCCAGGCCATCGCGGCTTACCTGAAAAACGAAGGCATCGCCGCCCGGGGCGTGGTCCTCGGCTACGACACCCGGTTCCGGTCCGAAGCCTTTGCGGCCCTGGCCGCGGAAGTCCTGGCCGGCAATGGCATCCCCTGTTTTATCACCAACCGGGACTGTCCCGCCCCGGTGGTGAGTTTCGCCATCCGGACGTGGAACCATGCCGGGGGCATCACCATCACGGCCTCCCATAACCCGCCGGAATACAACGGCATCAAGTTTTCCCCCGCCACCGGGGGGCCGGCGCCCGAGGCGGTCACCAAGCCCATCGAGGCCCTGATTCGGGGCCTTTCCACCGACCAGGTCAAAACCATGCCCCTGGACCAAGCCCGCTCCCGGGGGCTGTTCCGGGTGATCGACCCCAGGGAGAGCTATTTTAAGCGCCTGGGAGAACTCATCGACACCGAGGTTCTGCGCCGGGCCGGCCTCAAGGTGGTGGTGGACACGCTTTACGGCACCAGCCTGGGTTATCTGGACGAGTTCCTGCGGCAGGTGGGCGTGGCGGTGGAGACCATCCACGGCTACCGGGACCCTCTATTCGGCGGCCACCGCCCTGAGCCCTCCGAGGAGTTTCTGGGGGAACTGGCGGCCCGGATTCCCGCCACCAAGGCCGACCTCGGGCTGGCCGCGGACGCCGACGCCGACCGCTTCGGGGTCATGGACGCAGCCGGCCACTACCACGAAGCCAACATGATCCTGGGCCTGCTCTTGGACTACCTCATTGAAACCAGGGGCTGGGACGGCGGCGTGGCCCGCAGTGTGGCCACCACCCACCTCATCGACCGGGTAGCGGCCTTTTACGGCCGGCCCGTTTACCAGACCAAGGTAGGGTTCAAGTACCTGGGCGAGTATATCCTCAAAGACCTGGTGGTCATGGTGGGAGAGGAGAGCGAGGGCTTCTCCATGAAGCACCACCTGCCGGAAAAAGACGGCATCCTGGCCAACCTCCTGGTGGCGGAAATGGTGGCGAAAAAAGGCAAAGGCCTGCCCCAGCTCTTGGAGGAACTCTTCGCCCGGGTGGGGCCGGTGTACAATCGCCGCATCAACCTGTCGCTGCCGGAGGAAGCCAAGGTGAGGCTCATGGAACAGCTTAAGAACCCGCCGCCGAGCTTCGCGGGTCTTAAAGTGACGGAGCACATCACCATTGACGGCCATAAGTTCATCCTGGAGGACGGCGGTTGGGTCTGTTTCCGGCCTTCGGGCACCGAGCCGGTGGTGCGCTTCTACCTTGAGTCTTCCACCCCCGAAGGTCTGGAGCGCTTGCGGCAGGCCGGCGAGGCCCTGCTCCGGGAAGTGTGAGATGCCCATCAACAGCCTTGCCTTCCTTCTCTCTGCGGCCATCACGGCCGTAGTGCTGCTGTTCTCCGTCATAGTCCATGAAGTGGCCCACGGCTACGTGGCCCTGATGAACGGCGACCCCACTGCCAAGATGCTGGGGCGCATCACCCTAAACCCGGGGCCCCACATCGACCCGGTGGGCACCATTCTGATCCCGCTCATTCTCTTGCTCAGCCAGGCCGGAATTCTGTTCGGCTGGGCCAAGCCGGTGCCGGTGAATCCCCTGAATTACCGCCACTACCGCTGGGGGGAAATCACCGTCAGTGCCGCCGGCCCCCTGAGCAACCTGGCCCTGGCGGTCTGTTTCGCCCTGCTCCTGCGCCTGGGGGTGGGGGGCCCGGGACTGATGAAGCTGGCCTACTTCGGGGTCAGCATCAATATTTTTCTGGCCCTCTTCAACCTCGTCCCCATCCCGCCCCTGGACGGCTCCCACATCCTGGCCATCCTGCTGCCCCGGGACCTGGCCCGCGTCTATGCTTACCTGGAACCGGTGGGGTTCATCCTCATCCTGGCCCTCTTCTATACCGGCATCCTGAGCGCCATCATCATGCCCTTTTACCGGGCCATCTGGGTGGTCCTGCTGGGCTGAGCCGGCGACCCAGCCACGCCGAAAAATCCGCAATCCCACCACGGCATAATCATTGCCCCTTTTCGGGGCTTGAGCGGTGCCCAATTTTCAGGGACCAGACACCTCCTCCATTCCCCTATCAGCCGGAATATGCTATGATTTTTTCAGCATGATGCGCATGAAGAGCAAATTCGGCGGCAAGGTGCTGGGCGTCACCCTCCTTTCCCTCCTGGTGGCCCTGGTGGGCTTGCTGCTGGTTATCCAGTACCTGGCCGCGGACCAGACCCTGGAATGGCACCGCCAGCGGGTGGAGCTGGTGGCCCGCCTGGTGCTGGCGGAATACCAGGGAAAAATCGAGCGGGTGCAGCAGGCCGCCAGTCTGCTGGCCGATAACCCCAGCTACGGGGAGCTCCTGGCCACCGGCAACCTGGAGACCCTCAGGAATTGGGCCAGTCCCATGATGAAGGCCACCGGCCTCCACGTCCTCACCATCACCGACGCCCAGGGGGTCATCCAGGTCCGGGCCCATGACCCCGGGGCCATCGGGGTGAACATCGCCAGCAACCCCCTGGTGCGGGCCGGCCTCAAGGGTAAAGAAGCCTCCCGCATGACCACCTGGAAAGACACCGTGGCGCTTTCCGCCTCGGCCCCCATCCGCTACGGGGACCGGGTGGTGGGGGTGATGCTCACCGGTTTGCTCATTGACAAGGGGTTTGTGGAGTCGTTGTCCCGGCCGGGGGCGGAGGTGGCCATCTTTTTCGGGAACCGTCTGGTGGTCAACTCTTTCAAAGACCTGCCGGAGACGGCCCTGAACAAGATCATCCGCAGCAAAGACGTGGCCGCCACGGCCCGCAGCAGCCAGGAGCGGGTCCAGAGCCTGGAGCTGGGAACCGAGAACTACACCGTCACCTTCCTGCCCCTGGAGGGAGAGGAAAAACCCTGGGAAAACCTAATCGTGGTGGGGGTTAACCGCCGGGAGCTGGACCCCACCCTGCTGGCCCTGAAACTGATCATCTTCGGAGTGGGCGTCGCCGCGGCCTTGATCGGGGTGGTCCTCAACTTCTGGCTCACCACCGGGATGCGGCGCCAGATCGCGTATCTCGCCGAAGGCACCCGCCAGGCCGCCAAAGAAGAGCTGGCCGGGGACATCCCGGTGACCAGCCACGACGAGCTGGGGGAGTTGGCCGAATCCTTCAACGCCATGACCCGGGCCCTCCGGGAAAAGACCAGGCTGCTGCAGGAGGAAAGGGACCGGGTGGCGGCCAATGCCGATTTTCTCTCCATGATCGTCCACGACATCAAGGCGCCGCTAACCGGCGTCCGCCTCACCATCGAATCCCTGGAAGACGAGACCCTGCCCCCGGAGATCCACCACCGGCTGCAAGGAATCATCCAGCGCAGCGAGGGTTTACTGCTGCACCTGCACAATGTTCTGGACCTGAGCCGCTTCCAGTCCGGGCGGCTGGTGCTGAAGCCCGAAGAGGTGCCGCCGGGGTTCATCCTGCAGCGGCTGGTGCACCATTTCGGCCCCCTGGCCCAGCACCAGGGGGTGAATCTGGTCATGGAGGCGGCCCCCGATTTGCCGGCCATCCAGGTGGACGAGCCCTCCCTGGACCGGGTGCTGGCCAACCTCCTGGTAAACGCCCTGGCGGCCACCCCCAAAGGCGGGGAGATCAGGGTGCAGGCCCGGACCATGGCGGGGTCCGACCATCGCGAAGTGGAGATTGTGGTGCACGACACCGGCTGCGGCCTCAGCCCCGAAGAGCAGGAGCACTTGTTCGAGAAGCACCGCGTCTCCCGGCACCCGGGCGACGGCTCCGGGCTGGGGCTGTATATCTGCAAGACCCTGGTGGAGGCCAACCAGGGGCGCATCTGGATGGAGAGCGAATCAAACCTGGGGACCACCTTTCATCTGGCTTTCCTGGCAACTGAGGGGATTTCGGCCACTCCGTCCGAACCGATGGGGGAGGAAACCCAGGGAGCGGCGCCGGCGACCGGGAAGGTCCTGGCAGCTACGGATTGAACATGGGCGGTACTTGGCTGCGAAAACCCGGTCTCGGTGATTGACATGAATCCCTGGATTTTGGTCATCGACGACGATTCCGGGACCCGGGAGGCCCTGGTGGCCATCCTGCAGCGGGCCGGTTACCAGGTGGCCACGGTGGAGAATTTTGCCGGGGAACTGGACTTGCCCCAGGCTGCCCGCCACTACCGGGTGGCAGTGGTGGATTACCATTTGCCAGCCTTGAACGGCCTGGAGGTGGCCCGCCGGCTGAAAGACCTGCAACCGGATTGCCGCATCATCTTGATCTCCTCGGAGCCCCCCCACCTGGAACAAGTCGCCGGCGAGCAAGCGGTGGTGGACCGGTTCCTGGCCAAACCCTTCTCCAAGGACGCCATCCTGGAGGTTATCGCCCAGCTTTGCCTGCCCGAAGCGTAGTTAATCTGGCCTTTCTGGAAGACCCCGCCGCCGCGGCGGATTTGCCGCAGTGGGTTCTCAGCTTCGCCCGGGAACAGCATCTTTTCGAGCCCGGGGACCGCGTTCTGGTGGCGGTCTCCGGCGGCCCCGATTCTGTGGCCCTGCTGCAGCTTTTAAATCGGCTGCAAAGCGAGCTTGAAGTGACCCTGGCGGTGGGCCACTTCGACCACGGCCTCCGGGGCCAGGAATCTGCCGCAGATGCCGCCTTCGTGGGCGGCCTGGCCCAGCAGCTCAACCTCCCCTTCCACCTGGGCCGGGGCAAGGTGCGGGACCTGGCCAGGATGCAGAAGATTTCGCTGCAAATGGCAGGCCGCCGGGCCCGCCTCGATTTTCTCCGGGAAACCTGCCGCGCCCATACTTACCACCGGTTGGCCCTGGGCCACACCGCGGACGACCAGATCGAACTTTTCTGGCTGCGCCTGCTCCGAGGCTCATCCCGGGAAGGGCTGAAAGGCATGTGGCCCGCCACTCCCGAAGGGCTGGTGCGGCCGCTGTTGTCCGTGGGCAAGGACGTCGTGTTGGCCTGGCTCCGGCAGCAATGCCTACTTTTTCGCAGTGATTCCAGCAATCTGAGCCGCGCCTATCTTCGGAACCGGGTGCGCCTGGACCTGCTGCCGGAATTGAGCCGGGATAATCCCCGCTTCCGGCAGGCCGTGTTTCGAACCCAAACTTTACTGATGGAAGAGGAAGAGTTTTTGGCGGCGGCCACCGCGTCGGCCCTGGACAGAGTGGTCCAGAAGTTGGGAGCGGATTGTTATGCCCTGGACCTGGCGGGGCTGATGGCGCTGGCCCCGGCCCTGCAAAAGCGGGTGCTCCGGGTCCTGGCGGGCAAAATCTCCGGCGACCATGGTTTGACCGCCGCCCGGGTGGCCTCCCTGCTGGACTTGGCCCGAACGCCCAGGAGCGGCGGCATCCTCACCCTGGGTCGGAGCCTGCAGGTGGCCCGGGCCGGGGGGGAACTCCACTTTTTCCGGCCCTGGCCCGCACCAATGCTTGGTGGAGCCGAGGTGCTGGCGGAGGCCGACGGTCAGGCGGATTCTCCCGGGGGTTGGCGCTGGCGCTGGCACAGCCGCACCCTTGGCCCTGGAAAGGCGGGGTTGCCGCGGCGCCCCCAAATCGCCCGGCTGGACCGGGACCGGGTGAGCTTCCCCTTGGAGGCCAGAGCCTTCCGCCCCGGTGACCGTTTCCGGCCCCAGGGGGCCCCGGGAGTCAGAAAACTTCAGGACTTCCTGGTGGACCGCAAGATCCCCCGCTGGCTGCGGCCCCACCTCCCCCTGTTAGCCTATGGCGGCGAGATTCTTTGGGCGCCGGGCCTGGGGGTGGGGGAGACGGTGGGTCTTAGCCCGGACACCCGGAACGTGCTGGAAATCGAACTGACGCCCGCCACCGCAAACAGCAAACGGGTTTGGGAAATCCTCTTGAGGTGTAGGGAAAGGTTCCGGGATAGAAACTGGTCCCTTGGTTAACGCCGTCACGGCATCTTTATGCGCCCCTCCCTTCTGCTCATCAATCCCTGGGTTTATGATTTTGCCGCCTACGATTTCTTCGCCCGGCCCCTGGGATTGCTCTACCTGGCCGGCTGGCTGGAAGACCTGGGGTTCGAAGTCCATTATCTGGACTGCCTGGGGGGAGCCCACGCTAAAGGAGGGCCCTTCGGCACCGGGCGTTACCCCAAGGAGATTTTGCCCCCACCGCCGCCGTTGCAAGGCATCCCCCGGCGCTACGGACGCTACGGCATCAGCATCCCCGGGTTTCAGGCGCAGCTTTCCTCACTTCCCGAACCGGCCTGCATCCTGGTGACCTCCCTCATGACTTACTGGTATCCGGGGGTGGCGGAAGCCATCCGCCAGGTGCGGCGGCGGTTCCCCCGCCCACCCGTCATCCTGGGAGGCATCTATGCCGCCCTGTGCCCCGAGCATGCCCGGCGCCATAGCGGCGCCGACCTGGTGGTCACCGGACCGGGGGAGGAGGTATTGTGGGACCGATTTGAAGGGCTATTTCCGGGCCTGACGGGGGAAAACGGGCGGACAATCAGCCAGGGGAAGTCCGTTGACGGCGACTTGGATTCCCTGCCCTACCCTGCTTTGCACCTGGCCCCGGAGCTCTCCTTCATCCCCCTCCTGACCTCCCGGGGTTGCCCCCTGGACTGCGCCTACTGCGCCTCCCGCCTGCTCCAGCCCACCTTCCGGCGGCGCCGCCCCCTGGCGGTGGCGGAGGAACTGTGCCACTGGCAGGATATTCTGAAACTTAAAGACGCGGCTTTCTACGACGATGCCTTGCTGGTTCAAGCGGAAAACCGCCTGCTCCCCCTCCTGGAAGAACTGGCCCGGCAGGGCCGCAGATTCCGGTTTCACACCCCCAACGGCCTGCACGCCCGCCTCGTAACCCGGGAAGTGGCCCGCTGGCTCAAGCGCTCCGGCTTCGCCACCCTGCGCCTGGGAGTGGAGACCACGGCTTTGGGGGCGGCCCGGCTCGACCGGAAGCTGGCCCCGGGGGAGCTGGAAACCGCGCTTTCGCACCTTAAGGACGCCGGCTTCCGCCCGGAGGAGATCGGTGTTTACCTGATGATAGGGCTCCCCCACCAGGAGGTAGAAGAAATCGCCGCCTCCATCCGCCGGGTGAAAGAACTGGGCGCCAGCCCCATCCTGGCCCAATACTCTCCCATCCCCGGCACCGCCCTGTGGGAGGAGGCCGTGGCCTGCTCCCCCTACGACCTGGAAAACGAGCCCCTGTTCCACAATAATTCCCTGTTCCCCTGTCTGCCCAAGTTCTCCTGGGACACTTACACCCGCCTCAAACGTCTGGCTGCGGGGCAAGAGTTGTGGTAGGGTGATCTCATGGGAACCTCAGCGGCCAGAAGGGCGCCCACCAGCCGGTTATGGCGGCTGGCCAAGGGTGCGGCCACCCGTTACCTCTCTCCGGCGAGTGGGTCGGTGGTTACCGCCGGGGAGCTGGCGGCCCGCTATCTGGCGGCTCTGAACGAGGGGAGTGAACCGGAGCACGCCGGGGCCCTGGCGGCCTTTCGCCTGACCCGGAAGGTGGCCCAGGATCTGGGGGCCCTGGCGTCCCGGGCGGCTTCCCGGGGGTGGCCGGGGGCCCTTAAGGAATGGGGCCTTGAGGACCTGGCCGCAGGCCCACCGGAATTGCTGGCCCAGGGCTTGGGCGCAAACCTGGCGGGGGCGGACGGCGGATTGGAGGCTGCGGTGGTTCGGGCGGCATTGGCCCAGGTTCTTACCAGTTCAGCAGCTAAAAAACCCCTTAATGACATGGAAGCGTCGCCGCTGGTGCGGCGTTTTCTGGTCAGCGCCCTCCACCTCAGGCTGGCCTTGGACCTGGGGGAGCACCTGGAAGCCGCCGCCCCAGGCTACCGCAGTTTTCGGCAGGGGATGGGAGAACTTCGGGATTGGGTGGCGGGGGCCGCTGCCGGGACCGTTGAGCAACCCGTCCTGCAACCGGAAGATTGGCAAGGACTCCCAGGGTGGACCTGGGTC
>Ga0315268_10003192_pt1 | contig 18153 bp, 19 predicted proteins | sample C1_top_MG_FD_204535 | JGI IMG/M metagenome (GOLD analysis project Ga0315268, IMG submission 204535) | Sediment microbial communities from Yellowstone Lake, YNP, Wyoming, USA - C1_top | ecosystem: Environmental > Aquatic > Freshwater > Lake > Sediment | place: USA: Wyoming | collected 2017-08-01
AGTATGACAGCAATGTAAGCATCCATCTTGAGATCCACTAGAACGAAGGTCGTATTTAGACCGAGAATGAACTGGGCCGCTTTCTTCCATAATGGTGTGTCCCCCTGAATCTGCGGCATAACCACATACGCATCTGATCTGTCCGAAACGTGCGGAAAGATGTTGTCTTGTGTAATAATGGATGCATTTCGTGGGATCAGATCTATGATTTGACCAAGAACTCTCGTATGGTCTGTTACATTTGGTATAGCGTACGCTGGGCTTGGATAATTCCCTTGCATTAAGGGGCTTATAGGACTGAGTGCCAATGAAAACAGTATTGAGCAGACGAAGACAAGAGATGCTGCTCGTCTCACAGTTCTTCCATTCACAAGGTTTCCATTCAGTAAGTTACTCATACCGAAAACGGCTGATGCGAACACAAACGGGATAATCAAAGCCGAGTATTGGAACCCGAGTTCATAGTACGGCGGATAGTTCGAGACTAGAGCCAACCCTAACCAAGGCAGTGACCCGATTAGGACAGCAGGGCTCAGAAACGGAAGGAATGCTAGGGGAGCGAAAATGAATATCACATACAGGAACTTTTGAAAGAAATCATATGACAGTGCGTTAACAACCTTCCATGGATTTTGCAGAATGTACAATGGAACGTTCATTGGCTCATCCACGCCGAGGATGGAGAAATTCTGGCCAGCCTTAAGTTCAGGGGGAGGCGAAGGATTTATCGAACGGATGATCCCTTGGGCAACGAAGAACCAGATCAGCCCTAAAGCTATGGTGGCAAACGGGACGAGAACTGTCTTGTTATCCAATTTGTGACTTCTAATCACGGAAAAAATCTTGCCTCTATACGTCCACAGAACGTATATGCCAAGAAACAAAACTAGATAACTCACCTGTTCCATCACCATCAACGACAGAAAGATGAATGTGAAGTATTTGGCCCAGCTCTTTTTTTCCAGGTAGTATAAACTGAAAAGCAGCAATACCGGGAACAAAGCTTGGGCATGAAAGTCGTAACCGTTGACGCCGTGCAAAGGCGCATACAGCAAGTAACAAAGAGAAAAGACAACTCCGGCGCTCCTGTTGATCTTCGTTCTGGAGAGAAGATAGAGTGGAAGAGCGCCCAGAGCCAGAGCAAAGGATTGCACCACCAGGAGCGTTTCAGGACCCGCGATTAAGGCATAGATAGGCACAAGCAGGAACAGTATAGGTGAGAAGTGTATTCCGAAGAAGCTGCCACTCGGTACGTAATACAGTTCGCACGTGTAGTAGAAAAGTCTCCCCTGATGCGCTGTCGTCCACATCGCTTGATCATAAATTCCTAGATCCCAAGCCAGAGTGTGGAATGAAAGGTGTTGAAGAATGGCGTGCCAAGAGAAGATCAAAGTGTAAGAAAGGATGAAAGCATATACCAGGAGTTCACCTCTTTCCCGCCCTAGGAACTTTGTGCGCAAGCTTTTTTCTACCGAGTCTAGGCTGATCCGTTTTAGTTTTCCAGCTAGTTTACTAACTTGAATCCGTATGCCAGCGATCTTTGCCAGAGTTCTCAAGTCATCTCTCCATCTACGACGACAAGGTGCGGCCGAACCAGATCATTCTGGTTTTTCTCAAATATATGTAATGCGTAAGTCAAGAAGGCTAACTATTGCAGAAAATCCGCTAATATTTTCAACCATTTTTCGAGGTAAAGCTTCTTGTCAAATTTTGAAGCCGTTTTTGTGCAGTTCAATCTCATGCTCGGCGGGTAGCTTTCTTTCCAGAGCCCCACGGTCTTCTGCATGAGTTCTTCGTCAGTGTGGGCAAGCCAGCCTCCGTAATCGTTAATCACGTATTCGCTTGGGCCTTGAATATCATTCGTGAGTACTGGCGTCCCGCATGCCATGCTTTCGAGTGGAACGTATCCAAAAGGTTCGTGAGTAAATGGAAACAGAGTGAAAAGAGCATTTGAATAAAGGTTTACGAGTCCGCCGGTGCTGACCCTACCCAAGAATTCAATATTGGAATGTCTCATCAGAGTCTCCGGTATAAATCGTGTTTTGGAACCGAAAGCCTTGATCTTGACGCCTAAGTCAGCTATCTTTTTGATTACCGAGAATTCGGTCTCTTTCCCAAAATATGTCAAAACATAATCAGAAGAGGGATTTGAGGTCGATGGGCGAAACATGTGGCAGTCAATAGGAGGATAAATCACATCGTCAACTTTGACTCCAAAAATTGAATACATCGAAGCGCAAAACTTTGAATTGGCGATTACTGACGCTGAAATCTTGTCTATACGATTGACAAGCCTTCCGTCAGCGTATTTGATAACCGGCTTCAAGACGTTGTAGGCGATTCTGAAGCCGGTAGACAACTCCTTCTCCATGTCTTCCAAGGCTGCTGAAGGAGGTCCTTGCAGGTACCAAACCAAAGAGGGCACTGAGATCACTTGCGAGAAGTTGATCGTTACGGAAGACTCGTTGGTGATGCGTCGTGAGTTAAGTCCTAGAAACGCTTCTCGTGCCCACGACTCCAGCCACAACAGCGAAAGACCGGAATTCTTGGCAGTGAGTCTTGCTCGCAGGTTTATGGGCGTTATGCCGCTTGCGCTCAACCGCTCTTCAACATCACTTGACATCAGTGGCGATATCATGGAAACCTTGTGGCCTCTCTCGAACAATTCACCGGCGAGATACATGGCTGGCCGAATAGATCCCTCCAAGTCCATCATAATGTCGCAGGCCAAAGTGAAATTCATTTGTTTCATCTGCCAAGATTAATACAAACTAAGCTCGTCATATTTTTATAATACTTTCGATGGGTCAACAAGCCCTCCTGGAATAAATTGATCAAATGGGTCAACGATGTTTTCAGTCTTGGTTGAAATAAGCCTCAACTCAGACTCTTTCCTCAAACATTTTCGTGCAAAGTTTTGCGAAAGTTTCATATACACAATGATCAACAACACTAAGCATTATTGTTTAAGGCTGATGCAAACAGTGAATGCTACTGAGATCTGCGACAAAGCTGTCTCCCATGTGGCAGTAATCTTGCCGACCTACTGTGAAGCGGGGAACATCGAGCATTTAATACTGACGATTGAGAATCTGGGCATTGATCCTACGATAGTCGTCATAGACGATTCAAGTCCTGATGAGACCGGAAACCTCGTTAGGAAACTTCAGGAGAACTATTCGAACATAGTTTTGCTGAGCAGACCATATAAGGCGGGACTTGGAACCGCAATCACAGACTGCTTTAGATTCATTTTGTCTCGTCCAAGCCCTCCTGACTACATGGTTACGATGGATGCTGATTATTCGCACGATCCTCAGGACATCCCAAGGTTGCTGCAGCAGGCGGAAAGAGGCAACGATGTCGTGATTGGAAGTAGATACTGTAGGGATGGAAAAGTCAAGGGTTGGGACCTGAGGCGGCTGATAACGAGCAAAGTCGCTAACAAGATAACGGCAAAACTTGTGGCCCTTCCGATAAACGATTTCACGAGCGGGTTCAGATGCTATTCGAGACAGTACGTACAAAAGGTGTTGCCGAAGCTTCACAGCCAAACCTATGAAATTCAAATAGAAACTTTAAGGCAGGCACGCCTCCATCGTGCAAAAGTCGCGGAAACTCCTATAACGTTCACGAACAGGAAAAAGGGAAAATCGAAACTGACGAAAAATGAGATATTCAGTTTTCTCCTTTATATTTTGAAAACCGTGCCAAGGAAATCCAAGTAGACCCGATATTTCGCTGGGGCAGAGAACTAGACCTCCTGTTCTACGAGGGTTTCTTGAGAATTGTTCCAACAGACTTTTCTGTATCGAATTGCTCCAATGAGGCGAAAAAGGATTAACATGAATGAAACGCCGAACGACATCTTAAAAACTCCTGTTGCGCAGGCCGATTTTGAGCAGATAACGAGACTGGTCTCATCGGAATTTCAAGTTCAAGAAGCGTTGATAGAACATAACGTTCCTACCTACTATTTGGCCGAACGGCAGGAAACGAAACAAGCCTTTCTGAATGTCTTGAAAGGTTTGGATTCGATGAGATTGACCGCCTTTCTGAGGAGAGTCGATGGGAAAATAGTCTTGAGAGTTGTTCCGGGCATCCCAGTAAAACCTAGCAACATTGCGATAAACTGGATCTTGTTCTTCGCGACTGTTGTTACAACCTTTGTCGCGGGGTATTTGCTTACGCCCGGCATCGTCGACCCTGTGGTAGGCGGAGTCACGTTCACGGTGGCTATGCTCGCGGTGCTTGGCACTCACGAGATGGGTCACAAATTGACTGCAAAGAGAAAAGGGATGGCGGCGACTTCGCCTTACTTCATTCCAGGGCCGCCGCCGTTTGGCACGTTTGGCGCGGTGATAATGCAAAAATCTCTTCCTCCGAACAGGGACGCGTTGTTCGACATTGGAGCAACTGGACCGGTTGCAGGTTTTGTAATGGCTACGATCGTAAGTGCTGTAGGCATGACGCTTTTGGTGCCTTCGCCTCCGGTCGAAGCGACGGCTATAGGAGTGCCGGTCTTGTGGATTCTTCTTGAGCGTTTTCTGCTCGTTTTGAACATGATTCCAGTACCTCCGCCCGGCGGCGTTTTGCTTTTGCATCCGGTTGCGTTTGCCGGTTGGGTGGGAATACTGGTTACGATGCTGAATCTGCTGCCGGCTGCAATGCTTGATGGTGGCCATGTGGCACGGTCAACAGTTGGCGAAAGGCTACGATACGTTCTCACCTTCTTGTCGATCATTTACCTTGTGATTGAGGGGTTCTATCCCATGGCCATTCTTGTATTCTTTTTATCTATGTACAGGCATCCTGGTCCATTGGATGATGTTTCTGGCCTTTCTGCGGGAAGGAAGGGGCTGTCGATAGTTCTGGTAGGTATTTTTGTTCTTTGTATAATCCCGTCTCTGCCTGTCCTCTAGTCTCTGAGAATTGTATCGTTGTTGAGCGGGTAAACAACAAGGTTTATTAAATATTACGATACCGGTTCATTATAGTAGACAGAAACGGAACACTTGAACCTTCAGCGGAGGCAGACAACGTTGAGAGGGGTGCCCATCCTCATAATATTCTTCCTGATGTTCACGATTGCAACCATACTCGTTCCGTGTCCGATGTTTCCGGGGAACTTTATTTCTGTTTCAATAGGAAAGGTGATAAATGGCTACTCTGCATACCTGAGCGCCGTGTTCAACGGTGTCTTCTATGGCATAATAGTATGGTTGGTTTTCGTGGCGTTGAGTAGACGACTTGAGCAAGAAAGGTAGATCGGAACGATCAATAGGAAGCTCAGGTTTCAGGTTGGGACAGAAAGCCCACGAGCTTGATGGTAGTTCCGCACTTTTTGCATGACAAGATCAGTTCTTCAAGGTCGTCGTTCTTGACTTTGGTTTCGACGATATGGTAGGTTTCTTCTGTCTCATCGTCTGGCGATATCACGCTTGCGCACTTCGGGCATGGGAAGGCTCCGTCTCCGTCGATCTTCGTCAGATCGATCGTGTAAGCCGGGCTTTTCTTGACAGCCGGTTTTTTCATCATTCCTCGAACACACCTTTTGTTTTCTTTTCACTTGTTTTCCATGGTTGGGCTAGAATATAATAACAATTATGAATCACTAATATGTATTACTGATACGCGCGAGGATCGGCAAGAAGGCGTGAATGAGCAGTACGTGCCCTCCGGCGAAGGCGAATTGGAAAACGAGAGGACTCACGTTCTCTGCTATGTGGTAAGATCTCGTTCCGAGAGGGCCCTTGCTGAATGTTCCTGATAAAGGGTAGGGTAGGCTTTATCAGTCGTAGCCCCCCCGTATTTTTTTAGCACGCCATGTTGCTCGTATGTTGAAGGTTGTCGGACTGGAGGTTGAACTGAGGCAAAAGTGCGGGCTCTTGCACGGGCCCGTAGCAAAAGGGCCACGCATGTTCGCTTTATGCCCGTCATGCTTCTAGTGCCCTGGTGTCGGAACAATCGTGTGCTGCAATTACGGTTTCGTTTTGCGATACAGGGCCTTGATCGTCCCCGAAACTCTCAAGACATGCACAGCCACGGGCTTGTTACCGATTTTGGTCATCGTCGCCAGCGCCGCCCTCACCATCTCAATGGCCGTATGAGCCGCGCGCATGACAGCAAAACTCTTCTGCTCATCAAAACTGATCAGGCTCAGGCTCGTCTGACTCGCACCACACTCCCCAAACATCTTTGAGACAGCGCCCCAAACAGCATCTACGAACTCGTCTGCACGGATCATCTCGGAAGACTCTATGGCTAACGCCAGGTACCTGCGCTTCACCCTCTTCAACAGTCCTTCCCCCGTCGTACAACACGAATCCCAGGCGCCACAAACCCCGAGCCAAGCTTCTCGCGATTCCTCTTTACGATCGCCACAGGATTCTTGGAAACCGCGTCTCTGGCAGGAGTCCCATCCAAGTCGAAAAGCGACGTCAAAGCCGCAAGCTCCGACGGCTTCCGCATCAGCAGCTCGTCTGACACTCCGCTCGAAACCACGATTGGAACGTGAAACTCCTTGGCGGTCTCAACCTCTCTCCGCAGACTCGAGAGAAGCCTGATCCGTGCCGCTCCCTCAAGAACCAGCAGTGGTTTCACGTCTATCTCGAAAGCGGCCAGACTGCTCGATGCCAACTCCGCCTCTGCCGCATCAAAGAACCTTCTCCGAAAATCAACCTGAGGAAAGTTCAAGAGGTCCACGCGTCGATCCCTTGCCGCCTGCCTCGCGACACTTTTCGACTCACATAACACGGCGACGACGTCGAGCCTACGCCTGAACTTTCTCAGGCCGTTTATCAGCTCTTCGGGCGTCCCAGGTCTGAGATCAACCCGAGACGCAAGCTCCATTCCGGCTTCTTCGCAGATCTTCCGCACTCTGTCAAACTGTGCATCAGCGCACTTTGTGGGAAAAGGCACGCCAACCAAACCGTAACCTAGCCTCGATGCCTTGCCTATTGCGGACGAAACGCGTTCTGAATCGTCAGAATCTGCGCACAGATGCAAGTCTGCGTAGGTCCTTCTCATGGCAACAACCCAGATCTCCTGCAGATGTCCAATATCTCCTCGAAACGATGCTTCTTGAAGTGTATCCTCAGATGGATTGGATCCGAGGAGCTCAGCCTCAACTCGTCCAGAGAGGCAGACTGCTTGTCAAGCCGAATGTACAGGTTCCCCTTCTCCACGTGCTGCATGATCTCATTGCCCAGGAATTCCTTGTCTAGTAGACTCAAACCTGCAGACAGCTTCTCAAAAACGGCCTGTGCCACTCTCCTATCTTTGATCCTTGTCTCGAACAACACTATAGGATTCCCATGGTGACCGGTCAAACTGGCTTTCTTGAAAACGACAGTGCCGACCGATTCGACTGGTAAGATGTTGCGCACCGCAGTCAAAACCCTGTCCAAATCCTCGGTGGCGTGGGCAAAGACTCGAATGTCGATGTACAGAATTGGAATACCGGAGGACAAGACCGCACCACGTGTTTTCATTATGGGCGGATTTAACTTTTAGACTTTCCCTTAGGTTTCTTAGCTTTCTTAGGTTTCAGAGCAGCCTTTCTCTTTTCCAAAAACGCCTTTACAGCCTCAACATTTTCCTCATGAGCTGTCTTTCTTCTGGCATCTACCGGAACGTGGAACTTCACAGCGTCGCTTGAGCTCAGCCCTGCCTTTCGAAGCTCGCCCACGCTGAAGCCCTTCCCGCACCTCTGTTTTCCGTCTTGCTTGAACACTTTCGATCTCATTTTCATCATGAAACCTAGTCTTCTCCTACGCCCTTTTTCAAGCTCGGCCTGAACCTCTCTGCTCCGCGCCCTCTCCTTCTCAGACCTCTCACTTTCTTGCCCGCGCTCGTCAAGCTTCTGAAGACTCTTCTGTTATGCTGTTTTTGACTTATCCAGTTGATGTTTTCGTCGCTCTTTATGACTGGATGGTGAGGATCAACCATTATCACTTCGAACCATTTTGAGACGCCGTCTTCACCAACCCAGTAGGAGTTTAAAACCTGAAGGTTCGGAAACTTTCTCGCAACTCTTTCCTCAGCGATCAGCCTCATGCTTTTGGACAGCTTGAACTTCTCAACACCCATCCGCTTAGGTCTTCTGCCAGCCTTCGGTCGCACTTTTCTCATTCCACTTCTTCTCACGCGGACACGGACCATTACGAAGCCCTGTTTGGCTTTGTAACCCAGCTTTCTCGCCCTGTCAAGTCGTGTCGGCTTGTCTATGCGAGTTATCACCGATTGCCTGCGCCACTCTATCCGCCTCTGACGCATCAATTCATCTACGTAAGACTTCTCAGGTTTCGCCCATGCCTCGGCAATGTACTTGTACGCCATTTTTTCACCTCATGTCGCTTGTTTATGGTTCAGCCCTTGTGGCCACATCCCTGCGGACATTCATCCGCCAACGGTTCTGAATCATAGCCTCAGGCAGCAAGATAAACCTTTCCGGATTCTCACTTGTTTTCGAGCTCTGCGTGTGTGATCAAGAAAGTGCCGCTCTGATTCTTCCAGACTTTTTCCGCCTTGATGATCTTTATCCTTTTCTTGAAGAACGGTGCGTTCAACACGAGTGTTTCGTACTCTCCGCCTTCACCAACAAGCGAAACTCCAAACTGCCTGTTAAGCTCCATCAACGCGTTGACAGTTTCCATGTCAATTTTCTTTCCAAGCCATCCGCTGTCAAAACCCAGGGCAAAGACTCCGGTTATGATGACTTCAAATCGTAGATCCAGTATTTTCCTCAAGATCTCCAAGGGATCCACGTGCCAAAGTGGCGTTATACACTGAAGCCCCAGTTGCGCGCAGATTTTGTCTACTCTCGTTTTCTGGTACTCTGAAGCTATTGCTCCTGAGACCAAACCGTTCACGTCAAGCTTGCCAACCAGACGTTTGAGGTCTTCCACTTCCTCTTCCTTGACTCCCGAGGTTTCGGATTTTACGATCGGAATTTCGACGGCTTCTGAGAAAAGGTCTACCAAGCGGATGTTCGGGTAATGGAACATCCAACTGTCTTCTCTCAGGGGGATCATGGTTACTAAGTAAGCTATTTCGTGGCCTTCATTCATGGCTTCATGAAATGCAAGAACAGAGTCTTTTCCACCCGTAGCCAAGACTGCAACGCGCAAAACGATCTTCCTCGCGGTTTTTTTGATCGCAGTAGATCAGCTGCCAGTGCAAGTCTGATCGGTTATTTTTGACGCGGCTTCCTTGAACAAGGCAAGCGTGCGCTTCTGCCAGTTCTCAAAGCCCTTGGGAGTTGCAGGATATTTTCTATAGTGAGCCTTGACCTCTCTCATCATGTTGACTGTAAGGCGAAGCCTGTTCAGGAACCGCACTCTCTTCATTCCTCTGAAAACGCGTCTTGCAGTTTCTGTGATGTTCAGGTGGAAATCGTCGCCCATACCGGCCTTCAAGACGTCTTCTTCTGTCAGAAGATGACAGTTCATTCCGAAGTTCAGATCTACATCTCGGCTTGTTAGAAGTAGCATCCGAAAGACGTCCAGTCCGGCTTGCTTTCTTCCATACTTCTCGTTGTACATGCAATTGTAGGACCATAAAGATTCTTGGCTGACATCGCCTTTTTCCAGAGCTTCGACGACTACCTTGCCAGCAAGATAGCCGCTCAGCATTGACGGTCCTATTCCGCCTCCGTGAATTGGGTTGACTAGGCATGCCGCGTCGCCGAGTATTGCTACGCCGTTTCCGACCATGTTTTCCAGTGGTCTGCGTGTTGGGTCGTACCATGCGCCGCCGTTCAGAAGCAGGGAGCCTTCGAAGAGCGGCTTGGTCAGGATGTGTTTGTAGAATTGTTTCTTGGGGTTTGGAAACTTGTTCCTCATGCAGATTCCCAGACCGGCGTTCACTCTTGCTCCGTTCTTCGGGAAAATCCACGTGTAGCCGCCGGGGGTTACCTTTTGGTTGAGATAGATCTCGCAGTATTTTGATTCTGTGGATTCCTGTTTGAGTTGTCGGATCTCACGGTAGCAGGCCTCAACATCTTCATTTGGTACTTCGTTTTGAATGCCGAATCCGCTGGGAAGCTTCCGTCGAACCGCAGCCAAGAATCCGCTTGCATCCAAAACGACGTTGCCTGTCAACCGGATGTCATCGCCGGTTTTCATGTTCTTGGCCAAGATTCCGGTTGCGAAGCCCTTTTCAACGGTCGGCTTTAAACATTGCATCGATTCCAGGAGCTCTGCGCCTTCGTTAATTGCTTTTCTCAGTAACCATTGGCCGAAGAGGCGTCGGTTCAGTAGGTGGCCCACAAAATCTTCGTGCTCGACGGTGAAGACTGTGTTGAGGTCGGGTGAATGGATCTTGATGCCTTCGATTCTTTTTTCCAGTTCGCCGCCCTGTGGTTTCTCCAAGCCCAGGGTTTTGAGGTGGTGTTCTCCGAGCGCGTCGCCGCAGATCTTTTCTCCGATCTCCTCTTTTTTCTTCCTCTCGATGAGGCAGACTTTGAGGCCGGCTTCTGCTGTGGTTTTTGCCGCTAGGCATCCTGCTGTTCCGGCGCCCACGACTATGACATCGTATTCCTGCAAGTTCAACACGCCCTATGATTTTACTCCTCAGTTCAGGTCTTATGACTCATAACCTTTACTTAATCTTGCTTTATTAGTTGCTTGTTTGATCGTTTCTTGAAGGTCGGAGAGGTCTGTTTTGCTGCGGGCCCGTGTTGTATGAGAACGTTGTCAGGTGGATGAGCCCACAAAGTTCCTACCCCCCTACCTTTTTTCAGAGGGCCATGTTGCCTGTATGTTGAAGGTTGCTGTGATGGTGGCTGTGATGAGGTGAAAGTGCGGTCCTTTACACGGGTCCTTGGCGAATGTCCATTTTGTCAGGTGGATGAGCCTTCAAGATTGGTGGCTACCCAAGTGAACAGTTATCTAGCAGCATACAGGTGCCCTCTGTCCATCATCGGTTTTCGCGCGAGGGTTGACTTGGGATTTTGGGTCTTCTTGCCATTTCATCAATCTTTCTAGTAAGAGCTTCAGATAAGTCGACGTCGAAAACTTCGTAAAGAACAAGTAAGTCATGATTATGGTAAATATGTCTCTTAGACGCCGTCAGCTAAAAACAGATAAAGACAAGTGTGCAGAGAGAATCAAAGCTAGTGGGAGGGGGTGAAACATTGGCGACTATGACTGTGGAACTTGACTTGGAGCGAATGGAGAAAATGAAGCAAGAAGTTTTGAAAACTATTCAAAGAATGGTGGATGAATATGGAAAAGTGTCTGTCATAGAACTAGAGTTGGCGTTGATAGAAGGGCTTGCAAAAGTGAGAGAAATAGGCATGAAACAGACGGAAGAAGAAGATGAGAGCGTGGTCTAGAAAAAGCAGCGTTGCTACATGAACATTTCAAAACGCGGAAAACCCCATATAATATAGTATAGGGGAAAATCCCTGTTTTGACTCTTGCAGCACATGCAGTGATTGAACAAAGGTTCTTCCACAAGTCATAAAACTTTGGACAGAACTTGAGGTTCTTGACAGAGAATGACAAAGATGGTTATGTTGATTATCGTTTCTATACTTGCTTGGCAGGTCATTTCTATTGGTTACAGCACCTTTTCTGGAGAGATTGATGGAATTGCAGTGACTACGAATGTTCATGATGGAGACACCTTCCACATTGACAGTAACTTTAATGGTTCTAACACAATCAGATTGGCTGACATCAATGCTTCAGAATTGGGACAACCCAAATCCTTCATCATTGAAAGAATCAACGCAAAATTCTTAGACGCCCTTGCGATAATCATGTTCAACTTCTCTTCAGTTGGGATTTTGGGCATCTTGTCATAGCGCTCATAAACCGGCTTTTTCCAGACAATGTTGTTAGCTCTACAGTACAAATCGTAAGCTTCAACAAGAGTCTCTTTGAAAGCGTTCGAGCAATCTTTCTGAGCTACAAATCCCTTGACAACTTCAGGAATGTCCAGCAAGCAATTCTTGGCTAGATACGCGAGTCTTTTGCCAACGGCGTGTAAAGTTGAGTCTGCATATGCTCCTTTCTTCATGTACCATAATGTTGCAAACACTTTATTTGTTTGGGACGCTGCTACAATGTGGGGGATGATGTCGCCGTCCCAGTCTGATTCATGAGATGAAGAACTTATGACGGGCAGACCCCAAAACTTGTCAGTCAAAGCCGAGAGCGTGCCTTCAATGCTTTCTTCCTTTTGAGTCCGAGTGCCAGGGCTAAGATCATTCCGGTCATGAAGCCGCCTATGTGGGCGAAGTAGGCGACTCCTTCTGACAGGCCGAAGGCTACGTAGAGCCATTGCATCACGAACCAGAAGCCTAGGAAGAGTATTGCCGGTATCGGCAGTATCACGTACAAGACTATGGTTAGGATCTGTGCCTTCGGGTACAGTACAAGGTAGGCGCCTAGGACGCCGGAGATCGCGCCGGAAGCGCCTAGTACTCCGATGGTCAGGTCTGAAGACATCTGGATTCCGGTTAGGCTGCTTATGGTTGGCGCGAACAGCATCGTTAGTATTTGTGTGGTAGCTGCTGCTAAGCCGCTGACGAGGTAGAATGCCAGGTAGCCTGGATGGCCGAAGACGTCTTCGATGTTGTCTCCGAAGATGAAGAGGTAGAGCATGTTTCCCAGCAGGTGAAGCCAGCCTGCGTGCATGAACATCGACGTCAGAAGCGTATACAGTTGTTGTCCGTGGATTATTTCATCTGGGACCATCACGAAGTTACGTTCAAAAAAGCCTGAGAGCTGGTTGCTGAAAAGGATGCCTTGGGTTGAGAGCCAATAGACGGTGAAAATGGTGATGTTTGTGATCAGTAGCAGACGATTGACATGAGGCGTCGTTAGAGTTCTGTTGAGGTCCTTGATTGGAAGCAAGCGTTGACAACCGGTAAGGACTAACGTTTTGCAGAGTATTTATTCTTTGGCGGGCGGGGTGAATGACTCAAGTTTGGTTTAGTGGAATAAGCAGTCGACCATTTTGGCGCATGTCAGGCATTCTTCAGGAAATGGGTCTTCCTTCGTTCGCTTGTTCAGGTATCCGAAGAAATGTTGGCACTTTGTGTCGGTGTCAGGTACCTGAGCACCTTTTCCCGGCTCCGGGATTGAAGTTGCGCATTCTTCCTCTTCTTCCTTCTCTAACGTTTTGACGTAATGGACTTTTGTCATGCACCTGGGGCATGCGTAGTAGGTTTGTGTTTGGCCGCCGCTTGAAATCGTTGCCAGAAGTGGTCTGGGGAACGATGTTTTGCACTCTGCGCACGTGAAGCTTTTCTGGCTAGGATATGATGGGCAGTCCGTCTCGTCGATTTCCGATGGATCCATTTCTTCCGGCATTCTTTCACCGTGACGTATATCTTGAATATTAACATGTAATAAACATTCTTGTTTACAAGTACAACACGAAAACAGTTGGTGGGCCCGCCCGGATTCGAACCGGGGATCTTCGCCGCTTCCTCCGACATGTTTGTCGTGTGAGGGCGACGTCTTTTGGCCTCAACTATGGGTTAACCAACTGGACCACGAGCCCTTGTCCTCTGTGTCTGCATTGTTTTTTTCATTTGTTTCCCTTGCAGAATTTGAGATATGTATCTCGGCTTCATAAAACCTTTCCTTAGCGTTTCCTAATCACAAGCGGCGTGAGCCAAGTTGAGCAGCTCTAGGAATCGCAGGGATTTTGAAGAGGAGCAGAAAGTTGACAAGGTGTTGATGGTCTTATGCTTCTTGATGTTTGCAGTTCTTGGCTATGCCTTAACTCATCTTCTGCCGTTCTGACTTCTCATCTGGCGTTCATGGCTGCGTCTTTGCCCGCAAATTTAGCATTCTGAGACTGTCTTGTGAAACAATGTGTCATAAAGTTTTTAAGGCTTTATAATTCCGTAATTGAATTAGAGGTGCAAGTCAGGAAGGTTACACGTTAGCTCCTTTCTCCTTTTCCCTTCGCTGAAATTGGAGAAAACGACTTGCACCTCTCCTTTCTCCGCAGTCGGTTGAGAAAACTTAAAAGGACATGTGTCTTTCTTTTGAACTGCTGGCGTTGCCGAGGTAGCTCAGCCTGGGAGAGCGCTCGACTCAGGACTTTTGTACTTGAGGGCGAAGCTGAAGACCGAGTTGTCGCCGGTTCAAACCCGGCCCTCGGCACATTTCTAATTCTCAAATAAGGCCTATTCTATGACTGTTTTGAAATTTTAACTTAAAATCTGCGAGTTTATCTCTTCTATTTCCCTTGATTTTACTTCAAGGTTTAGATCTTGCGGGGATGACAGATAGCGATTCCAACACGCCTTGATCGATCTTCGGGTAGTGGATAACAAATTCTTGAGACAGGTAACCAGGCTGAACTGCACACATAATCAAAAAGAAAAGCGCGCTCAACTGGCTTAGAACACTTACTAAATTGAATCGATGGAGGCGTTGCATTGGAGATCTTTGCTATAATAACAACATTATCCTGAACATGCGCCCTTCTGGAAATAAGCTCTTTCCAAACCGATCAATCCTTCATTGCGGAAAGGTTATAACTGAACAAGAGGAAATGCCCAGTTGCTAGCCAGCAACCAGGATATCGTGGAGCTTGGTCGGAGCAGAAAGAATGACAAAGAGGCTCTTGCTTGTTAACCCAGTAAATCCTAGTCGAGTTGGGTTGACAGTAAATCGGAGTTCTCGTTTTCAGCCACTGGGGTTAGGGATAATCGGTGCACTGACTCCTAGTGACTGGACAGTCAAGATCGTTGATGAGAATTTTATGCCTTTCGAGTTTCAGGAAGCTGATCTAGTGGGGTTGACCGCGTTTACAGCAAACGTGACCAGAGCTTATGAGATTTCCAACTACTACAGAAAGAGAGGCACAGCAACAATACTGGGCGGAATTCATGCTTCGATGTGCCAAGAGGAAGCTCTAAAATATGCTGACGCAGTTGTTGCCGGAGAAGCAGAGAGCGTCTGGTCTCAAGTCATTTCCGATTTTGAATCAGGCAAACTGCAGGGGCTCTACAAAGGTGATTTGGTCGATCTGCAGCGTATGCCCAGTCCTCGACGCGATCTGTTTCATCCGGGCTATATGTTCGGTTCGATCCAGACCTCGCGAGGTTGCCCGATGAACTGCGAATTCTGCTCAGTCACTGTTTTCAACGGAAGTAGATATCGCAAGCGACCTGTGGAAATGGTTTTGAGCGAGCTGGAGACTATTCCTCAGAAGATGATCTTCTTCGTGGACGACAACATCATAGGCTACGGCAAGGACGATGAAGAAAGAGCCATCGCCTTGTTCAAAGGAATGGTGAAACGTGGAATCAAAAAAGATTGGTTCTGTCAAGCATCCCTGAACTTTGCCAACAACGAGGAAGTGTTGGAACACGCAGCGAAAAGCGGTTGCAGAATGGTTTTTCTTGGATTAGAGGCTGAGAGCGAGGAGGCTCTTCAAAAAGTAAACAAAAGAATGAACTTGAGCTTGGGAGTGGATGCGTATGAAGAGACTTTTCGCCGAATCAACAGGCATGGCATCGCTGTGCTGGGAGCTTTCATATTTGGAGTGGATGGAGATACGCCTGAAAAACTGCGTCAGCGAACCGACTACATTCTTAAATCAAGCATTGACGTAATGCAGGTCACGTTCCTGACTCCCCTACCTGGAACCAAAACCTTTGATAGGTATAGAGACGAAGGGCGGTTGCTCTACGCTGATTTCCCTTCTGATTGGGTTCACTATGACATGAGTGAAGTCACGTACAGGCCACTCTTAATGAATCATGAAGAGTTGACGAGGGCCATGCAGGAAACCACTTGTCGGCTGTATGACTCTTGGACGATGAGGCGCAAGTTCATGAAAACATGGCGAACTACTAGAAACATGAAGACTGCGATGTGGGCTTACGCTTCAAACAAGAACTATCGCAACGTTGCCTTTGGTACAGTGAAGCCAGAGAAAGCGCGCTTTCTCTTCAATCGTTGACCAATCCTGATTATCGCTGTTACCTGTTTCGGGATTCTTCAAAATTTAACATCCGCATTGGTGCGCGCTAGTTCGATGGTGCGAATGTATAGGGCACAGTTGACAAAGACGTGTCAAAAGTGAATCGACGGTGTAAACGCTCCTGTGAAGCTAGCCCTCGGCACCACAATGGACTTTTTTCATAAGCCAGCGACACTATTTCCTTTTCTTAAAGAATTTGAGTTCAGGCGTTTCGCAGATGTACTCGTACCCTGCCTCTACCAATTCCTGTATTTCAGTCGGGTTTTTTGCGACTCGGCACAAGTACTCGTCCTCTTGAATTCCGTCGATAAGCTGAGTGTAGATTAGGGTGTTTTTGATATTTCTGTGGCCGAGTAGTCTCATCACGTACAGTATATCTCTGGTTTTGTGGTATTCCATTGTCGCTTTCCAATGTCGTAATGTGTGGACGTTATTTGTCGTAGACGCGGGTTGCCGAACTTGTTGGCTGCTCGTTGACGGTAGCGCTCGAAACTGCGGCGCAGGTATGCAAGGCTGGCGTAGTGGCTGAACAATTCTTCGTTTTTCGGTAGTTTTTGCAGCATTGCCAATAGCGTGTTGCTAATTCTGAACTGGCGGAGTTGCTGTTTTTTTCTGGTGTTATCCTCATAGTCTTGTTTTCAAGATCGATGTCGCGAGCGAGCGCTACATATAAACAACAATTAGTGATAGTAACAAGGTGATCCTAATGACATTGCACAATAGTTCAAGAAAAAAACCAAGAGCACGCGACTTGGGCGTTCCCTTTGACGGATCACCCGGAAAACTGAATGCGATTACGGATGTTCGAGGATTAGAAGTGGGTCATGCAACCCTTGTCTCTGGAAATGGCAAATTGATCGTAGGAGAAGGCCCGGTTAGAACGGGTGTCACAGCAATCTTTCCTCGGGGAAAGAAATCTGCGGATCCTGTGTTTGCAGGTTGGTTTTCTTTGAATGGAAACGGAGAAATGACTGGGACTACATGGGTTGAAGAATCGGGTTTTCTGGAAGGTCCGATTATGATAACCAATACTCACAGCGTCGGCATTGTCAGAGACAGTGTCATCGAGTGGCAGGTGAAGCATCATATGGGCCAGTCTTGGTTTTTGCCAGTAGTAGCGGAAACATGTGATGGTTTTCTGAACGACATCAACGGTTTTCACGTAAAGAAGAGCCACGTCTTTGAGGCCTTAGACAATGCGAGTTCCGGCCCAGTTTTGGAAGGAAATGTAGGAGGCGGAACAGGGATGATTTGTTTTGGGTTCAAAGGAGGGATCGGGACAGCTTCCAGAAAGGTGCAGATACATGGGGAAGAGTATGCAGTGGGGCTGCTGGTGCAAACCAATTTCGGACGCAGGCAGCAACTCCGAGTTGCAGGAGTTCCTGTTGGAACTGAGATACTTGACCACCTGATTATACAAAGAGGAACAAGTTCAATCATTATAGTCGTTGCAACGGATGCTCCTCTGCTGCCTCATCAGTTGAAACGAGTGGCACGCCGCGCTTCATTAGGGCTCGGAAGAGTTGGAAGCATTGCCAGCAATTTCTCAGGAGACATTTTTATTGCATTCTCCACGGTGAATTTTGGAGTGACGAGACCATCGGGGCTTGTCAAGGTGACCATGCTTTCAAACAATGAGCTGGATCCTTTGTTTGAAGCTACTGTGCAGGCCACAGAAGAGGCCGTCATTAATGCTCTTGTTGCTGCTGAAACCATGATAGGCCGTGACGGTAACAAAGTCATGGCAATTCCGCATGATCGTCTCAGACAAGTGCTGAAGAAATACAAGCGACAATCCATAGCGAGCAGTCCATCTTAGGCTTTTTGCCTAGAAAAGCGCGCTAACACTCCGTTTCATCTTGGCTTCTTCTTTGCTACTAGGTGAAGGTGACTTCCTAATCCTGCAATGTAAGGTTCATCGTAGATCTTGCGTAATATCCGAGCTAGCTTTTCCTTCTCTGTTGGATCTTCGAAAATCCTTTGGCGTTTTTCTTTTGGAATAGCTGAGACGAACGAGTCACCTATGCCTGGACCGAAAGCTATAGGCTTCCCTGCTATCTTGACAGTATCTAGTTCATGCTTCTCCAATAGCGCTATGAGTTCTGTTGGAGTGAAGGATTTGGATTCAAACAGCGCTTCATCAACTGCCTGCGCCCTCCCAGTTTGCAGAAACTCCAAAACATAGTCAAGAGA